>Ga0247771_1000232_pt1 | contig 19941 bp, 18 predicted proteins | sample UWRJL197509C6_FD_179948 | JGI IMG/M metagenome (GOLD analysis project Ga0247771, IMG submission 179948) | Plant litter microbial communities from Arlington Agricultural Research Station in Wisconsin, United States - UWRJ-L197-509C-6 | ecosystem: Environmental > Terrestrial > Plant litter >...
CAACACGCTAGTGTCGTGCGTGGCGACGCCTTGCGCATTCTCAATACGGTGGGCGGCATTGAGAGCGCCGAGGTGAGCCAAATCCTGCGGCAAAAAAATGCCGCGTATAAGGCCTTGGTCGCAGACTTATCCAAGGGTGATGTGAAAAGCGGCTTTGAAAGGCTGGATGAACTCAAGGCCATCAAAACCATTGACCCGCTCAAAGCCAATGAAGCCCTCGTTGACGATTACGTGCGGGCGGTAAAGCAAGGTAAAACGGCCTTGGTGATTTCTCCAACGCACAGGCAGGGCGAAGACGTGACGGCTGAAATCCGCGACCGCCTGCGCAAAGCGGGACTGCTTGGCAAAAAAGAACTTCTGGCCGACCGGCTGGTAAACCTCAACCTGACCGAAGCCGAAAAAGGCGACTGGCGCAACTATAGCCCAGGCAAGCAGGTACAGTTCAATCAGAATGCGCGTGGCATCAAACGGGGGAGTAGCTGGGTGGTGAAAGAGGCTACTGAAGCCTGTGTGGAGTTGGAAAGCAGCGACGGCAAGACCGCTGCCTTGCCCTTGCACAAGGCGCAGGCGTTTGACGTTTTTGAAAAATCGCAGCTCGCCCTTGCCAAAGGCGACAAGGTGCAGATTACCCGAAATGGCTTTGACCAAAAAGACAAGCGCCTGAATAACGGCCAGACCTTGGAGGTGGCCGCGGTCACCAAAAAAGGCGCAGTCCTGCTAAAGACCCCGAACGGCAAAATGACCTACACGCTGGACAAGGATTACGGGCATCTGGCACATGCCCATTGTATCACCTCGTATGCCGCGCAAGGCAAGACGGTGGATGAAGTCTTTATCTCGCAGCCTTCGGGCACGTTTGGCGCAACAGATGCCAAACAGTTTTATGTGTCGGTATCGCGCGGCAGGGATGCTGCCCATATCTATACGGATGACAAGGCTGCTTTGCTCGACCATGCGGCCGAACTTGGGGACAGGCATTCCGCTCTGGAGCTGGTGGCTCGGAAGAAAGACCACATCGACTATGTGCATGACCTCCAGCGCACCGACCCTATTCCCAAAACGGCAGAGCGGCAACAGGCAAAGGACATTTTTATAAACAGGCAAAAAGACAGGGATTATGAGCCAGGGCTTTAAGCTGAAGTTTGACGAAATGCAGGAGAATAACCCTGCAAAATCGGAGACCTCGGCACCTGTTGCAAATCGAGAGAGATATGCCGAAGCAGGCCAGGTGCGCAATGTCTGCTTTGAATGGGAGGACGGCAACAGGATATTCCTAAACTATGCCTATCTGGTGTCCGTAAAATATGAACCTGAAGAAAACAGGCTTGCCCTGCATTTTACCAGCGATGACGTCCTGCTGCATGGCGTCAGGCTCGAAAGTCTGTTTTTCGAGCTAATGCAACACCTGCCGAAGATCATTAGCTGCAAGGATGCCCGCTACAATACCCTCAAGGATGAAAACGCTTCGGTCGTCAACCAAATAGTGCTTATTCCCAAAGAGTAAAAAGACACGATATGAAGGGTAAAAAACAGCAAGGCCAACTGGCCTTAGAATTCCCGCATGCCTACACGCAACAAAACGCCAAAGAAATCACCAAGGCGACCCCCTTCCTGAAATGGGCAGGCGGCAAGCGGGGCATCATGCCGGAGCTGTTAGCAAGGCTCCCCAAAACGTTTAACGATTACTACGAGCCGTTTGCCGGTGGGGGTGCGCTTTTCTTTGAATTGCAGCCGAGGTTAAGGCGAGCGTTTCTTTCCGATGCAAACCCTGATCTTATTTGTACCTATCAAATTATCAGAGATCGAGTAGAAGACCTAATTGAGTTATTAAGTCGGCACCGCAGAAATCACAATGAGCATTATTTTTATGAAATGCGGCAACAACAAAACCTCACAAATCCGGTAGAGATTGCGGCCAGAATGATTTACCTGAACAAAACATGCTTCAACGGCCTGTGGCGCGTCAACAAAAAAGGGGAATTCAATGTAGGATTTGGTAAAGGCGAAAATCCAGGCATTTTACAGCAGGTGAACCTTGAACGGTGTGCGCGTGCGTTAAGTCGCAGCATCATTGCGTGTCAGGATTATAAGGCTATAAAACCTAAAGCAGGTGATTTTGTTTATTTTGACCCGCCGTACCACTCCCCAAAATCAAAATGCTTTACTGCTTACACTCAATCCGATTTTACTGAAAAAGACCAGGCAGAGCTTGCCGCTTTCTGCATCTTACTCCACCAACAAAATGTGAAATTGATGATGTCGAATAGTGACACCGACTACATCCGGGAACTCTATAACCTTCCGGCTTTTAATGTCACTTCTATCAAAGCGCCGCGAATAGTAAATTGTAAAGGAAATGCCCGCACTCCCATTAGCGAGTTGCTGGTTACAAATTGTGAAAGCCAGAAATGCTAAAGGTCTTTTTGCGTTCATTTAGTTTACAACTTATCACTGCAACAGGCCCGGCTTCTTTGTTTATGATTTTCGGTTCCGAATTCAGGATCCAAATGCCATTTCGAGCGGGGAAAGAATAGTGAAAGCGCCTTTAGGCGCTTTCACTTAGTTAAGCGATCACTCGTGACTGCTCGTAGAATTATTCAGTATAGAGCGTACACCCGAAATAAGACGGCGGCGTTTTGCAAAATTCACATAAGCACTAAGCGGATATTTCGCCTTAAAGTGGGGATCACGTTTCATCTCGCCGCCTGAACTGGCGAGATAGTTGGCAATCTTGCTTAAATCGATAAGGCCAGGTTTTGGCAAATCGTGGCTTAGGTCACAAAGGCCGTAAGCGATTAAAGGTTTTTCAGAACGGATTTCCGTGATTAACAAGGAGCCGCCTGTGCCGTTGAGGTAAAAGCGCACGAGGGGGAAATGATCCTTGCCTTGATTTTCGGCTTTGCCGTTTTCGAAGAGTTTCGCGGTGTCAGTTTTGGAAAAGTATGTCATTGAAAGTTCCTTTTTGTTGGTTGTGCATGATTGCGGGGATGGCACAACCGAAAGACAAGTGAACAAACAAGTGAAATTTTGGTGCGCGAGGAATTGCGGCAAGCAAGGGGAAAATTTTACTTAGAGCAGTGAACGATTTCGGTTAATCCCAAGCAATTAAATCATGCATCCATCCATCAAAAAGGTAACTTACGTATTGCCATTCCAAATTAGAATTCAGCAAGGGAAAGAAAACAGCTACGTAAAGTCATAAAGTAATTGTCTGCTCTTCAACTGCGTTTCGATCGACGGCCTTGCAGCTAACAGAACGCGGCGCCTTAATGATATTGATATGGAGGAAGGATGCATTGTACAGTTTCTTAATGTAATCCCCGTTGCTGTTGGAAATCATAAATTGTACACCGAGTGCATGCAGTTTTGTGCAGAACATCATAAGGTCTAGCTGGTTTTGTATGGTGAAACCGGACTGGGTATAGGCTTTAAAAGCGCCTAAATAAGCAGGAGGATAAGGCGGATCAATGTAAACAAATCACCTGCTTTAGGTCTTATGCTGGTATAATCTTTACAAGCGAGGTTGGCGTTTTGCAGGGCGGCAGCAGAAGCTTTCAGATTGTCTTCCTGCACAATGCTTGGATTTTTGCGCCTGCCGAATGTGACATTGAACTCTCCCTTCTTATTGACCCGCCACAGGCCGTTAAAGCAAGTTTTATTGAGGTAAATCGTGCGAGCAGCGATTTCCAAAGGCTGTGTGAGGCCATGCATTGACCGAACATAATAATAGTTTTCAGAATGGTTTTCCTTGTGCTGCTGGAGGCGTTCAATAGTTGCGCCACATCGTTCTTGATGACATTGTAGGTTTGCATCAAGTCAGAATTCACATCGGAAAATAAATACTTGCTTCAGTTCCGGTTGCAGCTCGAAGAATAAAGCTCCGCCACCGGTAAAGGGTTCATAGTAACCATTGAACGTTTCGGATAAGTGCGCCAGCGGTTCCTTCATGATACCGTGTTTGCCGCCTGCCCATTTCAGAAAGGGTGTTGCGGTAGGATGTTGTCGGTGTTCACCTAGCTGAAATCTTGACAGGCATTTGTTTCCTGTTGCGGTTCAAGAAAATCGAAGGTGTATTGTTGTTTTTGGTTGGGTGTGTAGTTTGGTGTAACGAGTTCCATTTTATGTTCCTTCCCTGTATGGCGTTGATAGTTACAGGGGATGAAAAGAAACGGAACTTGAGCAAGTGAGCCGGGTGAAATTTTGTTGCGCGAGGAGCTTTTTCCTATAAGAAGAGCGGCAAGTTTTAATTGGTAGAAGGAGCGGCCTCGGTTACATCTCCTGCACTTAACCATCTACGCGATTCCTTGCAGGGTCTGGCTTGCTGCCAAATAGGAAGGCATATCTTTGACAAAACGCTACATTGTATAATTGAAGAAATTCGTCGCTTTAAAACATCTCACACAATAGTTTAAAATGCAAATTTCTTCGCCCAATTTTTCAAATTGAATCGAGGAATTTGCTTAGACTTAAGTAGCGTAGTATTATAAAAAAAATACTGGCTTTTAAAATTAATTCTAAACTCTTCTCGATAGCCCAAAGTATAAATGCGCTTTAAAAATTTCCAATCTGCATTGAACCAATCTGAGAGCCATTGTGTAAGATCTACAATGTTCGATTCTTCCAGCAGTCTAAGTCCGTATTGACACGCCTCTTTCTCATACTCAAATATCATATCAAGTTTCGGGAGAAGTGACATTCTATATTCATTAAATTCAATAAGTTCTGGCTGTAAAAGGCCTAAATTTCTCGACCTTTCTGATGTTTGCCATTGAACGGTGTGGCCAAATAGATGTAATAACAGAAATAGCTTATCTTCGAAATGGAGATTGTCTGATATAAAAATATGTATACCGTCGAATTCTCCAGTTTTTGGCTCTTCTAGAACAGCTTCCTCAAGACGAATGCCGTATCGCTTAAACATATAAAAAGAGACGGTATTGTAGAAGTTGCTAAAATCAGCTTCACTGAAAGATTTGTATGTTTGATTATTTATCTGGTTGGGAGTCATGCGATTTATTTAACAGTTTGATAATTTCGTTCTCGAGTTCATTTCGAGCAAAGTCCCGCACTACAAACGTGTTTCCAACTGACGCAGGTATTCCTGAAAGAACAACTATTCTATCTGATATTTTTACTGATTCAGACACATCATGAGTAACGATTATAAACGACATTTTATGGTTTGTTACTAAACCTCTCACAAGCTCATACAATTTAGACTTATTATGTACATCCAAATCACTAAATGGCTCATCCATTAACAAAAGTTTTGGTTTCAATATCATGGATCTTGCAACAGCGAGTCTTTGTAACTGTCCTCCTGATAGATTATTCGTTGGTGAATCTCTGTATTCTAAGAGTCCAACGTCAGCCAATATTCTGTCTACATCTTCGGAGTTTTTCTCTGCCTGTCCGAATTCCACATTCTGTCTGACGCATAACCAGGGAAAGATGAAGTAGTTTTGAAACACAAATCCAATTTTGTCCTTGTTGACTTCAGGGATAGAAACACTGCCAGTACATGGTAAAGTTAGATTTGCGATTACTCGCAATAATGTTGTTTTGCCTACCCCGGATTGACCAAGTACCGATAATACCTCGCCTTCATTTAATTCAAAAGAAATATCTTTAAAAATACAAGTGTCACCAAATGATTTAGTGATTTTATTTACAGAAAGTATAGCAGAATCACTGAGCATGCATTAGCCTCCACTTAAATAAGTGTTTATTCAATACTGAAAAGGCAAAATCAAAAACAACGCCTAATATTCCAATCAATATTACATATGCGCATATCTCTTTAATTTTCAAAAACCTCTGAAATTGTAATAATTTGAAACCTAATCCTCCATTGCTTGAGCCTACAATTTCAGCGACCAGAACATATGACCACGCCCAGCCGAAGCCGACTTTCAGAATGTCAAGGATGTAAGGCAGTCTATATGGGATAATTACACGCAAAATAATTTTCAAATTTTTTCTGATGCCTAACATCTTTGCAGTGTCTATATACCCTTCTTCCACACTTGATATATCGTCTCGTATCAAAATGGAAATTTGAAAGAAAGTCCCGATAAAAATAACCAAAATTTTTTCAGACAAACCGGTGCCAGCAACTATAATCAACATCGGAATTAAAGATGCAACAGGAACATATCTAATAAAGTTGTTTAGTGGAGTATAAATGTTATTGAAACTTTTATAATATCCAGCTAAAAGCCCTACCAAAAATCCGCAGATGGAGGAAAAGAAATATGCTAAAGTTACTCTAGAAAGAGTTATGAAAACGTCCTGCCAAAATTCTTTATGCGCTACAAAATAAACAATTACATTTCCGACACCAATAGGTGAAGGCAAAAGAGTGTTTGGTATCCACTCAAATGAATAGGCCAGTTGCCAAATACCAACTGCAATAATAAAAGGAAGGAATGTGTATTTATTTATCTTCTTCACCTAAATATGATGCTGTAATGCGTGTGTTAAGGTTTTGAAGATTATAAGGCGTTCCATTTATGATTTGGCTCTGAGTATATAATCTTTGGGCATCTTTTGCTAAGTCCAGTGCTTTTTTTTCAAAAAAGACTTTGTTTTCCTGTAAAGAGGGGAAATGCACACCGCTTAACATATTTGACAATTCACCTTTTTCTAAACTAAAATTTTTCGAGATTATTGCCAATGCATCTTCTCGATTGGTTTGCATATAAGAAATCGCCCGAAACCAAGCCCGATTCACTTTCCTTATTTTTTCGTCGTCGATGTCATCTCTAACGATTAAGTTGTCTACGATGATGTCTCTCGCAATGCTATCTTTAGTAGTCAGAAGGAGTTTGTAATTCGTATGATTTTTAACTGCTGATAAGTTAGGTTCCCACGTTACTGCGACGTCAATTTCGTTGTTATAGATTGCCGCGGCTGCTGCATCTGGTTCTAGAGCAACTATAGTTACACTATCAGCGGGTATGCCGTATTTATCTAATAGAGATAGCAAAAAGAAATGGCTTACAAATCCAGGTTGTACCCCGATTTTTTTGTTTTTGAAGTCTTTCACCGAATTAATATTTTGCTTGACGATGATTCCGTCGCCTCCTTGGGACGCGTCAACCATGAGAACCATTTTCCCATTCAAGCCTTGCGAAAGCCCAATTACAAAATCATCAACTGTGGAACCTAAGGCTTCTATTCTATTCCCGATTAAGGCTGCGCGTCGATCTCCAGTCCCTTCTATTCTTATTAAATCAACATTTAAGCCCTCATCTTGGAAAAATCCTTTTTCTTTAGCGATGTAGAATGGACCATATCCAACCCAAGTGTTAAACCCTATCCTGAAATTGATATTTTTCGATTTTTCGTTGCAGCCAGAGAAGACAAATGAGGAAAAGAATATAATAAATATAATTCTGAATATAATTTTCATATAAATAACGCTTTAGTTTCCGGACAGGCCAGTTGGGTTATGTGTATTGTTTTCCTTTATAACACTACCAATAAAAAATGCCAATAATATTCCGATTACCGAGCAAGGGATGAAAAACATGCCAGCTTCAGTAGTCAAGGCGGCTGATATGATATTGCACAAAATAGATGCGACATAAATTATTTTCACAAATCTTGGATTGCCTCTGTTTATGGATGCTAGGTTTAATCCAATGAAAATAAAATGAAGCAGATACACAATAATTACTCCTATAATGGAAATTGACGTTAACGTTACGGAGTATATATTGTGGAAGTCTAGTGAGACAAAAAAAAACAGGCTTAATGCCAACGTGATTAGAGATAAGTCTGTGGAAAAAATAATTCCGCTCACTAACGGTTTATACTGTTCTATGTTGCTTGGCCTCGATGCCGTTTTCAAAACCAAAATTCCGATCACAGTATATATGAATATGAGCATTGAAACCTTTTCGTAATACTTGCCATTCGAGGTCGTTTTGAAATTGTTCTCTAAATATTCGTCGAATGACTTTATTATAGATATTTTTAAATCTTTATTTAGCTCTGATATGCGCTTTGTTTTGCCCAAGTTATTGTTATAACTCATTATTTTGGAATCAAATATTTCAGGAATCTGATTAGGCATTGAAAGCTTTTTGTTACTTTCTTTAATATTGAAAAGCAGTTCACATAATCTCTGATCGTTTGCAATCGGTTGTTTTTTTACTAAAGAAGACGCCAAAATGTCGTCGATTGATAACGAGAGGCGGTTACTTTCTTCTTCAATAGCCAAGTGGCTAATTAACAATGTCAAACCACAAAAAGTTAATAAGACGACCCACGTTAAAATGAAATATATATATAATTTCATATCAGCAATCATTCATAGGAGCTGACACTGCTTGATACGCAATGAACCCATGTTTATATATTAAATTTATGTGTTTATATGGAGATATAATAAAATAAAAATAAATAGAATTTTGTAGTTTATTTTTGTTTATAATTAGCTGCTTATTTATCGGGTCAATCCTTTGCAAACTTATCATAGTTTGTAGGCATCCACATTGACTAATCTAACGCGGGCAATTTAGACCTACTATCTTCTTGAGTTTGTGAAAAGTCAATATCTACCCAGCTTGGATGGAAGTTCCCGGAGCCGAATATGGGTCATATGAGGTTTTGGCGCCTTGCTCTTTAATGCTGTGGTGCATATAATTTTGGACCTGCTATGCCACTTGAAATCCTGCCAATCGCGAGATTTTCAGATCTCGGGTTTTCAAAAGGACATCGTTGCGTTCTGTGAACAGGTCCTAGCTTTTACCTTGCTTCGGTAAAAGAATTCAATTTCACTGACTGCCAACAAGGAACAATATCCCCAAATGTCAGCTTATAAGAATTTTTATTTTTTTATTAATTAGAAAGTAATTTAACCGTGAAACCGGTTAAATTACCCGGCGATGAGAGGCTTTAAGACTTTGCTTGCAAACTTTGCAGATAGTCAACGGCCTTGGTTGCCTCACCCGCCGCTTTGAATATAGCGTACTTGTTATCCGTAAGGATTTCCAGCCAATGAGCAATATAATCTGCATGAGAGCCTTTAGGCAGAAGGTTGATTTCGTGCTCGGCGCATAAGAAAGCATTACCAAGTTCCGCCACCAGTTCTTCGACCGCATAAGCATCATCACCATATTTCTGGCTCTTTATCCGGTCGAGGCGGGTTTTATGGCCTGTCCAGTGAACTAACTCGTGCATGAGGGTTGAATAGTAGCCTTCTACTGCCGTGCAGCTTTGCGTGGTAATAAACTGCGCAGGTGATGGCATCCAGATTTTATCAAGTGACGGGATATAACAGGCCTCATCCCCTTTGTGGTCAATAATGACCTGAGTGTTTTTAACGAAGGTGTCGACCTTCAGAATGCTTTCCATGACGGCAATCGGCTCGTTCAAATCCGGTTTTCGGATTGGTTTCCAATTCCCGGCAAGCTGGCTGCGATTGAAGACGTAGGAAGATTTCAGGAAGGGGATTTCCTTGGTTTCGCCATCGACCTCTTTTTCCATCGTATCGTAATAAACAATCAGGCTGCCCTTTTCGCCTTTGCGGATAGTGGCTTTCTTTTCTTGCCATTGCTTGAACGTTGCCCAGTCCTGGAATTTATAGCCTTTGCCCATTGCCGCGCACCAGAGCATGACGACGTTGATGCCTCGGTAGGTTTTGCCGGTGGCGGCATTACGCGGCAGTCCTGGGAGGCGCTGTTCATCGCTCCAAGGCTGGTGCCAGGGTATGGTGCCTTTTTCTAATTGTTCGATGATGGTATTGGTAACGTGCTGGTGGAGATCGCGTTTTGCAATCGGTTCATTTGGGTGTTGGGTGTTGGTTGAAGTCGTCATTGTGCATTCCTTTCAAGAGGGTTGATGGTGACGGGGATGAAACAACCGGAGGCTTAGGGAATGAACCAAATTGAATTTTGGCTGGGCGGGGAATCGCGTAAGCGAGGCGAAAATTCCTTTTGGAGAATGAGCGGCTCCGGTTAATCCCCGGCACGCACCATCAAGCTGCCTGTTGAAGGAATTGAAACGGCTTCAAATTAGAAACCCCAAAGCAACCGCTTTTCCGCATCCGCCACCTGCACGAAAGCCATGCAGACTAACGAGGGGAAAACCCGGGCTTTCTGGGCGTGTAATAAGGACGGTTCAACAGGGCTTCGTCTTCCGTTATATAGCCGCAATCCCGGGCGGCCCGGGCGTAAACGCTGATGGGGTATTTGCCAACAAAGCTTTCGTCCTGCTCGACGCAGATGCCGAAAGGCAATTTGAGGCTGACGATTTCCGCAAGACTGACGTAGCCGAGTTCCGGAGAGCCCATGCCTAAATCACATAAGCCGAAGGCTGTGAGAGGGCTGAGCGGATCCAATTCAGTTAACAGCCAGATGCAGGATGCTCCTGGTAGGTGCAGCTTAACAACAGGGACAGGATCACCGCCGCCATTGTTTTGAGCAGCGCCGTTGCGCATGAGCTGGTCGTATTGGGCAAGGGTAAAGAGTTTCATAGCGGGTTCCTATGCAAAAGAGGGAAAGGATGTTGGTAAGCATCTGCTACGGCTTGTATATCTCTGCCGCTATTGGCTGCATGTTTGCATCGGGATGGGCCAGCAAATTCACCCACCATTCGTTGACATCTTTGTGCGGGGCATACAGCCCGTTCATGGGCCTATGGCAGAGGTTTTCTTCGGTGGCGCAGAACTCCTGTAATGCCGCCGTCGCCTTGCGGCCTGCAGCATCGTTGTCCATCCAGCTATAGGCACGCCGGTAGCCATAGTTACGTACAAGAGGCGTGGCGGCATCCATCAAGGCCAGGGAATTAAAAATCAGGGCATCTTCCTTGAACCGGTCGATGTTGTAGTAAGCAAGAGCAGACAGAAAATCCATAAAGCCTTCAAAGAAATGAATGCCGTCTGGCTTGGGTATCGTCCCACGGATAAAGGTGATGTCTTTTTGTCGAAGGGTGATTTTCAGGTACGGGTTGCGCAGTTCATACCCGCCTTCTTCATTTTTGAAACCAAGCGCGAAGGAAGTTTTCTTGGTGGTCTTATTGTAGAGCGAGACCTCTGACAAATATTGCGAAGCCAAGCGCAAGGGGATGCCGCGTGATTTCAGGTATTCAAACAAAGCTGGATGCTGGACAGCCCCGATATGCGCAATGAAGAGTTTCGTGTCTTTTTCAGGTAACTTATTCTTTTCAATAACTGGCACCAGCCGGGGATAATAGCCTGTCATGTTTCTTATCCAGCGCAAGGCGTCGCTGGGCGCATGGCCGACTCCTTGCGATTTGAGATAGGCGCACACGAAGCTGACGACCGAGCCGCCTTGCCCTGCCCCAAAATCGAACCATAGATTTTTGTTCGGGTTCACATGGAAGCTGGGTGTGTTCTCATCCCGAAAAGGAGAGGAGTACACCAGTTCCTGACCGAGCTTTTTTCCGGCAGGGCCAATTTTTTCTAAAATGTCGGCAAGCGGAATCTTATTCGCCTGTTCAATGTTCATAGCGATCTCCAGAAATTATTTATGCGAAAGGGCGCGGCGCAAGGCGCCGCAAGAAACTACTAAATGCCTTATGGCTTGAGCTGGTCTTCTAGAAATTGAGTTAGACTGGACAGTTGGTAGCGAACGGATCGGCCTATTTTAATCGGCTTTAGATTATATCGCTTTGTACAATCCCAGACCGCTAATGTACCTGGGGACACATTGAGGTATCTGGCAGCTTCCTTGCGATTAAGCAAAGGCTCGGGGAGGATCTTCGAATCCATTACAGTCTCCTTGGCTTTTGGGTGTTATAGGATGTTCTTCCTAGTGCCAGGAGATATATAGCATTCAATTCCTAGTTGCAAGGAATGAAACGGGACGTTAATAACAATAAACGAAGAAAATACTCAGTTATCATTAAGGTTGCAATTTGTTTTAGGGATCGCACAAATCATCCTTACTTTTGTGAGATCGTGCATGAATGAGTTTATGAATAGCTGATGCCGACTCTTTAAAATGAATTACATAGTTGACCTCACAGAAAACAGCTTAGAAGGTGTGGCAAGTAGGCGGCTTTATAATACATGTTTAAGTGTTTATCAGTGAACGACCTACTTGCGATCATTATTTACTTCAATCAGTTCGATGATTTGTACTGGAGTAGATATATAATGATTTGCTTTAGCTTGCATTAATGCTTCACTATCAGAACTGCCCCATAGACAACCAACGGAATATACGCCAGCAGCTTTGGACGCTATGATATCTTTCGGGTCATCACCAAAGGATATAATGTTATGCTTGGGAAGGCCAAGCTCTGCGATTGCTTTTATTATTGGGTCAGGGTGAGGCTTTCTTCTGACTGTATCGTGAAAACCTATAATTTTAATGTATGGAATTGAAAAATGGTCAGCAACTTTCGTACAATACGTCGCAGGACTAGAAGTTACGATAACAACTGATATTTTTTTCATGGTTAAATACTGAAAGACATCGCGCAGTCCCTCATAAATAGTGAAGCTTGGTATAAGTTTATAAGTATTTGTCCAATCTTTACGACTTCGAAAGGACAATGCCGCTGTACTGTCAACTAAAGTTTGATCTAAATCAAAAATAATCCCCAAGAAATTAGATATTTAATATATTAAAGGTATGAAAATCGGGACAATTGAATTGCTGGCTTTCAGTAAGCTTCCAGGTGTCGGTAGTTCAACCGTACGTGAGATGGTAGTCTCTAATTTGGATCTTAATGAACTTAGGAAGTATGAAAAGGATAAAGCTATAAAGCTATTTAAGGGCTCGAAGAAAGAAGAAGCTTATATTGAATTTCAGGAAAACTTTTCTCACTATGTCGATCAAGCGCAATATGAATTAGACAGGTATTCTGCAAATGACATCCAAGTAGTGTCATTTATGGATGAAAAATATCCTAAACTATATAGATTGCTAAACGATTTTCCAATATTTCTATATGCGAAAGGTAATCTGAAGTTATTAAATCATAATTATAACATTGCCGTCATTGGTACGCGAGACAATACAAACAATGGGGCAAGAATTGCAAAGAATACAACAACTTTTTTTGCTGAAAACGGTTACAACATAGTTAGTGGACTGGCCAAAGGCATTGACTGCATTGCTCACCAAGCCGCTCTAGATGCTAAAGGATTTACAACTGCAGTTCTTACAGATTTACAAAAAATTTATCCCAAAGAAAACCGCTCACTTGCCGATCGAATCCTTGATGGTGGCGGTCTTTTGATAGCAGAATACCCTCCGGGAACGCCTACTCAACGAAGCTTTTTTGTTGAACGTGACAGATTACAAAGCGGACTATCTCTAGCTGTATTCCCTATCGAAACCGATATTACGGGAGGGACAATGCATACTGTTGGCTTTGCTCAGCATCAGAACCGTCTAATTTTTTGCCCGGATTTGAGACGGGAAAAAACTAATATAGATGAGTATCCTAAGTCCCGCGGTGTTATCGAGCTTATCAAAACTGAAAAAGCTCGGCCTTACACAAGAGAAGATTATCCGGCTATTTTGGAATTGTTAGATAAAAAGGCTCTTGAATTAGGAAAGGATGAATTTAAGCATTTATCAAGCCATAAAAAGCCTATTGACTCAGAAGGCTCTCGTTTAAAAATTAGTACTAATAGTAATACAGCCGAAAAGCAAACGCCGTCGAAAGAAAAAGCTAATAAGCCACAGAATTTAGAATTTTTGTTTGTTGACTCCAACTCAAATAATGAAGATAACTTGTTGTCCGAACAAAGCAGCGATTTGGCAGATGTAGAAGAAAAGTTATTAGCCGAGATCTCTAGCCTTTCCGAAAGGCTGGGTAGTGCTATCGAACAATTAAGACAGATCCGCAATAATTCTAAAAAACAGACGACAATTAACCTAAAGCTGTAGCCAATCGACCATTCGTTTCTATCTGATACTGTTCATATGCATTTGTTTGAGCAAGGCTCAGTAAAATTAGCCTTTTGGGACTGAAGTTCGCATTGATTAATTGTGCTATGTAATCGGTAGTTGTCCCCGAAGTTTTAATATCATCAATTACCAGCAAAACTTTATTATTTAAATCTATTACATCGGGGACAATTTGAAATACTCCATCTATTTCGGTGAATCGATCTGCTTTTTTGGAAATAAAAGAAAGCTTTTTTGTGCGTCTTGTTTTTGTAATTAGGTTTTTGGCTATAGGAGCCTCATACAGCGCAGAAATTTTATTGGCAAGAGCGGAAAGGGGGGTGTTTTCTGTATACGAGGTTTCTGAACTGCTTAGACTGCGTAGAATTACATCAATGTTTGGTATTATCTTGCTGGTTTTTAATTTGTCTAATTGAGAAACGACGAGGTTTATCCATTTAGTCCGCACGCTTGGGACATTGTTTTTAAACTGTCTTAGACTATCGTGTATTTTTTCTCCATCTCCTTGCTTGAAGTAGTAACCTAAAAAAAGGTGAACATCGTATTCGGTATCATATGATACAAGAAAACTTGTCGTTTTTTTAATTTCTGTCAATTTATCATATAAATAATACATCGAGAATGGTTGTTCTCGAATTTACAAACCAATTATGATTATATGATATTCGTATTGAATAATTTTTAAAAAATTATGTCTTGGATTTTAATTAGGCGCATGGTTCTTTGCGTATGCAACTGATCAGCATTGTCAAAATATGATGATGTTCGAAACTCCAAAATAATTCGCCCGAATTAGTAATATTAAAACGTGTTGGGCTAACAAGATTGTTTTTTTAATTAATTTATTGATTATCAGCGTTAAACGAAAAGCGACTCAAAATTTGTAAATTCGTGAAATAGATGTGAAATATAAAATTAGAAGCGATGCAAGAAAAAAGTTTATTTATAAAATATCAAGGCAGTCAAATCGAATTGTACTCAGATGAACGGAACGATTATGTAAGTCTTACCGATATGGCTAAAGCTTTCAAAGGAAATAAGTCCATTGAGAGCTGGATGCGTAATAAGAATACACTTAACTTTTTGGCGGCTTGGGAACGATACAATAATCCGAAGTTCGTCACCGCAGGATTTGACGACTTATTGAAAAAAGCCGGACGACAGCACTTTAACCTTTCCATAAAAGTATGGAGTGATACAACCAATGCGATCGGTATATTTACCAAATTTGGTGTTCTTGCAGGAACCTATGCTCATAAGGACATTGCTTTTAAGTTTGCTTCTTGGTTGAGCCCCGATTTTGAATTGTTTTTAATTAGGGAGGTTCAACGGCTAAAAGAGTTAGATGAGCAAACAAAAAACTTTGAGTTACTCAATCATGAGCAAATCTTGTACTTGGTTCAGTTAAAGGAGGTTTTTAAATACGTTGCTCATCAAGAAGTCGTCGAAGATGCCCATAAAGAGGTTTTTGCAGCTCGAAGTGCATCAGCAAATCCCTTTGCTGAATTTCATGGGTGGAGAAATAAGATTTTAGGGTTGGATCCAAATGAAGTAAATGAAAGAATTAAAAAATATTGTATAGACAATAGAATTGCTTTGTCTGACAGGATTTTGCGAAAGTCTCGTCGTGAAAAAGTTTTAATGCTTGATACTTATGAAGCCGTACGCAATGCAGTATGGGACTTTCTAGAAATCAAAGGAGAGGTTAATTCGCTAAATCTAGCCAACCTTGTAAGAGATATAATTCGGACAGAGCACGGCGAGGTGAAGAGAAAAAATGAGGATAATCTTTTCGAGGAAAAGCAAGATTTAGGCGTTTTTTCAGATTTTCCAAAACAGCTTGCTGGTGTAAAGCAAGTCAAGGCTGCTCGGGAAATTCTATTATTGAGGCAGGGAAAGGCATAAGTATTGAAGCTGATTTATAATATCGTTTCACAATTAACGGAAGTTCCTCGCTTCGGGAAATAATTTCTCCTGCGCCTGCTCACGTACCTGTGCTCGCTTGTTTTGCCCTGGCGGTATGGCTTTATCATCAGCGCGAGAAATAGTTTGGAGCTGCGGCTCATCACGCTGGGTCGGCGTCAGGTCACGCAAGAGCTTAGAAAAATCATGACAGGATGCAGCGATAACGTGGGTAACTTCCCCTTCGCGTTGCAGCTTGCCTTCGATCATCATCAGGCGTGCCTGCAGGATTGGTTTGCGGAACGTCTCGAACAGGCTTTGAAAGATCACCACATTGGCAAAGCCGGTTTCATCTTCGACCGTCATAAAACAGATCCCGCCCGCCGTGCCGGGGCGCTGGCGCACCAGCACCAACCCTGCGACCTTAACCTTGCTGCCGTCCTTCAGGGTGTTCAATTCGCCGGTAGCTGTGATATGCAGTTGGGCGAGTTTTTCACGTAGGAATGACACAGGATGCGCTTTCAGGGACAGAGAGGTTGAAGCGTAATCCTGAACAACGTGTTCGGATATGGTCAAAGCTGGCAGGGTAATCTGTTCCGCAGGCGTTTGCTGGTCCTCAAATAGCGCGATTGGCTGGTCTTTGGTGGACACTTCCCACAAGGCTTGCCTGCGGTCAAGGCCGAGCGAACGGAAGGCATCGGCATCGGCCAGTTTTTCTAGCGTTGTGTCGGACAGGCCGAGCTGCCGCAGTTGATCCATACTTTTATAGCCGCCTGCCCGGCCAGTCACCAGGATTTGCATTTCGTCGGGGCGCAAGCCTTTCACTTGCCGAAAGCCAAGGCGCAGGGCGCGGTAATTTCCAACCTGTTCTTCAAGGGTATTATCCCAAGAGGAATAATTGACATCCACCGGCCGGAAGGCCACGCCGTGTTTTTTGGCATCGATCACGATTTGCGCAGGCTGGTAGAACCCCATCGGCATTGAATTGAGCAGCGCACAGGCGAAAACATCGGGGTAATAGCATTTGATCCAGGAGGAGACGTAGACCAAAAGGGCAAAGCTTGCGGCATGGCTTTCTGGAAACCCATAGCTGCCAAACCCTTCCAATTGCTTGAACACCCGCACAGCATATTCCTTCGTATAACCGTTTTTGAACATGCCGCTCACCAGTTTTTCTTCAAACTGTGTGACCAGCCCTTTGAGCTTGAATGTTGCCATGCTCCGGCGCAGCTCGTCGGCTTCAGCCGGGGTGAAGCCTGCTGCGACGATGGCAATTTTCATAGCCTGTTCTTGAAAGAGCGGCACGCCCAGGGTGCGGCTTAAAATCTCTTCCAGTTCCTTGGAAGGATAGTCGACTTTTTCTTCGCCGTTGCGCCGGCGTAAGTAGGGGTGCACCATGTCGCCCTGGATCGGGCCGGGGCGCACGATGGCGACCTCGATCACCAGATCGTAAAAGCATCTGGGCTTTAGCCTCGGCAGCATGGATTGCTGCGCCCGGCTTTCAATCTGAAACACGCCGATGGTGTCAGCGTGTGATATCATCTCGTACACCTTGGGATCGTCCTGCGGGATATTCGCTAAGGTGAGGTCAAGGCCGTAATGCACCTTGGCAAGGTCGAAGGCTTTGCGGATGCAGGTGAGCATGCCCAGGGCCAGAACGTCGATTTTAAGAAAGCCTAAAGCGTCGATATCGTCCTTGTTCCACTCGATGCACGTCCTGTCCGCCATGCGGGCGTTGAGGATGGGGCAGAGATCGGAGAGCTGGCCGTCCGTGATGACGAATCCGCCGGTGTGCTGGCCTAATTGCCTTGGGAATCCCATATAAGCGCCCGTGAGCTTAAGCACCTTGCGCAGATGCGGATCATCTGGATTAAGTCCCTGCTCCACCAGGCGATGGCCGTCGAACCATTCATCGGTGAATTGCCAGATGGCACCGGATAGCCGGTTGACGGTATCGACCGACAGGCCCATAGCTTTGCCCACGTCGCGGATCGCGCCTTTCTGCTGCTGCTGGGTGACGGTCGCGACAATGGCGGCGCGGTCGCGCCCGTATTTGTTGAAAATATATTGCATAACTTCTTCCCGCCGCTCATGCTCAAAATCCACATCGATGTCGGGCGGCTCGTTGCGGGCCGAGGAAATAAACCGCTCGAAGAGCAGATCGAATTTCGTGGGATCGACCGAAGTGATGCCGAGGCAGTAGCAAATGGTGGAATTGGCCGCCGAGCCCCGGCCCTGGCACAGGATATTTTGTTCACGCGCGAAGCGCACGATGTCGTACACGGTCAGGAAGTATTCTGCGTAATTCATTTCCTGGATGAAAGCTAGTTCGTGGCGAATAGCGGCTTGTACTTTTTCCGGGACATTGCCGCCAAAGCGTTCTGTCGCACCGGCCCAAGCAAGAACGGCCAGCTCCTCCTGCGGGGTGCGGCCATTGCTCGTGATTTCTTTCGGGTAGCGGTATTTTAATTCATTCAGGGAGAATTGGCAGGCATCGGCGATTTCCTGGGCACGTACCAGCGCATCAGGATATTGACGGAACAGGCGCTCAATTTCCGCTGGCGGCTTGAGATAGCGTTCGCGGTTGGGATAAAGCCGAAACCCTGCATCATAGATCGTGCATTTCTCACGAATGCAGGTCATCACATCCTGTAGGGCGCGGCGCGATGCCACATGATAATGCACGTCATTGGTCGCGACGAGCGGCACGCGCAGATCCCGCGACAGTTCGGCCAATCGGTAGAGCTGCTTGACATCATCGCCCTGGTAGCGCCGTGTCGCAGCCAGATACAGATCGCGGCCAAAGGCGTCGCCGTATTCGGCCAGTTGGGTTTTGAACGCAGGATCGAATGCAAAGCGTGCATCAAGCACGGTGGGCGGCAGGGCGATGAGCTTCATGCCTGCAGCCGCATCAAACACATCGGCTTTATAGAGTTCGCATTTGCCTTTTTCGGTGCGCAGATTGCCTTTGGTCAGCAACCCGCTCAACCGCGTATAGGCAGCAAGATCGGTCGGGTAAGCCAAGAGGCTCGGGCCGTCCATTAGGTCGAGGCGGCAGGCCGGGATCAGCCGGATGGGGCTTGCCCCTGCCTTGGCCCTTTCCTTGGCGGCTGCATGCGCCCGCACGATGCCCGCCAGGCTGTTGCGATCCGTAATGGCAAGGGCCGTGTAGCCGAGGGTGGCGGCGCGTTCGACCAACTCTTCCGGGTGGGACGCCCCGCGCAGGAAAGAAAAATTCGAGGTGACCTGGAGTTCAGTGTAATTCATCATGCGTTCTTTTTTCGTCAGGCAAAATATCCGTGCAGGAACCAGGCAGGCGGCTTCTCTGCATCGTAATGGCCGAGGCGGAATAGCCAGTAGCGCCGTCCTTCTTCATCCTCCACGGCATAATAATCACGGTGCTCACCGGTTTCCAGCCACCATTCCGCTTCAATGCGTTCCGGCCCGTCCGCTTTTTTTATTTTATGCAGCGTGCCTTTGTGCCGAAACAACATGGGCGGGTAATCGGGAATGGGTGCCGTGACCTGGATCGGTTCAGGATGGCCAAGAAGCTGCAACGGGCGCGGTTTATCGGACGGCCAGCCCGTTGCTGGTTGTTCGTTAAGCGATGCACTCGGCTGAACCGAACGTTCCGGCCAGTAATGTTCGGCGGGGAGATCACGGCGCAGGCAGGATGCGCCAAAGCGCCCAGCGATGCGGTCGAGAAGTTCCGACAGCCGAACATCTTCCAAGCCACCCTGCGCTTCCCAAAGTTTTTCCTGCTCGGGGCCGTAGGCTTCAACGCGGGGTGCTTCAATCAAGAAAAGCTCAATGCCCAAGCCCGGCTCGATAGTCGCCAGCTTGATTTCAAACAGCTTGAACAGATGAAGGACATGAGCTGAAGGCCGGTTGGTTTCAATTGAAATCTGCATGGCCTTGCCGTCCACGCGGTAACAGGTGAAGCGTGCTATGCGCAAGCCCATTTGTTCACGGCGCAGCCGGGCGCAGAGCGTTTCCAACAGGCGTTCGAGCGCGATCTCGATGCCGGTGCGTGTGCTAATGGGCTCGAGGGCTGGCAGGCGCTCTTGATAGGGTTCGATGGGTACAATGGGCAGACATGATTCTGTGATGTGTCCGAAGGCTTGATCTAGGCGCAGCAAGAGTT
>Ga0247771_1000233_pt1 | contig 19848 bp, 15 predicted proteins | sample UWRJL197509C6_FD_179948 | JGI IMG/M metagenome (GOLD analysis project Ga0247771, IMG submission 179948) | Plant litter microbial communities from Arlington Agricultural Research Station in Wisconsin, United States - UWRJ-L197-509C-6 | ecosystem: Environmental > Terrestrial > Plant litter >...
CGTGCTGTGTCCGATTTGATTTGGGGCCCCTAGATTTGCCCCTTGATCGGGCCAAAAGGCAGTGCCCCAAAGCCCTGCCCGATCTCCAATTTTAAGGGGCAAATCCCCCAAATAAAATCGGACACGACCAACCAGCCAGCCCCAGCAGGTAGGCAATCGGCTATCAAACAGGCTGCCGCAGGCAACCGTGCGCCGTCGACGAGCGGTAGGCCTGCCGCAGGCAACCCTTCGATCTAAACCACTGCCAACTGTCTGCCGCAGGCAACCTGAGACTGAGGCACTGCCGGTCTGGCCTTCACCGCCTGCCCACATCGGCAGCTGGAGTCAGCGGGCCCCCGGCCTCAACTCAGCCCCGTGACCAACCCACCCCACATCTAAATTGCACCGTCCGGAACCGCACCAAATATCTTCCGGCCCCCGGCCGGCACTAGCACCGGGACCAAACCGCACCATGCCGGCAGGTTCTTTTAACCCCCACCCCGGCCGGCCCCCGGTTGTTTTTGCGCCCCCACCCTCTTTCGCTTTGTCAAGGCGTCTTTCCAGCCTTGACAAAGCGAAAGAGGGTGGGATAATTGGCGCAACCGGGGGTTAGCCCCCCCACCACAACCCACCCCAAACGAAAAGGCCCCCCTGCCATCAGACAGAGGGGCCTTCACCGTCAAAGATCAGCGCCGCATGAACGGCGGCACATCCACCTCATCATCCGGATCATCCGTCACCGGCAACGGCCGACTCGGCAACGAACTCCCAGACCCATGCTGGTTAGGCAGGTTGCTCTGCGAGAACGTCCGAGGCATCGTCGGCTGCGGCGTCTGGAACGCCCCCGTGTTCTGCACGGGCTGCGCCTGCTGAGGCACCGAAGCAGGCCGAGGCGGGATAGGCGGCGGAGCCTGCTCCACCGGCGGCTGGGGCGCCACCGGAGCCGGTTGGCTCAACTGCCCGGAAGCCCCCGACACCACGGTCCCCCGCTGCGGAGAACTCAGCACCTGGGGTTCCAGCTTCTTGTGCGTGGGCCCGCCACTGTCAAAACCCGCCGCGATCACGGTGACCCGCACTTCGTCGCCGAGCGAGTCGTCGATGACCGTTCCGAAGATGATGTTCGCGTCCGGGTGCGCCGCTTCCTGCACCAGCGACGCGGACTCGTTGATCTCGAACAACCCGAGGTCGGATCCGCCCGCGATCGACAGCAGCACGCCGTGCGCGCCTTCCATCGACGCTTCCAGCAGCGGCGAGTTGATCGCCTTCTGCGCCGCTGTGACCGCTCGTCCTTCTCCGCGCGCGGAGCCGATGCCCATCAGGGCCGATCCGGCCCCGGACATGACGCTCTTCACGTCGGCGAAGTCGAGGTTGATCAGACCGGGGGTCGTGATCAGGTCGGTGATGCCCTGGACACCGGACAGCAGGACCTCGTCCGCGGAGCGAAAGGCGTCCATGAGGCTGACACCGATGTCGCCGAGCTGGAGCAGCCGGTCGTTCGGGATGACGATGAGCGTGTCGCACTCGTTGCGGAGCTGCTGGATTCCTTCTTCAGCCTGCTTCGCGCGCCGCTTCCCCTCGAAGGAGAACGGCCGGGTGACGACACCGATCGTCAGGGCGCCCTGCTTGCGCGCCATGGCCGCGATGACGGGCGCGCCACCGGTGCCCGTGCCGCCGCCTTCACCGGCGGTCACGAACACCATGTCGGCGCCCTTGAGTACTTCTTCGATCTCTTCGCGGTGGTCTTCGGCGGCCTTGTGGCCGACGTCGGGGTTCGCCCCGGCGCCGAGTCCGCGGGTCAACTCGCGGCCGATGTCCAGTTTGACGTCGGCGTCGGACATCAGCAGTGCCTGTGCATCGGTGTTGACCGCGATGAACTCGACGCCCTTGAGCCCGACCTCGATCATGCGGTTGACGGCGTTCACGCCGCCTCCACCGATACCGACGACCTTTATCACCGCGAGGTAGTTGTGCGGGGGCGTCATCGGATCCGCCTTCCTGATCGTGTTCGTGCCCATGCGCTGGATGGTGGTCGCCGGGTCAGCCCGGAAGGACCTCCACCCGGATTGAAACCCTCGACCTCAACCAGAGGTCCAGAGTTGTGTCAACCCCGTATGTTGTTGCTGGACGGTATGCACCGGTGGTGCCTCAGTCCAGCGGCCACGCCGTAGGTCGCGATACCGATCGGCACTGTGCGCTACCACTACTCGCCGGTCAGACCGTCGAGTAGCTCGCGCACGACGTCGAGGTGCCCCGCGTGCCGACCGGTCTCCTCGACCATGTGGATCAACACCCAGCGCACGGAAACCGTGCCTTCGCCACGGAACGGGACCTCGTGGTCGAACTCCAGGCCCGTGACGATCTCGCGACTCACTTCGCACTGCGCAGCGTAGTCGTTCAGCAATCCGGAGATCGTCTCGCCCGTCTCCACGCGCCAGTCCGCGTCCGGATCCTCGGCGGTGTAGGGGGCCATGTCCTGCTTGCCCAGGAGCACCGTTTCGAACCAGTACGCCTCCACCCACCTCAGGTGCTTCACGATTCCGGCCGCCGTCATCAGCGGTGAGGGCAGCGTCGAGCGCGACGCCTGGTCGTCCGAAAGACCCTGGCACTTGTACACGATCGTGTCACGCAGGTAGTCGAGAAATCCGCCGAGCTGCGCGCGCTCGGATCCGGAGAAGGGCGGGTCCACTCGGTCGTTCGTCAATTCCATGCGGTGAGTATCAATGCCTTCGCCACGGGAACACGACGGGTTTTCCGAAATCGGTCAGGACACCGTGGGCAGCTCGGGGCTGGACACGTCGAACACGGTCCCGTCCCTGGTCAGCAGCACTTCCAGCACGGCGGCCTTGCGCTGGGTGTCGGTGAGGCTCCCCCACCGCACCTCCCGGCCGCCGGAGAGGGCCAGCTTCACGTCCGCGCCGGTTTGCGCCGACATCGACAGCACCTCGGCCCGCAGTTTCTCCGGCAATTGCGTCAGGACGCCGACGGCCGCTTTCAGCGCGGGCTGGGCGTCCACGGCCAGTTGCAGCTCCGGCAGCCCGATCGGCGGCATCGCGATGGTGGCGTAGTCCTTCGCCGTGCCGTCCACGAGGTGCACGCCGTCGGTCGACTTCACGAACGCGACCGGCGAGCGCTCCACGATGGTCAGCCGGACCGTGCCGGGCAGGCTGCGGGCGACCTCGACCGATTCGACGCGCGGCAGTTCGCGCACCCGGTCGGCGATGCCGTGGACGTCGATCCGGACGATCGGCGACCCCGGCTTGATCGCCGCCTTGGCCCTGACCTGCTCGACCGTCAGCTCCTTCGCGCCGCGGACGTCGACGTCGTCCACGCCGAGCATCGGGGTGAAGAACACCCCGACCACCAGGCCGACGACGGACACCAGGACCAGGAGGGCGACGACCCGCCGCCGCACCACGGTCCGGCGGCTCACCCGGCCCGGCACCCGCCGGGCTCGACGCGCGCGGGCCCGGTCCGCGGCCGACGACTTCCCGGCGGTGCGGGGTGGCCGACCGCGAACCGGCGTGCTCATGCCTTCTGCCCCAACTCGCTGACGATCTCCGGGCCGAGCATCGTGACGTCACCGGCACCCATGGTGACGACCAGGTCGCCCTCGGCGACCAGTCCGGCCACCAGCGCGGGCACGCGGTCGAACGACGGCTCGTAGTGGACCTGTCCCGCGGGCAGCGGCACGGCCTCGGCCACCAGCCCGCCGGTCACGCCGGGCTCCGGGTCCTCGCGGGCTCCGTAGACGTCCAGCACCACGACCTCGTCGGCCAGGCCCAGCGCCGCGCCGAACTCGGTCGCGAACGTGCGGGTGCGCGAGTAGAGGTGCGGCTGGAACACGACGACGAGCTTGCCCTCGCCCGCGATCGGCCGGGCCGCCGTGAGCTGCGCGGCCACCTCGGTCGGGTGGTGGGCGTAGTCGTCGTACACGCGGACGCCCGCCTCGCGGCCCTTGAACTCGAACCGCCGCCGGACGCCGCCGAACGCCGCCAGCCCCTCCAGGAGGCCTTCGCGCTCCGCGCCCAGCTCCAGACCCGCCAGCAGCGCCGCGAGGGCGTTGGCGGCCATGTGCTCGCCGGGAACGGCGACTTGCACCTCGATGCTGACGGTCGCCGTGCCCTCGCTCGACCCCGCGAGCGGGTCTTCGGTGTCCAGCTCCACGGTCGCCAGCCCGCCGCCGCCGTGCGGGCGGAAGCCGGTCAGCGTCGCGGAGCCCTTGCCGGACGCGGTCCGGCCGTACGGGCGGACCCGGATGCCGAGCTTGCCCGCGCGTTCGGCCAGCGCCGCCGCGCCGGGGTCGTCGACGCACGCGATGAGGACGCCGTCGGGCTCGATGCGCTCCAGGAACGAGTCGAACACGGCCACGTACGCCTCGACCGTGCCGTGGTGGTCCAGGTGGTCGGCCTCGACGTTCGTCACGACCGCGACCGACGGCGCGAAGTACAGGAACGAGCCGTCGCTCTCGTCGGCCTCGGCCACGAACACGCCGCCGGTGCCCTGGTGGGCGTTGGCGCCGGACTCGTTCAGGTCACCGCCGATGGCGAACGACGGGTCGACCCGGCAGTGCTGCAGCGCCACGGTGAGCATCGACGTGGTCGACGTCTTGCCGTGCGTGCCCGCGACGCAGGCCACCCGGTGGTCGAGCATCAGCGCGGCCAGCGCCTCGGCCCGGCGCAGCACGGTGATGCCGCGCTCGCGGGCCTCGACCAGCTCCGGGTTGTCCTCGCGGATCGCGGTGGACACCACGACCGCCGTCGGACCGCCGTCGAGCTGGTCCAGGTTCTTCGCGTCGTGGCCGACCGCGACCAGCGCGCCCTGCGCCCGCAGGGCGAGGACCGTGCGCGAGTCCTTGGCGTCGGTACCGGACACCCGGAGGCCGCGGGCGAGCAGGATGCGGGCGATGCCGCTCATCCCCGCCCCGCCGATGCCGACCAGGTGGACCCGCTCCAGCGTGTTCACTTCTTGATCACCTCGAGGACCATCCTGGCCAGCACTTCGTCGGCTTCCCGTCGTCCGGTGCCCAGCGTCGCGGCGCTCATCGCGGCCAGCCGCGCGCGGTCGGCCATCAGCGGCACGATCTCGCGGGCGACCCGCTCGGGCGTCAGGTCGGCGTCCATGATCATCAGGCCGCCGCCCGCCGCCACCACGGGCCCGGCGTTGAGCGCCTGCTCGCCGTTGCCGATCGGCAGCGGCACGAACACCGCGGGCAGCCCGACCGCGGACACCTCGGCCACGGTCATCGCGCCCGAGCGGCACAGCACCGCGTCGGCGGCGGCGTAGGCGAGGTCCATCCGCTCCAGGTACGGCACGGGGACGTACGCGGGACCGCCCGCCATCGACTGCACCGCGAGGGTGTTCTTGGGGCCGTGCGCGTGCAGCACGCCGATGCCCGCCGACGCGAACGCCGACGCCGCGCCGGACACGGCCTTGTTGAGCGACTGCGCGCCCTGCGAGCCGCCGAACACCAGCAGCGTCGGGGCGTGCGGGTGCAGCCCGAAGAACTGGCGGGCCTGCGCGCGCAGCGCCATCCGGTTCAGCCTGGTGATCGACTGGCGCAGCGGGATGCCGATGATCTCCGCCTCCGACAGCCCCGAGTCCGGGACCGCCGCCGCCACGCGCTCGGCGAACTTCGCGCCGACCTTGTTGGCCAGCCCCGCTTTCGCGTTCGCCTCGTGCACCACGATCGGCACCCGGCCGCGCGCCGCGAGGTACGCGGGCAGCGCGACGTAACCGCCGAAACCGACCACGACGTCCGCGTGGTAGCGCTCCAGGATCTCCCTGGTCTGGCGCACCGAGTCGCGGACCTTCAGCGGCAGCTTCAGCAGGTCCGGCGTCGGCTTGCGCGGCATCGGCACCGGCGGGATGAGCTCCAGCTGGTAGCCGCGGGCGGGCACCAGCTTCGTCTCCAGGCCGCGTTCGGTGCCGAGCGCGATCACCCGCGCGTCCGGCCGCATCCGCATGACCGCGTCGGCCAGGGCCAGTGCGGGCTCGATGTGCCCCGCGGTGCCGCCTCCGGCGACCACCACGCACGGTCCGCCCCGTTGGGGAACCCGGTCCTGCCCCGTCACGCGTTTCCTCCTAGTTCGACTGCACGAGTGCTGCTAACGCCCGTCACGACCGGTTCGCCGGTTGCGGGCCGATCCCTGAGTGCCCTTGCGGGATTCGCGGCGACGGTACTCCGAGGGCGGCGCCGACCGGCCCGCCATCCGGCGTTCGTCCGGCGGCTGGGGCGCGGCCGCCCGCCTGCCCGGCGCGCGCGGCGGCGTCGAGGGACGCACCGGCTTGCGCTTGGGCGGCGGCTTGTATGCCTCCGGAGCGGGCAGCCGCAGCACGCCGCCGACGCGGCCGGGACCGATGTGCCGCAACGCGGACACCGCTTCCGGCTCGTGCCGCGCGCAGCTCGCGAGCAGCCCGAACACGACCATGGTGGTCACCACGGACGTGCCGCCGGAGGAGATCATCGGGAGCGTGATGCCGGTGACCGGCAGCAGCCGCACGACGTAGCCGATGTTGATCGCGGCCTGCGCGACCAGCCACACCGTCAGCGTCGCCGCGACCATCCGGATCCACGGGTCGGTGTTGCGCGCGGCGATCCGCAGGCCCACCACGGCGAGCATGGCGAACAGCCCGAGCACCACGGCGCAGCCGAGGAACCCCAACTCCTCGCCGATCACCGCGAAGATGAAGTCGCTGTGCACGTTGGGCAGGTAGTCCCACTTGGAGCTGGCCTGGCCGAGCCCCTTGCCGAACAGCCCGCCCTCGGCGAGCGCGTACTCCGCCTGCTGCGCCTGGAGGCCCGCGCCGAGCGGGTCGGCCTCCGGGTCGAGGAACGACAGCACGCGTGCGAGCCGGTAGGTCGCGCCGATCGCCAGCACGAGCGCGCCGCCGACCGCGCCGATCAGCAGCACGCCGAACACCCGCATCGGGGCCCCGACGAACCACAGCAGGCTGAGCAGCACCACGCCGAGCGTGATCGTGCCGCCTAGGTCGGGCTGGAGCATCACGAGCGTGAACACGCCGAGCGCCACCGGCACCACCGGGACGAGCAGGTGCCGGTACTGGTTGAGCAGCGCCCGCTTGGTCACCAGCACGTGCGCGCCCCACAGCGCGAGCGCGAGCTTCGCCGCCTCGACCGGCTGGAACGACACCGGCCCGATCACGAACCAGGAGCGGGTGTCGTTGATGTCCTTGCCCAGCGGCGTGAGCACCAGCACCAGCAGCAGGACGCAGCCGAGCATCGCCATCGTGCTCAGGTGCCGGACCTGGCGCAGCGGGACCCGCAGCGCCACCCAGAACAGCACCGAGCCGACGGCCACGTAGGTCAGCTGCTTCTGGAAGACCGAGTACGCCGACTGCCCCACGGCGACCTCGCCGGGCACCGACGCCGACAGCACCATCACGAGCCCGATGGCGGTCAGCAGGCCGAAGATCGCCAGCAGCAGGTGGAAGTCGGCCAACGGCCGACTCAGCCACGCCGTCAGCGAACTCTTGACCCCGACCACTCGACGGCGGGGCTTGGCCGCCTTCGCCCCCGCTTTCGGCCGGTCCACCACCGTCATGCCCCCACCACCGCAGTCATGAGTTCATCGTCTCCCGCGAAATGCATCGACGAACGAACATTCGGCGCGTGTCGCGAGGTGGCGACGGCGATCATGCGCCAAATCCTAGGGGTGACCAGATTTCTGCCCGATCCGGGTTCGAAAGCTCACGCCGTTCCCACACGGGTCAGGCGCGGGCCCTCTCGTGCTCGACGAGGTCCAGCACGGCCTCGGTGAAGGCGTGGCCGCGGTGGGCGTAGTCGGTGAACATGTCCATGGACGCGGCGGCCGGGGCGAGGAGCACCACGTCACCGGGCTTCGCCAACTCCCGTGCCGCGTGGACGACCGTGGCCATCGCGTCGCGGTCGGTCGCGTCCACCACGGCGCACGGGACGTGCGGGGCGTGCCGGGCGAGCGCGGCCGCGATCTCGTCGCGGTCCTCGCCGAACAGCACCACGGCGCGCAGCCGGTGCGCCTCGGCGGCGACCAGATCGTCCACCGACGCGCCCTTGAGCAGGCCGCCCGCGAGCCACACGACGCTGGCGTGCGACCGCAGCGACGCGACGGCCGCGTGCGGGTTCGTGGCCTTGGAGTCGTTGACGTAGGTGATGTCCTCCGACGTGGCCACGACGACCGCGCGGTGCGCGCCGGGCCGGAAGTTCAGCAGGCCCTGGCGGACCGACGCGGCCGGGACGCCGTAGGCGCGGGCCAGCGCGGAGGCGGCGAGGGCGTCGGCCAGTCCTGGCGGACCGGCCGGGCGGACCTCGTCGGCGGCGATCAGCCGCTCGTCGCCGCCGAACGCGCGGTCGACCAGCGCGCCGTCCACGACGCCGAGCTGGTCGGCGGCGGGCTCGTCCAGGGTGAAGCCGACGTGCCTGCCCGCCGGGGACGCCTTGAGCAGCGCGGCCACCAGCGGGTCGTCGACGCCGCCAACGGCGATCTCGCCGGTCAGCACGCGCGCCTTCGCGTCGGCGTAGGCGGTCATGCCGCCGTGCCAGTCGAGGTGGTCCTCGGCCAGGTTGAGCAGCACGCCCGCGAACGGCCGCACCGACGGCGACCAGTAGAGCTGGAAGCTCGACAGCTCGACGGCCAGCACCCGGTGGCCCGCCAGCAGGGCGTCCACGACGGGCAGGCCGACGTTGCCGCAGGCGACCGCGTCGATGCCCGCGGTCCGCAGGATCGACTCCAGCATCCCGACGGTCGTGGTCTTGCCGTTGGTGCCGGTGACGGCCAGCCACACCGGCGGGTCGGCCAGCTCGGCGGCCATCCGCCACGCCAGCTCGACCTCCCCGACGACCTCGATCCCCGCGGCCGTGGCGGCGGCGAGCAGCGGGCTCTCCGGCCGCCAGCCCGGGCTGGTGACCACGAGGTCCGTGCCCTGCGGCGGCTCGGTCAGGCCGGGCACCAGCGCGACGCCGGACAGCAGCGTCTCCAGCGCGAGCAGCCGGTCGGCCGAGCCGTCCGTCACGGTCACCTGCGCGCCCGCGGCCAGCAGGGCTTCGGCGGCGGAGCGGCCGGTCACGCCCGCTCCCGCCACCAGGACGTGCTTGCCGTCGAGGAAGGTCGCCACCGGGTCAGCTCCCGACCGCGGTCAGCCAGTCGCTGTAGAACAGGCCGAGCCCCAACATGCAGCAGATCCCGCCCAGCAGCCAGAACCGGATGATCACCGTGGTCTCGGCCCACCCGGCGAGTTCGAAGTGGTGGTGGAACGGGGCCATGCGGAAGAGCCGCCGTCGGGACGTGCGGAAGACCGCGACCTGGAGCACCACCGACAGCGCCTCGACGACGAACAGGCCACCGATGACGACCATCAGCAGCTCGGTGCGGGTCGCGATGGACAGGCCGGCCACCAGACCGCCGAGCGCGAGGGAGCCGGTGTCGCCCATGAAGATCTTGGCCGGGGCCGCGTTCCACCACAGGAAGCCGATGCAGCCGGCCATGGCGGCGGCGGCCACGAGCGCGAGGTCCAGCGGGTCGCGCACGTCGTAGCAGCCCGCGAGCGGCGAGGTGGAGCAGTTGTAGCGGAACTGCCAGAAGCTGATCACCACGTAGGTGCCGAACACCATCGCCGAGCTGCCGCCCGCGAGGCCGTCGAGGCCGTCGGTGAGGTTCACGGCGTTGGACCACGCGGAGATCGCGGCGTAGCAGAACACCACGAAGCCGACGACGCCGAACGACACCACGGAGATGTCTCGGACGAACGAGAGGTTCACCGACGCGGGCTTGATGCCCTCGCGGTTGGCGAACTGCATGACCAGGATCGCGAAGACGATGGTGGCGACGAACTGGCCGACCAGCTTCGCGGTCTTGTTCAGGCCCAGGTTGCGCTGCTTGCGGATCTTGATGAAGTCGTCCAGGAAGCCGACGAGCCCGAGCGAGGACGTCAGCATCAGCACCAGCAGGCCGGACGCGCTGGGCGTCTGGCCCTGCGCGGAGTCCGACATGGCGTTGACCGCGTGCGCGCCGAGGTACCCGGCCCACATCGCGATCAGGATCGCCACGCCACCCATGGTGGGGGTGCCGCGTTTGGTCTTGTGGCTCTGCGGACCCTCCTCCCTGATCTCCTGGCCGAATCCCTGCCGGGAGAAGACCTTGATCAGGTACGGCGTCAGCATGATCGAGACGAGCAGCGCGATGGCCGCTGCGATCAGGATGCTCTTCACTTGGTGCCCGCCTCCAGCAGCGCGTCCGCGACCCGCCACAACGCGGCGGCCTTCGATGCCTTCACCAGCACAACGTCATCTCCCCGCAGCTCCTCGCGCAGTAGCGCGATCGCCGCCTCGACGTCCGGCACCAGCACCGACTCCTCTCCCCACGAACCCTCGAGGTTCGCGCCCTGGTGCATCGGCCTCGCCTGCTCGCCGACCACAACCAAACGACTGATGTCCAAGCGAACGGCCAAGCGCCCGATCTCGTCGTGCGCCGAGACGGTGTTGTCCCCCAGCTCGCCCATGACGCCGAGCACCGCCCAGGCGCGTCGCCTGGGGTTGCCCGCGCGCGCCATCGTGGCGAGCGTCTTCAGCGCGGCGCTCATCGACTCCGGGTTGGCGTTGAAGGAGTCGTTGAGCACGGTCACGCCGTCGGGACGGGTGGTGACCTCCATGCGGCGGGCGGAGCGCCGCCCCGCGGTGGAGAGCCACCCGGCGACCTCCTCCGCCGAAGCGCCCAGGTTCAGCGCGACGGCGGCGGCGGCCAGCGCGTTGCCGACGTGGTGCGCGCCGTGCAGCCCGAGCGCGACGGGGTGGCGGCCCTCGGCCGTCACCAGCGTGAAGCTCGGGCGGGCCTGCTCGTCCAGCTCCACGTCCTCGGCGCGCACGGTCGCCTCGGAGTGCGTGCCGAAGTACTCCACGCGCGCCTTGGTGCGGGAGGCCATCGCGGTGACCAGCGGGTCGTCCAGGTTGAGGATCGCCACGCCGTTCTCGGCGGGCAGCTCCTCGACCAGTTCCCCCTTGGTCTGGGCCACGGCCGCTTGCGACCCGAACTCGCTCAGGTGCGCGGTGCCGACGTTGAGGACCACGCCGATGCTCGGCGGCACGGTGTGGCAGAGCGCGGCGATGTGGCCGGGGCCGCGGGCCGACAGCTCCAGCACGAGGTAGCGGGTGTCCGCGGTGGCGCGCAGCGCCGTCCACGGGTGGCCCAGCTCGTTGTTGAACGAGCCGGGCGGCGCGACCGTCGGACCCATCTGCTCCAGCAGGTGCGCGATGAGGTCCTTGGTCGAGGTCTTGCCGGACGAGCCCGTGACGCCCACGACGACGAGGCCCTGCTCGACCAGCCGGTCCGTCACGTGCCGGGCCAGCTTGGCCAGCGCGGCGAGCACGGCGGCCCCCGAGCCGTCGGTGTCGCCGGTCAGCGCCACCGACCGGGTGTGCGCGTCGTCCACCGGCGGCACGACCACGGTCGGGCCGTCGACCGGGCGCGCGGCCAGCACGCCCACCGCTCCCGCGGCGATCGCGGCGGCGGCGAAGTCGTGGCCGTCGACCCGGACGCCGGGCAGCGCCACGAACAGGCTGCCGGGCCCGATCTCGCGGGTGTCGAACTCGACGGAACCGGTGACGACGGCGTCGGGTCCGTGCAAGGTCCCGCCGACGACCTTGGCGATCTCGGCGAGGCTGAGCTGGATCACGTGCGGGCTCCCCTGATCGCGGCGGCGAGCGCGTCCACGTCCGAGAACGGCTGGATCACACCCGCGACCTCCTGGCCGGTCTCGTGGCCCTTGCCCGCGACGACGACGACGTCGCCGGGACGGGCGTGGGCGACGGCGTGCTCGATGGCCGCGGCGCGGTCGCCGATCTCCACGACCTCACCACGCTCGGCCTCGGGCACCGCGAGCGCCCCCGCGAGCATGGCCGACCGGATGGCGGCCGGGTCCTCGCTGCGCGGGTTGTCGTCGGTCACGACCAGCAGGTCGCTGCGCCGGGCCGCCTCCTCGCCCATCAGCGGGCGCTTGGCCGTGTCGCGGTCGCCGCCGCAGCCGAGGACGGTGATGACCTTGCCCTCGACCTGCTTGCGGACGGCGTCCAGCGCCAGCGCCACGGCGGCGGGCTTGTGCGAGTAGTCGACGACGGCGGTGAACTCCTGGCCCTCGTCGACCCGCTGCATCCGGCCGGGCACCTGGACGGCCGCCAGGCCCGCCTGGATGTCCTTCGGGGCCACCCCGGCGGCGTGCAGGCAGCCGATGGCCAGCAGGGCGTTGGCGACGTTGAACGAGCCGGGCAGCCGCAGGGTGATCGGCAGCGCGAGCCCGTCCGGTCCGTGCGCGGTGAACGACTGCTCGCCGGTCGCCGTCACGGCCACGTCGCCGGCGGTCCACGCGGCGTCGGTCGTCGTCGCCACGGTCACCGTGTCCGGCGTGACCAGGCGGCGGCCCCACTCGCCGTCCACGCAGACGACCTCGGTGCGGGCGCGGCCGTCGAACAGCTGCGCCTTCGCCCGGAAGTAGTCCTCCATGTCCGGGTGGAAGTCCAGGTGGTCCTGCGACAGGTTGGTGAACGCGCCGATCGCGAACTCGGTGCCCGCGACCCGACCGAGGTCGAGCGCGTGGCTGGACACCTCCATCACGACGTCGAGCACCTCGCGCTCGACCATGACGGCGAGCAGCGCCTGCAGGTCCGGGGCCTCGGGGGTGGTGAACGCGCTGTCCAGGCGCTCACCGGCGATGCGGGTCTCGACCGTGCCGATGAGGCCGGTGCGGTGGCCCGCGGCGCGCAGCGCGGACTCGACCAGGTAGCTGGTCGTGGTCTTGCCGGACGTGCCGGTGATGCCCCAGACCGCGAGCTTCGTGGACGGGTAGCCGTAGATGCGGGCGGCCAGCAGGCCGAGCACGCCGCGCGGGTCCGGGTGCACCAGCACCGGCACGCGGGCGTCGCGCAGCGCGGGCCGGTCGGCGCCCGCCTGGTCGGTGAGGACGGCGGCGGCCCCCGCGGCCAGCGCGCCTTCCACGAAGTCGGCGCCGTGCGCCCGCGCGCCCGGCAGGGCGGCGAACAGGTCTCCGGGGACCACGTGCTGGGCGCGCAGCGTCGCGCCGCTCACCCGCACGTGGGCGTAGGTGGGCGTGGTCAGGTGCGCGTCGACGACCGAGGCGAGCTCGGACACGGCGACAGGCTGGATGCGGGAAGGGCGAGGCGGGGCGGTCGCGACCTTGCCCTGGAGCTTGGCAGGCACGCGCGGAAGGCTACCGGCGCACGGAGCGTGGCCGACCGGCGCATGCGCGTTCGGCGGAAGATCAGCCAAGATCGCCCTCCTCTCCCCGCGGGTTGTCCAAGGTGGACATCTCATCCGGTCACCTCGACGCGGTGTCGACACCACGGGACCGCGATCAGTCCGACACGGACGGTCACGGCCGGTTGTGCCGGTGGGACAACGCGTTCGCCCCGTCCCGAGGGCACTCCGGCACGAGTGGACGCGGCACTGTCCGGACGTGATATCCGGTCATCGCCGCCGGACCCGGCGACCACCGGTCGTCGGGTAGACGCAGATCACGTCCGGTCGGTTCCGCCGCAGCTCACGGCGTCAGCGTCAGCACCGGCGACTGCTCGGCCGACAGCGGCACCTGGTAGCGCTGCGAGAGGTACGAGGCGATGTCGTGGAACAGCGGCGCGGCCGAGCCGCTGAACGGCGTGCCGGTCGGGCCGTCGAGCATGATGCCGACGACGTAGCGCGGGTTGTCCGCGGGGAGGATGCCCGCGAAGGTGATCCAGTAGAGCGAGTTGCTGTACCGGCCGGAGTCCTTGTCGATCTGCTGCGCGGTGCCCGTCTTGCCCGCGATCTGGTAGCCGGACAGCGCGGCGGCCTTGCCGGTGCCGGTCTGGCCGGGCGCGTCCTGGACCACGCCGCGGAACATGTCGCGCACGGTCTTCGCGGTCTCCGGGCTGACCACCCGGACGCCCTCGGGCCGCTCGGTCTCCTTGCGGGCCCCGTTGTCGTCCACCTCGGCGCGGATGATCCGCGGCGGGATGCGCAGGCCGTTGTTCGCGATGGCCTGGTACATCCCGGTCATCTGGAGCAGCGTCATGCTCAGGCCCTGGCCGATCGGCAGGTTGCCGAACGTGGAGCCCGACCACTGGTTGCGCGGCGGGACGAGACCGGCCTCCTCGCCGGTCAGGCCCGAGTTCGTGCGCTTGCCCAAGCCGAACTTGCGCAGCAGTTCGGCGTACTTGTCCTCGCCGAGCTTCTGGGCGGCCATCAGCGTGCCGACGTTGGACGACTTGGCGAAGACGCCGGTGAACGTCATGTCCAGGTCGCCGTGCACCCAGGCGTCGTTGATCTTGCGGTCGGCGACCTGGATGCTGCCGGGGACGGTGATGACCTCGTCCGGCTGGAACAGCCCGTTCTCGATCGCGCCCGCGGCGGTGATGATCTTGTTCACCGAGCCGGGCTCGAACAGCGACGACACCGCGTTGTTGCGCTTCTCGTCCTCGGTGGCCTTGCCGAAGTCGCGGGGGTCGAACGTCTTGTCGTTCGCCATCGCCAGGATCTCGCCGGTCTTGCTGTCCAGCACCACGGCCGAGCCGCTCTTCGCGCCGCTCTTGGCCGTGTAGTCGGTGACCATGTTCTGCAGCACGTACTGGGTGTCGATGTCGAGCGTCAGCTCCAGGCTCTTGCCCGGCGTCGCGGGCTCCAGCTCGCGATCGCGGTCCGGACCGGGGATCACCACGGCGTCGTTGCCCTGCATGGTGTCCACGACCCTGCGGCCCTCGTTGCCCGCGAGCAGGTTGTCCTGCGAGCTCTCCAGCCCCAGCAGGCCGTGCGTCGCGGCGGGCTGCATGTCCTTGCGCCAGTTCGCCGCGCCGACGATGTTCGACGCCAGCTTGCCGTTCGGGTAGACCCGCACGGCCCGGTTCTCCGCGCCGATCTCGCTGAACTGCTTGCGGACCGCGGCGGCCTTCGTCGGGTCGACGTTGTCCACCAGCTCGATGTAGGTGGTGTCCGTCAGGATCTTGTCGGTCATGGTCTTCTCGTCGGTCTTCTGACCGTCGACCTCTTTGCCCAGGACCTGCTCGATCGCCGTGCCGATGGCCTTCGCGTGGTCCTCGAAGCTGCCGATCCTCGGGTCCTTCGCGAGGGCGTCCGCCCAGTTCTTCCGCATCAGCTGGGGCACCACGTACAGCTGCTTCGCGGCGATGCTGAACGCGAGCTGGTTGCCGTTGCGGTCGAGGATCGCCCCGCGCTCGGCGGGGATCCTGATCGGCGTGGCGCGCTGCTGCTCGGCCTTGAGCGACAGCGCCTCGGCCTCGAAGCCCTGCACCTGCACGAGCTTGATCCCCGCCAGCAGGAGGGCGCTGACGAGCAGCAGCCGACCGACAGTCAGGCGGACGCGGGCGTTGGCTCCGCGCCGCTTGGCCGGACGGGTCGCCCGCACCGACAGCGGACGACGCGCTTGCCTGCCGCTGCTGGGCCCCGGCATGACTAACCTCCTGGCGACACTGGCGGCTGTTGGTTCTGCGGATCGGCAGGGGGTTGTTGCTGCTGCTCACCGGCGGGAGGCGCGGCCGACTGGCTGGTGGGCGGCGCGCTCGGCGGCGGGCTGGGGGCCGTGGAAGCGGGCGGCGGAGGCGCGGGGGCCTCCACCGCCGACGGCTTGCCGTAGACCTGCACCGAGCCGTCCGGGAGCTGCTTGAGCTTCGCCGGGTCGCCCGCGAGCACGAGCCCGAGCCGCGCGGCGGCCTCGGCCAGCTTGGTCGGCGACTCGGCGAGCGCGACCTCCTGGCGCAGCTGCTCGACCCGCAGCGAGAGCTGCGTGGCCTGGTTGTGCGCTTCCTGGAGCTTGTAGGAGTCCGCGGCGGCCTGCGTCGACAGCCACATGATCGCGGCGAGGCCGACGATCAGCACGACCATCACCATCACCACGAACGGGGCCTTCGACACCGGGCTGGGCTGGCGCTGCGGCGTCGAGGCGGACCCGCGGAGGTTCTGGGTGCGCTGCGCGCGCCGCGCGTAGGCGCGCTCGGTCGCGGCGGACCGGGAACGCGGGGCGCCCTCGGTCGCGGGCACGGCCTTGAGCGCCCGCTCGCGGGGCTTGTCCGGGCGGGGACGAGGGGACGGGGAGGTGCCGCCCGATCGAGCTGGTGCGGTCATGACGCCTCCTTGATCCGTTCTGCGGCCCGCAGGCGCACCGGTGCCGCCCTCGGGTTCTCCTCGATCTCCTGCTCGTTCGCCAGCTCGGCGCCCTTGGTGACGAGCTTGAACTCGGGCCCGTGGCCCGGCAGTTCCACGGGCAGCCCCTGCGGGCTGCGCGACACGGACAGCTCGGCGATCGCGCGCTTCACCATCCGGTCCTCCAACGACTGGTAGGCCTCCACGACGAGCCGCCCGCCCACCTTCAGCACCGAGAGCGCGGCGGGGAGCGCGAGCCGCAGCGACTCCAGCTCCTCGTTCACCTCGATGCGCAGGGCCTGGAAGGTCCGCTTGGCCGGGTGGCCGCCGGTGCGCCTGGTCGCCGCGGGCACGGCGGCGTAGAGCAGCTCGACGAGCCGCCCGCTGTTCGTGAAGGGCTCGCGTTCGCGCTCCTTCACCACCGCGCTGACGATCTTCTTGGCGAACCGCTCCTCGCCGTAGTCGCGCAGGATCCGCACCAGGTCGCCCGGCGGGTACGTGTTGAGCACGTCCGCGGCGGTCTGACCGGTGCCCGCGCTCATCCGCATGTCCAGCGGTGAGTCCCTGGAGTACGCGAACCCGCGGTCCTGCGCGTCGAGCTGGAGCGAGGACACGCCGAGGTCCATCAGGACGCCGTCCACGGCGGACAGCCCGAGGTCGTCCAGCGCGTCGGCGATGAGGTCGTAGGTGACGTTGACGAACTTGACGCGGTCGCCGAAGTCCGCGAGCCGCTTGCTCGACAGCTCGATGGCCTGCGGGTCGCGGTCCAAGCCCACCAGCGTCAGCTGGGGATGTGCCTTGAGCAGGGCCTCGGCGTGACCGCCGAGCCCGAGGGTCGTGTCGACCACCACGGCGGGCCGGTCGGCCAGGGCGGGGGCGAACAGCTCGAGGACGCGGTTGAGCAGGACCGGCACGTGCTGTGGTCGCTCCGCCATCTCAAGCCCCCTCCCTTGCTTCGTGAAGGACCGCCACAACGTGGAGGTCGGGTGTCGTCAGGTCCCCGCCCGCCCGTCGAACCTGGCGCCGGGGAAGGTGCGCCAGGGCCGAAAGCCGAGCGGACCGAGGCCTCACGGCACCCGAACCACGTCGTGCAACTCACGGCCGATCAGAAGACTCCAGGGAGGACCTCCTCCCGCACTTCGGCGTAGCTGCCCTCATGGGCCTCGAGGTAGCGCTGCCAGGCCAGGGAGTCCCAGATCTCCAACCGGTTGACCGCGCCGATGACCGCGCACTCCTTGGTCAGACCGGCGTAGTTGCGCAACTCCTGGACGATCGAGATTCGGCCCTGCCCGTCCGGCCGCTGCTCGTCCGTGCTGGCGAACAGGTAGCGCTGGTACGCGCGGACGGACTCGTTCGTGAACGAGGCCGCGGCGACCTTCGTGGCCATCTGCTCGAACTCGGCTCGCGGGAACACGAAGAGGCAGTGGTCCTGGCCCTTGGTGACCATGACACCCCCCGCTAGCGCGTCCCGGAACTTGGCGGGCAGCGTCAGCCGACCCTTGTCGTCCAGCCTGGGGAGGTGCGTGCCGAGGAACATGGCACCTCCACACCTCCTGCCGACCCGACTCCGAGCGGCAGTGGAGCCCCCGTCAGCCCCACCGGGCGCCACAGTACCCCACTTTTCACCACAGTCAACGCCGAAACGGGTGTTTCCTCAGTGACCCCAAAGGCATATTCGCAGGTAGGAGGCTTGCGCGTTGCGTGGTGGACGGTGGGGGAAGCGAGCGACACCCACCGTCCCGAGTGAGTCCGGAGGGCCGTTTTGCCACCCGAACGGACCAGCAAAATCGGTGAAAACAGGTTCACGTACGCCGGTGGTGGGGGATCGTGGAGATGAGGGGAAAATGAACCGTGGTGCAACCCCGCACGTCGTAAGTAGCGTCAGGATCCGGTCGAATCGGGGGTAGGGCACTTCGCCCTGGTTTGACACACTGCGTGAAACGCTCACCGCTTCCACACCGGTCGCGGGTGAGCCCCGCTCCAGGAGGTCGAGTGACCCCGAGTACCCAGCCCGCAGCACTTCCGGACCACGCGTTCGGCAAGGGCGCGCAGGCCGTGAACCCCACGGTGACCAGTGCTGCCCACGCACCGCAGACACGACCTGACGACGTGCTCGGCGAACTGCACACGGCAGTCCAGCGGATCGCCGCCAACGTGGAGAAGGTCCTCGTCGGCAAGCCGGACGTCGTCCGCGTCTCGCTGGTCGCCCTGCTCGCCGAGGGCCACCTGCTGGTGGAGGACGTCCCCGGCGTCGGCAAGACCTCGCTCGCGAAGGCGCTGGCCCGGTCGATCGACTGCACGGTCAGCCGCATCCAGTTCACGCCGGACCTGCTGCCCAGCGACATCACCGGCTCGTCGATCTACAACCGGCAGGGCAACGAGTTCGAGTTCCGCCCCGGTCCGGTGTTCGCGAACATCGTGGTCGGCGACGAGATAAACCGAGCCTCCCCCAAGACCCAGTCCGCCCTGCTGGAGTGCATGGAGGAGCACCAGGTCACGGTCGACGGCAAGACCTACCCCCTCGGCGCCCCGTTCATGGTGATCGCGACCCAGAACCCGATCGAGATGGAGGGCACGTACGCGCTGCCGGAGGCCCAGCGGGACCGGTTCACCGCGCGCGTGTCCATCGGCTACCCGGACCCGGCGGCCGAGCTGGCGATGGTCGACGAGCACGCGGGCAACAACCCGATGGACGAGCTGCGCCCCGTGTCGGACGCCGCGCAGATCCTGAAGCTGGTGCAGACGGTCCGCCGCGTGCACCTGTCGCAGGAGATCCGCCGCTACGCCGTGGAACTGGTGTCGGCCACCCGCAGGCTGCCCGAGCTGCGGCTCGGCGCGTCCCCGCGGTCGACGCTGCACCTCGTCCGCGCCGCCCGCGCGCAGGCCGCGCTGGCGGGCCGCGATTTCGTCGTCCCGGACGACATCCACGCCGTCGCGGTGCCCGTGCTGGCGCACCGGCTGGTCCTGACCGCGGAGGCGCAGGCCGCCCGCCGCTCCCCCGCCGACCTGATCCGCGCGCTGATCCAGCGGGTGCCGGTGCCGCAGGCGACACCGGCCAACGGCCAGTACCCCGCAGGGACGACCCGCTGAGATGCGTGGAGCTCTCTCCGGCCTGACGACCCGCGGCCGCTGCCTGCTCGCCGCGGGCTTCGCCGCGGGGCTGTGCGCGCTCGTCCTGAACGAGCGCGACCTGCTCCGGGTGTCGGCCTTCGTGGTCGCGCTGCCGCTGCTGGCCGCCTGGCTGGCGACCCGCGCGCGGGTCGGGCTGCACGCGTCCCGCTTCCTCTACCCCAGCCGGGTCCCGGTCGGGTCCGCCACCGAGGTGCGCGTCGAGCTGCGCAGCACCGGCAGGCTCCCCACCGGCGGGCTGCTCCTGGAGGACAACGTCCCGTACGCGCTCGGCAGCAGGCCGCGGTTCGTGGTGGAGCGGCTGCCGCGCAGCACCGCCACCGCGCTGCGCTACCCCCTCAAGCCGGTCATGCGCGGCATCCAGCAGGTGGGCCCGCTGATGGCCCGGATCACCGACCCGTTCGGGCTGGTGGAGTACGACCGCGAGCTCGCGGGCCGCAGCAGGCTGGTCGTGGTGCCCCGGATCACCGGGCTCACCGGGTTGCCCAGCGGCTCCGGCATGGGCGCGGGCGACGACGGCTCGATCCGGCTGCGCAGCGGCCAGGGCGAGGACGACGCGATCGTCCGCGAGTACCGGCACGGCGACGACCTGCGCAAGGTCCACTGG
>Ga0247771_1000234_pt1 | contig 19729 bp, 25 predicted proteins | sample UWRJL197509C6_FD_179948 | JGI IMG/M metagenome (GOLD analysis project Ga0247771, IMG submission 179948) | Plant litter microbial communities from Arlington Agricultural Research Station in Wisconsin, United States - UWRJ-L197-509C-6 | ecosystem: Environmental > Terrestrial > Plant litter >...
GCAACGGGGCTGGCACACGCCGGCCCCAGGCCCTGGCCAGGGCGCACACCAAGGACTCGATGGATCTGGACAACTACTTCGTAGGAATTCCGCGCGTGACTCTGAACGGGGAGTTCCGCACTGACTGAGGCCCGGCAGAGCGGTCCCATGGATCCGTCGGCCCATTCCTCCATCCCGTACTTCCTGCGCATCCACGGCTCCGTCCTGCCCAAGATGGTCCTGCCCCTGTTGTTCGTGGCCGGCTGGGCGACGGCCATCACCTTGATCTCCAAGCGGGTGTACAACGGCAAGTCTCCGGGTTCCGTTTTCCGAGCTCGGCTAACGGCTTTCTAGTCGGCATCTCGAGCACCCTGCTGACCGTCCTGGGTTTCGTGGTCGGTTTGGCCCTGAGCTTCCGCTCCTCGACGGCCTACGAGCGATATGCCGAGGGTCGCAAGTACTGGGCTCAGCTGACGCTCACCACGCGTAACCTGAGCCGCGTCTTTTGGATCCACGCCAAGGAGCGCGACGGCGACCTGGGAAAGCAGGACCTGCTCGCGAAGCTGTATGTTGCCCTGACCCGAATACCAGTACCCCGGCCATCCCCTACTAACCCCATACAAGCACTGCTCTGAACCTTATCGTCGCTTTCTGCGTCGCCATGAAGCACAAGCTCCGCTTCGAGCCCGAGTACGACTATCGAGACCTCAAGTCCCTCATCGAGAACCTGGACACGTTCGCCAAAAGCGCCCACGACCCCAACGCGCCGCCGATCAAGCGCAAGGCCGCCGTGAAGACGTGGGCCGCGTACCTGGGTATCCCGGGCGCCGAGGAGAACCCGGCCAAGTCGCACAAGCGGTCCAGCCGGCCGCACGGCCACCTCCCGCTCGAGATCCTGGCCTACCTCAGCTCGTACCTCGAGAGCATCATCCAGAACGAGACCTTCAAGACGTCGGGCATGCAGACCGTCGCCATCAACTCGCTCAACATCATGGCCGAGACGCTCACCGGCTGCGAGCGCGTCCTCATGACGCCCCTCCCCGCCGCGTACAACATCGCCATCTCGCAGATCACGTGGCTGTACGTCATGGTCCTGCCCTTCCAGCTCTACAGCACGCTCGACTGGATCGCCATCCCAGGCACCATCGTGGCCGCCTACATCATCCTGGGCATCGCCGCCATCGGCCGCGAGATCGAGAACCCTTTCGGCAACGACGTCAACGACCTCGACCTGGACCGCTACTGCAACAGCCTCGCCATGGAGGTCGAAATCCTCACCAGCAGGCCGCCGCCCACGCCGGCCGACTTCGTCAGCCGCGATGACAACTTGGTCCTGTGGCCGCTCAGCCTGCGCGGGTACAACAGCTGGGCGGACCAAGACCTGGCTAGTGAGAAAACCCCTCTCCCGACCGTTGACTGCGCAATGATCTCTAACGCAAGCCAATAGGCATCCGCACCGCGCTAAAGGACAAGCCCGCCGCTCATAAGGACAACATTGACCAGCTCAGGGAGGAGGAGGAGCGCGCGGTTCAGCAAGGAAAGAACCCGGCCGACGCAACTGAGGAGAATACCGGTGAGAAGGCGTTATAACATGTCTAGGCCGTGGGTTTCGAGTGTCGATTCCACGGCGATGAAGGGGTGTGAGTCTTTCATTTCGAGGTAGCGAGGCACTAGGGGTGCCGGGTACCAAATTGTATCAACTGGAGCGTCTAATACCAATCGTCAGGGGTAGTTTTCATGAAACGAACCAAGTTAAACCTACTTAGTAGTCTTATGCATCAACTCGCATAGGCCACCAGCTTAGGTACCGAGCACGCTCATTACGCCGCTGAGACCCTTGATAACATTCCGATTCCCTGGCTGCATTACGGTCTACGCATTGTTCTGGCCACCTGCCAAGCCACAAGGAGCGAGTGGGAAAAGCGGCCCAAACGGGCGCGGCTGCAGAGTGCGGGCGAGTTATCTGCAGACGCTACCACTGGCTACAGCTACGGCTGCGCATCCAACAAGACGCAGAGAAGCCGGAACCCATGACCAAGGGCGATTCAGCCCAGGCCGAAAGGATTAGGGAACTGTTGCTCTCATCAAAGACACGATGCTCTTTGCCTCATGGCGCCGCCTAGCTGCGTAACGGTGAGTGGTATCATTAGAGCTGACCCTTTTCTGGCATACCGGACTACCTCAGAGACGTATCGTCCCAGGGAATAAACACATCCCTAAACCAGTCGTTATTCCAAATGCCCATTTCCATCCCAGACATGTCCAGATCCAACCCCTCCGTCGGAAGCGCAGCCACCGACGGCACAACGTCGCTCATCTCCACCGCCGGAGCGAGGTCGGCGCCCCCCGCGTCGCCCATATCAGCAGCCCACTTCTCCCGCACGCGCATCAGGATGGTGGCGAACCTGGTGTACATGTCGGTGGTCTGGCCGTCGAGAACCATGCCGGCGGCGCGGGGGACACTGCCCATGGTGCGGACCAAGTGCTCGACCATGTCGAGCACGTTGACGCGCGCGCGTACCGCATCACGGTCCCAGCCCGGCTCGTCGCGCAGCGTGGACAGCCCGTACAGCGACGCCATGCAGAAGGACAGGTACGCGTACAGCTCGAAGCTCATGGCCAGGTAGTCGTGCCCCGTCAGGCGCACGAAGAAGTCGCGGAACGACGCGATGGCCTCCACCGCCGCCCCCAGGTTGCGGATGCGGTCCAGGTCCAGCGCCCCCGACGGCGCCGCCGCGGCCGCCGCGGCTCCCGTTGGGGCGCACGTCGCGGCCGCGGCGGCCTCGCTGACGAGCAGCTCGGTGAAGTGCAGGGGCCCGAGGATGGATACTGCTTGCGGTAAGCTTGTGTGGCGGGGACGGAATTTGACCAAGTCTACCTCTGTCTTTGTGTTGGGAAGGAACGGAAGCGTGAATCTCTCGCAGCCGGGCGCGCAGGACGGCTGCGAACGTCGTGGACATCGGGGCCGTGCTCTGCCATTCCGACTGGGCGACCTGCTCCATGACCAGGTGTATCTTGACCTGTGCCGCAAGGATGCTGTCAAGCGGGCTTTCCGGGTCCTCGGTGACCTCGCGGAGGAAATCATCCATGTACGGCGTCCACCGCAGCGTGTCAACCTTCCCCGTGATCGTCGTGAGCCTGGATTCTGTCAGCGGCTGAAGCGTACTGGTAGCCTGTGGAACGGAATGAGACGCCTACATGGACGTTATGTTGAAGCAAGCCAGTACCGCTCTAGCTTCGTCTCTTGTCGGAGGAGTAGGCGGGGCGTCAGGAGCCCCTTCCTTGGCCGTTTTCCAGCAAATGGAGAAACACCCGCCCTTCGAGGGGGCCCGGTTCAGACCCAGGTCACTGACGAGCGAGATCGCCAGGTGCGCGTATATGCCGATGAACGGCTTCTCTCTCCGGGCGTATTGGCACCTTTAATGTCGTATCAGCAGCAGCTACGGCGTCGGCCGCGGAGCGTCGTACCAAGTCATGTACACCAGCAGCCCCTGGAGGAGGTCGAGGCTCCGCTCGTGCTGCATGAGTAGCTTCTGCGCAAGGACAACTCTCACTTCCTCGGCCGCCACCGTCTGCCGGGGAAAGGTACGCAGGCTGACCGACAGGATGGCGAGCCAGAGGAAGGGACGCTCCTCCCGGAGCTGCGCGGCCGTCAGCGCCGGTGGGAAGTGGAGGAACGGCGAGTAGGGCAGCATCTCCTCCCGAAACAGGCGGAAGCACTCCTCGGCCTCGGCCGCGGAAGGCTCCGAGCCATTACTCGCGAGGCTCTGGGGAGTCGAGATGGGTGTTAGGACCGAGTGCAGTCCGGCTTCCGAGGGAGCATTGCTGACGCTGGTCGAGGTGCCCAGGCTGATGCTGGGCTGTGAGACCCGCGGCTGCGGAGTGGGTTGGGGATGCTGGCCACGCTCCTGCTGCGACTTGAGAAGGACGACGAGGTCATTGAGCTTTTCCTCCAGCTGCGCTGTCCTGGAGGAGCCTGCCTTTGGGGGAGCCTTTCGTCGACGCACAGGGGTTGAGGCCTGACACTGCTTGCCGAGGCGATGGCACCTGAGAACGCCATCCTGTTAGTGTTGTTACCGTGATCCCGCAAAGGTGTTGCACAGGCCAAAAGATAGCGAGAAGCGGGTATTGAGTATGCTCGTTCTGCTAACCCACACCTCGACCCGAAGCAGGGAGGCGGACGAGTAGGAGAGAACCCACCTCTCGCAGCCGCTGTCACCCCGGACGATACACTTGCACTTGGCCTTGGAACAGTTGGTACAAGCTCTACCGTACGGTGCAGGCGTGCCGGCTATTTGCTGCATGCCGATGCCAGCCCGCGGGTCGTCGGCCGGGTCGAGGGCGGCGATGTCCGCGAGCCCAGCGCCGGTAGCGGCCGCTTGTGCCATGGCGCGTTTCCAATCCCGAAGTGCTCGAGGGACAGTAGGTGCAAGGAACACAGAAACGAGGTGGAAATCGGGAAGAACAGGTTTGTGCTCAACCCCGTCCTGCCTCGAGACCTAAGAGGTCTCGAGCGGGACGGGATTGGCGTCAAGCGCTCAACTCCGACCGTTCCGCCTGCTGACAAACCACGACCTGAAGACTGGGATTGGCTGATGAGTTTCCAGCCCCGAAACCCGATCCCGTTCAGTGCCGCCCACATGCAGCGATGCAAGGCGTGTTAGTGATGTTTAACCTGCCAAGTGGCGACGGAACTGGAAAGCCAGGTCCTTACCTAGTCTCAAGACTACATACATCGATCCCATGCAAAACACTCTGCTCGCACAGCCAATTAGCGAAACTACCCAACATGCTTCGGTACGAGACTGTCAGGTTCCTGTACGGTTTGACTACCAAGGCACCTACTATATATTTACCACATCTCCAGCCGTGAAGGCCGCAGAGTGGTCCACGAAGACCCGCCGTCGTGCGGCGAAGCAGCAGAACCGAGGTCGCGAGAACTGTACCTCTATAGGCTGTTCAAGTGCCGATCGCACTGATCTAGGCTTAGTCTAGGATCCAGGCATCTAGTCTCTCAGGTCCGTCGGAGCGTCCGATCGCGGTTCTGATGCCAGTCCGACCGTCGGTAGTAGTTCGCGCACGTCTCCTCGCCGCACCATAGCAGGTTGCGGCCGGCTTCGTCCTCTTCTAGCCCGTACGAATCCGGATCGAGCAGCGAGAACCACCTTCGGTTGATCCTGAGCCTTTCCAACCCGGTCCCGTTCCACCCGTACGAGCCCGAGGCCTTCAGACAGAAGCCTCGCTCGAAGCCGACGATCCAGTCCCCAGCCGCGGAGCGGGCGACCGTCGGGCGGAAGAAGCCGCCGGCCGCGCGCAGCTTGTACTCATGCGTCTGGAGAGGCCGGCAGCGGTCGTCGACGGGCCCGCGGAACACGTCGCGGGCCGGATCCGTGCGGCAGCTCTCCTCGGCCGCGGCCGGCGGCGCCACCTGCAGGTCGGTCTTCTCACGGCCCTCGTAGCGCAGGCAGGAGCACGAGTTGGGGTCGAAGCAGAACATATGCAGCGGCTGGCCCGACGGCAGGCTTGCCGTCAGGAACGGGCCCGGGGCGCGCTCGAGGGCCCGGAAGACGGGGCGCATCTCCGCCGCCGTCGGCTGGCGGCCGCCGGCGGGACCGGCCCCGTCCGCCTCCCAAGGCCGGATGTGCGCCTCCCATCGGATCCACACGGAGAAGCCCCGCTCGGATTCGGAGATGGCCAGGCGGATGCCACCCCGGCCCGTCCCGGCCGTCTCGACCCGGTTGGGATACGTCGCGTGCGAGGGGTGCGAGCAGATGGTGGCTTCCACGACGCCGCCGGGGTCGGCGGACCGGCACCGGCTCGGATACCGGCGGCGCCAGGCCTCGATGTCACTCCAGCGGATGACGACGTGCTCGCAGACGCGAACGTGGCCTTCGAGGCCGATGCATTCCCTAGTCGTGGAAGGGAGCTGCGGCTTGTCCCGCTGAGACGGGGAGAAACGAGCAGCCCGGTGGGTGGCATGGCAGCCCGTGCAATAATGTGTGTTGCTTATCAAGGAACGGTAGCGCGGGTTCTCTCTAATGCCGGGGTCGCTGCGAATCTCCCAACATGCCCTGCAGTATTGGTATTTAAACGCCGCCGAGAATGAATGACGACCCCGTTGCCAGGCTCGGTACGGCAACAGCTTCATCCAGAGAGATATGTCTTGCTGCTGCCATGGGCCACAATTGCCATGCGGCCCCGGCGTCCAGGACAGGTGGTATTCTTTAAAGGCTGACGACCCGAACAAGCGGAGGAAGACGCGGGAGGTATGACGCAGGTTTCGAAGGGTGTAGGCATCCAAGTCATCCATCACCAGCAGTAGAATTTCCTCCGGTAGCCTGAGGAGCGGACTGAAGTTTAGATTGTGGTACGTCGGCGCCACGAGGGGGTCTAAGCCACCGGAATGCGAATCAAGGCGCTGGTCGAACGTTCCCTGCAGCTCCTGCGCTTCATCGCCTCTCCAAGGCCGGCTTGTGGCTTCGAGTGGACCCTCTTCTACCCTACTCGATTCCGATGGCGGCGCTGGTGGCGATGGCCGCCGCGACAAGATACGGGGCCAGTTGAACTTTGGCATGCTGGCGAGCCCACGATGGCATGAGGCAATGGGGTTGGGTTTTGGCCGCAATCACTCTTTGGATTATTGTTGCCTGTTGACCGGCGCTGGGAAGCGGAAACGGGCGTTGGTGAAACCCCGCCTTAAGCCACGTGACGGTTGCCTGGAAGACCCGGTCCGAGTGACTCTAACACGGGAGAACTGGCGACCGGATGAGATGGGATTTATACTGGACAAGGCGCCCATTGCCATTTAGAGCCGAGAGCTACAGTGCCCCACACACGTTACACAAACCTCGCCAGGCGGAGAAACAGAGTGTCTAATACCAACTGAAATTTGACGCCAAAGAAACGTCATGTAGCGGATGAGTGTTGCCGTTAGAGCTCTAATACCGCTTGACTTGGGTCATATTAAGAGAAGGAGGGAGGGCAATGGTGATGAGTACTCGTGTTCCAAAATTGGGTCCATCGAAAGCATCCTCGCAGTCCCACCCCTTAACTAAAAGTTCTACAGTACCTGCCCGCCGTACCTACCTACATATCTACCTAGGTACCTAGTCCGGCCGGGTAACCCAAACAGGCCGGCTTTGCTCGGGATGGCTTAGGATGGCTTAGTTTGATGCCGCAATGGCATGGGTTTAGAAGGGTATATGGCCGTTTTTGTATTCGGAATGGGGTTATGTTCTGGCCGGATCGTGAATTAACCCTCTACATGTTTGGTAAACTTGGTGGTAACGCGCAATCAACTCCAGCAAGTCGATGAATTTCGCAACCAGCTCCTCAACAGGGCCAACGATGCCAACAAGCTCGAGCTGTGCGCAGGAAAATGCAACAAACTACTCCATCACAACAGCGAGTTACAGATTCTGATCGCCGCCTACGACGATGTCATATCGGCTGCCTGTCGCGGGAACGAAAGCAAAAAGCAGGAGAAACCGGACGAGAACACCACTGCCGACTGGTTGAGTTGTGGAGAGGGGCATCTCGGGAGATACGACGTGTGTTTCCTTGGTAGTATGCCGGCTGAACTAGTTAACCAGATATCTAGGTACCCAGATGGTGCTCAATGTGGGACCTCCACGTGTGAGGACCGATGTGGCAACATGTGCCTCGTTCCGGTCCCAAGGCTTACAATATATTAGTCCCCATATCCTAGCAATTACTCTGCCTTCACTAGCTGGCAGCAATTCCCTTCTCCGCATGACTCAACGTCCGCCTCTCCCGCCACAGCCGTAACTTGGCATGTACCTTCTCCTTCCTCGGGGCGTAGTACCCGCTCAGCCACGCCGCGACGACTCCCCTCCTGTCGCGGTCGCGGTCGCCCGAGGCACCGCTCACCGCCCGTACGAGTACAGTCCACGTCGACGCCTTCTTCGGCGCGCCAGCAGCCAGTGCCGCGAAGGCGTCCGACGCCGCCGCCGCGCCGGCGTGACTCGTCCGGCTCCGCCCGGCGTTCTTGAGGGACTCGAGGGAGTCGGTCCACGTCGGGCTGAAACAGCGCAACGGCGTTGGCGCTATCGTCGTCGTCGTCGACATGGACCGCGTGCCGATGCGGGACGCGCTGAGGCTCCTAGACGCGTGTGGAAGACCTGTTACCATGCGCGCTCTCGGAGTTGACCTGTCCCAGCCCTCCCGGCGGCGTATGTGCCGTCGTGGGGGCCATGCTGGGTCGGTTTCTGCTCACGGTTGTGCAGTCCCTCGCGCCCCTGCGCCGCTCTGCGGGCCCGACCGGCGGAAGATGGCCGGTCTGATCACCGGCGCTGTGGCGTCGGGTGGGAGCACGTATGCGTCGCTCGCGCCGCCGCCCGTCGCCGATGCCTTGCGCGCGATCTCGTCGAGGGCGGCATGGAGCTGCTCCGCGTCCCACCGCTGATCGACGTCGACGACCAGCAGGCCGCGCTCGACGAGGTCGAAGAGGTCGCACAGCGCCGTACCCGCCGCGCCGCGTGGGTCGGCCCGCAGACCGTCTATGGCCGTAACCACCTCGGGGCGGACGATAGCCGTCTTAGCACCATCACCGCCGCTCTGGGCGAGGTAAAAGGCGAAAGCAGGGTATTCGCGGGCGTCGGCGAAGGCGTCCACGGCCTCGGTGTCCCAGAGTAGCCAGACGATGTACTCCAGGATGATGCAGCCCATGGACCAGACGTCGTACTTCCGGGAGCGCGGGAGATGGCGGGCCGTGACGACCTCGGGGGCCTCGTAGGCGAGGGTGGTTGATTTCATGTTCGTGGGGGTCCTGCTCCAGTGGCCAGTGGCCAGGTGGTGGTGGCTGGAGATGCCGAGGTCAGCGATCACAAAGTTATCATCCTGTCCGGAGGGGTCGGTGAAATGGAGGATGTTGTCGGGCTTGAGGTCGCCGTGTCGGAATTTCATGGAATGAAGGAATTGGAGAGCGGCGGAGAGCTGGAGAAGCTGGTCTATGGACTTGCGGACAAGCGTCCGGTTTCGCACCATAGTCTTGGGCCCGTTGTTCACCCAGAAGTTGTGCAGGGTACTGCCTTCAGCCCAGGGGAGGAGAATATAGTAGGTGTTGGATTTCTCGCAGGTGCTGAGAAACCTGATCAAGTGTGTTTGGTTCGCCTCCCGTGCGGCTCGTAGCGCCGTGATCTCTCGTATGAAGTCGGCCCGCTCGGTGAATTTCTTCACGGCCACCCGTCGTCCACAAGTCTGCCCCTGTTGAGCTAGAGCATCAGTGCTACTGCTAGTGTTTGCGGGACCGATGCCTCGACACGTTACTAGACGAGAGAGCAGGTGCATCCACCCGCCGAGATGGTTCGTACCTCAGTGACCGCATCACCATCACTGTCCCGCAACGGCTGCGCCGTGTCGTCGACATTGCAAAAGTAGTCTGTGTGAATGGTGCAGTCAAAAACGGCGGCCGTCCCCAGGGACTGGAGTGTCTCCAAAAAAGGCAGCGCGCACTTTGGGTCAACCGAGTGATGCCCGCCGCTGTCGTCCAGGACGGGAGGCTGGACCACCCATTGCTTATCGAGAAATGTCTTGACATCGCGGCGAAACTTTCCCGGCCAAGGACTGTTAAGCGGCTGGAAGTGCTTTCCGCTGCGCGAGACCAAGTAATCTCTTCCTTCATCGAGCGAGAGAGGCAAGTCCTCATCTTGAATCCCGCACCCGAGCATGTCGCGGACGATTTCGACCTTGTCGGTGAGAAGAAGAATGACAAAGACTTTCCGGGCGGATTTGCTGATGGTCTGGAATAGTTCTTTGGGCACGCCTTCGACGAGGCAGCAGTCTGTGATGTTCGGTTCCTTGACGTACTTGTCCAGTACGCTTCGTGGTAGATACTCTCCACCGCCGAGGACCGCTGGGCAAAATACCCGTCCTTCGTCCAGCACCTTGTATAGGTCGATCGGATTCGGGGCCATCCTGGAAGTCTTCGCCGGTCGAATACGACTATTGGCGCGATTGGATCTAGACAGTATGGAAATCCCGCGTCAAAGAAATTGTGGATTCTGACGAACAGGTGGGTTTGACGGTTGGGATAAGGGCCATTGGGCGACGGGACATGTCCCGCGGCGGTACACGTCTGCGAAGAATGAGCCGCAGGCCGCGGAGAGGCGTTCATCCTGCAAAGGCTGCCTGGCAGGAGGCTGGATGTGGGCTTTGTCGCCCAGTCACGCCGTACCCGTAAGCAGCCATTCCATGGCGTACTCTTCCCCCGCATGCACGAGAGCGTAGCTACCGGCCAGAGAGGCAACCAGAACCTAGTGTGCTGTCGGGGAAGTGGTGTGGTGTGCATGAGGCGGCTGGAAGCCATCATAATTTGCCCCGGTCGGGTGGCCGAATCGGCACTGGCAGGTTGGGGGCCGAGAGCAGGTTAGGGTCGTTGCCTGGACGGGCATCTACGTGATGGTGTGACGGCCCTGACGCTGATAGGCCGGATTGATGACCGACCGACTTTGCTTTGCGTGAGGGCATGCTCCCTCTGCTAGGGCCGTTAGCGTCCCATTCATTAGCCAGTGATGAGGTAGATAGAGACTCAGAGCTTGTGCCCGGAGGAAGCAAACAATAACGCACGAGGACCACTCTCATACGTACCAGTACTTCGTACCCGAGCTGGTTCACAGAGCACCCCATAGCGACCCGTGCTAGGTAGTTATTAGGCGTTGGACGGATGCCTTCGACGCGTTGCGTGAAGGATGCTGTCCCCCATGCACCATCTATGTCTCCCGGCCGGGCAGGTAGCTAACGCCTTGACCGGATGGCTGCCTGCTACCTCGGTGGCGGGCACATCCTATCCGCCGAAGGGGGCCCAGTGTCGGTGAACCGCATGTTTTCGCGTAGGAAGAGCGCGAACGAAGCCCGGTTCCTGTCGTAAATATCTTCGCCCTTGGCGTCTGTCTCGTTGAGATGTCGTCGTCGCTCGACGAAAGCCTTCTTGTCTGTAGGCCCCAGTAGCTTTAAGGGGTCGTTGGCCGTTCCGATATTGGTCCACGCTACCAGGAGCTCCATCTCGTTGTCAGAGACTGCATCCTCCGGCGCTCCTGTTTGCATTTCGGGCAAGCACCACCTCACTAGCAAGCTCTCAGCTGCTGTGGCTCTGTCTCCGTCTCCGGTTGCTGTGTCTTCGTCTGGCTGTGGGTCCCCATCCACCACGACTTGGAATAACCTCGTTGCCGGGGTCTCCAAGAGGCGGCATTGGTTTCTCTTCGCGGCCATGGCGAGACGCACCGTGAAGTGAATCGTCATGCTGTCGGTCGGGTTGCGCAGGGCCCCTTCCAGCAACGACCGTCGGCTCTTGAGCCCGAAGAACCACCAGTACATCTCGGCGTCTGTGATTTGTCCTGTTTTGTCGCCAAGAGTTGGACGTCAGCGTTCTCCCTGAACGGGACTGCAAGTGGAGACATGATATTTGATGATGTAGCTCGTCTCTTGGATTACTCACCCGAGTTCGAAATGGTGGATAGCGTCGCCTCCTCCTTGAAAGTCCCTAATGTCTTTTGAATCCGGATCTCCCACTCCAGAAGTCGGTGCTTGAGATGACGGAACACCTGATAGTCCTCAAAGCTCACCCCCGTATGTGCCCGCAGCTGGCCAATTACCCACAGTAGCGTCACGGCACCCAATGCGGCATCCCCATTACCGCCGATGTCGGAATGAGATCCCAGAAACCAGCACTGCTTCATGACCGCCGGCGCGTCGCTGCCGCTCCCCTCCACGGACTCCCATACGACCGGCTTAAAAGCCCTGCGTCTCTCGTCGAGCGCCAGAGCCTGGAACGCGTGCTCCACTATCTTGGGGACATGTTTTCCGACAAAGGACAGGGGCCGCGTCGCGAAGGGATTCGGCAAACCCAGGGCGCTCACCGTGTCGTACACGACCAAGGCTTTGATGCTCACCTGGCGAAGCAGCGTGCCCAAGTCCTCGATGGCTCGATCCAGCTCGGCTGCCACTGGGCCCCTCCCGCTGCTGCCCCTGAGCCGGGGCTTGAACTCCTGGCACGACCATAGGCTGAAAAGGCCGCGGAGGTAGTAGAGCTGGAGGCTTTTCAGCAGTCCCGTTCTGCTGATGAAAGAGGCGAGGCACTGGACCGCAAATGCACCGCGAGAGAAGCCGACTAGGTATATCTCCGTGTATTCCGAGGGAGCGGCAAAGTTGTAGTTGTGCGAGAGGAAACTGTAAGCGTTCCTGATCTTGCTGGATATGCCTGAAGGAGAAGACGAGGCATCGCCCGGTCAGCGAAGAACACATCGACAACGGCCGTTACGAGCCGGGCATCTGGACGTGCCTCTCCCGGTTGCACCGTCGATGAGCTGAGCCGGCTTGCTCGTAACGGCTCCGACGCCGCTATCATAGTAAGATATCTGGAGATATCCGTCGTCGGCGACGGGCTTGAGACACCGCGCGAGGGTTGCCACGTTTGTCGGGGCATGGCCGCTGTTCACGCCGTCCTGCCACGTTCCATCGCAGAAGATGAAGAGCCTCCGGCGCGTCCACGTGGCACGCCCGATCGCATCTTCGTCTCGGTATCTGCCGTGATAAGTAGTCATCGCGGTGGATAGTTACCTAGTATCTTCGATGGTGGCCAGATGGCTGCCACCTACTACCAACGATGATGTGAAGTACGGCAGCAGACTGTCCGGGCAGCTTGAAACAAGGCACATCGAGAAGAGAGCCAGGGAGATTCCCCAGCATGCGAGCGTCTCCGGACTGATCCTAGCCAGCGTCTTACAGTCCTACTACGAGTATCAATGCCACATGATTTCGAAAGGAGGCTGCAAGCCAGGAAGCCGACGAGCAATAACAAATGAACTTGCTTTAGGAGATACGGCCGAAGATGGCTGCATTCTGCGTGTGAATGAGGCTGTCGACCTGCACGTCGTTGGCGAATAAGACCGCACCACATCGTCGACCAGTCTGAAATGGGTTGCTGTGCAGCTCCAGAGGCTCCGTTCGGAGCATGCCAGGGAAGCCAACGAGCAGCAACAAAGAACTCGCTTAAGAAGATGCGGCCGAAGGTGGCTGCATGCTGCGTGTGAATGAGGCTGTCGACCTGCACGTCGTCGGCGAATGAGACGGCACAACATCGTCGACCAGTCTGAAGTGGGTTGCTGTGCAGCTCCAGAGGCCCCGTTCGGAGCGAAAGCGGGGGAGAACCTTAGCTCGCCATACCCTTCCTCTCATGCCGGCAGTTTGGTCAGTCCATTAAATCTAGGGATCGGCGGGCATTGCTCCCGGCATGGTTGGGTCAGGGTCGCTGGTATGAATCGCCCCGTCCCAAACCGCATCGCCTCCTCCCTCGCCTCGATCCGGATCAACTTCTTTTAAACACGTCTAAGGAATATGTCGTGCTGCGCTGCTGGTCTGCGTGCCGTGTGGTCTTTGGGCAAGTCGTCCGGGTTATGCGGCCTCGGACAGTCAACCGCCCAGGATATAAGGCCCCTTTACCCCAGTCCGGAACGTGTCGCGGCTTTAGATGAAGTCCCCAACGTCGGGTCGACCCAAGTGCCAGAGATCAGAATCGAGTCTTCCCCGGACGAGACTGGGAAGGCTCCATTCAGTTCCATTTCGTCCACTGTGCCATCCCCTCTCCCGATCCCGCTTCTCATCTCAAAGGAGACCATTTCATACAAAGGAAGCCGAGCGGATGGAGCTATCGCACCCGGCGAATCCATAAAACCATCGCGGTCCGCATCGGCTATGACCGAGCCACCAGACTTGTGGGGCAAGATCAACGCCCTCAAGAAGTGTCCGGACGGAACGGAAGCCAATTTCGTCCCGGAGTACAGCCTGAGGGATTTGTTCCGAGAACTCGATGGGGAATTGAAGAAGTTACTCGCCGACCGCATCCCCGCCTTGAAGGGACCCTTGGACGCCAACCGCTCCTCGGATCGCATCGCCGAACTTGTCACCTTCATCTGCGAACAGGCGCCCAAGGCTTTTGCGACGCTCGTCTTCTCAGACCGGGAACATCTTATAATTCGTTTCTTTGACAACAAGCTCGATGACGCGCTGCTGCCGGCGTCGAGGAACAGAGCCGGAAAGCTGCTCTCGTTCCCGGCCGAGGCGAAAGTAGAGCTGGCCGACATGGCCTTCAGGCTCGCGAGCGAAGAGGCTTCGAGAATCAAAGGCAAAGACCCCAACACGAAAAAAATGAAGGATGATGCCGACGCCCACGCCAGTACGGCCTTCCAACACGCGGCCGAAGCCAGGGCAGCCGCCACCGTTGCCGCTGGCAAGGTTGCGGCCACGTTCGCCGGCTGGCCTGACCGCGACATCAACAGTTTTTGCCATGAATACCAGTGGCGCTTCCTCGCGCCTGTCTTCGACGGGGCTCACTTCCACCACATGTTCGCTGAAGGGGCCAAGATGCCATTTTGGCCGTCCGGCGACCGGGTCAGACACGGCCCCTTTAGTTCGGTGGAGAAGTGGCAGGTACATCGCGCCCACCTCCCACCCAACGTGGTGAGTTCCCTTTCCAGTTGTTCAAGCTTGCCTATAACGACGTCTGTCCCTTGTAGGGCATCAACCTTGTCGCGGGTTCGTACGTACTAGTATCTAGGCGTCTGCTGACTGGCTCACCCTGAATGGTAGGACGAGAGGCTGGCCGGCGGTAACGGCGGGCACCCGTGGGTGGCAGTCAAAGTTCTGAAGCGCGACCAGTTCACAAACGATGGGGAGTTTGAGCAAGCTGTTCAACTCGAGGCAAAGGTCCTCAACGTCATGAGGTCGCTAGAAGACCCCCACCTCATCCGGGCGATTGCCTGCTATCGCAGGGGCCCAGTCGACTGTTTTGTGTTTCCCTGGGCGGACCTCGGTAATCTCCGCGACTACTGGGAACAGAGCAACCTGGCGGCCAACCCGAAGAAGAGGCTGGCGGCGGACTATCTTTGGTGGGCCTTCGTTCAGCTACGTGGCCTCGCCTGCGCTATTACGCTGCTGCACAGCAGGATCATCCGGCACGGCGACTTGAAGCCCGAGAACATACTCTGCTTCCGCGAAAGCGCCGACAAGAAGCCCGATGGCTCGTGCATGCTGGTCATCGCTGACGCGGGACTCGCCAAGGTCAACTACCAGATCACGCAGCTGCGCACAAAGGCGAGCCTCGGGCCCAAGGGAAGCACGCTCATGTATGAACCGCCCGAGGCCGAGGTTGGGAGTAAAGAGCCCATGTCGCGCCGCTACGACGTCTGGTCCATGGGCTGCATTTGCCTCGAGTTCCTCATCTGGCTTGTCGACGGCTCGAAGGGTCTCAAGGACCTCCGCAACGACCTGACCCAGGTCGGCAGATTTTACCAACCGCACTGGTCCAAAACCCAACAGCGCGCCACAGGCGCCAGCCGCCAGCCCGACGTAGACGCGTGGATAAAGAAGCTGCGCGCAGACCCCCTTTGCCAGGGCGAGGGCAATCCGCTCGGCCGTCTCGTCGAGCTCATCGATACGAAGTTGCTGGTCCACAGCCTCGGCAAAACCATTCGGCTCCCGCACCTCTCGCCCTCTACCCTCCAGGTCGGCGGCGGCGGGGCGGCCGCAATAGGATCGGCCCCCGCCGGCTATAGGGCCGTCACCTACTCTAGCCGCGTGGAAACGGCCGGCGACGTCTTCGACGTGCCCCTCGGCAGCCGCGTCAAAAGCGATACGATGCTAGCGGAGTTCGACAAGATCCTTACCGATAAGAGTTCGTTCCGGCTGCCCAGTTCCGCCCTGAACAGCTCTGCGGCGACCGGGAAGGGGTCATCGCCGCCTGTGACCTCGCCACCTCGGCAGTTCGGACCCGGGCAGAGCCTCGGTGTACCCGCCACTGACGGAGCCGCGGTTCCCGGACCGTCTGCCTCGAGCCGCGGCGGTCGGTCCGGCTGGAGTCTTGGGGTACGCAAACGCCATCCTTCTTAGGGAGCGTCGGCCAAGGTCCACATGAATCACAAAAAGCCCCTGTGCTAAAAGAAAGCGTAATGCAGAATGTATGGGCCCGCCGTACGAAAGACAAAAGCCTCCTGTGACTGGATGCTAACAATTGTCTCTCCCGCGCGGTTAGGAGGTAAGTCTTCTCTCGGCGCTAGGCGAGTCTTGGGTGTGTTCGGCTTCCTGCCTTAGCTGACTCTCTCTTTTGTGCAGTATGTAAGTTGGCTCCGCGGACATGGCAAATCCCCTAAGCGGGAGAATTGGCAACGAACCGAACTTGTCTGCTAACACAACTGGCCGTTTCCTTCCTGATAGAGAGTAGGTTTGATCGTCCACCACCCGGACATCTGGCAAGATCAGAAAATGTTGTGGAACTGACACTGGGCCCTGTGGCAACCCTCAGTTTGTGAGTCGAGGCTGTTCAAGGCTCTCCGCGGGACCCATCGAGATACCATCAGCGTAAGTAAACTAACCGCGGCGTTATCGCTCTAGGCGGTATGTTCTTTCGGCGCCTTTGGCCGCTCTTAGGCAGGGCCTGCTGCCCGGGTTTACTGATATGAGTTGCCCTGTTGATGATTTTCAAATAGCCGGTGAGCATGCCGTTGCCTAGTACATGTCCCAACGCTGACCGATGTTCCTGCAGCTCGATGACAGCTGGGTGTACGCCGCGGACACCGACTTCCCCGTCGGCGAGATCGACTGGGGCATCGACTTGATACCTAGCACAGCCGCTTCGGACCTTTGTCCTCGCTGTGACGGCCTGCGGCTTTGGGCACCGACCTGCAGCTTCTCGGACACATTGGATGGACTGGCTGAGAAGTCGCAGGCGTGTGCGCTGTGCCGGCTCTTGCTCCAGCACACAATTGACCGTATTGATCAGGACGACGAAATCATTTACTTCTTCAGAGCGATGTCGTACATAACTTTCGATAAAGAGCGAGGACAGCCGCTTGTGTCTCTCTGTACATTTCCAGGTACGTGCATCTCGCTGTAGCCCAAATGATGCGATCGTTTTAAAGGCGCCCCTGCACCCATTGACCTGGCCTTCTAGGGTCGCCGTCTCTCGCCCAGCACGAAATCCAAACCGGCCTTCCCAAGCTCCCCAAGGCTGGAAGCTCGGCGCACATCCAGATTTTGTCCAAGTGGACATCCGACTGCGACAAGTCTCATCAGTGCGTTCCACAAGACCTCGACTTCGTTCCGACGCGTCTTCTGGACGTTGGAAGCGCAGAGTCTCCATCCATCCGGCTTGTTGAGAAGCAACCCGGGGGCGGTGGACCACGGCGCTACCTTGCCCTTTCGCACAGATGGGGGTCGCCGGAGCTACACCGAACATTCAGCACCACCACCAGCAGCGTGACACTGTTCAAGCAACGCATTCATGTAGCGGACCTCCCACGAACCTTCCGCGACGCCGTGCAAGTGACGCGCAGCCTAGGCGTGCGGTACCTCTGGATCGACTCTCTGTGCATCGTCCAAGACGACCCGCAAGACTGGGACGCTGAGTCCAAGCTCATGGAGCAAGTCTTCAGCTCGGCCTACGTGACCATCTCGGCGAGCTGTTCCAGCGGCACCGACGACGGCTTCCTGAAACCCCGGCTTGACCGGCCTTGCGTGACCGCCAAGGCGCAGGACGACGACGGGGCCTTGTACTATCTCTGCGACGCCATCGACGACTTCCGCCTCGACGTCGACGAGGGCGAGCTGAGCAAGAGAGCCTGGGTCCTGCAGGAACGCGCCCTGTCGAGGAGGACGATCTACTTCTCCGGGAGGCAGTCGTACTGGGAGTGTGGACAGGGTGTGAGGTGCGAAACCCTGACCAAGATGAAGAAGTAAGTGCTTTCTATCAACCCGCCGTGTCACGTCCGCCGGTTGGTCCAGCCCGGTTAACACGATGCAACGTAGCCAACGGGCCTCGTTCCTCGGCGACTCCGACTTCCCCCGCTCAGTCGACTCGTTCGTAAAGGGCATGAAGATCGAGCTGTACCAGGGCCTGTACGAGCGCTTCTCGAACCTCCAGATCACCTTCCCTGGCGACCGGCCCGTTGCTATCAAAGGCCTTGAGACGCGCCTGATGAACACCTTCAACACCGCCGGCGGCTTCGGGGTCTTCGAGATCTATCTCCACCGCTGCCTGCTCTGGCAGCGCTCCGGCGGACCACTCAAGCGCATCGCCGTATTCCACGGGCCGACAGTGCCGTCTTGGTCGTGGATGGCCTACATAGGAGGCATCTGCTACCTCGAGATCCCGTACGGGACTGTTGCATGGGAGAGCGATGTGGTTTCGCCGTTCGTCACCGGCACCGGCGGCGATAGAAGGAAGCCGGGCGGCGGGTATGATGCCGAAGGAAAGGTTCCCGGAATTAGGGCCGTTGCATGGGACCTGGCCTCGGACATTGCGGTCTTGACGGCCGGGGATGAACAGGGGGTCGGACGAGTGATACTCGACGAACCAGACTCGGAAGAAACTGGAATGCGTCATTTAGATGGGGTGCTGAAGTGTGTTGTGGTTGGAAGGAGCAAGCGACAGCTGAAAGATGAGGAACAGGCTCACTATGTCCTCATCATCGCCGCCGCGACGACGCCAGACAGTTCTGCCAAGGTCTGGGAGAGAATCGGCGTTGGTGTCTTGACCAAGGCGAACATTGCGCTAGAGGACCTCGGAACCAAAGTCCTGATCCAGTAAGCTCCAGTAACAAGTAGGGTAGGATGAAGTTAGCACTATCCTCGGCAATCAAGGTTATTACGGCTAGCATATGTATCAGAATGCGCATAGTCTGGAGGTTTAGGAGGAACGCACTATATCGACCCTAAGCGATGATCTTAGTGGTTGTTGTTGAGTGTGTCCAAACGCTGGGACTATGGCTACCCCGGAAAAACTAGGTGGGTGCCAGTAGCTTTCTAGTAAGACTGTTCGGCCGGATCTGGTGACATTAATAAAGGGAACCTAAACATACGTTGGACCGGGAGGCCCGCGGAAGGACCCGGAATTTGACCAAGGGTTCGTCGGCAGCGACAGCCTAGGTACCCAGGTCGAGGGCCTCGGCTTCTCCGGACGTCACCGTGGGGGTGTCTCCGGTGTCGAGTTGCGTGACGAGGAGGAGGGCTCGGCAGACGTTGCCGAGGATGAGGCGGTCGTGGGCGGGATCAGAGTGTAGACGGAACCGTGCATGACCGTGGGCAATCTCGCAACCGACTTGCTAGGCGCGCGGCGGCACGGCAAGTACCTAGATCGGCTCGCTTCCCTGCGGTGAATCGTCCCCATCCACTTCCACCCACTCGTAGCAACGCTTCCCTCCCCCGTGGGGTCATATACTGAATGCCGGATTCATCGAGTGCATCAGCAGCTGCGCAGTTCGCTGTTCTAACATGACACGGTCGAGGCGCAGCTCGTGGAGATAGACGCCGAGATTCGCAACCCGCCGCTTGGCGAGCTCCTCTTCGACGAAGCCAGGCGAGAAGGCTTGGGTAGGCTCGTCGACGCTGCCGTCTCCCGTCTTGTAGCTAACCTGGACCGGGGTTGGGTGAGTTGCTTCCTCGGCGTCGGCGATGCCGAGGCCTCGCGTGAACTGCGAGTTGAGCGACATCGTTGGGAGACGACGCGGCTCGCGACTGGGGGCGCGCCGGCTGTCGTTGATGTCCCATGTCGGCGGATTATACTGTATGCAACACCTTCGAGAGCCGCCGGCGAGACGCTGAGCCTGAAGGGCGAGGAGGTTTAAGCCGTCGAGAGCCAATCGCCGCCGTCGTACTGCCCCGCGGTCTGACGGACGTTAGCGCTAGCCGTCGATTAGCCGGATCAAACAGCTGGACGGCCCAGCAGCTCCGGCATGCCTCG
>Ga0247771_1000235_pt1 | contig 19662 bp, 22 predicted proteins | sample UWRJL197509C6_FD_179948 | JGI IMG/M metagenome (GOLD analysis project Ga0247771, IMG submission 179948) | Plant litter microbial communities from Arlington Agricultural Research Station in Wisconsin, United States - UWRJ-L197-509C-6 | ecosystem: Environmental > Terrestrial > Plant litter >...
ATGTCCGCTTCACGCTGCCCTTCGGAACGGAGGCCTGACCGGTGCGTATTCCGGTTAGCTGGTTGACCGAGCACCTCGAGTTCGCCGAGGCGCCCACGCCGGACGAACTGGCCGAGGCCTTCATCCGGATCGGCATGGAGATCGACGACGTGCGCCCGCTCGGGCCCGTCAGCGGTCCGATCGTCGCCGCGCGCGTGGTCGAGATCGAGGAGCTCACCGAGTTCAAGAAGCCGATCCGCTACTGCCAGGTCGAGGTCGGTCCCGGCAAGATCAACGGCATCGTCTGCGGCGCCACCAACTTCGTCGAGGGCGACACGGTCGTCGTGGCGCTGCCCGGCGCGGTGCTGCCCGGCGACTTCACCATCGCCGCGCGCAAGACCTACGGCCACACCAGCGACGGCATGATCTGCGCCGCCGACGAGCTGGGACTGGGCGACGACCACTCGGGCATCCTCGTGCTGCCCAGCGGCACCGCCCAGCCCGGCGACGACGCCGTGGAGCTGCTCGGCCTGGACGACACCGTCCTGGAGATCACGCCCACGCCCGACCGCGGCTACGCCTTCTCGGTGCGCGGACTGGCCCGCGAGATCGCCTGCGCGTTCGACGTGGCGTTCGGCGACCCGGCCGTGGTCGAGGTCCCCGAGGCCGAGGGCGAGGTGTGGCCCGTCCACATCGAGGACCGCGCGGGCTGCGCGCGGTTCGTCGCGCGCCAGGTCAGCGGGGTCGACCCGACCGCGCCGACGCCGTGGTGGATGCGCCGCAGGCTGATGCTCGCGGGCATCCGCTCGATCTCGCTGCCGGTCGACGTGACCAACTACGTGATGATCGAGCTCGGGCACCCGCTGCACGCGTTCGACGCCTCGAAGGTGCGCGGCAACCTGGTCGTGCGGCGGGCGAAGGCGGGCGAGAAGCTCACCACGCTCGACGACACCGTGCGCGTGCTCGACGCGGACGACATCGTGATCACCGACGACAGCGGCGTCATCTCCATGGCCGGTGTCATGGGCGGCGCGTCGACCGAGGTCGGCGACAAGACCAGCGACATCCTGCTGGAAGCAGCCATCTGGGACCCCGCGACGATCGCCCGCACCGTGCGCCGCCACAAGCTGCCCAGCGAGGCGGCGAAGCGGTACGAGCGCACGGTCGACCCGGCGCTGTCCCCGGTCGCCCTGGAGCGCGCGGCGAAGCTGCTGCACCTCTACGGCGACGGCTCGATCAAGCCCGGCCGCACGGACGTGGGCTCGCCCACCCTGCCCGGTCCGGTCACGATGCCGATCGACCTGCCGGACCGCGTGGCGGGCGTGCGCTACGCCCGCGGCGTGACCGCGCGCAGGCTCGGCCAGATCGGCTGCCTGGTGGAGGTCAGCACCGGCGACGACGGCACGACCCTGGTCACCGCCACGCCGCCGACGTGGCGCTCGGACCTCGTGCAGCCCGCCGACCTGGTCGAGGAGGTGCTGCGGCTGGAGGGCTTCGAGACGATCCCGTCCACGCTGCCGCCCGCCCCCGCCGGTCGCGGCCTGACCGAGCAGCAGCGCCGCCGCCGCACGGTGTCCCGCGCGCTGGCCGAGGCAGGCTACACCGAGGTGCTGCCGTTCCCGTTCATCTCGCCCGCCGTGTTCGACGCGTTCGGGCTGAGCCCGAACGACTCGCGGCGCAACGTGGTCAGCGTGCTGAACCCGCTCGAGGCGGAGAAGCACGCGCTGGCCACGACGCTGCTGCCGGGACTCCTGGACGCCGTGCAGCGCAACCTGTCGCGCGGCCAGAAGGACGTGGCGCTGTTCAACATCGCCCAGGTCACGCTGCCGCGCACCCAGCAGGTGCCGGTGCCGGACGTCGGCGTGGCGCAGCGGCCCACGGACGCGCAGGTGGCGTCCATGTTCGCGGCGCTGCCGCAGCAGCCGGTGCACGTCGCCGTCGTGCTGGCCGGGCACCGCGAGCACGCGGGCTGGTGGGGCAAGGGGCGCCAGGCCGACTGGGCGGACGCGGTCGAGGCCGCCAAGCTCGTGGGCAAGGCGTACGGCGTGGCGCTGCGCGTGGTCGCGTCCGACCTCGCGCCGTGGCACCCCGGCCGCTGCGCGGAGCTGCGCGTCGGCGACTGGCCGGTCGGCCACGCGGGCGAGCTGCACCCGAAGGTCGTCGAGGCCCTCGGCCTGCCCAAGCGCACGGTCGCGATGGAGCTGGACCTGGACGCGCTGCCGCTCAACGACAACCGGCCCGCACCGATCATCTCGGCGTACCCGCCGGTGCTGCTCGACGTGGCGGTCGTCGTGGACGACGCCGTGCCCGCCGCCGAGGTGGCCGCTGTGCTCGAATCGGGCGGCGGGGACCTCTTGGAGGACATCCGGCTGTTCGACGTCTACACGGGCGAGCAGGTGGGCGAGGGCAAGCGGTCCCTGGCGTACGCGCTGCGATTCCGGGCGTCCGACCGCACGCTGACCGTCGAGGAGGCCACCGCCGCACGCGACGCGGCCGTGGCGGCGCTCGCGGAACGGCATGGCGCTACTCTCCGGTAATCCTTTGGTGCACCCGGTCGGGTCCATTAGCCCGACCGGGTGAATCACGGTCACGTCGAATAACGGCGAACTGCCTGTTCACGATGTGTTCCAGGGCTTCGCGCGGGCCGAAAGCCCCTAGTGACGAGTGCTCACGTTAGGTGAATGGTCCTTGCGTCTCAGTTGAATGTTCTCCAAGATTGGCGGGCGGCCCGCGGGGCCGAGGGGCGAAGCGATGAACTGCCGGGCGAGTTGGTCGCCGGTCCGGCAGGGAGCTAGAGGCGAACCCACCGCCTGGGGAGCAACAGCCTGTGGAGTTGCGCCATGCGAAGTTTGGGCCCGCGAATGGAAATCGCCGTGGCCACGACCATCCTGGGCGTGGGCGCGGCGGTCGTCGCGGCGATGCACCTGACGTGGCCGGAGCCCCAGCTGCCCGCCATGGCGTACTCGGTGAGCGCGGGCGAGGCCGGGGTGTCGGACCTCAAGCCGTTCGCGATCGACGACGTGTCGGGCGGGGCCGTGGAGCTGACGCCCGGTAGCGAGGGCGTGCGGAAGGTCCGGCTGTCGAACCCGAACGACGTGGACATCATCGTGGTGAAGCTGTCCGCCCTGCCGGGGACGCCGGTGGACTCGGAGCGCAACAAGGTCGACGGGTGCCCGTCCGGGCTGCTCAGCGTGGCGCCGATGGACACGCCCGTGCTGATCCCGCCGTCCGGCGAGGTGCAGGTCGAGATGGTGGTGCAGGTGGCGCACGACCTGCCCGCCACGTGCCGTGACCTGGTGTTCCCGCTGACGTACTCGGGGCACGCGACCAGGGGCTGAGGCTCATCCGAGGTACTTGAGCGCCTCGCGGCGGGACAGCGGCGACAGGGTCGGGTGGTCGTCGACGAAGGCCTGCACCCATCCCGGCTCGGTCTTCGCGAACTCCCGCAGCGCCCAGCCGATCCCCTTGCGCAGGAAGAAGTCCGGGTCGGCGAGGTTCGCCTCGACGCAGTCGGCCAGCAGGTCGGTGTCCGTGGCGGCCTTGGACCCCAGTTGGCAGAGGACGGACGTGCGCCTGCGCCAGCGGTCGGTGTCGCGCGACCACTCGCGCACCAGCGGGGCGAGGGTGTCGTGGTCGGCGCGCAGCAGGGGGCCGACGCGGCGGGCCGCGATCTCGTCCACGAAGTCCCACCAGGCGCCCGTGACGACCAGTTCGTCGTAGAGCGGCATCAGGTCGGTGTCCTGCCAACGCGGGTACGCGCCGGTGAGGTCGAGCGCCAGGTAGCGCTCCTCGCGGAACTCCGCCCCGCGCCACAGCTCCAGCACGGTCGCGACCCAGGTGTCCTTGTCCGGCAAGGGGTGTTCGGCGAACAACGCCTTCGCCAGCCTGCTCCGCTCGGGCTTGGCCACGCCCCGGAACGGGAGCGCGGACTTCATGTAGCGGCGCATGTCCTCGGCTTTCGCGGGGTCCGCGACCCGAGCCAGCCCGGCGCGCGCCGCGCCGACCAGATCCATGCCCGCCACGGTAGGCGGATCCCGCTACTTTGGCGTCATGGACCTCATCGACCCGCGCGTCAGCGACTACCTGCTGGCCCACTGCACGCCCGCCGACGACCTCCTCCGCCGGTTGGCCGAGGAGACGCGCGCCGCGACCGGTGGCGCCGCCGGGATGCAGATCTCGCACGACGAGGGCGAGTTCCTCACGATGCTGGTCCGGTTGGTGGGGGCGCGGCGGGCCGTCGAGGTGGGGGTGTTCACCGGGTACTCGTCGCTCTGCATCGCCCGCGGCCTGCCCGCCGACGGACACCTGCTGGCGTGCGACGTGAGCGAGGAGTGGACCTCCATCGCCCGCCGCTACTGGGCACTGGCGGGCGTGGCCGACCGCGTCGAACTGCGCCTGGCCCCGGCCTTGGAAACCCTGCGCTCCCTGCCCGTGGAACCGGAGATCGACTTCGCGTTCATCGACGCCGACAAGATCGGCTACCCCGACTACTACGAGGAACTGGTGCCCCGCCTGCGCCCCGGCGGCCTGATCGTGCTCGACAACGTGCTGCGCGGCGGCGGCGTGCTCGACGAGTCGACGCAGGACGCGAGCGACCTCGCGATGCGCCGGATGAACGACATCGTGGTGACCGACAAGCGCGTCGACTCGGTCATGCTCCCCGTCCGCGACGGCGTCACCCTGGCACGCAAGCGCTGAACACCGTCAACGGGACCACGAGCTCGAACGCCGCGCCGTGCCGGACCACGAGACCGCGGGCGCGCACGACGTGCGGCCGGGTCACTCAGCGCGCGACGACCACACTGTCCGCGTGTGGGACCTCGACCTGGACCGGGTCGTCGACCGGATCTGCGCCACCGCGTCACCGCCCCTGACCGCCGCCGAGCGGGACGCGCACTTCCCCGGCCCGCCGTCCCGCGCGCCCTGCCCCTAGTGGACCCGGCGCACGGCCCACGCGCCGACGCCGAGCAGCGCCACCACGACCACCACGACGAGGCCGCTCTCGATGAGCTGGAAGTCCCAGAACCGGCTCACGGGGTGGTACCGGAGGACCTGGCCCACCACGCCGTGGTCGGCCAGGCAGGCCTGGACGTCCTCGGTGGCGCACCCGCTGTAGGAGAACGGCACGTGCTGCCCCCGCGCGTCCACGTAGTCCCGGCCGACGTTCCACGCGCCCAGTTCCGGCGTCGTGCTCTCCAGCGGGGTGGCGTACCGGGGTCGGGCGGCGTTGCCGACCAGGACCAGCAGGCCGAGGTAGCCGGCGAGCGTGGTCGCCATGGCGCCCAGGGTGGTGCGGACCAGCAGACCGGCGGTGGCCCCGAGCGCGAAGGCCGCCGCCGTGTACACGCCCAGCACCAAGCCCTGGCTCTCGAACATCGGCGTCTGCAGCCGGTTCGACACCAGGAACCCCACCGGCTCCAGCGCTTTCGCGTTCAGCAGACCGAGCAGCGTCATGGCGATGGTCACCGGCACCCCGGCGACCAGCAGTTTCGTCGCCCACCACCGGGTGCGGCCGATGGACTGCGTCAACGCGAAGACGTGCGTGCCCTGCTCCACGTCCCGCGCGAACACCGGCGCCCCCGCGAACATCCCCAGCAGCACCGGCAGCGCGAGCATCACCAGCGGGATGTAGCCCAGGAGGCCGCCGTACCGATCGGCGAGCCGCCCGCTGTGGGTCGACGCGTCGACCCACAGCGCCCCCATCCCCGCCGCGACCACCGCCACCAGCCCCAACGACACCACCGTCAGCAACCGCTGCTGCCGCCACGCCACCCACGTCATGCCGCCACCCCCTGCTCCACTTCCACCGTCCGCGGTCCGACCAGCGGCCGTTGCCGCCTCGCCACCCTGGTCATGCCGCCACCCCCTGCTCGGCCGTCGCGCGTCCCGCCCGGAAGCACTCGAGCGCGAGTTCTTCCAGCGTCGGTTCGGGTGGGTCGGCCAGGCCGCGCGCCAGGACTGCCGTTCGACCACCGCCTCCGCCGTCCGGGGTCCGACCAGTGGCCGCTGCCGCCACCACCTGGGTCATGCCGCCACCTCCCGCTCCGCCACCGCGCGCCCCGCCCGGAAGTACCCGAGCGCCAGTTCCTCCAGCGTCGGTTCGTGCGCCTCCACACCCGACGGGTCCGCCAGGCCGTGCACCAGGACCGTCGACTGCCGTTCGGTGTCCCGGCGTTCCACCACCGCCTCCGGTGGCACCTCCAACGTCCGCGGCCCGACCAGCAGCCGGTGGTCCGCCAGCAGGTCCTCCACGTCGCCCGCGAGCCGCACCCGGCCCTCGGACAGCAGCAGGAGGTGGTCGCAGATGCCGTCCAGGTCCGCGATCACGTGCGACGACAGCACCACCGTCGTGCCCGACTCGGCGACCTCGGCCATCAACGCCCCCATGACCTCCTGCCGCGCCAGCGGGTCCAGGTCCGCCAGCGGCTCGTCCAGCAGCAGCACCCTCGGCCTGCGCCCGAGCGCCACGGCCAGCGCCACCCGCGTCCGCTGCCCACCGGACAGCGTCCGGACCTTCGCCCCGAGCGGCACCCGTGCCTCGTCGACGAGTCGCCGCGCGTACTCGTCGTCCCAGTCCGGGTTCAGCTCCCGGCCCGCGCGCAGCACCTCCTCGGTGGTGAACCCCTGGTAGAGCGGTTTCCCCTGCGCCAGGAACCCCGGCCTGCCCAGCACGTCGACCGTGCCCTCGGTCGGCCGCAGCAACCCGGTGGCCAACCCCATCAGCGTCGACTTGCCCGCCCCGTTCGGCCCGATCAGCGCCGCGATCCGCCCCGCCGGGAGGGTGAACGCGCAGTCCCGCAACGCCCACCCCCGCCGGTAGCGCTTCCCCAATCCGGCCGCGACGAGCGCGGCCGACCCCTCGTCCATGGTGTCCCTCACGTCGCGTAGTGCTCGTCCAGCACGGCTTTCACCAGTGCCTCCACGTCTTCCCGCTCCAGCCCGCCCGCGTCGGCCCCCTCCAGCCACGCCCTCAACCCGTCCCGCAGCGCCCCGTCGTCGCTCGCCCCCGGCCGCGCCAACGTCCGGACCACGAACGTCCCCAGCCCCCGCCTGCCTTCGACGAGCCCCTCGCGCTCCAGCTCCCGGTACGCCTTGAGCACCGTGTTCGGGTTCATGGCGGTCGCCGTCATGACCTCCTTGGCCGTCGGCAGCCGATCGCCGGGCCGGAGCACGCCCAACCGCAGCGCAAGAGTGAGGTCCACTGGATCCTGTATGCGGTATCACGTCGCCACCGCCGTGACCTGGTCGCGCTGCGTGAGCGAGCAACGTCACCCGGATAGGGGCGCGGATAAGGGTTGAGTGAGTTTGCAGACCTATGCATAATTATCCGCATGACAGTGCGGATCGCGGTCGCTGGAGCCAGCGGGTACGCGGGGGGCGAGGTGCTGCGGCTCCTGCTCTCCCACCCCGACGTGGAGATCGGTGCGCTGACGGCGGGGGGCAACGCGGGCAGCCCGCTGCTCGCCCACCAGCCGCACCTGCTGCCGCTCGCCGACCGCGTCCTCCAGGACACCACGCCCGAGGTGCTCGCGGGGCACGACGTGGTCTTCCTCGCCCTTCCCCACGGCAAGTCGGCCGAGTTGGCGGCGCAACTGGGCGACGACGTCCTGGTCGTCGACTGCGGCGCGGACCACCGGCTGGTCGACCCGGCGGCGTGGGAGCGCTGGTACGGCGGCGAGCACGCGGGCACCTGGCCCTACGGCCTGCCCGAACTCCCCGGTCAGCGGGAGAGGCTGGTGGGCGTCAAGCGCGTCGCCGTCCCCGGCTGCTACCCGACCGTGTCGTCCCTCGCCCTCGCCCCGGCGGTCGCCGCCGGGCTCGTCGAGCCCGAGGTCGTCGTCGTCGCGGTGTCCGGCACGTCCGGCGCGGGCAAGGCCGCGAAGACGAACCTGCTGGGTTCCGAGGTGATGGGCTCGCTGAGCGCGTACGGCGTGGGCGGCACGCACCGGCACACCCCCGAGATCGTGCAGAACCTCAGCGCCGTCGCCGACCGGCCGATCGGGGTGTCGTTCACCCCCGTGCTCGCGCCGCTGCCGCGGGGCATCCTCGCCACCTGCTCGGCGCAGCTGCGCGCGGGGGCCGAGGACGTTCGCGCGGTCTACGAGAAGGCGTACGCGGACGAGCCGTTCGTGCACCTGCTGCCCGAGGGCTTCTGGCCCACGACCGGCGCGGTGCTCGGCTCGAACGCCGTGCAGCTCCAGGTCGCGGTGGACCCCGACCTGAACCGGCTCGTCGTCGTGGCGGCGATCGACAACCTGGCCAAGGGCACCGCCGGTGCCGCTGTGCAGTGCATGAACCTGGCGCTCGGCCTGCCGGAAACCACCGGCCTGTCCACCGTGGGAGTGGCTCCATGATCCGCGACAAGGGTGTTACCGGTCCGCAGGGCTTCACGGCCGCGGGGGTGGCGGCGGGCATCAAGGCGACCGGCGCGCTCGACCTGGCGCTGGTGGTGAACACCGGTCCGCTCGACTCGGCGGCGGGCGTGTTCACCACGAACAAGGTCAAGGCCGCGCCCGTGCTGTGGTCGGCGCAGGTGATCAAGGAGCGCAGGCTCGCCGCGGTCGTCCTCAACTCCGGTGGCGCGAACGCGTGCACCGGCCCCGAGGGCTTCCAGGACACCCACGCCACGGCCGAGAAGGTCGCGGAGGTGCTGGACTGCGGCGCGATCGAGGTCGCCGTCTGCTCCACCGGCCTGATCGGCGAACGCCTGCCGATGGACGCCGTCAAGTCCGGTGTGGACAGTGCGGCCAAGGCTCTCGACAGCACGGTGGAGGCCGGGTTCAACGCCGCCACCGCCGTGCTCACCACGGACTCGCGCGCCAAGCAGTCGTGGGAGGCGCACGCCGACGGCTGGTCGGTCGGCGGTTTCGTGAAGGGCGCGGGCATGCTCGCCCCGAACATGGCCACCATGCTCTCGGTCATCACCACCGACGCCGTGGTCGACGGCCCGGCGTTGGACACCGCCCTGCGCGCGGCCACCGGCCGGACGTTCGACCGCCTCGACGTCGACGGCGGCACGTCCACCAACGACACCGTGCTCGTGCTGGCGTCCGGCGCGTCCGGGATCACCCCGTCCGCCGAGGACTTCACCGCGCTGCTCACGGCCGTCGCGGGCGATCTGGTCAAGCAGCTCCAGGGCGACGCCGAGGGCGTGACCAAGGAGGTGTCGATCATCGTCCGGGGCGCCGCGACCGAGGCCGAGGCCGTGCTGGTCGGCCGCACGGTCGCCGAGGACAACCTGGTCAAGACGGCGCTCTACGGATCGGACCCCAACTGGGGCCGCATCGCGATGGCGCTGGGCCGCGCGGACGCCGTGATCGACCCGGACAAGCTCGGCATCACCATCAACCGCGCCACCCTGTTCGCCAACGGCACCAAGGCGGAGGACCGCTCGGCCGCCGACCTGTCCGGCCGCGAGATCGAGATCGTCATCGACCTCAACGTCGGCGACGCGACCGCGACGATCCTCACCACGGACCTGTCGCACGAGTACGTCGAAGAGAACAGCGCGTACTCGTCGTGACCGGCACTCGCCCAGAAGAATCAGCACAGCAGAAGGCCGGCGTCAAAGCAGCAGTCCTGGTCGAGGCGCTGCCGTGGTTGCAGCGCTTCCGGGACGCGATCGTCGTCGTCAAGTACGGCGGCAACGCCATGATCGACGACCGGCTCAAGCGCGCGTTCGCCGAGGACATGGTGTTCCTCAAGCTCGCGGGTCTGCACCCGGTCGTCGTCCACGGCGGCGGCCCGCAGATCGGCGCGATGCTGGCGAAGCTCGGCATCGAGAGCGAGTTCCGCGGCGGACTGCGGGTCACCACGCCGGAGGCGATGGACGTCGTCCGCATGGTCCTGGTCGGCCAGGTCGGTCGCGAGCTCGTCGGTCTGATCAACGCCCACGGCCCGCACGCGGTCGGCATGTCCGGCGAGGACGCGCACCTGTTCACCGCGAGCCGCCGCCCGGCCATCGTGGACGGTCTGCCCGTGGACATCGGTCTGGTCGGCGACATCGTCGACGTGAACCCGGACGCCGTGCTGGACATCGTGCGCGCGGGCCGGATCCCGGTCGTCTCCTCGGTGGCGCCGGACGTCGACGGCGTGGTGCACAACGTCAACGCGGACACGGCGGCGGGCGCGCTCGCCATCGCGTTGAACGCCAAGAAGCTCGTGGTCCTCACCGACGTCGAGGGCCTGTACTCGGACTGGCCGGACCGGTCGTCGCTGCTGCACCAGGTGCGCGCGGACGACCTGGAGAAGATGCTGCCGCACCTGGACAGCGGCATGGTCCCGAAGATGGAGGCCTGCCTGCGGGCGGTGCGCGGCGGGGTGCCGCAGGCGCACGTCATCGACGGCAGGCTGGAGCACTCCGTGCTGCTGGAGGTCTTCACCTCCAGCGGTGTCGGCACGATGGTCATGGGGGACGACGAACTGTGAACGACCAGCAGCGGTGGCAAGCCGCGATGATGAACAACTACGGGACGCCGCAGATCACGCTCGACCGCGGCGAGGGCGCGTTCGTCTGGGACACCGACGGCAACCGCTACCTCGACCTGGTGTCGGGCATCGCGGTCAACGCGCTGGGCCACGCGCACCCGGCGATCGTGGCGGCGGTGACCGAGCAGATCGGGAAGCTGTCCCACACCTCGAACTTCTACATCAACCAGCCGTCGCTGACGCTGGCCGAGCGGCTGCTCGAACTGTCCGGTGTGGACGGTGCGGGCAAGGTGCTGTTCTGCAACTCCGGCGCCGAGGCGAACGAGACCGCGTTCAAGATCAGCCGTCGGACCGGCCGCACCAAGGTCGTGTCCACCGACGGCGGGTTCCACGGCCGCACGATGGGCGCGCTCGCGCTCACCGGCCAGCCGCCGAAGCGGACCCCGTTCGAGCCGCTCGTCCCCGGCGTGACGCACATCCCGTTCGGCGACGTCGCCGCGTTGGAAGCGGCCATCGACGACGAGACGGCCGCGTTCATCGTCGAGCCCGTCCAGGGCGAGAACGGCGTCGTGGTCCCGCCCGAGGGGTACCTCCAGGCCGCCCGCGAGATCACCTCCGCGCACGGCGCACTGCTGATCCTGGACGAGGTGCAGACCGGCATCGGCCGACTCGGCACCTGGTTCGCGTTCCAGCAGGCCGGTGTCGTGCCGGACGTCTTCACCCTGGCCAAGGGCCTCGGCGGCGGACTCCCGCTGGGCGCGTGCATCGCCGTCGGCGACACCGCAGCCCTGCTCGAACCCGGCCAGCACGGCACGACGTTCGGCGGCAACCCGGTGAGCTGCGCGGCCGCGCTCGCGGTGCTGGACACCATCGTCTCCGAGGGCCTGCTCGAACACGTCTCGTCGGTGGGCAAGGAGATCGCCACCGGTATCGAGGCGCTGGACCACCCGCTGATCTCCGGGGTGCGGGGCGCCGGACTGCTGCTCGGCGTCACGCTGCGCGAGACGGTCTCGGCGAAGGCCGCGGCGGCCGCCCAAAACGCCGGGTACCTGATCAACGCCGTCCAGCCCGACGTGATCCGGCTGGCCCCGCCGCTCGTGCTCGATGCGGCCGACGCCCATCGGCTCGTCGCCGACTTCCCGACCTTCCTGGAGCCGTGATGACACCGAGGCACTTCCTCCGCGACGACGACCTGACGCCCGACGAGCAGGCCGCCGTCCTCGACCTGGCCGACGTCTACAAGGCCGACCGGTTCAGCGCGAAGCCGTTGGCGGGCCCCAAGTCCGTCGCGGTGATCTTCGAGAAGAACTCCACCCGCACCCGCCTGTCGTTCGAGGTCGGCATCGCCCAGCTCGGCGGCAACCCGGTCATCGTCGACGGCCGCTCCATGCAGCTCGGCCGCGAGGAGACCATCGAGGACACCTCCCGGATCCTGTCCGGGTACGTGGACGCGGTGGTGTGGCGGACGTTCGCGCAGAAGCGCATGGAGGCCATGGCCTCGGTGTCGCGGGTGCCGGTCGTCAACGCGCTGACCGACGAGTTCCACCCGTGCCAGGTGCTCGCGGACCTCCAGACGATCCGCAGCCGCCACGGCAAGCTCGCGGGCCTCACCGCGACCTACCTCGGCGACGGCGCGAACAACATGTCGCACTCGATGCTCCTCGGCGGCGCCACGGCGGGCATGCACGTCCGCATCGCCGCGCCCGCGTCGTTCGTGCCCCTGCCCTGGATCCTCGACGACGCCAAGAAGCGCGCCGCCGACACCGGCGGCTCGGTCGAGCTGATCTCGGACCCGCGCGCGGCGGTCGAGGGCGCGGACGTGCTGATCACCGATACGTGGACGTCCATGGGCCAGGAGAACGACGGCCTCGACCGCGTGAGCCCGTTCCGGCCGTACCAGGTGAACGCCGACCTGGTGGCCGCGACCGGCGTCAAGACCACGGTCCTGCACTGCCTGCCCGCGCACCGCGGCTGGGAGATCACCGACGAGGTGCTCGACGGTCCGGACAGCGCCGTGTGGGACGAGGCCGAGAACCGCCTGCACGCGCAGAAGGCGCTGCTCGTCTGGCTTCTGGAAAACTCGGGGTCATGACCAGGACCGCGCGCCAGGGGCGCATCGTCGAGCTCGTCTCGCAGCGGGCCATCCGCAGCCAGTCCGAGCTGGCGAAAACCCTGGCCATGGAAGGCATCGACGTCACGCAGGCGACGCTGTCGCGCGACCTCGACGAGCTGGGCGCGGTCAAGCTGCGCGGAGCCGACGGGGGAGCGCCGGTCTACGTGATCCCGGAGGACGGCAGCCCGGTGCGCGGGGTGCAGGGCGGCACGTCCCGGTTGGCGCGCGTGCTCGGCGAGCTGCTGGTGTCCGTGGACCACTCGGCGAACCTCGCGGTGCTCCGCACCCCGCCCGGCGCGGCCCAGTTCCTGGCCAGCGCGCTGGACCGGGCGGCGCTCAACGACATCGTCGGCACGATCGCGGGCGACGACACGATCATCGTCGTGGCGCGGGAACCCCTCACCGGGGCGGATCTCGCCGACCGGCTCGCGTCGCTCGCCGAGAGGCACCCGGACCATGAGTGAGCGGGTGGTCCTCGCCTACTCCGGCGGGCTGGACACGTCGGTCGCCATCGGCAGGCTCGCCGAGCGGGCCGAGGTGGTGGCCGTGGCCGTCGACCTCGGGCAGGGCGGCGAGGACCCGGCCGTGATCCGGCGGCGCGCGCTGGCCTGCGGGGCGGTCGACGCCGTCGTCGTGGACGCGCGCGACGAGTTCGCCTCGGAGTACTGCCTGTCCGCGTTGCGCGCCAACGCCCTGTGCCTGTCCGGGCACCCGCTGGTGTCCGCCGTGTCGCGCCCGGTGGTCGTCAAGCACCTCGCCGAGGCCGCGGAGCGCCACGGCGCGACGGCCGTGGCGCACGGCTGCGTCGACGGCCGGTGGTTCGAGGTCGGCCTGGCCGACCTCGCCCCGCACCTGGAGGTGCTCGCGCCGGTGCGCGACCTCGCGTGGACGCGGGAGGACGCGGTCCGCTGGGCCGAGGAGCGCGCGCTGCCGATCGACGTCACCCGGAGTTCGCCGTACTCGGCGGACCGGACCGTGTGGGGCCGCGTGGTCGGGTCCGGGTTCCCGGACGACGACGACGCCTTCGACCCGGACGAGGTCGTCGTGACCTTCGACCGCGGCGTCCCGGTGGCGCTCGACGGCGAGACCGTCACGGCGCTCCAAGCCGTCCGGGAGCTGAACCGGCGGGCCCGCGGGCACGGCGTCGGCAGGCTGCCGGGCGACGACGGCGGGGGCTGCGAGGCGCCCGGAGCGGTCGCGCTGATCACCGCGCACCAGGCCATGGAGGACGTCACCCTGGACCGCGGCACGGCCCGCTTCAAGCGGACGGCCGAGCGGCGTTGGGGTGAACTCGTCCACGACGGGCTCTGGTTCTCCCCGTTCAAGGACGCGCTCGACGCGTTCCTCGAAACCACCCAGGAGCGCGTGTCCGGCGAGGTCCGGATGCTCCTGCACGGCGGCCGGGCGGTAGCCGACGGCCGTCGGGACGGCGAATCGCCGTACGACTTCACCCTGGACACCCGCGGCGGGCGCGCTACCGTCGACCAGTCGTGGGATCTGCCGAGCAAGAGGGATTTGAACACGTGAGCGCACTGTGGGGCGGAAGGTTCGCATCGGGTCCGGCGGAGGCGATGGCGTTGCTGTCGGCGTCCACGCACTTCGACTGGCGACTGGCTCCTTACGACATCGCGGGCTCGCGGGCCCACGCCCGCGTCCTGAGCGCCGCGGGGCTGCTCACCGACGACGAGCTGACCCGCATGATCGCCGCGCTCGACCAGCTGGAGGCCGACGCGGCGTCCGGCGCGTTCGAGCCCACGATCGCGGACGAGGACGTGCACACCGCGCTGGAGCGCGGGCTGATCGAGCGCGCGGGCCCCGAGCTGGGCGGCAAGCTCCGCGCCGGCCGGTCGCGCAACGACCAGGTGGCCACGCTGTTCAAGATGTGGCTGCGCGACGCCGCCCGTCGGGTCGGCGACGGTGTGCTGGATGTCGTGGACAGCCTGGTCGGCCAGGCGCAGGCGCACCCGACCGCGGTCATGCCCGGCCGCACGCACCTCCAGGCCGCGCAGCCCGTGCTGCTGGCCCACCACCTGCTCGCCCACGCGCAGTCGTTGCTGCGCGACATCGACCGGCTCCAGGACTGGGACAAGCGGACCGCGTTGTCGCCCTACGGGTCCGGCGCGCTGGCGGGCTCCTCGCTCGGCCTCGACCCGGCCGCCGTCGCCGCCGAACTCGGCTTCGACGGGCCGGTGGAGAACTCCATCGACGGCACGGCGTCGCGCGACTTCGCCGCCGAGATCGCGTTCGTGCTGGCCATGATCGGCGTGAACCTCTCGCGGATCGCCGAGGAGGTCATCATCTGGACCACGTCGGAGTTCGGTTTCGCCGTGCTCGACGACGCGTGGGCCACCGGCAGTTCGATCATGCCGCAGAAGAAGAACCCGGACGTCGCGGAGCTGACCCGAGGCAAGTCCGGCAGGCTGATCGGCAACCTGACCGGCCTGCTGGCCACGTTGAAGGCGCAGCCGCTGGCCTACAACCGGGACCTCCAGGAGGACAAGGAGCCGCTGTTCGACTCCGTCCAGCAGCTCGAACTCCTGCTGCCCGCCATCGCCGGGATGCTGTCGACGATCCGCTACGACACCGACCGGATGGCCGAGGTGGCGCCGCTCGGCTTCACCCTGGCCACCGACATCGCCGAGTGGCTCGTCCGCCAGGGCGTGCCGTTCCGGATCGCGCACGAGGCCGCCGGCGAGTGCGTCCGCGTCGCCGAGGGCCGCGGCGTGGGCCTCGACGAGCTGACCGACCAGGAGTTCGCCGACGTGTCGCCGCACCTGACGCCCGAGGTCCGCGACGTGCTGACCGTGCACGGCTCCATCGCCTCCCGCAACGCCCACGGCGGCACCGCGCCCGACCGGGTCGCCGAGCAGCTCAAGCACCTGGTCGACCGCGCGGTGGTCGCACGGGGGTTCACGGCCGTCCGTGGCGAGTAGGCAACTCACCGAGCAGGAGCTGTCCGTCGAGCCCGTCGACGCGGCGCGGCTCCTGCTCGGCTGCGTACTGGAGAGCACGACCCCCGAGGGCGTCGTGGGGGTCCGGATCGTGGAGGTGGAGGCGTACCGGGGGTTCGACGACCCGGCGTCGCACTGCCACCGCGGCAAGACCCCGCGCAACGAGGTGATGTTCGGTCCCGCCGGTCACCTGTACGTGTACTTCGTCTACGGGATGCACTTCTGCTGCAACGTCGTGTGCCTGGTCGACGGCGAGCCCGGCGCGGTGCTGATCCGCGCGGGCGAGGTCGTGAAGGGCGGGGAGCTGGCCCACGTCCGCCGCCCGTCCGCCCGCGGCGAGGCCGAACTGGCGAAGGGGCCCGCGCGGCTCACCGGCGTGCTCGGCCTCGACCGGTCGCACAACGGCGTCGACGTGACCTCGCCGGACGCGTCGGTGCGGCTGTACGCCGGTGACCCGGTGTCCGACGACGAGGTGGTGACCGGTCCGCGCGTGGGGATCTCGGTCGCGATGGAGGTGCCGTGGCGCTTCTGGCTCGCCGACTCCCCGGCCGTGAGCACGTTCCGCAAGGGGGCGAAGCGGCGTCCGACCTTGTCGTGAGGCATTGGTTCCTCTACGGTAACCGTTACTCATGAGGAACCAATCGGAAGCTGCGCAGCCGGAAGACGCCTTCGACGCTCTGTCCGATGGCGTCTTCGACGCGCTAGGTGATCCCACCAGGCGTCGCATAGTGGAACGCCTGCGCGGCGGACCGGCACCGGTCGGGGAACTCGCGGCCGACCTCCCGGTCGGCCGACCCGCCGTCAGCAAGCACCTCAAGGTGTTGGAAGGCGCGGGTCTCGTCGAACACCGCAGCGTCGGCACGCGGAACCTGTACGCCTTGGCGCAACCGGGTTTCACCGCGCTCCAGCAGTGGCTGGTCGCACAGTGGGACGGCGCGCTGGACGCGTTCGCCGCGCGCGTGGCCGCACGGGAGGAACAGGGACATGCCACTACCGCCGATCCGCCGCCAGATCGTGGTGGCCGCGACGCCTGACGTCGCCTTCGAGGTCTTCACCGCCGAGATCGGCGAGTGGTGGCCGCTCGCCTCGCACAGCGTCCACGGCGCCTCGGCGACGGTCGGGTTCCGCGACGGCCGCCTGGTCGAACGCGACCCCGACGGGGCCGAGTCGGTGTGGGGGAGCGTTCTGGACTGGGAGCCGCCGCGCGGGTTCCGGATCACCTGGCACCCCGGCTCGACCCCCGACCGGGCCACCGAGGTCGAGGTCGCCTTCGCCCCGGTCGCCGACGACCGCACGCTCGTGACCCTCGAACACCGCGGCTGGGAGAGCCTGCGCGACCCGACCAGCACGCGCACCGAGTACGGCCGCGGCTGGCCCGCGGTGCTCGGCGGCTACCAGGGGAGGTTCGGCGAGGCCGAGCCGTCGACCGGGACCGTGTGGCTCGCGTTCCTGCACACGCCCGGACCGGCGGTCAACGGGCCGTTGGAGGTGTTCGGGCACCCGGACTTCCAGCACCACCTGGCGTTCCTGCGCGGATTGCGCGACCTGGGCGTGCTCGTGGCGGCCGGGCCGTTCCCGGCGAGCGGCGACGGCATGACCGTGGTGAAGGTCGATGCCGACGCCGTCGCCGACCACGTGCGCCGAGCGCAGGAGGAGGACCTGTCGGTGGCGCGGGGCGTCCTCCAGGTCCGCGTCCGGCCGTGGAACGTCGTGCTTCAGTAGGACGCGGTGCGGCGGTACCAGACCCGCCGCTGGCCGACCGGCAGCGCCAGCCGGGTGATCAGGTTCGTCAGCACGGCCCTCAGCACCAGCCAGATGACCGCGGCCAGGCCGTCGTTCAGCAGCGTGCGCGCGCCGAGGTTCTCGGGCGTGAACAGGTCGCGCAGACCCAGCGACACCGCCGCGGACCAGCCCTCGATCATCTGGGCGAAGCCGTTGGCCGCGTTCGCGCCGCCGATCACCAGGAAGATGTGGATCGCGAGGACGATCGCGAACAGCGCGCACACCACGTCGATGACCGCGCACACGACCATGACGGTCTTCACGCGGGCGTGGTCGTCGCGCGGCTCCTGGCGCACGACCTCCTCGCGCCGCACCACGTTCTCCCGGCGCACGGGCTCGTCTGCCAGCGGCACGGGTTCGCCGACCTGCGTCGGGTACTCGTCCCTGCCCCGATAGGCGTCGCGGGCGGGCATCTGCTCGGTCCGCTGCTCCTCGACCGAAATCCTTTCGGCCGGGCGCCGCGGTTCACGATCCGGATACGTCATCGGTCGAGTCCTCTCGGTTACCCCCAGGACCCGACTACCCCTCGCGCCCCAGGCACAAACACCACTGCACGGTGAACTGCTTTGACCTGGTAGGGGAGAATCGATCCCCGTGAGCGAGCACATCCTTGACGAGCTGTCCTGGCGCGGCCTGATCGCGCAGTCCACCGACCTCGACGCACTGCGGAAAGACCTGGACTCCGGCCCGCTCACCCTCTACGCCGGTTTCGACCCGACGGCGCCGAGCCTGCACGCGGGCAACCTCGTCCCGCTGCTGATGCTGACCCGGTTCCAGCGCGCGGGGAACCGGCCCGTCGTCCTCGCGGGCGGCGCGACCGGCATGATCGGCGACCCCCGCGACAACGGCGAGCGGACGCTGAACACGCTGGACACGGTCGCCGAGTGGTCCGACCGGATCCGCGGCCAGCTGGAGCGGTTCGTCGACTTCGACGACACCCCCACCGGCGCCGTCGTGGCCAACAACCTCGACTGGACCGGCCAGGTGCCGGTGCTGGAGTTCCTGCGCGACGTCGGCAAGCACTTCTCGATCAACATGATGCTCGGCCGCGAGACCGTGAAGCGGCGCCTGGAGAGCGACGGGATGTCGTACACGGAGTTCAGCTACCTGCTGCTCCAGTCGCACGACTACCTCCAGCTCAACCGGAAGTACGGCACGTCGCTCCAGGTCGGCGGCTCGGACCAGTGGGGCAACATCCTCGGCGGCGTGGACCTGGTCCGGAAGGTCGACGGCAAGTCGGTGCACGCGCTGACCGCGCCGCTGGTCACCGACGCGGAGGGCCGCAAGTTCGGGAAGTCGACCGGCGGCGGCAGCGTGTGGCTCGACCCGGAGATGACCTCGCCGTACGCCTGGTACCAGTACTTCGTGAACGTGGGCGACGTCGACGTGGTCCGCTACCTGCGCCTGTTCACCTTCCTGGCCAAGGAGGAGATCGAGGAGCTGGAGCGGGACACGGCCGAGCGCCCGCACCTGCGGGCCGCGCAGAAGCGGCTCGCGCAGGAGTTCACCGACCTGGTGCACGGGGCGGCCCAGACCGCGCAGGTGATGGCCGCGAGCCAGGCCCTGTTCGGTCGCGGCGAGCTGCGGGACCTTGACCTGTCCACGCTCGACTCGGCGATGGCGGAGGCCCCGACCGGCACGGCGGTGCTGTCCGAGTCGCCGACGATCGTCGACCTGCTGGTCGGCTCCGGGCTGGCCGAGAGCAAGGGCGCCGCGCGCCGTGCGGTGAAGGAGGGCGGCGCGTACGTGAACAACGCGAAGGTCGCCGACGAGGAGTGGACTCCGGGCAAGGAGGACCTCCTGCACGGCAAGTGGCTGGTGCTCCGCCGGGGCAAGCGGAACACCGCTGGCGTGCACGTGCAGCTCTGACCTGCGTTTTCGTCGTTTTCGCGGCCGCCGACCCGTTCCGGGTCGGCGGCCGTTTCGCTCTCTTTTGAGTGATGGCGGTCACACTGTTGCGCGGAACGGCGGTGCGCTAGCGTGCTAGTAGGGCTGGCGTACGTGACCTGACCTGCGGTTTCTTGGCGTGCGTCGGGTGCTGGACCCCCGATTTGACCTCGTGTTCCGGCACGTGTAACTTTCTCCAAGTCAGGCCAACACGGACCGCCCAGCGGGCCGCAGCCAGACGGAGAGTGCGAACCAAGCTCCCAGATCGTGTGGTAGAGTGGGCAGTCTCCGAAACGGGAAGACCCAGTCGGCGGTCCCTAAGGGCCGATTTGACCAGGGCGTCTAGTTTCACTTAAGCTTCACAGCACACAAACTTTCAAGCTTTGAATGCACATGCCCCGGATCGGGTCGCCTAAAGCGACAAGAGATGGTGTGCGCGTGTTCTTTGAGAACTCAACAGCGTGCCGAATAGCCAGTAACTTATATGAACCCAGTCAATGGGTTTCCTTTGAGATCACACTG
>Ga0247771_1000236_pt1 | contig 19586 bp, 15 predicted proteins | sample UWRJL197509C6_FD_179948 | JGI IMG/M metagenome (GOLD analysis project Ga0247771, IMG submission 179948) | Plant litter microbial communities from Arlington Agricultural Research Station in Wisconsin, United States - UWRJ-L197-509C-6 | ecosystem: Environmental > Terrestrial > Plant litter >...
GCGCCCCACCGGCACCAGCGGCGCGTGGAACCGGGTCACCGGCAGCGGCGGCGGCTGGAAGCAGGTCTCGGTCGACCTGTCCGCGTACGCGGGCAAGAAGGTCGAGTTCGCCGTCGGCTACATCAGCGACTTCGGCAGCGGCGGCCGCGGCGTGTTCGTGGACGACGCGGAACTCGTCGTCGGCGGCACGACCGTGGACAAGGCGGATTTCGAGTCCACGCTCGGACCCTGGAGTTCGACGGTGGCGTCGGGGTCCGGCGGCACCGCGGAGTGGAAGCAGTCCGGCGCGGTGCTCAAGCTCAGCGCCGCGATCTCCCGCAAGCGGTCGATCGTGCTCGGCGTCGGCCTGGAGTCGGCGTCCACGACGCAGCGCGCGGCACTGGTGCGCCAGGCGTTGAAGCACCTGGCCGTCTGACCGGTCGTGCGAGCCCGTCACGTCGACGGGCCCGCACGACCGCGGGCGATCGGGCGATCCACCGACCCCTTCGGACCCCTAGGGTCAGGGGGTGTGATCACCCCACCGACCGGGGCCGTCGTCGAGGCCCACCGCCTGCTGAACAGCGCGCTCGCGGACCTCACCGACGCCGACGTGGTGGGCCCCTCGCTGCTGCCGCGCTGGACCCGCGGTCACGTCCTCGCCCACCTGGCCGACGCCGCCCGCGCCCGCGCTCGGGTCGTCGAGCACGCCCTGCGCGGCGAGGTGGTGCAGATGTGGGAGCCGGGGGAGCGGGACGAGATCATCGAGGCCACCGCGGGCCGCACCGCGGCCGAGCACCGCGCCGCCGTCGCCGAGCACGCCGAGCGCCTGGACCGGGTGTGGGCGTCGGTGGAGGACTGGACCGCGCCGAGCCGGTTCGCCATCGCCCCGCTGGCCCCCGCCGTGCACATCCGGTGGCGCGAGGTGCTGATCCACCTGGTCGACCTCGACGTCGGCGTACGCCCGTCGGACTGGGACGTCGAGTTCTCCTGCCACGCCGTGGACTTCCTGCACACCCGGCTCCCGCCCCACGTCCGCCTCACCGCGACGGACGTGGCCCGCACGTGGGGGACCGGGGACGAGGTGACGGGCGCGGTCCACGACCTCGCGGCCTGGCTCGCGGGCCGCACCCCCGTCGACCGACCGCGGTCGTTCGGCCCCCTGCCGCTGCTGGGCCCGTGGCCCGCCTACCGCTGAGCGGGGGTCAGTAGCCTGCCTTCGGCATCATCACCCACAGGACGAGGTAGACCACGAACTGGGGGCCGGGGAGCAGGCAGGACAGGAGGAAGATCACCCGCATGGTGTTCGGCGCGATGCCGAACCGGTCGGCGAGACCGGCGCACACGCCGGCGATGACCTTCTTGTGCTGGGGCCTCGTCAAAGTCTTCATGACTCCACGGTGCCCGCGTTTCGGGCGGTTTGCATCGGTGACAACCCTGATCTCCGACTTCGGGGTCGACCCCTGATCGGGGCCACACCGGGCCGTGACCTCGGGCTCGTACGCTCACCGGGTGGTCGCAACCCCCGTGGCGCCGGACATGACCGTCGCCGACACCCCGCCCAACCGCCCCCCGCGCGACGTGCGCGGCCTCCTGCTCCGGATGGCCCTCTCCGCCGGTGGTGGCGTGCTGCTCTACTTCAGCTTCCCGCCGCGCACGGTGTGGTGGCTGGCCCCCCTCGGCTTCGCCCTGCTCGGCTGGGTCCTGCACGGCCGCCGCGCCCGCGCGGGCTTCGGCCACGGCGTGCTGTTCGGCCTGGGCTTCCTCGTGCCGCTGCTCGCGTGGACGGGGGAGTTCGTCGGGGCCATCGCCTGGCTGCCCCTGAGCCTCGCCTGCGCCGCCCTCATCGGCCTGGGCACCTGCGCCATGGCACTGGTGTCGAAACTGCCCCTGGCGCCGCTCTGGGCGGCACTGCTGTGGGTGGCCGACGAGCTGCTGCGCGGGGTGTTCCCGTTCGGCGGGTTCCCGTGGGGCAAGATCGCGTTCGGCCAGCCGGAGGGCTGGTACCTGCCGCTGGCCGCGCTCGGCGGGGCCCCGCTGATCGGGTTCGCCGTCGCGCTGACCGGCTTCGGCCTCGCGGCCGTCGTCCGCGGCTTCCGCGCCCGGCCGATCGCCCCCGCGCTGATGGTCGTGGTCCCCCTGGCCGCCGGTCTGGCCGCCAACGGGATCGTCGGCACGGACGCGAGCGAGGGCACGGCCGTCGTCGCCGCCATCCAGGGCAACGTCCCCCGCGCGGGCCTCGACTTCAACTCCCAGCGCCGCGCGGTGCTGGACAACCACGTCAAGCGCACCCTGCAACTGGCCCAGGACGTCCGCGACGGCAAGGAGCCCCAGCCCGACGTCGTGATCTGGCCGGAGAACTCCTCCGACATCGACCCGTTCCGCAACGCCGACGCCGCGGCGCTCATCCAGCAGGCCGCCACCACGATCAAGGCGCCCATCGCCGTCGGCGCGGTCGTGCTCGGCGACGACGGCCTCCCGCGCAACACCGTCGTCCTGTGGGACCCGGCCCGCGGCCCGATCGACACCTACACCAAGCGCAAGCTCCAGCCGTTCGGCGAGACGATGCCCTACCGGTCGTTCTTCCGGATCTTCACCAAGCTGGTCGACCGCGCGAACAACTTCCAACCCGGAACCGACCCCGACGGGTTCGTCATGGGACCCGCGAAGGTGTCGCTGGACACGTGCTACGAGGTGGCCTTCGACGAGATCGTCCGGGAGAACGTGAAGACCGGCGCGAACCTCATCGCCATCCCCACGAACAACGCCACTTTCGGGTACACCGAGATGACCTACCAGCAGCTTTCCATGTCCAGGATCCGCGCCGTCGAGCACGGCCGGGCGGTGGTCGTGGCCGCCACCAGCGGCGTCAGCGCCATGGTCCGACCCGACGGGTCCGTCACCCGGAAGACCGGGATGTTCGTGCCCGCCGCACTGGTCGAGAGGTTGCCGCTGCGCGGGCAGACTACGCTGGCGACTCGGCTTGGTGCTTGGCCCGAGTGGGTGATGTCCGCGATGGGACTCCTGGCCGTGGCGTTCAGCCTGACCCAGAAACGACGAGTAGCGCGTCCGGAACCCGAGGTGGGTCCCGGCGAGGAGGACACGGATGGCGGACCAGCAGGCGCAGCCTGACCGCGAGCTCGGGCCGGTGCTGGTGGTGATCCCGACCTACAACGAGCGGGACAACATCGGGACGATCGTCAAGCGGCTGCACGCCGCACTGCCCGAGGTGCACGCGCTCGTGGTCGACGACGGCAGCCCCGACGGAACCGGCCAGGTCGCGGACGAGATGGCGGCCGCGGACGAACGCGTCCACGTGCTGCACCGCACGGAGAAAGCGGGGCTCGGCGCGGCGTACGTCGCGGGCTTCGGCTGGGGCCTGGAACGCGGCTACGAGTTCCTCGTCGAGATGGACGCGGACGGCTCCCACGCGCCGGAAGACCTGCCCAGGATGCTCGACGCGGCGGCGAACGCCGACCTCGTGATCGGCTCGCGCTACGTGACCGGCGGCAGCGTCGTGAACTGGCCCAAGTCCCGCGAGGTGTTCTCGCGCGGCGCCAACCTGTACTCCCGGATCGCGCTGGGGGCGCCGATCAAGGACATCACGGCGGGCTTCCGCGTGTACCGCGCGGAGGTGCTGCGGCGGCTCAAGCTGCACAACGTGGCGTCCTCGGGGTACTGCTTCCAGATCGACCTGTCGTGGCGCACCCACGAGCTGGGCTTCCGGATCGTCGAGGTCCCGATCACCTTCACCGACCGGATCATCGGCGAGTCGAAGATGAGCGGCAACGTCGTCCGCGAGGCGCTCATCCGGGTCACCAAGTGGGGGCTGCGGCGCCGCGGCACGCAGCTGAAGAACGTCTTCGCGCCGAAGGCGAAGACGCCCACCAACAGCTAGGCGCGTCTCGGGTGGTCCCGCACGGGACCACCCGAACAGCCGACAAGGGGCCGCCCACCGGATGTCCGGTGGGCGGCCCCTTGTGGTCTCGGCACGCCTAGGCTAGGCGGTGCGGGTACGCCGTCCGCGCAGCTCCTCGAGGCGCTCGTCGAGCAGCTCCTCGAGCTCGGGGATGGTCCGACGCTCCAGGAGCATGTCCCAGTGCGTGCGCGGGGGCTTGATCTTCTTGGCTTCCGGCTCGACGCCGTCGATGATCTTCGACTCGGTGCCGTGGAGGCGGCATTCCCAGGTCGGAGGCAGTTCGGCGTCGTCGGAGAAGGGAACCTCGAAGTCATGCCCCTTGGGGCAGGCGAACCGCGCGACACGGCGCGGGGCTAGGTCGTGGTTGCGGTCCGTCTCGTAGCTGACTGCTCCGAGCCGGCTGCCACGTAGAACGCGGTCGGCCATGGCGCTGTCCTTTCGCTCGGCTCAGGGCCGGGGCCCAGGCTTCTTGCTCACCGAGTGCAACGTACGGATTGGTCCGTTCGTTCCCCGGTATACGGTCATGGTCGCCCACAGTGACGTCTTTCACCCGTCAACGAAGGCTTCCTTCTAAGGGATGCAATCGCGCCAGGATCGTGACGCGTTATCAAGCTACCGTGCGAGTTCGTCACACGAATGGAGCAGTACCCCTCGTAAGCGTGCGCCTACGCCAGCCTAAGCTGACCACTTTGGGCTACGTCCGGCCCTAGGTCGCCTAGTCGGAAGTGGCGTCGGCACAGCACCTGATAGCGGACAGTAGTTTCAGTGTGTTCCGGCACACTGCCACGCTCCGTGTCAGGTCGCATCTGCTCCGTGTCCGCCACCAGGACCGTGTCGCCCGCGCGAATCACTCGTCCGGCCCGCACCCGAGCGTTGAACCGGCCGGGCAACCCGCACCAGCACAGGACTTCCACCTGGATGGCGTGCAGGTCGTCGGCCAGTTCGAACAGCCGCCGCGAGCCGGGGAACATCTCGCCGCGGAAGTCCGTGGCGAGTCCGAAGCAGTACACGTCGACCTGGACGTCGTCGGCCAACTCCGCCAACTGTTCCACCTGATCGGGTGACAGGAACTGCGCCTCGTCCACGATGAGGTAATCCACCCTCTGCCCCAGGGCCCACTGCGCCCGCACCAGCAGCCTCAGGTCGTCGTCGGAGACCTCGACGGCCTCGTGGGCGATCCCGATGCGGCTGGAGATCTGCGGTTTGCCCGACCGGTCGTGCCGCACGAGCAGCAGCCCGCGACGGCCTTGCCGGGAGTTGTTGTGGTCGATCTGCAGCGCCAGCGTCGACTTCCCGCAGTCCATCGGCCCGAAGTAGAACTTCAGGTGCCCGACCACGGGCGCGGACCGGCGTGAACCGGCTACCGGTACCGCGGACAGGGCATCGGTGGGGTCTTGGGATGACGGGGGCGCTTCCACGGCGGGTCACCCTAGTGGTTCGGGTCCTCATGCTCCGTTCGGCGGGGGCGTCGAAGCCTCGGCCTGGGTGCTCTCCGCCGTGGTGGTGGGTACGTCCGTAGTGGTGGTAGGCGCCACTGTCGTGGTCGTCGGCTCGGGTGCCTCGGTGGTGGTCACCGGGGGCTCGCTCGGCGGTTCGGCGCTGGTCTGGCCGCTGGTCTGGCCGCTGAAGGCCTCAGGTGCTCGTGCAGGTGCCTGTGCAGGTGCTTGTGCCGCCGGCGCGGCAGCGGGCTTCGCAGAGGGCTGCACGGCCACGGCTTCGGGGTTCGCCGCCGGTGCTTCGGACGACTCGGCCGCCGGGGACGACGGCTGGATCGGGGCGGGGGTGTGGCCGCCGAACCAGAGCAGGCCCGCGGCGATGCCCGCCGTGAGGCCGAGCATGACCAGCGGGGTGCGGTGCAGCAGCGGCGGGCGGGGCAGGTGGATGGCCGTGGTGGCGTGGCGCTGCGCGGGGACGCGGACGGACGCGACCGGGTCGGGTTCGGCGATCTCGGTGTTCAGATCCCCTTTGGGTGGTTCGGCGGCCGGGTCCGGGTCGTCGGGCTCGTCGGCCGGGGGTGGGGTGAAGCCGGTGGCGGTGCCGACCGCGCGGTGCCGGGGCATCGACAGTTCGGCACTCCGAAGCGGCGGAGCGGGGGAGAGGTGCCTCGGGAGGGGACGGGAGATCGTGATCGAGGAGGTGCCGTCGGCGACGCGCCGGAGCATCCGGTCCAGTTCGCCGACGTCGGGGCGGTCGGCGGGGTCGGGCGACAGCAGGCCGTCGATCACCGGGCGGAGGCCCGCGGCGTGCGCCGGGGGTTCCGGGCGTTCGGTGACGATGGCGGTCACCGTGGCCAGCGGGTCGCCGCGGTCCAACGGGGGATGGCCCTCGACGGCGGCGTAGAGCGTCGCGCCCAGCGACCAGAGGTCGCTGGCCGGGCCCATGGGGAGGCCGCGGGCGCGTTCCGGGGCGATGTAGGACGGAGCGCCGAAGAGGGTGCCGACCATGCGGCTGCCGGTGTCGGCGGCGATGCCGAAGTCGGTGAGGTGGGCGTCGTCGCGCTCGTCGAGGAGGACGTTGCCGGGTTTGACGTCGCAGTGCACGACGCCCTGGGCGTGGACGGCCATCAAGCCGGCGAGAACCTGCCTGCCCATCGCGGCGGCTTGACCCGGCCGCATCGGACCGTCGTCGGCCAGCACCGCGGCGAGGGAACGGGACGGCACCAGGCGCATGACCAGCCACGGCTTGCCGTCCTCGTACACGAGGTCGTAGACGGTGACGACGTTCGGGTGGCTGACCTTCGCCCCGACCTGCGCCTCGTGCCGCATGCGGCCCTCGTGGTCGGGGTGGACCTCCTTGATGGCCACCCGTCTGCGGAGCAGGCAGTCGTCGGCCGACCACACGACACCCATGCCGCCCGACCCGATGCGGTCGAGGAGCCTGTACCTGCCTGCCAGCAGATCCGCCTGATCAAGGATCACCGGTCAGAAGTCCCCTGTCGGGGCGAATCGTAAACCTGGTGGGGTCTGTGGCTTCAGTGTCGACCGAAGCGAGGCCTCGGGGGATCAGTCGAGCGGGGCAGGGGAGATCACGCTTTGGAGGACGCGGTAGTGGCCTCCGACGTGGGCTGATCTTGGACGTTCGCTCGGCGGCCGACGCTCGATCTCGGCCGTCCGGCTCGGGATCGGAGGTGCGGACTTCGTAAACTCTATAGCTTCAGTGTTGACTGAAGTGAACCCTCCAGGCCGAGGGAAAGCAAAAGCGGCTGCGGGCGAACCGGACATGGTTCGAGGCGCGAATGCGATGGGGGGGTTGTTGTAACGCTGACGGTGTTCCGGTCGAATCCGAGTCGATCGAGTCTTTTCGCTGGTGGTCACCGGTGTGCTGATCTTGCAGGGAGCCGCGCGTGCAGTCGATGTCCGTGAGTGTCGAAGCGGCGTCGGTCGTCAGCTACGCGATGGCGCACAACGGGGTCTCGGTGATCGGTCGGGTGACGGTGTCCGGCGTCGCGCGGGACGTCGTGGGGGCTGCCGTCCGGTTCGGCGTGTGGGACGCGCACGGGGCGTTGTCGGAGACGCACAGCCGGACCGTCGACCTGGTGGCCGGGCGGGACGCGGTGCTGACCGATCTTCGGTTGGTGGTGGAGCCCGCCGCGATGCTGCTGGTGGAGGAGCAGCGGCCGGGGGTCGTGCGGGTGTGGGTCGAGGCCGGTGGGGTTCGGCTGGCCGAGAGTTCCGCGCGGGTTCAGGTGTTGGCGGCCCAGCAGTGGGTGGCTCGGCCGTTGGCCCTGGGGTTGGAGATGGTGGCGGCGTACGTGATGCCGAACCATCCCGCGGTCGTCGACCTGATGGGGCACGTCGCCGATCGATTGCTGGCGAGCACCGGCAGTCCGTCGTTGCAGGGGTACCAGGGCGGGGCCGAGCGGGTCGACGAGATCGTCGGCGCCGTCTACGACGTGTTCCGGGCGCGGGGGATCCGGTACAGCGAGCCGCCCGCGAGTTGGGTGGACGACGGGCAGAAGGTGCGGACGCCCGCCGAGGTCCTGCTGGACCGGGTCGCGACCTGCCTCGACCTGGTCGTGGTCATGGCCGCCGTGCTGGAGCAGGCGGGGGTCAACTCGCTGCTGTGGCTCGTCGAGGGGCACGCGTTCCTGGGGTACTGGCGGGAAGAGGCGTCGCTGGACGGGGCCGCGCAGACCGATGTCGTCGAGGTGGTGAACCAGGTCGACCTGGGGCGGATCCGGTTGGTCGAGACGACGTCGGTGGTGGCCGGGCGGCCGTTCGCGGAGAGCCATCGGGCCGCGTACGACGCGCACCTCGCCGGTGGGCTGGAACGGGTGCTCGGGGTGGTCGACGTCCGGCAGGCGCGGCGGGACCGGATCGTGCCGCTGCCCGCGCGGACCCGTGACATCGGCGGGAACGTCGTGGTGAGCCTGTACACGCCCACGGTGCGGTTCTGGCCGGAAGTGGCGAGCGTCGCGCGGCCCGAGGTCGGGCCCCGGCACGCGGTGGCGGTGCCCGCGCGGGTGACGCGGTGGAAGAACTCGCTGCTGGACCTGAGCCTGCGCAACCGACTGGTGAACTTCCCGGCGCGGGCGGGGCTGTCGTTGGCGGTGCCGGGGGACCGGCTCGGGGTGCTGGAGGACGTGCTGCACCGGGGCGGTGTGGTGGCGTTGCGGGCGTCGGACGAGCTGGCGGCGGTCGAGCGGGAACGCGGTGTGCGCTCGGGGCGGGACCTGCCGTCGTCGCAGTTGGAAGAGCTGCTGGTCACGCGGCGGACGGTGTTCGCGGACGTGACGGAGGCGGCGTACACGACGCGGTTGCGGGGGTTGGCGCACAAGGCGCGGACGATCCAGGAGGAGACGGGCGCGAACAACCTGTACCTGGCGCTGGGGTCGCTGGTGTGGGAGTTGGACGGGCGGCCGTTGCGGTCGCCGCTGGTGCTGGTGCCGGTGGTGGTGAAGCCGTCCGGACGTGGTGGGCGGTACCGGCTGTCGTTGGACGACGCGGGGTCGTCCACGCCGAACTACTGCCTGGTGGAGAAGCTGCGGCAGGTGCACGGGCTGAACGTCCCCGGCCTGGCCGAGCCGGTGGAGGACGGCGCGGGGATCGACCTGGACGCGGCGTTCGAGGCGACGCGGGCGGCCATCGCGGAGCGGGGGCTGCCGTACCGGGTGGAGCCGACGGCGGACCTGGCCGTGCTGCAGTTCGCGAAGTTCCGGCTGTGGAAGGACCTGGACGAGAACTGGGCGACGTTCGCGGAGAACCCGCTGGTGGCGCACCTGGTGCACCGGCCCGCGGAGGCGTTCGTCGACCCGGTGGCCACGACCGCCGTGCACGACCTGGAGGAACTGGCCGAGCGGTGTCCGGTGCCCGCGGACGCGTCGCAGCTCAAGGCGGTCGCGGAGGCGGTGGCGGGGCGGACGTTCGTGCTGGAGGGGCCGCCGGGGACGGGCAAGTCTCAGACGATCACGAACCTGCTGGTCCGGGCGGTGGCCGAGGGGAAGCGGGTGCTGTTCGTCGCGGAGAAGCGGGCGGCGCTGGACGTGGTGCGGCGGCGGCTCGACGAGGTCGGCATGGGGCCGTTGACGCTGGACCTGCACGACAAGGGCAGTGGTCCGGTCGCGGTGCGGGCGCAGATCAAGAGGGCGCTGGAGCACGTGGTGGCGACCGACGCGCAGGGTTTGGCGGCGCGGCTGGACGAGCTCCGGTCGGCGCGGCGGGTGCTGACCCGGTACGCCTACCAGCTGCACGACCGCAACCCGGTGGGGCTGTCGCTGTACTCGGCGCGGGACGCGGCGCTGGCGATCGGCGACGGCGTGGTGGCGATGCCGGTGTCGGCGGCGTTCCTGAGCACGGCCTCGGCGGACACGGCGACCCGGTTGCGGAAGCTGTTCGGGGAGCTGCCGGACGTGGCCTACCCGGCGCGGCCGCGGCCGGAGCACGCGTGGGCGTTCGTGGACGACCGGGCGGTGTCCGTGCCGGAGGTGCTGCACGCGGCGCGGCGGTTGGACGTGGCGCTGCGGGCGTTGCCGAGGCACGAGGTGCTGGCGGCGGTGCGGCTGCCGGAGGACCTGCGGGTGTTGGCGGCGCTGCTCGCGGAGCGCACGCCGTTGAGCGTGCTGGACGAGACGCGGACCGAGCGGTGGGCGTTGGCGGTGGACGGGGTGCGGCGGCAGGTCGCGGAGTTCGCCGTGCTGGACCACCCCGGTCTGGACGTGGTGACGCCCGCGGCGCTGGACCTGCCGCTCGCGGAGCTGCACGCGGCGGCTCGGACGGCCGCGGAGTCCGGGTTCTGGGGGCGGCGGGGGCGGCTGACGGCCGTGCGGGACCGGCTGGCGGGGGTGTTGCGGCCGGGGGCGCGGGTCAAGCCGAAGCGGGTGGTCGAGCTGACCGGCGAGCTGGTGGCGTTGCGCGAGGCGGTCGACCGGCTGGCGTCGGTCGTGAGGCAGGTGCCGGGGCTGGTGCTGCCGTCGGGGTGGAGCCCGTTCGCGCCGGAGGGGCGCGAGTTCCTGGTGCGGCGGGTGGAGTGGCTGCGCTGGGCCGGGTCCGTGGTCGATCCGGCCGAACCCGCGCGAGCCCGGTTCGCGGGGCCGCTGCGGGCGTTCCTGGCTGCCCCGGTGCCGGTGGACGGGGTGCCGGTGGGGGTCGCGGCCACGGTCTTGGAGGACTTCGCGAAGGCGTGCCGCACGGGGGTGGCGGCCGTGTCGGACTGGGCGGGGGAGCAGGGGTTGATGGCCGCCTGGGCGGCGAGCGCGGGGGAGCGGCAGCTCGGCGACGACCAGTTGGGGTCGTTGCGGCGGTGGGTGGCGCTGGTGGCGCACGTGGAGCCGCTGCGCGACGAGCACCTCGACGACGCGCGGGCGTTGTTGCTGCGCGGGGAGCTGGACCCGGACGACGCGCTGCGCGCGTTCGAGCTGGGGTTGGCGGAGGCGTCGGTGGGGGAGCGCGGGCGGGCGACGGGGTTGTCGTCGTTCGACGCGGCGGCGCAGGACCGGGCGATCGGCCGGTTCGTGTCGGTGTCGGGGATGGTGCGGGAGCACCTGCGCACGGCGGTGCCGTCGCAGGTCGTGGGGGCGCGGTCGTTCGACCCGGCGGCGACCGGCGGCCAGGTGGGGCTGCTGCAACGGCAGGTCGGCAGGCAGCGCGGCGGGCTCGCCGTGCGGGAGCTGATGACCCAGTTCGGCGACCTGGTCACGGCGGCGCTGCCGTGCGTGCTGGTCAGCCCGGACTCGGTGGCGCGGTTCTTCCCGCCCACGGCCGGGCTGTTCGACGTCGTCGTGTTCGACGAGGCCTCGCAGGTGCGGGTCGCGGACGCCGTCGGCGCGATGGGTCGCGCCCGGTCGGTGGTCGTGGTGGGGGACAGCAAGCAGATGCCGCCGACGTCGTTCGCCGAGAGCGCGTTCGACCCGGACGAGCTCGGCGACGCTGTGGAGGACGAGGAGTCGATCCTCGGCGAGTGCGTGCAGGCCCGCGTGGAGCGGCAGCGGCTGACGTGGCACTACCGCAGCCAGGACGAGTCGCTGATCGCGTTCAGCAACCACCACTACTACGACGGCACGCTGTCGTCGTTCCCGGCGCCCGCTCGGTCGGGGTCGGACCAGGGTGTGTCGCTCGTGCGGGTGGACGGCACGTTCCACCGCTCCGGCGACGCCGGGGTGCTGCGCACCAACCCGATCGAGGCGCGGGCCGTGGTCGACGAGATCCGGCGCAGGTTCGACGCCTCCCCCGACGCGCTGCCGTCGATCGGCGTGGTGACGTTCAACCAGCAGCAACGGGCGTGCGTGGAAGGGCTGCTGCGGGACTCCGGCGACCCGCGGATCGTGGAGGCGCTCGACGACGCGGCCGAAGGGCTGTTCGTGAAGAACCTGGAGAACGTCCAGGGCGACGAGCGCGACGTGATCCTGTTCTCCACGGCGTTCAGCGTCACCAAGCGCGGCGTGCTGCCGCTGAACTTCGGGCCGCTCAACCGCACCGGTGGCGAACGTCGGCTCAACGTGGCGGTGACCCGCGCACGGCGTCAGGTGCTGGTGTTCTCCAGCTTCGACCCGGCCCAGCTGCGCGCGGAGGAGATGTCGTCGGTCGGCGTGCGGCACCTGCGGACGTACCTGGACCTGGCAGCGGGCGGCGCTCTGCCCGCGGGGACGCGGTGGCGGGCCGTGGTCGACCGGCACCGCGACGAGGTCGCCACCGCCCTGCGCGCGGCCGGGGTGGCCGTGTCGACGGACGTGGGGATGTCGGAGTTCAAGGTCGACCTCGTGCTCGCGGACCCGGCGGCTCCGGACGTGCCGGTCGTCGCGGTGCTGCTGGACGGGCCGGGGTGGGCGGCGCGGCTGACCGTGCGCGACCGCGACGGCCTGCCGGTCGAGGTCCTGGAGGGCTTGCTGGGCTGGCCCGCCGTGCGCCGGGTGTGGCTGCCGAACTGGCTGGCCGACCCGGAAGGCGTGGTGGAGCGGCTGGCGGCCGTCGTGCGCGCGGGCGGCAACGTGCCCGCGCCACGGCCGGTCGAACCGCCCGTCCCGGCGACCGTGCCGGTGTCGGTGGGGGTCGCGGTGCCCCTGCTCGCCGACGTGGCCGCGTTCGTGCCGTGGACGCCGCGGACAGCCGGGACGGTCGAGGTCCTGACCGGCCTGCCCCGCACGGGGAGCCAGGTCGCCGCGGTGGTGGCGGAGGTGGTCGCCGCGGAGGGACCGGTGCACGTCGACCGGCTGGTGAGGCTGGTCGCGGGCGCGTTCGGGCTGACCAGGGTGGTGGAGGCCCGGCGGGCGTCGATCCTGGCGCAGGTGGGCGGGCCGATGGTGGTGGAGGACGACGTCGTGTGGCCGGTGGGGATGCGGCCGGGGGAGTGGAGCGGTTACCGGCGGACGCCGGAGGGCGTGGAACGGCCTTTCGAGCACGTGCCGCTGCGGGAGGTCGTGAACGCGATGGTGTCGGTGGCCAGGGGAGCGGCGGGCATGGCCGTGAGCGAGTTGCGGCGCGAGGTGCTCGGGGTGTTCGGCGGGCGTCGGGTCACGGCGAGCGCGGCGGAGCGGCTGGCGGCGGCGGTGGAGCTCGGCGTGCGGGCCGGTCGGCTGCGGGTGGACGCCGAGGGCGGCGTGACGGCTGTGTAGTTGTCTTTATTGCTTCAGTGTTGACCGAAACCAGTGCTCTCGCACTGGTTTCGGTCCCAGCGGTCAAGGGAAAGACAAACGGCCTTCGGACTGTCCTCAGTCCCGGTCGAGGAGGGGGAGCAGGCGGTCCCAGTGGTGCTGCGCCGCGGTGGGGCTGAAGGCGGAGGTGTCGGGCATGGTGAAGCCGTGGACGGTGTCGGGGTAGATCTCCGACGTGTAGTCGACGCCCGCGGCGTCGAGGGCCTGGTTGAGCTCGTCGAGGGCCTCGGGCGTGATGTCGGTTGCGGCGTGGCCGAAGTGGGCCCTGGCGGTGAGCGTCGCGAGGGCGTCGAGGCCGACAGCGCCCACAGGACTGTGGAACCCGGCGACGGCGGCTACGCGCTCGGGGTGGGCCAGTGCGGTGCGCACGGCCAGGAGGCCACCGATGCAGTAGCCGGTCACGGCGACCGGGCCGTCGCTGACCTCGGGCTGGGCGGTGAGGAAGTCGAGGTAGGCCTCGGCGTCGCTCAGGACCCGGTCTGTGGTGTGGGCGTGGATCAGGGGCATGAGCTGGGTGACGAGCGCGTCGCGGGCCTCGTCGTCGATGTGCTCCGGGAGGTTCAGCAGCGGCGCGGGGCCGTTGCGGTAGAAGAAGTTGGGCACGAGCACGTAGTAGCCGTGGCCTGCCAGGTCGAGGGCCATGTCCCGCAGCGCGGGCCGGATGCCGAAGGCGTCCCCGTACATCAGCACCGCGGGGTGCTCGCCCTGGTCGGGGAAGGCGGCGAACGCGTCGGCCTGGCCGTCGCTGGTGGGGATCCGGAGGGTTGTGCTGGGCATGGGCCTCATCCTGTCGTGATCAACAAGACGGCGACTACTTGGGGCGTTGCTTGGTCCCGGACGCGAGCAGGGTGACGACTTCTTCGATGCGGGCGGCGCGGAGGTCGGGTTTGCGGGTGGTGGCGTCGATCCAGCGGAGGTAGGCCTTGCGGTAGAACTGGGCCAGCGTGTCGAAGAACGCGGCCGCGTCGGGGTTCTCGGCCAGTGCGGTGGCGATGTCGTCGGCGAGATCGGCGCGTTGCGGGCCCTCGGGGGCGAGTTCGACGGTGACGTGGTCGCCGGGGGAGACGCCGGTGTCGCGCAGCCACAGCGGGGTGAGGGTGAGCGCCCAGCCGTCGCCGGTGGGGTGGAGCCTGCCGCGGACGCGCTTGCCGTCGACCGTGCCGCCGACGGGGTGGTCGACCTTGGCGCCCCAGAGCCGGTCGGGGTCGAACGGGATCTCGATGGTCGCCCGACCGCACGGGACGGTGATGACGGCGTGGAAGCGCTGCGGTGCCATGCGTCGATTGTGGACCAGGTGGTGCTGGGTAGTTGGTTCTGTTGTTTCAGTGTCGACCAAAGTGGATGCTCAACTTCACCGTCACCACTCAACGAACAAGGGAAAGACAAACGGCCTTCGGACTGGTCCAAGCGAAGCGCGGTCAGTGGTCACGTCAGGATCGTGAGGGTGGTGGTGTCGGCGTCGAGTTCGGCGTGGACGCCGAGGGGGATGGTGAGTTGGCCGCCGGTGTGGCCGAAGCCGAGGTCGGCCACCAGGGGGATGCCGAGTGGGGTGAGGCGGTCGTGGACGAGGTCCGCGGTGGGGCCGCAGGCGGTCCAGGAGCCGAGGGCGATGGCGGCCGTGGTGTCGAACCAGCCGGTGCGCAGGAGGCGGGTGAGGAGTCGGTCGAGGGCGTAGGTGTCCTCGGCGATGTCTTCGAGGAGGGCGATGGCGCCGGGTGGGGGTGGGGTGTCGAGGAGGGTGAGGCAGCCGCCGGTGGTGGTGCCTCGGGCTTTGCCGCCGACGAGGGTGGTGGCGCGGGGTGAGGTGTACGTGCTGGGTGGGTGGAAGAGGGCGCGGTGGAGGTGTTGTTGGGCTTGGGGGTCGTGGACGAAGGCGCTGGTGCCGATCATGGGGGCGAAGAGGGTGGGGACGCCGCGTCGGGTGAATTCGGTGTGGAGTGCGGTGGTGTCGCTGGAGCCGGTGAAGTGCTTGGTGGGGGCGGCGGTGAGGGTGTTCCAGTCGAGGTGGTCGAGGAGGCGTTGGCTGCCGTAGCCGCCGCGTGCGGTGATGACGGCCTTCACGTCGGGGTCGTGCCACGCCTGTGCGAGGTCGTTCGCGCGGTCCACGTCGTGCCCGGCGAGGTAGGGCAGGGTCGGGTGGGTGTCGTGGACGTGGTCCGCGGTGTGGACGTCGAGGCCCCAGGTGCGCAGGATCGCGATGCCCGCGGTGAGGAGTCCGGGGTGGACGGGTCCGGCGGGGGCGATGACGGTGACCCGGTCGCCCTGGTGGAGGGGTTCCGGGCGGGGGGTCACGTGCGGAGTTCCAGGTGGGGGACGTCGGGGGGTGTGAAGCCGAAGACCTGGCCGTAGAAGGAGAGTTCGGCCTCGATGGCGGCCGTGATGGTCTCGGCTTTGCGGAAGCCGTGCTGTTCGCCTTCGAAGGTGAGGTAGGCGTGGGGGATGCCGGTGCCGTCGAGGGCGGCGACGAAGCGGTCGGCTTGGTCGGGTGGGCAGATCTCGTCCTCGAGTCCTTGGAGGAGGAGGACGGGTCCGGCGAGGTGGTCGACGCGGTGGCTGGGGGAGCGGTCGGTGTAGCGCTGGGCGGCGTCGGGGAGTGCGCCGACGAGGCCTTCGACGTAGCGGGACTCGAAGTCGTGGGTCTCGCCGCCGTCGCCGGTCCAGCCGCCGAGGTCGAGGATGGGGAAGGCGATCATCGCGCACCGGTAGGTCTTGACGGTGGTCATGGAGGCGGCGGCGGTCCAGCCTCCGGCGCTGCCGCCGCGGATGGCGAGGCGGGTGGGGTCGGCGGTGCCTTCGTCGGCGAGTGCTTGGGCGACGGTGGCGCAGTCGTTGACGTCGACGACGCCCCACTGTTCGCGGAGGCGTTCGCGGAAGGCGCGGCCGTAGCCGGTGGAGCCGCCGTAGTTGACGGAGACGACGCCGATGCCGCGGCTGGTGAAGTAGGCGAAGTCGGTGTCGAGGACGGGGACGGCTCGGCTGGTGGGGCCGCCGTGGACGTGGACGAGGTAGGGGGGCTTCTCCCCCTCGGGCACGGTGTAGTCGGGGTTGTGGGGTGCGTAGACGTAGGCGGGGATGTCCTGGCCGTCGGGTCCGGTGAAGACGCGTTCCTCGGGGATGGGCAGGTAGGCCGCGTGGGGTGAGGGGTCGCCGCCGGTGAGGCGGGTGAGTTCGCCGTTGGACAGGTCCAGCGTGACGAGGGCGGTCTCGTCGTGTGGTCCGGCGGCTCCGTCGACGACGACGCCGTCGTGGACGGTGAGCTGGGAGGACCAGACGGGGAGGTCGGTGTCGACGTCGGTGACGGTGCCGGTGCGCTCGTCGAGGACGGCGAGGTGGGTGCCGCGGAGGACGGCGTAGCGGCCGGGGTTGATGGTGGCGAAGTAGCGGTGGCCGAGGCGCCACATGGGGCCGCCGAGTTCCTCGGTGACGGGGGCGAGGTTCTTGCGGCTGCCGTCGATGCCGATGCGGTGGAGGTTCCACCAGCCGTCGGGGTCGGTGAGGGCGAGCAGGGAGTTGTCGGTGTCCCACTCGAACTGGCAGATGGCCTCGTCGGGTCCACCGGCGAGGACGACGTGGTCGCTGGAGCCGATGGGGGCGAGGCAGAGTTCGGTGCCGTCCCAGGGCATGGCGGGGTGGTTCCAGCCGACCCAGGCGACGTGGCGGCCGTCGGGGCTCAGGCGGGGGCCGGTCATGAAGTGGTGGCTGGCGGCGATGACCCGGACGGGTGTTCCGTCGAGGGGGATGGCGACGAGGTCGCGGTGGACGTCGGTGCGGGTGTCCCCGGTGACGGTCTCGCGGACGCACCAGACCTCGGTGTCGTCGGGTCCGGCGGTGAGGTCGGAGTAGCGCAGGCCGTGGTGGCGTTCGGGTTCGGGGGTGAGCGGGGTGGGCTCGGGGTTGTCGGGGTCGAAGAGGTAGACGCGCTGGTCGCCCCAGTGGGTGAACGCGACCCGGTCGCCGTCCGGCGTCGACAGGACGACGAAGGGGCGGCCGCCGTACTCGTGGACGCGGTTGCGGACGTTCCACGGGGCGGGCAGGAGGTCGACGCCGTCGCGGAGCAGGCCGATGCGGCCGCCTTCGTCGGGGCGGCTGGTGGCCCACCAGACCTGGTCGCGGTGGGTGTCGACCCACTGCAGGCCGCCCCCGGCCTCGGCGACGTCGGCCGACCCGATGGGGGATGTCCAGGTTCCGCACGCTGCGATCTTCACCACGGCTGGGACCCTATACGCGCAGGGCCGTTCGCAGCGATAACGACATCGGCGGGGCAGCCGCGCCCGAGGTGGCGGTGTGGCTTAGGGTTGGGAAGTCATGGCACGCGTCATTCACGTATTCCGTCAGCCCGACCGGTTCGTCGCCGGCACAGTCGGGCAACCAGGCGACCGCATGTTCTACCTGCAGGCCTCCGAGGACGCCCGCATGGTCAGCGTCGCGCTGGAGAAGCAACAGGTCTCGGTCCTCGCCGAGCGCATCTCGTCGTTGCTGGAGGAGGTGCACCGCCGGTTCGGCGCGGAGGTCCCCGAGGACACTCCCCCGGATCTTCGGGACACCGAACCGCTGACGGCGCCGGTGGAGGAGGAGTTCAAGGTCGGCACGATGGGGCTGGGCTGGGACTCGGAGTCCAGCGCGGTGGTCATCGAGCTGCTCGCGATCACCGAGGACGAGGTCGACGAGGCGGTGGTGCTCGACGACACGGAGGAGGGTCCGGACGCGGTCCGGGTGTTCCTGTCGCCGTCGGAGGCGCGGGCGTTCGCCGAGCGCGCCGATCGGGTGGTGAACGCGGGTCGCAAGCCGTGTCCGCTGTGTTCGGAGCCGTTGGACCCGGATGGTCACGTGTGTCCGCGGCAGAACGGCTACCGGCGTACCGAGGAGAGCTGAGCGCGGTCGTGCTGCCTGGTGACGACGGTGTGCTCGACCTGTTGGCCCGTGGTCGGATCGAGGTCGAGGGTCGGTTGGTGGACGCGTCGAACGCGACGTTGTTCTGCGCGATCTCGTTGGACGGCGTGTCGGCTCAGTGCGTGTACAAGCCGGTGCGGGGTGAGCGGCCGTTGTGGGACTTCCCGAACGGGACGCTCGCGGGTCGTGAGGTGTCGACGTACCTGATCTCGCAGGCGTCGGGGTTGGGTGTGGTGCCGCCGACGGTGTTGCGGGCGGGTCCGTTCGGCAGCGGCATGGTGCAGTTGTGGGTGGACACGGTCGAGCAGGACCTGGTGGACGTCGTCGCGGAGGCGGAGGTGCCGCCGGGGTGGCGTGCGGTGTTGCACGCGCACGACCGCTACGGGGATCCGGCGGTGCTGGTGCACGCCGATCACGAGCGGATGCGGGTGATGGCGGCGTTGGACGTGGTGGTGAACAACGCCGACCGCAAGGGCGGGCACGTGCTGCACGCGGTGGACGGGTCGGTGTACGGGGTGGACCACGGGATCTGCCTGCACACGGAGGACAAGTTGCGGACGGTGTTGTGGGGGTGGCTCGGTGAGGAGCTGCCGCCGGAGGCCGTGGAGGGGTTGGGGCGGTTGCGGTCGGCGTTGGACGGGCCGTTGAACGAGGAGCTGCACGAGCACCTGACGCGCGGTGAGGTGCGGGCTCTGGTGGAGCGGGTGGAGAAGTTGTCGGTGGCGGGGGTGTTCCCGGCGCCGTCGTCGGAATGGCCGTCGATTCCGTGGCCCGCGTTCTGAGCGGTTCCGGCCCGGTGCGGCCGGTGGTGGGGTGGATCTTCGCGGGCTCCGGCAAGGTCGACTTCCGGGTGGTGTGCGACCTGGGGTGTTGGCGGGGTGCGGGGCGGGGACCTGCGGGAACGGCGCGTAGGACGATCGGTGCGCGGAACGGGGCTTACGTGGCGTTTACGCGGAAGTGTCGCTTCCCTGGTGGCTTTGACGGCCCTTTTCGCGGTCTACTTGCGCCGTGAACGACGTCGTCGAGCTGCGCGGGGTGACCGAGTCGGATGTCCTCGCGTTCTTCGAGCACCAACGTGATCCCGAGTCGACCTGGATGGCCGCGTTCACGGCCGAGGACCCCACCGATCGGGTGGCGTTCCTGCTGAAGTGGACGAAGATCCTGACCGACGACACGAGCGTGACGCGGACCGTGCTGTTCAACGGGTACGTGGTGGGGCACGTGTTGGCGTTCGTGGAGTTCGGGGCGCCGGAGGTGTCGTACTGGATCGACCCGCGCTACTGGGGCATGGGGTTGGCGAGCGCGGCGCTGCGGTTGTTCCTGGACGAGGTGGTGACGCGGCCGTTGTACGCGCGGGCGGCGAAGGACAACTACGGGTCGTTGCGGGTGTTGGAGAAGTGCGGGTTCCTGGTGGTGGGCGAGGACCAGGGGTTCGCCGAAGGTCGTGGCGAAGAGGTGGAGGAGTACATCCTCCGGTTGGAGTGATCCGGTGTCATCCTGGGCGGCATGAGGATCGCGATCCTGGGGACGGGCGCCGTGGGGCGCACGGTGGCCGGGCGGCTGGTGGAGCTGGGGCACGACGTGACCGTGGGGACGCGGGACGTGGACGACACGCGGGCGCGGCCGGAGTGGGGCGCGGGGTCGGTGGCGGGGTTGGCGACGTTCGCGGGCGCGGCGGCGCGCTCGGAGCTGGTGGTGCACGCCTCGGGCGGGTCG
>Ga0247771_1000237_pt1 | contig 19534 bp, 17 predicted proteins | sample UWRJL197509C6_FD_179948 | JGI IMG/M metagenome (GOLD analysis project Ga0247771, IMG submission 179948) | Plant litter microbial communities from Arlington Agricultural Research Station in Wisconsin, United States - UWRJ-L197-509C-6 | ecosystem: Environmental > Terrestrial > Plant litter >...
ACCTTCAGCGTCCGCTCGACGCCCTGCTTCGCCTGGAGGAGCGCCCACTTGATCTCCTCCTGCTGGTCGAACGCGTCGAGCCGCATCGCGGTCGCGAACCGCGCCCCGAGCGTGCCCAGTATCGCGACGACCTTCTCCGCCAACTTGTCCACGCCCGCGAGCTCCGGGGTGAACAGGAGCGTGCGGCCGAGCACCTCCACGGTGCGCTGCAACGTGTCCGGGCCGGTGAAGTGCGCCTCCACCATCCGGTCGCCGACGACCGCGACCGGCGCGGCGGTGAACGGCTCGGCCTGCAGGGCGTCGGCGATCACGTCCACGAGGTCGAGCAGGTACAGCTCGATCTCGGTGGACGACATCGGCACGTACGTCGTGGAGTAGACGGCCTTCATCCACTCGCGGGCGAGTTCCTGCCTGCGAGTGCGGGGCGGCGGCTCCGGCGGCGTCATGCTCCCGTTCCCCGTGCTGGTCGGATCGTGGTCCTCACGCCTTGCGGCCGACGCCCGCGTACAGGCCGGCCTTCGCCGGGTCGTCGTCGGCGATCCTCTCGGGCCGCCAGAGCGGCGGCGGCACGACACCGGGGTCCACCACGTCGAACCCGGCGAACAGGGCGCCGATCTCCGCGCGGGTGCGGGGGAACACCGGGTTGGCGCTCCGCTTCATCACCTCGACGATCCCGGCGGTCTCGGCGGGCTGCAAGTCGGCGGTGAAGTGCGAGAGCGCCAGGTGGCTGCCGGGGGCCAGCGCGTCGCGGTAGACGCCGAGCACGGCAGCGGGGTCGCCTTCGGGCGGGAGGAAGTGCAGGACGCCGACCGCCAGCAGCCCCACCGGTTCGGCGAGGTCGAGCAGGCCGGTCCGGCGGGCCGCGGCCAGCACCGCGGCGGGCTCGGTCAGGTCCTCCTGCACGATCGTCGCCAGGGGGTCGCCTTCGAGGAGCAACCGGCAGTGGGCGACGGCGACGTCCTCGTAGTCCACGTAGACGACCCGCGAGTCCGGGGCCGCCCGGCGCGCGACCTCGTGGACGTTGCCGACCGTGGGGATGCCCGACCCGAGGTCGAGGAACTGGCGGACGCCGCGGTCGATCAGGAACAGGACGGCGCGGCGGAGGAACGAGCGGTTGAGCCGGGCGATGGCGCGCGCGTTGGGCTGGGCCCTGAGGAACTCCTCGCCGAGCGCGCGGTCCGCGGCGAAGTTGTGGCCGCCGCCGAGGAGGTAGTCGTACAACCGGGATGCGCTGGGTAAGCCGGTGTCGATGCCCGCGGGCACCCAGTTCACCAGTTCCACCGCGCACCGCCTACTTCGGTCGTAGCCGCAGGAGCCACCGAGTGTAGGTGCCGCCACCGGTTCGGAGCGCCGGTGTGGACAACGCGCACACGATCGCGCTGGCGGTCAGCACCGCGAAGGTCGTCCGGAGGGCGTGAGCGCCGCCGTTGTGCAGCACGAAGGTGGTGATCGCGATGCCCAGCGCGGTCCCGAGACCGCGGGTGGTGTTCACCAGTCCGCCGCCCAGCCCGGCCTTCCCGGCGGGCAGCGCCGCCATCACCGCAGCGTTGTTGGCGGGCGTGAACACGCCGAGCCCGAACCCGAGCAGGGCGAGCGCGGGCACCAGTTCGCCGGGCGCCACGACCGGCACGAGCGCGCCCGCCGCGGCGAGCCACGCGCCCACCCGTGCCGTCGCCAGCGCGCGGGGGAGCAGCCTCGGGCCGAGGGTCGCCGCGACCGCGAACCCGGCGGGCAGCGCGGTGAGCGTGAGCCCCGTCGAGAGCGCGGACCCGGTCGAGGCGAACGGCACCGCCACCAAGGGCCCGAACAGCACCAGGTAGCCGCACAGCGCCCCGAGCAGCCCCCGGCTGATCGGCGCGGCCCGGAGCAGCCCGAAGTCCAGCAGCGGCGCGTCCACCCGCCGCTCCCACCACCACAGCAGCACCGCCGCGACCACGGCCGCCGCCAGCAGCGGCAGCACCGGCACGGCGAGCCCGGACACCCCGGACAACGCGAGCAGCGCGGCCGTCGTGGTCGCGGCCAGCAGCGCCGTGCCCGGCAGGTCGAACCGCGTGCGCTCGGACTTCTCGACCGTGCGCGGCAGCAGGTAGTGGCCCGCGACCATCGCCACGACGCCGATCGGCACGTTGATCGCGAACACCGCCTGCCAGCCCAGCGTGCCCACCAGCAGCCCGCCGACCGTCGGCCCCAGCGCCAGCCCGAGCGCCTGCGCGGCCGCCTGCACGCCCAGCGCCGTCCGCATCCGCTCGCGCGGCACGCTCGTCACGACCAGCGCCACGCTGTTGGCCTGGAGCATCGCCGCCCCGACGCCCTGCACGACCCGGAAGACGACCAGCGCCGTCAGGTCCGGCGCGAGCGCGCAGGCGACCGAGGCGCCGGTGAACACGGCGAAGCCGTAGATGTAGACCAGCTTGCGGCCGAGCACGTCCGCCAGCCCGCCGACGGCGGCCAGCAGCGCGACCAGCGCCAGCAGGTAGGACAGCGACACCCACTCGACGGCGGCGGGCGGCACGGCGAAGTGCGTGGCCAGCGAGGGGAAGGCGAGCGTCACGATGCTCGCGTCGAACTGGCCCATGAACGCGCCGAAGCAGACCGTGGCGATCACCAGCCAGGGCGCGCCCGCCCACGTCGCGACCCGCCGCGGACGTGGTGACTCCGCGACGAACCACCGCCACCCTCGCGTCGCATGATCCATCTGCGACCGATTATATCTGAGTCAGAGCTAACGTGGTCGGTAATCTCCTCCCATGTCAGATGAGGCCCGGACGCTCACCGACGTGGTGACCCGGCTGCGCAGGGCGTTGAGGACCAGCATCAGGTCGGACTGGCCGTGGGAATCGCTGCCCATGGCCCAGATCGAACTGCTCCAGACCCTCGCCGAACGGGCGCCCATGCGGGTCGGCGACCTGGCGAGCGAACTCCGCCTCGCCCCGAACACGGTCAGCGGTCTCGTCGGCCAGCTCATCGAGTCCGGCCTGGTCTCCCGCGCGGGCGACCCCGCCGACCGGCGCGTCGCGCGGCTGTCCGTGACCTCGCAGGGGCACGACCAGTTGGCGGTGTGGCAGAGCGCGCACGAGAAGCGCATCGGCGCCGCGCTGGACAAGCTGGAGGCGGGCGAGCGCGCCGACGTGGTCCGCGCGCTGGCCGCGCTGGACCACCTGGTGGACCACCTGCGCTAAACCACCCCTACGCGTTTCCTGGGGTGGTTCGGGGACACCTAGGGGATGTCCTGCGGGCGTCGGACGTCGACAGTGGACGGAGTCACTTCCTCAGCTGTCGGGGAGAACCGCCATGAGCGAACTGCTGGACACCACCCGCACCATCACCTACTGGCCCGCCGTGGGGGAGATCGCCGCGCTGTACGCGGAGTGGAACGCCGCCCTCGCCACCGGCGACCCGCACAAGGTCGCCGACCGGTACACGCCGGACGCGGTGCTGCTCCCCACCCTGTCCAACGAGGTCCGCACGGACCGCGCGGGCATCGTCGACTACTTCGCCCGCTTCCAGCGGGACCGGCCGCTCGGCGTGGTGCTGAAGTCCTACGTGCGGGTGCTGCGGTCGACCGAGGCGATCGACTCGGGCATCTGCCGCTTCACCCTGAAGAGGGGAGGGGGGACGGTCCACATCGACGCCCGGTACACGTTCGTCTACGAGAAGATCGACGGGAAGTGGATGATCATCACCCACCACTCCTCGGAGTTGCCCGAAGCGGCGTAGACCGTCCGGGGGGACCGCCCACCGCGGTCCCCCCGGCCCGTCCGCCACCAGCCCCGCGCCGACCGCTCGCGCGGGGCTTTCGCGTTTCTGCGGCCGCCCGGCGGTCACGCCGCTGGATCATTCGGTCTACCCGCTGATCCGACCGGTCGAACTTCCTCACGGGATGATCACGAAACGAACCGATCAGCCTTTTGCCGCGAATCCCCGACGGCCCCCGCTCGTTGACCGGATGAGCCGCTCACGGGGGGCGCACTCGGCGACCGGTGGGGCCGCCACCCTCTGCGGTGGCCCCAGCGGTCCGATTCGGCCAAAGCACTGCTCCGGTTGGCGCAATGATAGTTACGACATTTTTTCGGTAACGTCCGGGGTCCTGCGGAGGATTAGATTGTCAGACGAAAGGCGTTTGATTATGACTCTGACGGTGTAATAGCTACACGCACCATGTTCGGCCACGAAGCCGCAGCTCCCTGCCCTGGAGCACGGCCTCGGGGACGGAACGTGATAACCGCGTCACCCGCTGACAACGTTATTATCCCCGGCCTACGCAACCGGATTCCCACGTTACTGATCCCACGAGTTCTTTAATGTCTCACGTCTGGCTGTCGAGGCCACCACCCTCTGCGGTGGCCTCGACAGCCCGTTTTTCGTTGTGGCCCTCGACACGTCGAGGCCGTGCGGTCGCCGGCGGTGAAGTCGATCTAGATCGCCTCGTGGACGTGGCGTCGCGCGGGGCAGCCGTCGTCCGAGAGCGGCGTGATTTCGCGCAATTCTTTCGCGTTCTTGGGTGGGCGATTAACACTTTGGAGTGGTCCGGCTAACGCGTTCCGACTGGTCGCCGATGTCATGGAGCACCGGTCGAAGGAGAACGTATGGGCAGCTACCGCGTCGGCGTCGCATTCGTGGTTCTGGGTGTCGTGCTCGCCGGTTGTGGCAATTCCGATCAAGTGGCATCACCGACGTCGAGCTCGGTGCGGTCGACGACCACGAGCATCACCACGAAGGCGACGACCACGACTGTCACCACGACCACGACAACCAAGCCGCTGACGCCCGAAGAGGCGTTTGACCAGCAGGCCATCCGGGACAGGTGGGCCAAGGCGAGCGACTTCCACACCTCCAGCAGCGCGTACAGCGGCCCGGCTGGATACGTGAAGCACATCTGCGCCGAGTTCGATGGCCCCGAGAAAGTCGCAGGCCTGTCTCACGGTCAGCGCATGGAGATAGAAAGGAATTCCTACAAGCAACTCTTCGATGCAGGCGTGCCGATTTTTTGCCCTCAACATTCCGGCTTGCTGATCGACGCGCAAAACGGAACCGTGAAGCGCTACTACGGCAACGGCTCGTACTTCGTGCCGGACAAGATTCCGCCGGGCACCTATCGCACTCGTGGTCCCGTCGCCGACTGCTACTGGGAGCGCACGTCCGCCGACGGCGACATCATCGACAACGACTTCGTCACCATCGCCAAGGAGCTCACGGTCACCGTCCTGCCCGGTGACGGGGCGTTCACCACGCGGGGATGCGGTCAGTGGGCCGTCGTGGAGTGAGCCGAGGGCTGTCTCGGGACACGTGGCCCCGAGACAGCCGTCGAGGTCACACCGGCGTCGGCGCGTCCTTCAGCCGGCTCAGCACCTCGGGCAGCTCGTCGGTGTGCACGACGCCCAGCCGCTGGGTCGCCCGCGTCAGCCCGACGTACAGGTCGCTCGCCCCGCGCGGTGATTCGGCGAGGATGCCCGCCGGGTCCACGACCACCACGGCGTCGAACTCCAGGCCCTTCGCGTCGACCACGCCGAGCACCACGACGCGCGAGTCCAGCGCGGACGACTGGTTGCCCACGGCCGCGCCCGGCACGCTCGCCGTGACGGCGTCGCCGAGGTCCGCGAGCCGGGCCGCGGGCACGATGACCGCCAGTTTGCCCTCGCCGATCTCGGCGACCTCGCGCGCGACCAGCGCGGGCAGGTCGGCCGCCAGGTCGTCGACCCGCGCGTGCCACGGTTCGACGCCGCTGTCGCGCACCGACGTCGGCGGCACCAGTTCCGGGTCGACGCTCGCCAGCACGTCCGCCGCGACGGCCATGATCTCCGACGGCGTGCGGTAGTTGACGGTCAGCTCGGTGAGCTTCCACCGGTCCATCACGTACGGCGACAGGACCTGGCCCCACGAGGTGGCGCCCGCGATGTCGCCGGTCTGGGCGATGTCGCCGACGACGGTCATGGACTTGCTGGGGCAGCGGCGCATCAGCGTGCGCCACGCCATCGCCGACAGCTCCTGCGCCTCGTCGACGATGATGTGCCCGAACGTCCACGTCCGGTCGGCCGCCGCGCGTTCGGCGGCCGTCTCGTAGGTCTCGCCGCCGTGCCGCTCGGCCAGCCGGTAGGCGTCCATCAGGTCGTGCGCCATCAGGATCTCCGGGTCGGCGTCGTCCTCCAGGTCGAGGATGTCCAGCACGCCCTGGGCGTAGTCGATCGCCTGGCGGCGCTGCCGTTCGGCCTTCGCCTTGGCCTCCGCGTCGTCCTCGCCCAGCAGTTCCGCGGCCTCGTCGAGCAGCGGCACGTCCGCGGGCGTCCACTCGGCGTCCGGCGCGCGCAGCAGCAGCGCCCGGTCCTCCTTGCTCATCCGCGGCGCCGCGGCGGCCAGCCGCTTGGCCGAGGAGAACAGCTCGGACAGCAGCTGCTGCGGGGTGAGCGTCGGCCACAGCCGCGCCAACGCCTGCTGGACGTTCTCGTCCTCGCGCAGCTCGCGGCGGATCTCCTCGATGTCGTCCGAGTCGAGCAGGTGCCTGCCCAGCTTGTTCACGGCCTGGTTGGCCATCGTGGAGATCATCTCGCGGACGAACGTGCGCCGGGCCTCGTTGTGCGGCCTGCGGGTGCGCCGCGCGCGGCCGCGGGCGTCGGAGATCGCGCGCCGGTCCAGCCGCAGCGTGTCCTGCTCGAACGGGATCTCGATCATCCCCGGCGCTTCCTGCCGGTCCTTGATCGCGTGCGAGACGACGTCCGCCATCTGGATCCGGCCCTTGATCGCCGCCGCCTCCACGGACTCGCGGCCCACGGCGTTGAGGCCTGGGTACAGCTCGCCGACGGTCGACAGCAGCACGCCGGTCTCGCCGAGCGACGGGAGCACCTGGCCGATGTAGCGCAGGAACGTCGCGTTCGGGCCGACCACGAGCACGCCGCGCTTCGCGAGCTGCCTGCGGTGCGTGTACAGCAGGTACGCCGCGCGGTGCAGCGCCACCGCCGTCTTGCCGGTGCCCGGACCGCCCTGCACGACGACGACGCCGTTCAGCTCGGTGCGGATGATCTTGTCCTGCTCGGCCTGGATGGTCGCGACGATGTCGCTCATCTGCCCGGTGCGGTTCGCGTTCACCGCGGCGAGCAGCGTCGCCTCGCCGGTCAGGCCCTCGTTGCGGCTCGGCTCGGTCGAGTTGATGTCCAGGACCTCGTCGTCGTACGCCACGACGGTGCGCTGCTTCGTGCGCATGTGCCTGCGCCTGCGCACGCCGTCGGGCGACGCCGCGGTCGCCAGGTAGAACGGCCGCGCCGCGGGGGCGCGCCAGTCCATCAGCAGCGGCTCGTACTCCTTGTCCTCGTCGAACAGGCCGATGCGACCGATGTAGAACCGCTCGCCCTCGTGGAAGTCCAGGCGACCGAAGCACAGGCCGTTCTCCACCGCGCTGTACTGGGCCAGCTGGTCCGAGTACATGGCGACGGAGGTGTCCCGCTCCGAGCGCATCTGGTGCGTGCCACCGGTTTGCCGAAGCGCACCCGCCAGTCGCTTCGAGCTCTGCTCGCGGAGGTCGTCCAGCCTGCCGTACAGCATCGACACGTACTCCTGCTCCGAGGAGATTTCCCGGAGCCGGAGGTCATCGGAGGGGCTTGACAACGTGCCTCATTTCTCGATACCGTCCTTTGTCGTCAGGTTTTTTGGCCTGACTATTCTGCGTGCCCCCAGAGCGCGCGCGCAGAACATCTAATCTACACCCCGGAACGCCCCTTCAGCGCCGCACCTCGTGATGCGCGCAGGCCTTCAGCAACAGATCAGCCAACTGGTCGCGTTCCCCCGCTGTCAATCCCCCGAACAGCAGGTCGTCGACCTCCGCCGCGTCCCCGAGCCGCGCGCCCAGCAGCGTCCGCCCCGGCTCGGTGATCTCCACGGCGTACCGCCTGCGGTCCCGCTCGTCGCGGTGCCTGCTCGCCAGGTCCTCGCGCTCCAGGTCGTCGAGCAGCGTCACGAGGTCGCTCGGGTCGATGCGCGCGGCGTCGCTGATCTCCTTCTGCGAGCACGGGCCGCTCTCCGCGAGCAGGGCGAGCACCGCCACGTGCGGCGCGCGCAGCCCGTCCTTGTTCACGGTCGTGGTGATCCGCCTGGCGTGCTTGGACAACTGGAGCACCAGGTAACCGGGGTGCCGTCGCAGCCGCTCGATGCTCATGGCCACCTATCTTAGGAACGACCCATGATCGGACACCGCACCCGTTGCCGACTCCCGGCCGGGGGGCGAGGATGCGCGGATGCGCCAAGATCCGATCGCCGTGCTGGGCATGGGGGCCATGGGCCTGCCGATGGCCCGCAACCTGGCCCGCGCGGGCTTCCCGGTCACCGTCTGGAACCGCACGCCCGGCCGGGACGGCGAGGCCAGGTCCGCCGGGGCCGTCGCCGCCGCGACGCCCGCCGAGGCCGCGCTGCCGATCGTGCTCACCGTCCTGCCCGACCTCCCGGACGTCGTCGAGGTCCTGGCCGGCGAGCACGGGCTCCTCGCCGGTTGGAAGAAGGAGGGCGTCGAGAAGCCTCTGCTGGTCGTGATGGGCACCGTGTCGCCGACGGCGATCCGCGCGCTCGGCGACCGGCTGCCCGACGTCCGGCTGGTCGACGCGCCGGTCAGCGGCGGCGACGTCGGAGCGGACGCGGCGACGTTGAGCATCATGGTCGGCGGCCACGCCGACGACGTGCTGCGGCTGCGCCCGTACTTCGCCGCGCTCGGCACGACCGTCCGCCACCTCGGCCCGCTCGGCGCGGGGCAGTTGGCCAAGGCGTGCAACCAGATCGTCGTCGCGGCCACCCTCACCGCCGTGTCCGAGGCGCTGGCCCTCGCGGTGAAGGGCGGGCTCGACCCGGAGGTCGTCGTGGAGGTCCTGGGGGGCGGGCTCGCGGGCAGCCGGGTGCTGGACGTGAAGAAGGAGAAGTGGCTCACGCACGACTTCGCCCCCGGCGGCCGCGCGGTGAACCAGTTGAAGGACCTCGTGTTCGCGGTCGAGGCGGGTCGGGAGATCGGCGTTCCGCTACCGGTGACGGCGACCGTCGAGCAGCTGTACTCGGCGATGTGCGCACTCGGGTTCGGCGACGACGACCACAGCGGCGTCTACCAGGTCTACGAGACGCTGTCGGACAAGGCGTCCGCCAGGTAGGCGCCGATCCCGGCCATGCCGCGCTGGTTCGGGTGCAGGGGAGCGGCGATCGTCGTCGGCACCAGGCCCTCGAACCAGCGCTGGGGGATCGGCGCGCACACGTCGTGCCCGGCGCTGGGCGGCACGATGTCCAGGAACGTCGCCCCGTGCTTCGCCGCCTCGGTCGCGAACACGCCGTTCAGCCGCTCGATGCTCGCCTGGAGGTAGTCGGAGTCGCGACCCCACAGCGGCTGCACGGGGTAGCACCCGCCCGGCCGGATGTACGTGCCGTACCCGACGACCACGATCTTCGCGTGCGGCGACCGGGCGTGGATCCCGTCCAACGTGGCCGCGAACTCCGGTCCGAACGCGTCGATCTTCGCCGCGAGCTGGTCCACGCCACCCGCCGTCAGGCGTGCCTCGCACGACGCGCCGATCGGCTCCGGCAGCAGGTTGACGCAGCCGAGCGCCGCCCCGACCAGGCCGATGTCGTTGCCGCCGATGGTCAACGACACCAGGTCCGTCGTCGGCGTGAGCGCGTCGAACTGCGGCGGCACGGGCCCGAGGAACGTGGTCTGACCGCCCTCCATGTCGTCGGCGACGGCCCCGGAGCAGGTCACGTCGCGGAACGCCGCCGCGCCGAGGGACTGGGCCAGCACGCTCGGCCAGTTCCGCGTGGACCGCAGGCAGCCCAGGTGCAGCACGTCCTGGTTCGGGATCAGCGGCCCGGCGGCCGCCGAGTCGCCGAGCGCGACGTACTCGGTGAAGCGCGGTGCGGCGGACGCCGCGCCGGTCGTGACGGCGGTGATCGACAACGCCGCCAACAGCACTGGTAGCAGCCTGCGCATGGTCATCTCCTGAGGGTCACCAACTGGCCTGGATGACATGATGTGCGCTACACCGGTCTTCTGCTCCTGGGAGTTCACGCAAAACCCGATAGGGGTACTTGTGACGGGTCACAAACTCACAGCGAACGGCCGTCCGCTGCACGAACAACTCGTCCGCAGCCGAGCCATCGCCCGCGACCTCGTGGCCACGTTCGTGGCCGAGATCCCGCTGTACCAGGAGCTGCCGCGCGAGGAGCTGGACGGCGACATCACCCGGATCACCGCGACGAATCTGCGGATCGTCGAGCGGATGCTGCGCACCGGCGTCCCGCCGACCGAGGCGGACCTGGGTGACCTGGCCGTGTCCGCCGCCCGCCGAGCAGCCGAGGGCGTGCCGCTCGGAGCCGTGCTCACCGCCTACAGCCTCGGCGTCCGCGCCCTCTGGCACGCCCTCCTCGACGACGCGGGCCCAGAGGACCTGGCGGACGTCCTGAGCGCCACCGACCTGGTGTTCCGCTTCCAGCAGACCGCCATGTCGGTCGTCGCCACCGCCTACGCGGACGAACGCCAAACGATCTCCGGCCACGAACGCGACACCCGCCACGCCCTGGTCTCGGCCCTGCTGACGGGCACCGCCCTGTCCGAACGGGTGGCCGACCGCTACGCGGTCCTGGTCCTGTCCATCGGCCCCACCCCGGAGGACGACTCCGCCATCGCCGCCCACCGCGCCCTGCGCCGGGTGCAGGACGAACTGCCCGCCGTCCTGCACCGCCTGGACGTCCAGGGCGGCGTGGTCCTGCTACCACCCGACCACGACGTCCCCGCCCTGATCACCCGCCTGAACACCACCACGGGCGCCCCCATCACCGCGGCCCACGCGGTCGCCGCCACCCCCGACCTACCCCACGCCCACGACCAGACCCGCGACGTCCTGGACATCGTGCTCCGCCTCAACCGCCCACCAGGCGCTTACCGCCTGGAAGACGTCCTGCTCGAGTACCAGCTCAGCCAGCGCACCCCCGCCACAGCCGCCCTGGCAGCCCTGCTGGACCCGTTGTCCGACAACCCCGACCTGCTACCAACCCTGGAGCTCTACCTGGCGGAAAACCTCAACCGCCGCCGCACCGCGGCCCGCCTCCACCTGCACCCGAACACCGTCGACTACCGCCTGCGCCGAGTGACGGCGTTGACCGGCCTCGACCCCTCCCGCCCGGCGGACCTGCAGCACATCGGCGCGGCTTTGGCGGCTCGGCGGGTGATGTCCGTCAGCGTTGCGGGCCGGGATACTCGGCGGTGATGTCACCACCGAACAGCCGCCAGTAGAAGGCGCTGGTCGTCGCGGCGGCCGGTGCGTGCCGAGCCAGGATCGCGGCCACGGCGGGCGGCACGTCATCCGGGATGTGCCCGTCGGCGCACCGACGCACGTACTCGAAGCAGGCTGAGGGAATGACGGCGGCCGGTACCCCGCACACCGCGGTGACCAACCAGTTCACCAGCCGCATGGACGCGTAGCCCGCGTCGTGCGTGGCGTTGCGCCGGACGAAGTCATGCTCGGCGGCCGACAGGTCGAACCGCGGCGAGGTGGCCAGCCCGAAGTCGGTGAGGTAGAGCCGCTCGCCGTCGGTGCGCAGGTTGCCGAAGTGCCCGTCCAGGTGCAGCAGTTCACGACGGCGCAGGAAGTCCACGATCCCCGACAGTTCCCGCTCGACCGTGTCGGCCTTGCCCACCGGGTCTTCGCTCAACCAGTCGTCCAGCGGGTACGGGAGGTACTCGCCGAACAGCACGAGGCTGCACGTCGCAGCGGCCAAGGCTTCCAGGCGAGCCCGCACGGCAGGCGAGCCGTCCAGCGCGGCAACGACCCCGTCGATGTCGGCGTGCTCGGCTGCGATGGGCGCACGACCGGGCAGCACTCGCCAGTGGTGGAGCAGCGGGAACGACTCGGTCTCGCCGGCCAGCACGGCTTCGGTGACGATGAGATTCGCGGCCAGCTCACGCCAGGTGTTGATCCCTGGGCTGACGACGCCGTACTGGCAGGACAACGGCAGGTCGAACAGGTTCGCGGTGGACCGCGGATGGGCGACTTCCTTGTCAGTCAGCGGAACGCGCTTGGCGAACACCGGCACACCATCGACGTCGACCACAGCCGAGCCACCACCCACCCCCACACTGCCCGCCCGCCCCGTTTCCAGGAGCGAGCCGAGTTCGCCATCAGTGCACGACGCGAGCAAGGCCGAGAGCTTCTCGTGGCGAGCACGCCGGGCAAGCATCATCACGCCATCATCCCCGCGGCCAAGCACTGACCACGGGCGTCGCTTGTGGTGGGACTCCGGGTCGGTTTCATCGGGCCAGCGACCCCAATCGGCTTGGTCACGTCACACCCTTCACCCGCGCGACCAAGCATCCAGCGCCGGTGAACGGACCGTTCGACTGAGCGCTTGGCACTAGCGAGCGGACCGTTCGCCCCACCCGGCCAGGCGCGGTGCTCGTGAATGGACCGTTCACCTCGCGCGCTCAAGTGCCCCGTGCGTGTGACCGGACTGTTGACCTCGCGCGGCCGAGCATCCAGGGCCCGTGAACGGGCCGTTCGTCGGTGGTTGAGCGCTTGGGATCGGGCTGTTTGCTGCGTGGCCAGGCGCGTGGTGCTGGTGAGCGGGCCGTTCGCCCGCAGGGCCGCGGGCTTGGCGTTGGTGATCGGACCGTTGATCTCGCTCGGCCGAGTATTCGGTGCTTGTGAACGGGCCGTTCGTCTGTGGCTGAGCGCTTGGTGCTGGAGATCGGCCCGCTTGCCCGCGCGACCAAGCATTCGGTGCTGGTGATTGGACCGTTCATGCTGTGCCGCCACGTGCCTGGTGCCTTGTGATCGGACCGGTCACCTCGGTCGCGAGCATTCGGTGCGTGAGATCGGGCGAGCCACGCGCGTGATCAAGTGCCTGGTGCTCTTGATCGGGTCGTTTGTTCGTGCGGCCGAGTCGCTGGTGCTTGTGAACGGGCCGTTCAGCAGTGGTCGAGTGCCCGATGCCTGCGACCGGGCCGTTCATCCAGTACTCGCTCCGCTCGCCCAGCCCCATCCAGCCCCTTCGGAACCGGCGTGCTCGACCTGCCCTCCGGGATCGGCTCGGCCGACACCAGCCCTCCCGGACCGGCCTGCCCGGATCGTGCCCGGCCCTGCCAGAAGCGCTCTCCGAAACACCCCTCCGGCGGCAGTCGCGTGGTCCGCGATCAGCGATCGGCATGGATTCCCCGTGATCCGCCCGCCACCCGGTTCCCCAAGCCTCACCCGCCCCCCACCTCCGCCCTCCCCAACCCCCTCCGCCCACCCCCGCACCCCGTGTGATCGGACTCCCCCTGAAGGGCGGTACCGGTGGGGCAGCGGGGTGAATCGGCACTGTTCGGGGGCGGTTCGCGGCACTCTGGGATGGGTGAGGGATCAGCGTCGGGAGTTCGTGCGGCTGTGCCGGTGTGTCGTGACCGGTCCGCGGTGGCAGGTCGTGGTCGCGGTGGTCGTTTCGGCGTGGACGTTCGCGTGGATCGTCGGGCAGGTCGGCGCCACGCCGCTCTCGCCGCTCGCCGTCGTGCGCGGGCCCATCGGGTGGGCCGGGATTCCGATCGGGTGGCTCGACGCGGTGGGGGAGTGGATCCGGGACCGGCAGGACGTGCTGGCCGGGCTGGCGGTCGTGGCGGGGCTGTTGTGGGCGGTGACGACGGAGCGCGGGCGGTTGGCGGCGTCGACCGGGTGGTTCGCGGTGCTGGTCGCGGCCGAGGCGATCGGGTACGCGGCCGCGGTGCACCGGGCGCTGCTCACGTTCGGCGTGGTGGTCGCGGTGTTCGCGGTCCTGTCGTTCCTGGGGCGGCGGGCGTTCGTGGTGGACCGGGTCGCGCTGCTGCCACGTGGGGTGCTGCACGCGAGCGCGACGGCGGTGACGTTGTCCGCCGTCGTTCCGCTGATCGCTCCGGGGCTGCTCATCGCGGGTCTGGTGCGGCCCTATGTGACGGTGCCGCCGCGGTTCGATCCGACACGGTCTCGTATTCCTCGGCAACGGGTCGACAGCGAAGTGCGCGTCGACGCCGAGCGGAGTGCGTGAACATCAAGAGGTGAAAATCACCCGATCGAGGTACTCAGTCGGGTCTGGAAACCGTGCGACCGTGCTTACGGAGTTTCGCCCAGGTATCCGAAAGGAGTACTCCGGGCGATCACCGCATTATTGGCCAACCCCTGTAAAGACCACCCAAACGAGCGATGCCCGAAGAGGATACGGGTCGATTTCTATCGATTTGGAACGCGCATGCGCAGGTGGCGATGGGTGCGGACGCTCCGACTAATGCGATAATGACTCACGGTTGGCCTCGCACGAGTTAATCTCTTGGCGACCAGGTGGAAATGCGGCTACCCGAAGCCGAGGCCGGAGATTCGCGTGCTGGTCTTACTGGTCCGTAACACTTAAGGATGCACAGTGGCTGACAATCCCGCCAGAGGACGACTCGCCAGAGTCATGCGTCGGCAGCCGGTCCAGCAACGAGGCGCGGCGACCGTGACCGCGATACTGGACGCCTGCTCGACGCTGCTCAACGAGCAGGACTACGACGACATCACCACGGCCCGGATCGTCGAGTTGGCGGGTGTGCCGATCGGGTCGTTCTACCAGTACTTCCCGGACAAGAGGTCCGTCGTGCACGCCTTGGCGCTGCGCGGCATGGAGCAGTACCTGGCGGAGGTCGACGTCCTGTTCGAGGGCGGCACGCTGTCGGAGGACTGGCGCGAGGCCATGGGCCAGGTCGTCGGCGTGTACATGCGGATGCTGGTCGACGTGCCGGGTTTCGGGCGGATCCGGTTCAGCGACCTGCTCGACGGGCACCGGCTCGACTCGAGCGTCGACCAGTACGAGCTGATGGCCGAACGGCTGGCGGACCTGTTCGTGGACCGGTTCGGCGCGCCCGGCGACGGCCCGGTGCGGTTGACGTTCCGGATGGCCGCGCAGACCGCGGACAGCCTGTTCACGCTGGCGTCGCAGCTGTCCGGCGACGACCGGTTCCACGTGCTCCGCAAGGCCGACGAGGTGATCTCCACGATGCTCGCCGAGGTCCTCGACCCGAGCTGACTTGCCCTCGCCACACGGGTGGTGTGGGCTTGGCGCGTGACGAGCGACGAGTTCGACGTGATCGTGATCGGCGGAGGCCCGGTGGGCGAGAACGCCGCCGGGCGGACCGCGGCAGGCGGCCTGCGGACGGCGCTGGTGGAGGCCGAGCGGTTCGGTGGTGAGTGCTCCTACTGGGCGTGCATGCCGAGCAAGGCGCTGCTGCGCCCCGGCCACGCCCTCGCGGCGGCCAAGCGCTTGCCGGGTGTCCCGGTCGGCGACCACCTGGACGCCAAGGCGGTGCTGGCGCGCCGCGACGAGTTCACCTCCCACTGGGACGACGCGGGCCAGGTCCAGTGGGCCGAGGGCGCGGGCATCGTGCCCGTCCGCGGCCGCGCCGTCGTGACCGGTGAACGCGAGGTGACCGTGGACGGCCGCGTGCTGACCGCGCGCCGCGCCGTGGTGGTGGCGACCGGCAGCGTTCCCCGCGTGCCCAACCTCGAGGGGCTGTCCGACGTCCCGCACTGGGGGTCCCGCGAGGCCACGTCCGCGCAGGAGGTGCCCGCGTCGCTGATCGTGCTCGGCGGCGGCGTGGTCGGCGTCGAGATGGCGCAGGCCTGGGCCCGCCTCGGCTCGACGGTGACCCTGGTCATCTCCCAGGACCGGCCGCTGGCCAAGTTCGAGGACTTCGTCGGCGAGTACGTTGCGGACGGCCTGCGCGAGGACGGCGTGACCATCCACGCAGGCGTGAAGACGTCGTCGGTGTCCACTGTGGAGGCGGGCGTCGAACTGGTCCTCGCCGACGGCACGAAGCTGGTGGCCGAGCACCTGCTGGTCGCCACCGGCCGCGAACCCGCGACCCGCGATCTGGGCCTGGAGGCGTTCGGCCTGGAAGCGGGCAAGGCCCTCCCGGTCGACGACACCGGCCGCGTGTCCGGAGTGGACTGGCTGTACGGCTGCGGCGACGTCACCGGCCGCGCCCCGCTGACCCACCAGGGCAAGTACGCGGCCCGCGCGGTCGGCTCGGCCATCCTCACCGACGCCCGCGACCCGGAACCGTGGACGACCCCCGTGGCCACGGCCGACCACACCGCGATCACCCAGGTCGTCTTCACCGACCCCGAGGTCGCCTTCGTGGGCCGCACCGCGGACCAGGCCCGCGAAGCAGGCCTCACCGTCCGCGTGGTCGACGTCGACATCGCCGTCGCGGGCTCGTCCCTGCACGCGGACGGCTACAAGGGCAAGGCGCGCATGGTGGTCGACGAGTCCAAGCGCACGCTCGTCGGCGTCACGTTCGTCGGCCCGGACGTGGCGGAAATGCTCCACGCCGCCACGATCGCCATCGTCGGCGAGGTGACCGTGGACCGCTTGTGGCACGCGGTACCGGCCTACCCGACGATCAGCGAGGTGTGGCTCCGCCTCCTGGAGGCGTACGGCCTGTAACGGAAAGGTGTGCACGCGGCCCGTGTCGGACAGGTTATCTAAGCTGAGGACGTGACCAGGGGAATCGTGATCACCGCGACCGCGGCGGTCCTCTGGTGCGCGTTCGTCATAGCGACGACCTTCCGACACGTGCCGGCACTACCGGCGATAGTCGTGTACGTACCGGCGATCCTGGTGCTGCCGGTAGTGCTGCACACCCTGTGGCGCGCCAGCAAAGACGCCCTGTTGGCCATCGCCTTGGTCCCGCGCCCACTGATGGTGGGCGGCTTCCTGGTGTCGCTGTTCGGCTGGCTGTTCGCCTGCGGCGCAGTGCACGGCATGGCGGGCACAGAACGCCTGAGCGCAGTAGCGGGAGTGGTGCTGGTGCTGCACGCGGTCTTCGGCCTGATCGCCATCGGCTTGCTCAAAGTCGACGAAAACCCCCACCTGCGCTGACCCCCGACGAGGACCGGCGCAAGGCTGGTGATCGGGACGAGAGCGGCCCGAGGCTTGGGGGCCACGACGGGTCCGGCGGGTCAGTCGGTGGCCGTGACAAGGGTGGCGCGAGGCTTGCCAGCCACGACGGGACCGGCAGGCCAGCTGGTGACCGTGACAAGGGTGGCCCAAAACTTGGCGGCCACGACGGGACCGGCGGGCCAGCTGATGACCGCGACAAGAGTGGCCCGAGGCTTGCCAGCCACGACGGGACCGGCAGGCCAGCTGGTGACCGTGACAAGGGTGGCCCAAGACTTGGCGGCCACGACGAGACCAGCGGGCCGGCTGGCGAGCACGGCGGTGCTGGCGCAAAGCTGGTGAGCACGACGTGACTGGCGGGTTGGCCACGGAACGTGGCCGATTTTACTCGGGGGTTTTGCCCCTTAAAATTTGTCGGGCGGCAAGCTTTCCACCTGCCGTTTTGGCCCGACAAAGGGGCAAAACGAGGGGTCCCCGAGTCAAATCGGCCACAGCACGCTGGAACAAGAGCCACCGGGCGACCCAGCTGGAACAAGAGCCGCAGGGACGAACCCACCTGGATCAAGAGCCGCAGGGACGACCCACCTGGCTCAAGGGCCGCCGGGTGACCCTCCTGGATCGAGCGCCGCTGAGTGGCCAAGTCGGGCCAAGAGTCGCCAGGTGAGCACCCCAGGACACGCTCCGCAGAGGTCCCCGATCGAGCAGAACCCCCCAATACACAAGGTACAAGCGGGCACCGACAAAAACTGGCCCACCCGATCAGGCGACAAGACACTCACGGTCCGTGCCCCACCAACCGAGCCCAGACAAGCCAGAACCCCGCCGGCCAAGAACCACCAGCCAGAACCCGCCGGCCAGGAACCACCAGCCAGGCCTCACACCTACTGCCCCGCGGGCAGCATCAACGCCCTCTCCGCGGCCTTGACCAGTTCCGGATCCCCAGCCGAGGACTCCCCGTCAACCCACACGGCCTGGGCCATCACCACCCGACTCCCCTTCACCGCGCTGGCGAACGCCGACCCGTCAAAGGTCCGCGGCCCCCCGTCCCACTTCTTCCCGTCCTTCACCAGACTCGTGACCCCACCAGCCCCGGCTTTGACCGCCACGTCGTGCAACGCCTGCGCACTGGCCCCGTCCGCCAACCGCACTTCCGCCACGGCAACCCCGATCCGCCGCTCCCCGACCTCCGCCGAGTACTGCGCCCGGTACAACGCCGCACAGGGATGCTTCGCCAACCACGCCGCCACGTCCCCGAAAGCGTGCCCGGCGCAGTCCGCGTCCCGCCCCACCCCCCGAGGCGTGAAGTTCGCCCCGTCGACCACCACCGTCGTGGGCAACGTCGTCGACGTCACCGGCGCGGCGACCTCCGGCGCGTCCCCCGAGGTCGACGCCACCACGATCCCCACGATCGCCAGCAACGCCACCAACGCGGCCGCCGCGTACGGCAACAACCGGGGCACCCGCTCCACCGGCGATGCCACCTTCGGCAACAGCACCGTCTCCGCGGACGCCATCGACGTGCTCACCACGTCCCCGAACCCCTCCGCCAACAGCTCCTCGACGGAAGGCGGGCTGCCGGTGGGGCACAGGACCGCCAGCAGCTTCGCCGCGTGGTCCGCCGAGCATGGCTGGTCGAGGGTCGTGAGTTCGCGGACGGCCGTCAGCAGCGTCGTCGGTTTCGGGTGCAGCACCCGGACTCCGCGGTCGAGGTCGGTGCTCGGCTGGACGACGTCGCCGACGTACGGGCCGACCGCCACGACCGTCTTGACGGGCAGCGGTTCGGCCCGCATCTCCTCGATGCGCCGCCGTACGGCCTGGGTCGCTTCGAGGACTTCGGCGGCGGGGCTCGCCGCGCCGTCGGGGCGCACCAGCGGCCAGCTGTCGATCTTCCACGGTCCGGTCAGCGGGGCTTCCAGCCGGACCGCCGGGTCGGGCAGGTCGACGCCGACGACCACGACCACGCCGCGCGGCAGGACGATCACGGCGTCGAGCGGTTTCGGGCTTCCGGGGGGCTGCACGCCCAGCAGTGCGACGCCGCCCAGCACCGATTCCCCGACACCCCAGGTGCTCAGCGCCGCGCGCACGTCGGCCCCGACGTCCGTCGAACCGCTGCCCAGTCGCATCAACCGCACGAGATCACCCAACTCCACACGGTCGGACACGGTAGCCCCGCCGCGGGCTCCGGAATGCCAGCCACACGGGTTGTGACGGTCCGTGATCGTTCTCACCGGTCCGGCCAGGAGCGAGCACCCCTTGGCGCGCAAGGACTACCGTCCGTGCGGGTGATCACGCCTGTCGACCGCCCCGTCGTCGGATGATCCCCGAGCAAGATCACGTGGTGATCTCGGCTTTTGCCCAGGTGGTTCATTTTTTGGGCCGTCTGCACGCACTTTAGGGTCGAAAGTCCTGTATCTGGCCCACCTGGGTGATGATCGCGCTGGTTCTTCTGGCGGACAGCCACGGCAGCAGGCAGAATGGCCGCAGCGGGAATTCACTTGATCGTCCGTTTCGGCAGGCCGTAGGGGAAGACGTCCCTCGTCGAGTAGCGGAGGTCAGCTGTGAGCACCCGTGGCAGCACCAGTGGCGTGGTCTACGTCCACTCGTCGCCGTCTGCGGTCTGTCCGCACGTCGAGTGGGCTATCTC
>Ga0247771_1000238_pt1 | contig 19457 bp, 20 predicted proteins | sample UWRJL197509C6_FD_179948 | JGI IMG/M metagenome (GOLD analysis project Ga0247771, IMG submission 179948) | Plant litter microbial communities from Arlington Agricultural Research Station in Wisconsin, United States - UWRJ-L197-509C-6 | ecosystem: Environmental > Terrestrial > Plant litter >...
GACGCGGGCGTCGCCGACGGCGTCTTCCACGTCCGCGCCCCCAGGGTCGCCCGCCTGGCCCTGCTGGAGATGTGCGGCGGCATCGCCCGCTGGTACACCCCCGACGGCCCCATCCCCTTGGAGGACCTGGCGCTCCGCTACGCCGAGATGGCCCTGGGCGTCCTGGGCGTGGCGGGCCCACCCCCGGCTCTCGACGTCGACACGGTCCGCCGCACCCGCGCCTTGGTCGACGAGATCTGGTGACCGATCACAACACCCGCCCCAAGAACCCACGCATGTACCCCGCGACCACGTCCAAGTGGCTCTCCAACAGGAAGTGCCCACCGTTCACCAGGTGCACCTCCGCCTCGGGCAGGTCCCGCAGGAACGCCCGCGCGCCTTCCGGCCCGAAGATCTCGTCATTGCGCCCCCACACCGCCAACAGCGGAACCTGACTGGTGCGGAAGTACTCGTGGAACTTCGGGTACAGCTCCACGTTCGTCCGGTAGTCCAGGAACAACCGCATCTGCACCTCGTCGTTCCCCGGCCGCGACACCCGCTCGTGGTCGTGCGTCCACGAGTCCGGGCTGACCAGACTCACGTCCGGCACCCCGTGCGTGTACTGCCACCGAATGGCGTCCAGGCTCAGCGCCGCCCGCACCGGCCCATCCGTCTCCGGATTCTGCTCAGCCCAGTACGCCCGCACCGGCGCCCAGAACTCCGGCACCAGCCCTTCCTCGTAGGCGTTCCCGTTCTGCGTCACGATCGCCGTGATCCGCTCCGGCCGCCGCACCGCGAGCCGCCACCCCACCGGCGCCCCGTAGTCCTGCACGTACAACGCGGCCCTCTCCACCCCGAGCTGATCGAGCAACCCGTCCACCACCTCGGCAAGCGCGTCGAACGAGTACTCGAACTCGTCGACCGACGGTGCCGCGGACTGCCCGAACCCCACCAGGTCCGGCGCGATCACGTGGTACCGATCGGCCAACAACGGGATCAGCTCCCGAAACATGTGCGAACTGGCGGGAAACCCGTGCAACAGCACCACCACCGGCCCATCACCAGGCCCGGCCTCCCGGTAGAAGACCGACTGCCCACCGACAACGGCGGTCCGATGGTGAACCGAAACCATAACTAACCCCTAACGAATCTCAATCCGGTTAGATGCCACGCTCATACGACCACGCGACTCCTAACCTGTCAAGCAAGCCCATGTGGTTAGATCAATTCATGACCCCTCAGGACATCTTCAACCAGCACGTCCGCGCAGGCATGCTCGCCGACGCGGAAGCCAAAACCGCCCTCTACACCCCCACCGGCATCTACGAGGCCCCGTTAGCCCACGAAAACGGCCCGTACCCCCACCGCTTGGAAGGCCACAACGCCCTCCACACCGGCTTCACCACCATCCACGACCTGGCCAAGCACTCCACCCGCCAGGTAGACCCCACCAACTCCAGGTTCACCTTGCACACCACAACCGACCCGGACATCTTCATCGTCGAACTGGACGCCGCCTTCACCAACGCCCCACCGGTCCCGCTGGTACAGATCTACCGCCTGCACGAGGGCAAAATCGCCCACCTACGCGACTACTTCGCCCCAGACACCACCCTCTAACCCACCCCCAACCCCCTTCAAGGGCGCTTCCTATCCCAACCAGGCCCACCCACTTCCCAGCGGGCCACATCACCACCCAGCCCACCTACCCAGGCGCGCCAACTCACGCCCACACCCCCTCCAGACACCCCCAGCCCTCATCCACGAAGGCCCACAACCACAGCCCTCATTGAACGCTCGACCCACTACACCCCCAACCTCTCCGACCACTCACCTCCACCAGGCCCTGGACCTCGGCAACCACCCACCCCACCCAAGCCCAGCCGATGGCAAACCGGTCAGCCTTACCAACCTCGCGGCCCCACCAACCGCCCAGCCTCACGAACCGCTTGGACCCACCAACCACTTGGCCTTGCCAACCCCACAGCCTCACCAACCACTTGGCCCCACCAACCCCACAGCCTCACCAACCGCTCGGGCCCACCAACCCCGAAGCCTCACCAACCGCTCGGGCCCACCAACCCCGAAGCCACGAACCGCTCGGCCTCACCAAGCCCTCGGCCTCACCTCAGCCCTCCCCCACCTCGGCCCTACCTCAGCCTTCCCCCACCCGCAGCCCTCCTCCACCTCAGCCCTCACCCGCAGCCGAGCAACACCCGCCCCTCTCCATCAAGCCCTCTCACATCTCCTCCAAACACACCAACCAACGCCCCCTCCTCCCCCGGCGCACCACCCTCCTCCCCGGCGCACGACCACCCTCGCCCGCGCACCACCGTCCTCTCAGGACAGAGTCCGGTCGGCAGGCCCCCGACAGACCTGCCGACCGGAAGTCCTACTTGGAGAAGACGTTCTTGATCTTCTCGATGCCGTCCCCGACGGCGTCCTTCACGTCCTCCACGACGTTCTTCAGCCCCGCCGAAGCCTGATCCGCCTGACCTTCGGCCTTCAGCTCCTCGTTGCCGGTGACGTCACCCGCGGTCTCCTTCGCCTTGCCACCGAACTCCTCGGCCTTGTTGCTGATCTTGTCGCCCAACGACATCGCGCTTCTCCTTCGACGTGCGGCATCCGGCGGATGACCGTCTCGCGACTAAGACACAGCGTCGGCCGCATTCGTCACGTCCACGATCGAGGGACTACCGGGTGACGACGATCACCGTCGACGATGCTGGTCCAGGCCGTGACGTTTCCGCTCCGGCCGTGTCCTACCGGAAGCCGTTGGAAGGAGAACTCGCCGATGCCGTGCGCAGTCGGAGGTCGGGGATGACGCAGATCGAAGTCGTCGACGACCCGTTGGACGACGTCACGCTCGTGACCCGTGCACGGGATGGCGACTTGCGAGCCTACGAGGTGCTGGTGCTTCGCTATCAAGGGCAGATGTACCGGTTCGCGGCGCGAATGCTCGCGAACCGGGCTGACGCCGAGGACGTGGTGCAGGAGGTCTTCCTCACCGCGTGGCGGAAACTCGAGCAACTCCAGGAAGGAGCGGCGTTCGTGTCGTGGCTGTACCGGACGACCACGAACCGCTGCCTCAACGTGATCCGCACTCGCAAACCGCAGGCGGAGGTGGAGCCGGAGGAGCACGAGGCGACCGGCGGCCTCCCGGAGCGGTCGATCGAGGTCAGCGAGCAGATGGCCGCGCTCGAAAGAGCACTGCCCACGCTGACGAAGGAGCAACGGGCGTGCTGGCTGCTGCGCGAGGTGGACGGTCTGTCCTACGAGGAGATCGCGAAGACCATCGGCTGCTCGGTGACGGTGGTCCGCGGCCGGATCGCGCGAGCAAGAGTGCAACTGGCGGAGGTGATGGCGCCATGGCGATGAACGACACCGACGAGAGCTACCTGCTGCCTTGCGGCCGTGACGTCGAGGCGGTCTGGGACCGGCTCGACGAGATCGACGCGCACGAACTGGAGTGCCCGCACTGCCTGGGCGCCCGCGAGAGCCTCCGCGCTCTGCGCGCGGCCACCGAGGAGATGGCGAACGACACCGAGCAGCCGTCGCACGCGCTCTTCGGGCGGATCATGTCCGCGGTCCGCGCCGACATGGGGCGCGGCGCCATGCTCGCGCTGTCGGACGACGACACCGGTCCCGTCCAGGTGAGCGAACGGGCCATCGCGGCGGTGCTGCGGTTCGCCGCCGACAGCGTCATCGGTGTCCGCGCCCGGCACTGCGAGGTGGTCGCCCGCCTGGACGTGGTCTTCGTGTCGATGAGGATCGCGGTGGAGTACGGGAAGTTCAACGTCGGAGTGGTGGACGTGGTGCGCGATCGGGTGACAGCGGCGGCTTCCGCGCGCGTCGGCGTGCGCGTGAACCGCTTGGACATCACCGTCGAAGATCTGTACGACCTCTGAGGGAACGGGCGACATGACAGCGGAGCACGTGATCACGAAACCGGTCGTGGCCGCCGTGGCCGCGCACGCGGCGAGCGGTGTCGTCGGAGTGGTGCGCGTGGAGCCCGGCGTCACCGGTCTGGTCGGGTCGGTGGCGCGCGCCGCCAGGCAACGGCTCAAGGGGCTCGACCCGGCACCCACCGAGGGTGTCCGGGTGCGGATGGACGGGGACGTGCGAATGGAGATCGACATCGTGACCTCGGCACACGACCAAGCGGCCGCCGTGGCGCGGGCCGTGCAACGAGCGGTCGCCCGCGCCGTCACCGCCGCCACCGGGCTCCCGGTCGCGGCGGTGACGGTGTGCGTCCTGGACATCGAGCTGTCGTGATGACGTCGACCGAGGTGGCGGAGAAGCTGCTCGCCGCGCTGCGCGGGATTCCCGGCCTGCGACCCGCCACGCCACCGGTGAAGCCCGCCGCCCCGTGGGTGCCGTGGGACTGGGACACGCTCGCGGTCGACGTCGGCGCGGAGGCCGTGGAGGTGCGCGTGGTCGCGACCGCGCTGCCCCTGCCGCCGTTGCTGACCGAAGCGACCCACGCGCTGCGCGAGGTGCTGCGGCACAGCCCGTTCGCGGACGCCGTGCTGCGCATCGTGGTGACGGACCTCGACGCCGGAGCGTTGCGAAACGAGACCCGAACCACACGATCGGGGACGTGACGATCCACCGCCCCGCCGTGTCCTACCACCAGAACCGCAATCAACTTCGAGGAGCGCGACGATGACCAACTCGACCGCCACCACCGAACCGAAGACCGCAGTCGCCACGACGAACGGCAACCTGGTCACGGAGCACGGCTCCACGACGATCGCCGACACCGTCGTGCAGAAGATCGCGGGCCTCGCGGCGCGCGAGATCAGCGGTGTCCACGCACTCGGCACCGGCACGTCCCGCGCGTTCGGCGCGATCCGCGAACGCATCCCCGGCGCGTCCGCCAGCGCGGGCCAGGGCGTGTCCGTCGAGGTCGGCGAGAAGCAGGCCGCCGTCGACCTGCAACTGCTGGTCGAGTACGGCGTCCCCATCGCCGACCTGGCCCGCTCGGTGCGCCGCAACGTGATCACGTCGATCGAGCGCATGACCGGCCTCGAGGTCGTCGAGGTCAACATCACCGTCGTGGACGTCAACATCCCCGGCGACGACGACACCACCCCACCCGAGGCCGCTCGCGTCCAGTAACCGACTCCGCGTCGAGCCGTCCACGTCCAGCGGAACGGTTATCACCCGACCACGACCATCCACTGGAGACACGACAAGATGACTGCCACCGCACTCGGACTGCTGTCCGGCATCGCGCTCGGCTTCGCCGCGGCGTTCGGCGGGTTCAGCGCCTTTCTCATCGTGCTCGCGTTCGGCGCGATGGGGCTCATCGCGGGACGGGTGGCCGAGGGCAAGTTGGATCTGCCCCAGCTGACGAACCGGGATCGGGGGTGACCATCAGACGCCTGACAGGTCACGCCGTCCGAAGTGGACGGAGCCGCCACCCCATTGCGGCGGAGGACTGTGGTGCACTCGCGCTGACCAGCCCCCGTGGGACAGCGTCAAGAACCGCGGTGGATGCTCGTGGCCAGGGGGCTCGAGCATCCACCGCTCCACAGGCTCCACGACGGTGGGGCAGACCAGGCGCTGAAGCCGGAGAACAACGGTAGGGATCTCGCCGAACCCGAGACCTCCGGAGTTCAGCAAAGGCCACTCACCCGCGACCTCCACTCCACCGACTCCACGCAGCCGACTCCATCCGACCCACACCACCCGCGACTCACATCACCCGACCGACACCACCCACCCCACACCCAGCCGACCGACCCCGCACGGTCTGGCCCACTCAGCCGACCGACACCGGCCGACTGACACCGGCCGACCCGGACCGTCTGGCCCACACCAACCAACCCGCACCACCCGGCCCGCACCACCCGGCCCACACCGTCTGGCCGACACCACAGGCCCGCACCGCCCGGCCGACACCGCCCGGCCCGCACCGTCTGGCCGACGCCAGCCAACCCGCGCCACTTGGCCGAATCCACACGGTCGGCTCGGCCCGGCCGACTCGATCCGCGCCGATCGAACCGAGGTGATTGGCCCGACAGGGCTGACAACGGCCGTCGATGACGAGGTCGGGTCTGGGGGATCTCGTCCGGGATGTCGCTTGCCCAACGAGGTGGCTTAGCCCCTGCGCGTGGGGCCGACAGCCACGCGGCATGGGTAGTGGGGGGTCCCAGAGCGCGGGCCGGGGTTGCTGGTGTCGATCACCGCGCCTACCGTCGGCGGGCATGAGGATCCTCGTGGTCGGCGCGGGCGCGACCGGTGGTTATTTCGGTGCTCGGCTCGCTTTGGCGGGTCGTGACGTCACGTTCCTCGTTCGGCCTGGACGTGCTCGGGTGTTGCGGGAGCGTGGGTTGCGGATCGTCGAGGCCGAGGGTGAGACCTCGGTCGAGCCGACGTTGGTCGAGGCGGGTGGCATCGCCGGGACGTACGACCTGGTGTTGTTGTCCGTCAAGGCGACAACGCTCGTCGGGGCCATTGAGGACTTCGCCCCGGCGGTCGGGCCCGAGACGCTGATCCTGCCGGTGCTCAACGGGATGGCGCACCTCGACGTGCTCGCGAAGCGCTTCGGGGAGGCCGCGGTGCTAGGTGGGACCGCGCGGATCGTCACCACGTTGAACGACGAGGGTGACATCGTCCGGATCGGTGGGCCGCACCTGTTGAACTACGGCGCGCGCACGACTCCCCCGCCCGCGAAGCTCGCCGAGGTGGAGCGGGTGCTCACCGACGTCGGGTTCGACGCGGTGCTGCTCGACGACATCGTCGACGACCTGTGGACGAAGTGGGCGTTCATCACGGCGATCGGCGCGGTGACGTGCCTGTTGCGCGGGTCGGTCGGTGAGGTCGTGGCCGTGCCGGGTGGTGCGGCGTTCGCGGAGGCCGTGGTGGATGAGACGGCGGCGATCGTGGCGGCGGCGGGGCATCCGGTGCCGGAGCCGCAGTTGGGGTTCATCAAGGCCACGGTGACGACGCCGGGGTCGCCGTTGACGTCCTCGCTGTACCGCGACCTGGTGTCCGGCCGGAGCACGGAGGTCGAGCAGCTGTTCGGCGATCTGGTCGCGGTGGCGGAGCAGGTCGGGGTCGACGCTCCCCTGCTCGGTCTGACGACAGCCGCGCTCCGGGTGCACCAGGCCCGCGTGGAGGGCTGACCCGACTCGGCTCTGTACAGACCGCGAGCCTGCCCCTATGTTTCTGGGAGCGCTCCCAGAACTACGGGGCGTGGCCGTCAGAGCGGACGGCACGGCACCCCTGCACGCGTGCCGAGGCTCGAGGAGATCACCCATGACACCCCGATGGCATCGCGCCACAACGGCGGCCACGATCGCGTTAGCCCTGGTAGCGACAGGGGCGACCGGTTATCAAGCGTCAGCGGCGGACTACGAGCGGATCGTCAACGGCGCTTTCTCCAGCGGTACCTCCGACCCGTGGTGGACCGGTGCCGGCACCTCCGGCCGGGTCGTGGACGGCGAGTTCTGCACCGCCGTCACGGGCGGCACCGCGAACCCCTGGGACGCCCTGATCGGGCAGAACGGCGTGCCGTCCGAAGCCGGTCAGCGCTACACGTTCGCGTTCGACGCGCACGCCACCACGGCGCAGCGGATCTCGGCCGTGTCCGGTGAGGGCGTCTCCCCCTACCGGCAGAACGCCAAGGCGGACTTCGACGTCACCACCGCCAAGCAGCGGTTCACGTTCACCTTCACCTCGTCGCTCGACTTCCCCGACGCGGGCAGCGGGCAGGTGGCGTTCCACCTCGGCGGCCAGTCGTTCGACAACACGATCTGCGTCGACAACGTGTCGCTGATCGGCGGGGTCGTCCCGCCCGGCGGCACGCCGGGGACGCCGACCAAGAAGATCCAGGTCAACCAGGTCGCGTACCTCCCAGGCCTGCCCAAGCACGCCACGCTCGTCAGCGACGCCACCACGCCCCAGGCGTGGACCGTGCGCGACGCCGCGGGCACCGCCGTGGCCACGGGGCAGAGCACGCCGAAGGGGGTCGACTCGGCCTCGGGCGACCCGGTGCACCTGATCGACTTCTCGTCGTTCGACACCGCGGGCACCGGCTACACGCTGGCCGTCGGCGACGACGTGAGCTTCCCGTTCGACATCACCGCGGCGCCGTTCACCGACCTGCGCCGCGACTCGCTGGCGTTCTTCTACCACCAGCGCAGCGGCACGCCGATCGAGGCGGCGTACGTCGGCGACACCTACGCCCGCGCGGCGGGCCACCTGAACGTCGCGCCGAACCAGGGTGACGACAACGTCCCCTGCCGGGCCGACCTGAACTGCGGTTACACCCTCGACGTGCGCGGCGGCTGGTACGACGCGGGCGACCACGGCAAGTACGTCGTCAACGGCGGCATCTCGGCGTGGCAGGTGCTGGACACCTACGAGCGGGCCGTCGCGCTCGGCGACGCGAGCGCGTTGGGCGACGGCACGCTGGCCATCCCGGAGCGGGCGAACGGCGTGCCGGACATCCTCGACGAGGCCCGCTGGGAGGTCGAGTTCCTGCTGAAGATGCAGGCTCCGAGCGGCATGGTCCACCACAAGGTCCACGACGCGAACTGGACCGGTCTGCCGACGTTGCCGAGCCAGGACCCGCAGCCGCGCAGGCTGTCCGCGGTGAGCACCGCGGCGACGCTGAACACCGCCGCCGTGGCCGCGCAGGCCGCCCGGATCTGGAAGACGATCGACCCCGCGTTCTCCGCGAAGGCCCTGCTGGCGGCGGAAAAGGCGTATACGGCCGCGAAGGCGAACCCGAACGTGCTCGCCGACCCCAACGACGGCACCGGCGGCGGGACGTACTCCGACGGCACGGTCACCGACGAGTTCTACTGGGCCGCGGCCGAGCTGTACACGACCACCGGCGGCGACGCCTACCGCGCCGACGTCACGGGTTCCCCGCTGTACAAGGGCACCAGCCTCAGCGCGCGGGGCTTCGACTGGGCGTCGACCGGCCCGCTCGGTGACGTGACGCTCGCCGTGGTGCCCAACGGCCTGCCGCGCGCGGACGTCGCGGCGATCCGCCAGGCGTTCGCCACGACCGCCGACGCCCACCTCGCCCAGATGGCGACCCAGGGCTACCCGGCTCCCTACCGGAACGCCGACGGCTCCTACGACTGGGGTTCGAACGGCCTGGTGGCCAACAACGCGATGGTGCTGGCGCTGGCGGCCGACTTCACCGGCGACGCCAAGTACCGCGCGGGCGTGTACGAGACGATGAACTACCTGCTGGGCCGCAACCCGACGGGCTACTCCTACGTCAGCGGCTACGGCGACCAGCCAGTGCGCAACGTCCACCACCGGTTCTGGGCCAACCAGCTCGACCCGTCGCTGCCCATCGCGCCGCCCGGCGTGCTGTCCGGCGGCCCGAACAGCGGGTTGCAGGACCCGGTCGCGGCCCGGCTGCTCCAGGGCTGCAAGCCGCAGAAGTGCTTCGTCGACCACATCGAGGCGTATTCGCTCAACGAGGTCACGGTCAACTGGAACTCCGCTCTCGCGTGGGTGGCGAACTGGGCCGCGGAGAAGTCCGACGGCAAGGCCGGGTGCTCCGTGGACTACCAGGTGGCGAAGTGGGCGTCGGGCCAGGTCGCGACCGTCAAGGTGACCAACACCGGCGCGAAGGCCTGGCAGGGCTGGACGTTGGGCTTCGACTTCCCCGGTGGGCAGAAGATCACCAACGGCTGGTCGGCGGACTGGCGGCAGGACGGGTCGAGCGTCACGGCGACCCACCTGCCGTGGAACACCGCGGTGGCGCCGGGGAAGTCGGCCTACCTCGGGTTCGTGGCCACGTCGTCCGCGTCCGACGCCGATCCGACGACGTTCCGGGTCGACGGGAAGGTGTGCGGGAAGGGCTAGCCGAAGCGCATCCGGAACGACACCACCGACAGCCCGAGGAACGGCGACCGGCCGCGCAGCCAGGCCAGTGGCCCGTCGGGTGCGGGCCGCCACCGCACAGCGGCGAACCGCACCCGACCGCTCGCCCGCACCGGTGTGCGGGCGAGCGTTCCGCCACGCGTCTGGAACACCGAGCCCGCGACGGGCAGCGGCACACCTCTCCCGTACGAGGTGTGCCGCGCCTCGGCGATGCCGGTCGCCGTGGCGGCGAAGGCGGGAGCGGGCACGATCGTCAGCTCGGCCAACTCCTTGGGCACGCCCCACAACGCGCGTCCACCGGCACGGGAGGCGGGGCTGTCGACCCAGATGTGCGTGATCGACAGCCCGAACCGGAGGCCGCGGCGCACGAGGACCGCGACGAGCAGTTCGCGGTACGGCAGCAGGCTGCCGGGCAGGTAGTCGACGAACGCCGTCGTCACCAGCGCACGGCCGAACGCGGTGACCGGCCGCACCCCGGCGGGCAGCGGGGGCAGGTCGTTGACGGGGACCGTCCACAGCGACAGGCAGCCGTGTCCGTGCAGGTCCCAGGGCGCGGGCGGGTAGTCCATCACTTCACCGGCCGCAGAGCGCCGGGGGCGGTGTCCGGGACCACCGGACGCCGGGGCGCGACGGGAGCGACCCGGACGTAGGCGGCCCCCAGAGGCGGGCGGGGGTCGGGGTCGCCGAGGTTGGGCCACAGCGACGCGGCCCGCTCGGCGAGCGCGGTGATGGTGAGCGACGGGTTCACGCCGGGGTTGGCCGGGATCGTGGAGCCGTCGATCACGTGCAGGCCCTCGTAGCCGTGCACCCGGTGGTACGGGTCGACGACCCCGGTCTCCGCCGTGGAGCCGATGACGCACCCGCCGATGAAGTGGCCGGTCATCGGGATGTCGGCCAGGTCGGTCCACGCGCCGCCGGGGATGCCGTCGATCTTCGCCGCGACCCGGCGGGCCACGTCGTGACCGGCCGGGATCCACGTCGGGATCGGGTCGCCCTCCCCCGGCGTGCTGGTCAGCCGCCTGCCGAACACACCGGGGCGGGTGCGGGTGGTGAGCGAGTTGTCCAGGTTCTGCATGACCAGCAGCGCCACCGTCTGCTCCGACCAGTGCCGGGGTCCGAGGAGTCGGCGCAGGTCGTGGCGGCGGCGCAGCAGTTGCCGCGCGCCCAGCCGCCACCGGGGCGTGCCCGGCTCGGCGTCCACGAGCACGGTCATCAGCAGCCCCATGAGGTTGCTGCCCCGGCCGTAGCGGACGGGTTCGACGTGGGTGTGCTCGTCGGGGTGCATCGAGGACGTCACCGCCACGCCGCGGGAGTAGTCGGCGGTGTCGGTCCGCGCCCGCACGCCCAGGACGGCCTCGGAGTTGGTGCGCGCCAACACCCCCAGCCGGTCGGACAGCCGGGGCAGACTCCCCTGGTCGCGCAGCCGGTGCAGGAGCTTCTGCGTCCCCAGCGCCGCCGCGGCGAACACGACGTGCCGCGCGGTGAACGTCCGCCGTTCGCCGGGCAGCACGCCGGTCGCCCGCGTGTCGACGCGGTAGCCGCCGCGGACCGGCCGGACGTCAACGGCCGTGGTCAACGGGTGCACCACGGCCCCGGCGCTCTCGGCGAGGTGCAGGTAGTTCTTCACCAGCGTGTTCTTCGCCCCGTGACGGCAGCCGGTCATGCACTCGCCGCAGTGCGTGCACCCCGTGCGCTCGGGGCCGACGCCGCCGAAGTACGGGTCCGCCACGCGCTTCCCCGGCGTTCCGAGGAAGACACCGACCCGCGCCGCGTTCCGCCGCACGCCCAGGTCGTCGGCGACCTCGCGCAGCACGTCGTCCGCCGGGGTCGACCGCGGGTACTCCGCGACGCCGAGCATGCGCGTCGCCTGCTCGTACCAGGGCGCGAGTTCGGCCCGCCAGTCGGTGATCCCGCTCCACCTCGGGTCGCGGTAGAACGGTTCCGGCGGCTCGTACAGGGTGTTCGCGTAGACCAGGGACCCGCCGCCCACGCCCGCGCCGCTGAGCACCAGCACGTCGCGCAGCAGGTCGATCCGCTGGATGCCGAGGCAGCCGAGCCGGGGCGCGAACAGGTAGTCGCGCAGGTGCCACGAGCTGGCCGCGAACTCGTCGTCGGCGAACCGCCGACCGGCCTCCAGCACGCCGACCCGGTACCCCTTCTCGGTCAGCCGCAACGCCGTCACGCTGCCGCCGAAGCCCGAGCCGATCACCAGCACGTCGTAGTCGGTCATCGCGCGCCTCCGTGGTGGTAGTCCCGGTGGTCCACGGTCGCGGTGCGGCGGCGGTACTCCCGCACCGAGCCGGGCCAGTTGGTCGTGATCCGCCCGGTGGCGTCGCGGTACCAGCTCGCGCACCGGGTCCACACCGTGCGGGACAGCCGGTCCTGGGTCTCGGCGTCGAACCGGTCCGCGACCTCGCGCCGTACCTCCACAGTGGACATCCCGCTCGCCGCGAGGTGGCGCACCAGCCGCAGGACGTACCCGCACTGCCCCTCGATCATGGAGATCACCGAGTTGCCGCCGAGGTTCGTGTTCGGCCCGTAGAGCAGGAAGAAGTTCGGGAAACCCGGCACGGTGATGCCCAGGTGGGCGCGCGCGCCGCCCGCCCACTCGTCGGCCAGCTCACGCCCGCCGCGCCCGCGGATCCGCATCGGCGCGAGGAAGTCGGTCGCCGCGAACCCGGTGCCGTAGACGATCACGTCGGCGGGGTGCTCGACGCCGTCGGCAGTGCGCACGCCCGTGGGTGTGACCGCGACGATCTTCTCGGTCACGACGTCCACGTTGGGCTGCGCGAGCGTGGGGAACCACTCGTTGGAGAACAGCAGCCGCTGGCACCCGATCCGGTGCGTCGGCACGAGCCGCGCGCGCAGCCGACGGTCGGGGACCTGGCGGCGCAGGTGCAGCCGGAACAGGCCGTTCACCAGGCTGCCAAACGGTTGCGCGGTGGTCAGCGCGGCCGTGAGCAGCTCGCCGACGAGCCACGTGCCGTGCCGTCCCATCCGTTGCGCGAGCGGCACGCGGTGGAACAGCCGGAGGTGCCACGGCCGGTACCAGCGGTCGGGTTTCGGCACGACGTGCGGCGCCGTCCGCTGGAACACGGTCACCCGCGCCGCGCCGGGTTGCAGGTGCGGGACGAACTGGATCGCGCTGGCCCCGGTGCCGATCACGGCGATCCGCTTGCCCTCCAGGTCGTGCTCGTGCTCCCAGCGCGCGCTGTGGAACGCCGGGCCGAGGAACGTCCGCGCGCCGGGCAGATCCGGCACGACCGGCCGGGACAGCTGCCCGACGGCCGACACCAGGACCTCCGCCTCCACGACCTCGCCGTCCGCCAACTCGACCCGCCACCGGTCGACGGTCTCGTCGAACGACGCCGCGACGACCTCGGCGCCGAACCGGACGTGGTCGATCACCTCGGCCGCGACCCGGCGCAGGTAGGCGTGGATGTCGGGCCGCTGGGCGTACCGCCGCGGCCAGCGGGGGTTGGGGGCGAACGAGTAGGAGTAGAGCGACGAGGGCACGTCGCACGCGGCTCCCGGATACGTGTTGTCCCGCCACACGCCGCCGAGGTCGTCCGCGCGTTCGAGGACGGTCACGGCGAAGCCGGAGCGGCGCAGCGCGATCGCCATGGCGATCCCGGAGAAGCCCGCGCCGATGACGACGACCCGCGTGTGATCCACAGCGCCGACCGTAGGGATGTGCACACGTCCGGCCCAAGACAGGAGCGGACGGGCGATCCACAATGTCGGCCATGGAATCCCTCGCGGAGCCCGTGATCGGTCATTGGGACTTCCCGCGCAGCGTGGCCGGTGTGGCGTTGCTGGTGCGGTTCGGCGTGGAGCACGGTCACGACGCCGAGTCGCTGCTGGTGGACAGCGGGATCACCCCCGAGGCCCTGACCGACCCGACCGCCGAGGTGGCGGCCGCGCAGGAACTGCGGGTCGTCCGGACGCTGGCCGACCTGATGCCGAACGCCGGTCCCGCGCTCGGCGGCCGCTACCACGTCACGACGTTCGGCATCCTCGGCTACGCGTTCATGAGCAGCCCGACCGTGCTGGACGCGGTGAACGTGGCGCTGCGCTTCCTGGACCTCAGCTTCACGTTCAGCATCCCCCGAGCGTCCCTGGTGGACGGCAGGGCGCGCATCGAACTCGACGACTCCGCCCTGCCCACGCCCGTGGCGCGGTTCCTGGTGGAGCGGGACCTGGCCGCCATCCACGCGGTCATCGGCGAACTCCTCCCCGGCGGGGTTCCGCTGCTGGCGGTCGACTTCACGTTCCCCGAACCGGCCGACGTCACCGAGCACGAGCGCGTGTTCGGCCTGCGGCCCCGGTTCGGGCAGGCCGTCACGGCCGCGGACTTCGACGCCGCCTTCCTGCACCGCCCGCTGCCGCAGGCCGATCCGCACACCGTGGCCGCGTGCGAGGCGCAGTGCCGCGACCTGGTGACCCGTCGTCGCGCGCGGGTCGGGATCGCCCACGAGGTCCGCGACCTGCTCACCCGGCCGGGCTCGATCGCGATCGGGATGGAGCAGGTGGCCCGTGAGCTGGCGATCAGCACCAGGACGTTGCGGCGCAGGCTCGCCGAGTGCGGCACGAGCTACCAGGAACTGCTGGACGAGGTGCGCGAGGCGCTCGCCCAGGAGTTGCTGACCACGTTGGCCGTCGAGGACGTGGCGCTGCGCCTGGGCTACGCGGAGGCGTCGAGCTTCATCCACGCGTTCAAGCGGTGGAAGGGCGTCACGCCCGCCGCCTACGCCCGTAGCCACGGATCGCCGATCAGGGGATAACCGGGCGGTGAACGCGGTCGCGAAAAGCGACGACCCTCGTGGACGCAAGCACTCCACGGGAAGGAACCACCATGAAGATCGCCATCGTCACCGGGGGCAACCGGGGTCTCGGCCGCGACGCCGCCCTCGCCTTGGCCCGCCAGGGTGTCGACTCGATCATCACCTACCGCTCCAACGCCGCCGAGGCCGACGCTGTCGTGGCCGAGATCGCCGCGCTCGGTCGCACGGCCGTCGCGCTGCGGCTGGACGTGACCGAGCGCGCCGGGTTCGTCGACGAGGTCCGCCGGACGCTGAAGGAGACCTGGGACCGCGACACCTTCGACCACCTGGTCAACAACGGGGGCATCGCGCACCACCTGTCGTTCGCCGACACCACGGAGGAGGCGTTCGACGAGCTGATGAACATCCAGTTCAAGGGCGTCTTCTTCCTCACGCAGGACCTCCTGCCGGTCATCGCCGACGGCGGGCGCGTCCTGAACGTGTCGACCGGCCTCGCCCGGTTCACCACGCCCGGCTACGTCGCGTACGCGTCCATGAAGGGCGCGGTCGAGGTGCTGACCCGCTACCTGGCCAAGGAACTCGGCCCGCGCGGCATCACCGTGAACACGATCGCGCCGGGACCGATCGCCACCGACTTCGGCGGCGGTGTCGTGCGCGACAACGCCGACCTCAACGCGGCCCTCTCGTCGCAGTCCGCGCTGGGCCGCGTCGGTCTGGCCGACGACATCGGCGGCGTCGTCGCGTGGCTGCTGTCGGACGACAGCAGGTGGATCACCGGTCAGCGGCTGGAGGTCTCGGGCGGCATCAACCTCTAACCACCTAGACTCTTCGTCTACACTTGGACCAAACGTCCAGACGAAGGGTGGCCATGTACCTCGACGCGCGGTCCGGCCGGACCTACCCGCTCGACCCGCTGCGCTGGCGCGGGGACGACGGGGCACCCCTGACGGTGACCCCGTCGCCCGGCCTCGGCCCGGCCGACATCGACACCGGAACGCGCTCGTTGTGGCGCTACCGGGCCGCGCTCCCCGGTGACCTGACCAGCCCGGTCACCCTCGGCGAGGGCTGCACCCCGCTGCTCGAACGCGACTGGCACGGCACGCCCGCCCGCTTCAAGCTGGAGTGGTTCAGCCCCACCGGCAGCTTCAAGGACCGCGGCACGACCGTGATGATGTCCGCGCTGGCGCGGGCGGGCGTGACCAGCGTGATCGAGGACAGCTCCGGCAACGGCGGGTCCTCCGTCGCCGCCTACAGCGCGGCGGCGGGCATCAAGGCCCGCATCCTCGCCCCCGAGGGCACGTCCCCCGCCAAGGTCCTCCAGGCCCGCGCCTACGGCGCCGAGGTCGCCCTCGTGCCCGGCGACCGCGAGGCCACGTCCGCGCAAGCGCTGCGCGAGTCGGCGGACACCTGCTACGCCAGCCACAACTGGCACCCGTTCTTCCTCCAGGGCACGAAGACCCTCGCCTACGAACTCTGGGAAGACCTCGGTTTCACCGCCCCGGACGCCGTCGTCACGGTCGCGGGCGCGGGCAGCACCGTCCTGGGCTGCGACCTGGGCTTCACCGAACTGCTGGCCGCGGGCCGCATCACCCGCCTGCCGCGCCTGCTGGTGGCCCAACCGCGCCACTGCGCCCCGCTCCACGACCGGTTCCACGGCATCACCGGCACCACGTTCGCCCCCACGATCGCCGAGGGCACCGCGATCCGCGACCCCCTCCGCCTGCCGGAGGTCCTGGACGCCGTCCGCCGCTCGCACGGCGACTTCGCCGCCCTCCCGGAGGAGGCCATCGCCCAGGCCGTCCGCGACCTGGCCGCCCAAGGCCTCTACGCCGAACCCACGAGCGCGACCGCCGCCGCGGCCATCGACGTGTTCACCCGGCGCGGCGCCATCCGCCCCGGCGAGACCACGGTCGTCATCCTCACCGGCTCCGGTCTCAAGGCCCCCACGACCGTGGCCGGGGTGTTCGCGTGACCGAGGACGAACTCCTGCTGCGCGAGGCGGAAACCATCGCCACGGCGCTCGGCCGCATGTTCCCCGGCCTCTGCGAGGTCGTCCTGCACGACCTCCGCGACCCGGCCCACACCGTGCGCGTCATCGAGAACAACCTGTCCGGCCGCAAGATCGGCGATCCGGCCACGGAGATCGGTGTGGCCCGCATCCAGGACCCCGACTACCCGAACGTCATCCAGAACTACCCCAACACGTTCCCCGACGGCCGCCCGGCGAAGAGCACGTCCATCGGCATCAAGAACAGCGAGGGCGTCTACATCGCCGCCCTCTGCCTGAACATGGACGTCTCCCTGTTCGCCACGGTGTCCCGCAGCCTGCACAACCTCATCAACACCGACGACCAGCAACAGCCGCTGACGGAAACCCTGCGCGCCCGCACCGTCGACGGCCTCCGCGCCCTCGTCGAGGAATTCGCCGCGTCCAGGGGCAAAACCCCCCGCGCCCTCACCCCGCCCGACCGCAGGGAGCTGTTGAGAAACCTGAAGGAGAACGGCTACCTGGACGTGAAGCACTCGGTCCCCGTCCTCACCGACATCCTCGGCGTCTCCCGCGCCACCATCTACAACTACGTGAGCTGACCATGACGACACCGCACCTGCTGCTCGACCTGCCCAAGGTCCACCGCAACATCGACCGCCTCAGGTCCCACATCACCACCCTCGGCTCCACCCTGCGCCCCCACGTGAAAACCGCGAAGTCCGTGGACGTGGCCAAACTCCTCTTCGACGGCACCACAGGCCCGATCACCGTCTCCACCCTCCACGAGGCGGAAGCGTTCGCGGCCAACGGCTTCACCGACATCGTCTACGCGGTGGGCATCTCCCCGGACAAGCTCGACCGCGTCCGAGCCCTCCGCGCCCAAGGCGTGGACCTCGTAGTGCTCCTCGACAGCGTCGAACAGGCCCGCTTCACCGACGTCCCGGCGTTGATCGAAATCGACTGCGACGGCCACCGCGGCGGCGTCGACGCCACTTCGCCAGAGCTGACCACCATCGCCACCGCCCTGGGCGACAACCTCCGCGGCGTCCTCACCCACGCGGGCGAGTCGTACTACTGCTACACCGAGGATTCTCTGGTAGCAGCAGCCGAACACGAACGCGCCACAGCGGTCCAAGCAGCGGAAACCCTACGAGCACAAGGCTTCCCGACCCCGGTGGTCAGCATCGGCTCCACCCCGACAGCCCACTTCGCCCAAGACCTCACCGGCATCACCGAGGTGAGGGCTGGCAACTTCGTCTTCTTCGACCTGGTCATGGCAGGCATCGGCGTCTGCACCCTCGACGACCTTGCCCTCTCGGTCGTCACGACGGTAATCGGCCACAAGCACGACAAGGGCTGGATCCTCACCGACGCGGGCTGGATGGCAACCTCCCGCGACCGCGGCACAGCAGCCCAACCCACCGACCAGGGCTACGGCCTGGTCACCACCGGGACAGGCACCCTCATCCCGGACCTCCTCATGACCGGAGCCAGCCAGGAACACGGCGTCCTCTCCCTCAGAGAGGGATCAACAGAACCCCTCCCCAACCTCCCCGTGGGCACCAGACTCCGCATCCTCCCCAACCACGCGTGCGCCACAGCGGCACAGCACACCCACTACCACCTGACCACGTCCACCACGACGTGGCCACGACTGAACGGCTGGTAGCCCCATGCGTTTCCTGTCCGAAGAGGACTCAGCAGCCCTCATCACCGAAGAACTGGCGTACGACGCCGTCCGCACAGCCCTCATAGCAGCGGTAGCGGACGACACCACCACGTTCCCAGCCCTGCCGGCCCACGGCTCCCGCCCCCACAACAGGTTCACCCTCAAGTCGGCGGCGGCCTCCGACATCGCAGGCGTGAAGATCGGCAGCTACTGGCCGGACAACACCACGGGCCCCCGCCACAACTCCACGATCCTCCTACTCGACCAGAACACCGGCCGTATCGCCGCGGTCGTGGAGGCGGCAAAGGTCAACGCCTACCGCACAGCAGCGGCAGACGCCGTAGCAGCAGACACCCTGGCACTCCGAAACGCCAGCACCCTCACCATCTTCGGCACAGGCCACCAGGCCTACTACGAGTGCACAGCACTGGCCAAGATCCGCGACCTCACCACAATCCACGTAGTGGCAAGAACAACGGCACACGGCGAAGCCCTGGTCACCCAACTGACCAAAGCAGGCCTCCCCGCCACCCTCACCCCAGCAGAAGAAGCGGTACGCGCCGCGGACATCATCGTCACGGCGACAACAGCAAGAACCCCCCTCTTCGACGCCACCTGGGTAACCCCAGGCACCCACGTGGCCTCCATGGGCTCAGACGCCAAGGGCAAACAAGAACTCCCACCAGCCCTCCTGACCACAGCAGACCTCTACTGCGACCTCCCAACACAATCCACCACAATCGGCGAATTCCAACACGCCCCAACCACCAGCACCATCACCGCAATAGGAAACGTACTAACCGGCAAAGCCAAGGGCAGACAGTCACAAGACACCATCACCGTCTTCGACAGCTCAGGCCTGGCACTACAGGACCTCTACATCGCCACCGCACTACTAGCCAAAACCTGACCACAAGCAGGCCCAAGACAACGCAGTGGCCCACCCAGCAGGCACTGGATCGAATGGTCAGCCACAAGCAAGCCCAAGACAACGCAGTGGCCCACCACCCAGGCACAGGGTCGGTGGCGACCACGCTGGTACTACCAGGCGCGGGCCACGGAACGTGGCCGATTTGACATGGGGATTTCGGCCTTAAAATTGTGGTCGGGCGGGACTCTCTTTGGACCGCCTTTTGAGCCCGACAAAGGCCGAAATGAGGGGTCCCCATGTCAAATC
>Ga0247771_1000239_pt1 | contig 19378 bp, 22 predicted proteins | sample UWRJL197509C6_FD_179948 | JGI IMG/M metagenome (GOLD analysis project Ga0247771, IMG submission 179948) | Plant litter microbial communities from Arlington Agricultural Research Station in Wisconsin, United States - UWRJ-L197-509C-6 | ecosystem: Environmental > Terrestrial > Plant litter >...
TCGCGTAGCGCAGCGAGGGGCCGATCTCGTCGACCTCCAGCTCCATGACGGTGCGCTTCTCGCCTTCCTTCGTCTCGAAGGAACGCTGGCGCAGCCGCCCGGACACGAGCACACGCGAACCACGGGTCAGTGACTCTGCGACGTTCTCCGCCAGCTGGCGCCAGAGGTTGCACCGCAGGAACAGCGCGTCGCCGTCTTTCCACTCGCCCGACGCTTTGTCGAAGAAGCGCGGGGTGGACGCGACGGTGAAGCTCGCGACGGCCGCGCCGGCCTGGGTGAAGCGCAACTCCGGGTCCGCGGTCAGGTTGCCCACCACGGTAATTACGGTCTCTCCGGCCATGATCCGTACTCCCCACTAGTCGATCCAACGGTAGGTAGACGTGAAAGTGTTCGTGGACAAGGGGAATCAGAAGGCCTGCCCGGCCATGGTGGACCACATGGCCGGGCGAGCCATCACATCGCACTAGAGAGCACGAACCGCCTCGTCGAGAACGTCCCCGTGGCACCAGTCTGGTGCGCACCAACAACCGAGGGCTTTGCCGCGAAGCTCGCCCAGCGCGGCGAGCAGCGTCGGCTGGTACGGGAGGTGCTCCTCGTCGTAGCGGCGGATCATGGTGTTCCGGTCCCCGTCACGCCCGAGCACGAACGGGTTGCCCCACTTCGATTGCCGATCGATTCGGACGAACAAGCCGCGGTCCATCGCCCAGGAGATCAGGTTCGGGTGCGTGCCACGCCGCATCGAAACGACCACTGTTTCTCCGGCCTGGAGCTGTTTCAGTCGCGCGAGTTCATCCTCGGACCATCCAGTCATGATCAGCGCTCCTTTTTGTCCGTCCACTGCGAGCGGGTTCGGCTCGAGGGGTTGTCGATCTGCGGAGCGGTGATCAGGTCGTGGCAGGGCCCCGAAGGGGGCGGCGGGGGTTCCGGCCCGTGCTTTTCGGGCCGGGTTCATCGGCGCGGACCCTGCCGCGATCTGATTCGCTTCGAGCGGATCGACGGCCCCGACCCGAACCCGCCTATCCCGATTCCGTTCCTCGTTTTCGTGGTCACCGGGTGGTGGTCGCACGCAGGTCGGTCCAGCGGCGCAGCACCGTCCAGCCGGCACGGCTCAGGCTCAGTGGTCGGGTCTCGCGGTAGTAGCCGTCGACATCGGCGAACAGCCACAGCCCGACGTTCACCAGCCCGGCTGTGCGCAGCTGCCCGATCAGCTCGGCGTCACGCGGATCAGCTGGAGCGGTGTGGTGGTTGCCGTGTTGGTCGACGGTGACCTGGTAGAGAGTGTCCTGCCAGGTGGTGAACAGGTCCTGCGTGATCTGTTGTAGCAACCGGTGCTGCGGCCAGTCGGCCAGAGGCCCGTGGTGCTGCTGGACACGGGAGACCGGCAACGCGTGCGCATCGAGTAGTTCCTCCTGCACCGGTCGTGGCCGTCGACGGCGACGTGCACGCGGCGTGGAGACCGTGGCCGGCGCGGAGGGTGCGGTGACGCCGCGGCAGACCGGGCAGCGGTGTCTGTCGATGGTGGTGTCGCCTCCTGCGGCTGCGGTGAAGTCGATTTCGCCGCACTGCGCGCACTGATAGGCCAGCAGTGCGGGGTCGGCACCGGCGCGTTCGCAGGCGACGTGCAGCCCGCCGTAGACGATCGTTGCGGCCAGGCGCTCGGCGATCTGCTGTTCGGCCAACTCGGCCAGGGTCGTTGCGGTGCTGTCGGTGCTCAGGGTGGCCAGGTACTCGGCGCGGTGGGCGAGCCGGGAGTGGTGCAGCGGGTCACGGCGGCCGTCGATGGTCAGCGTGAACTGTCCGGCCCGCCAGGTCAGTGTGACCGGTACGCGGACGGCCGCGGCCGCGATGGTGATCGACGCGGTCGCGATGACCCCGTTGGTGTCCCAGCCGAAGGCGGGAACCCAAACCTGCGAATCCAGGTACGTGACGACGGCACGGGTGAGGGTTGCTGGGACGGACTCGCCGGGCTTGTGGGCTTTGGATAGCGTGCTGTCGGTGTCGGGCGGGATGGTGGCGTGGGTGTAGGACATCCGGGGACTCCGTGGCGGAGAGCGCTCGTCGGGTGGACTGTAGGGAAGGCGCCTACGGGGCCGGTGGGGATCGCGCCGCGAAGATGGACTGTTCTCCAGCCTGACCGGCGGGTGGTTGCGGTCGGACGGCACGGCTGGCCGCGCGGGCGTTGGATTTGTAGTAGGTGGTCGGACCGGTGCTGCAGGCCCGACCACCCGTGAGCGGGTCAGTCCGTGATAATGACGACGAACGTGGCACCGCTCGTCGTCACGTCGCCATCGGGTCCGAAAATGTGCGACAGCAGCCGTTCGGTGAGCTGTTGGGCTTTGCGGTCGATCCAGTCCAGCAGTGACTGCGGCACTCCCCTGCTGGCACCGGTGGTGTCGTCGTCAGCGCCCAGCACCAGGCAGGGCCCCATGATCATCTGGCCGCCGTCGAGCAGGCGCCGTGCGTGGTAGCGGTTGGTGTCGGATGCCGCGTAGTCACCGGTGGTGATGTCGGTGAGGAGATCGGTGAGGATCTTCGTGGCTACCGGGTTGAGGTCGCTGTGTTCCAGTGAGGAGTCGCCGACCCAGAAGTCGAGTTCGCGGGTTGCGGTGACGCGGTCGATGTCTGGATCGCCGACCAGATCGACTGTGAGGCCGGTCAGATCGTGCTCGTTGTGTGGCAGGGAGAGCCACTGAATACCGGTGGGCAGCACGAGTAGTCCCAGGGATGGGGCGGCTTTGTCGGTGGCGGTGTAGGTGGCCGCGTCGGGGCCTGGGCCTGTTGGAGTGGCCCTGAGATCGAGCGAGGATGCCGGTTCGGTGTCGTGGTTCATGCGGTGTCCTCTCGGTGACGGTCCGCATGCAGGAGTTGGCGTCCCTGCATGCGGACCGCTGCTGTGGGAAGGAAGTGCGTGTCGACGCGTGCAGGTCGGCCGCGGGTTACGTGCCGATCCGCATCGGGGTCAGAAGCCACGTCTCACACTTCGGTGGTGCTGCTCGTGGTCGTCCCGCGTTCGGGTACCGGCGACGGAGAAGGTGCCCGTCGTGCTCAGGACCTGGTCATGGCCACTCCCCAGCAGGGGCAGTAGATATGCGGCCGTCCGCACTCGGGGCAGGCACCGCACTCACCGCAGTACCACAAGACGGGATCGTGCTCGGTGCCGCACACAGGGCAGAAACACATGCCCTGCTGGAAGTCGTACCGGTTTCCCGCACCTTGCCACCCTGCCGGGTACGTGGCGTGGTCGTCTTCCTCGTAGGCGAGGTAGTCGTAGTTGGAGTACCAGATCCCGTCTTCCCAGAGGCCGGCTTCCTCGTTGATCAGGTAGGAGTGCCGGCGGTACCGAGGGTTCACGGTCAGGATGACGATCTTGTTGTGCGGTCCGAGCCAGGCGGCGAGTCGATCGCGGTTTCGCCGGGTGCCGAAGGAGCCGAATGGCTCGGTGGGCAGGAAGTCCTCCGCGGCGATCCGCGTGTCGCTGCGGATGTCGTTGCCGACGGGATGCACATCGGTGGAAAGGATCCCGTTGTGTGCCAGAACGGTGCGCCCGTCGGGCCCGAGTCGAAACGGGTGGCAGTTGGCGACATCCAGGGTGCCGTGGGTGCCATACCTGCTGTGGAACAGAGCGGGTCCGTAGGGATGCTGCTCGCGCATGGCGGCGAACATCGTGATCATCTGGTCGGGGTTCATGCCGCGCTCGACGAGCAGGGTATTCCCGGAGACGATGGCGAAGCCGTGCCCGTCGGGGTTGCGTTCCGCTCCGTTGTGGAGTGCGTCGACGTCAGGGCTGGCGCCGGGTTCCAGGAAGGTCAGCATGCACATCCGAGGACCTCCAGCTCCGCCTTGAGCGGCGCGTACTCCAGCTGGTCGCCGAGCCAGGTGGTGAACGCCGACCATTCCCAGCCGCCGTGGTGGACGATGTGGTTTGCGGTGAGGTGCCGGGTGAACTCCACGGACGCTGCGGCGAGGCCGAGTGCGGCTTTCACCTGCTGGGTGTCCAGGGATCCTGCGAACACGCGCAGTTCGAAGGTGTGCTCGTTCTGGGTGTTGATCGCCCGGTAGCGTTCGCTGCGGCCGCCTTTCGCGAACTCCATGACGCGCTCGCGGTCCTCGCTGTCGAACCGGGCCCAGTTGTCGGATTCGCGGCGGGCTACGGCGATGACCTCGCTCTGGTTGCGGTAGAGGAACTTCATCCACCGGTAGATGTGGGCGGGTCCGCTGAACCCGGCGCGGCTGATGTGGATGTGCATGCCGGCGTTCCCGTCGGCGTCGCAGCCGACTTCCTGGAGGTTGTCGAGCATCGGCCAGGGGAAGTTGGCCATGGCCCAGGTGTAGGACATCGGGTGGGTGACGACTTCGAAGCCGTAGTCGATCGAACCGTCGGCCTTGAGGTAGGCCAGGTTCCCGAGGTAGTCGGTGGCGATCACGGCGTCGTCGCGGCGGCTGTTGGCGTTGATCTCCAACTCCAGGCCCAGGAACGTGGTCCCGTCGCCGTGGAAGACCGGCATCGGTTTGTAGTCGTAGTCGTGGATCAGTCCGCCGGCGCCGGAGTAGCCGCACTCGCCGCAGTCCCCGCAGTCGCAAGGCCCGTCGCAGCTCATGCAGTAGTCGCCGCAGCTGATGAGGTTGTCGCAGTCGATGCATTCCCAGAAGTGGGTGTCGGCACAGTGACCGCACACCTTGTGGTCGTCGTCGGTGTCCCGCAACGAGACGCTGCCCATCCCGCACCGTTCGCAAGGCGTGTACTGGGGCGCGCATTGCGGGCAGATGTCGGTGAGCGGCGAGCGGTCGCGATGACAACCCGGAAGGTGGCCGACCACGATGCCCTGCGGATCCGGGCCGGCACCGGGGACGGGAGAGTCCGTCGCGATGTCAGACGAGACAATGCGAAGGTGGGATAGAATTGCGCTGGGCATGACAGAGGTACCTCTCTGAAATGTCAAGAGCCCCACCAGAAGCTGCAACTTCCAGTGGGGCTCGCCTATTCGATGGAAACTATTCAGTGGGTGCGACCGGACAGCTCGCGTGCGAGGTCAACCCGAAATCGGCCAGCAGCCATTCTTGGTTCCGACATATAACACGGGCCGGAATTCGATCAGCCAGTGGACAGGTCGCCGGTCATCGTCTGGTAGATGGCTTTGTCGCGGTCCAGGACACGAGCGGCCTTGAGCACGGCGCTGGTGGTGCTGGCGGCCAGGCGCACCCTTGAGTCGGTCGACAAGTGCTCCAGGACGGCAACGACGTGCGCTTGGACCTCGCGGGCGGCGGTGAGATCGTCGTCATCGGGGACGGAGCGACCGTAGGTGTCCGCGAGGGTCGCGGCGAGCATGTCCGTGATCGTCGAGGCGGTGACGACGGCGGGTATCGGGTAGCGCGGCCCGTAGGGAGCGCGAGCGCCGATCACACCGGACAGGGCGTCCACCGCGGGCGGGGTTTGCCCAGTGTCGCTGTCGCGCTGGGCCTGCTCCCAGTAGCCGCGGGCGAACTGGCCCGAGAACTGCGGGTGTTCAAGCCACTGCCCTGCTTGTTCCGTCAGGCGCTGCATCGCCGTGTCGGTCTGCTGGAGCGGGGCGTCGGCGATGGCTTCGAATGCGCGGCCGGGCAGTGGGTAATCGCCGACGCCGTGGGCGCGGACGGTGTCACGCCCGAGTTGCCGTGCCAGCGCTGCGACCGCGTCGGGCAGTGGCTCGGTGGCGGTGTCGGGGGTGTACTGGGGAAGTTCCTTGCTCGATGTCACCGCTCTCCGTTCCCTTCGTCAGGTACCGGGTCGGGTGTCGTTTCCGTGTGGATTATTTCCACCGGCGCCTATCACTCGACTGATACGAATGTTTGAATTGGCTTTCTTGACCTTCTATTTGAAGGGGTGAGGCTTGGGGCGTTCTGCCCGTCGCCTGGCGTATTCGGACATGGCGAGGCCAGGCGGAGCACACCGCGTCTAGTCGTGGAAGTTTTTGGGTATTTGCGGTGGGAGCGCAGCGAGTGCCGCAAATACCCAAAAAGTTTTACGACTGCGGTTTGCGGAGCCTGGTCTCGCCATGTATAACGCCGCGGGGCGATGGGCAGGGCGTCCCAAGCCTTGCCTGGTCCCCTGCACCGCTGCGTTGTGGTCTCACCGCGCAGCGGTGAGACCACAACGCAGCCTTCGGTGGTCCACGCCTTGCCGATCCTCATGTCGGGCGGGCAGCGGGGACCGGTCGGGACGTCGTTCGATTCGAGATCGCGGTCTGCGTGGGTATCAGCGCATTGAGCGGTGGCTCGGAGGATGGCCGCTTGATCATCGGCTGGCCTGAACGACAGTCGGAGGCCGCTGCTGGCACTGGCCAGGGGGTTCGAGAGCCGTCGACTGTGGTGGTGGGTGCGTCGTCGAGAAGGGCAGCAGGAGCCCCCTGCCTAGCCGAAGGCGCCCTTGGTGCCGGCCTCGAACAAGAGCCTGGCTTCGGTGATCGCCAGCCCCTTGATGATCTCGACGAGCTGATCGTTCGGCATTCCCGTGTCGAGTGCCGTGCGCAGCAGGCCACCCAGCCGATGGCCGGGATCGGCGGTCAGCGCGTGGTCGAGCGCGATCGAGGCGAGTGCTTCGTTGCCGCGAACGCAGGCGGAAAAGGCAAGCAGGGTGGCAGGGTTGGCACGGACCGAGGCGGGACAGCCTCGGGTGAGTTCCAGCCACAGGCGCTCGGCCTCGTCGGCCAGTCTGCCCAGGGCGAAGGTGAAACAGGCATCGCGGACCTCGGGGTCGGACAGCGCCTGCGCTACCTGCACGACCTGGTCGTCATCGAGTGGACCGCCGCGCTTGCGAGAGGCGGTGATGGTGTCGAAGACGAGCAGCACGGCGGCACGCGCATCCCGTGGGATGCCCTGCCCGATGGTTGTCTGGTCGAGCAGGATCTGCCGTCGGGCCAGGATCTCGTCGTCCACCGGTGCGAGTTGAGCGGCGAGTTCCTCTCTGCTGGCGAAGGTGACATGTCCGACAACCGCGTTGGCTGCGGCTAGTTCGGTGTACTTGTGGTCCGGCAAAGTGCCGCCCAGCGCGGGATCGGTGTAGCTGTGCCAGCGGGCTCCCAGGTGCGCGGACTGGGCCCAGACGGCGAGCACATCGCGGGTTCCCCTGCGGCGCAACGCCGTGGTGACGACGTCGACCAGCCCGGCGTGGGGCGGTGGGTCCGCCGCCGGATCAGTGGGACCGTCGTCGAACACGACGAGCATGGCTGCGGTCAGATTGGGCAGGGAGTTGACGACATCTTCGGCCACTTGGCGCCGGTGACGGGCGGCCGGGAGGTCGACACGCACTGCGGTGATGCCGTGTTGGCTGGCAATGTCGAGAAGGACGAGGGAGTTGCTGGGGTGAAAGCCCAGTATGTGGGGCACGGCGAGGATGACGTCTTGAGTACTGCGGAGCCGCACGGGAATCCGGGTGTCGCGCATTGATGTGGTTCCTTTCGGTGAGGTGGCGTGGTGGCGTCCATGCGGTGGTGCGCCCTCGTTCGCCGTTGTCCCTCAACAGGCGTGTAGGGGGCCGTTGGGCATGCGGAAGCAGGTCGCATAGCGTGGTGTCGAGCGGAATGGCTCAGGCGCAGGTGATGAAACCTGGCAGATCACCGCAGAGAGTCACTCCACGAAGGACTTTCCTGGAGAAGCGATCGGGGCTCCTTGCCTTCGTCGGGGCCAGATCCTAACTTCGGGCAGGGCCGGTTTTTCGATGGCGTGGTGCCGGAGGCAGCTCGACGGTGGTGTCTCCACGCGCCGTGTGAGGCTGTGGTGGCAGCTCAGACGCGTGGTGTTGGCGCGTGGAGGTAGCCGGTGTGATGCGGCGACGTCAGGCACCGCCTTGCGCTGCCTGCTGTGGAAGTTCGGCGTCCGCGAGGGTCTCGGGATCGCAGGGGTCGCGGTCATTCCAGGTGGTGGCGGAAGGTCAGATAGGTCTGCGGGACACGGCCTAGGCTGTGTGCCTCGTCGGGGTTGTCGCTGACGCTGACCGACCACTGGTGCTCGCCGGTGGCGATCGCCTCGACGTCCACGGCGTGAACGGACGCGTCCTGGTAGCGCAGCACCGTCAGCAGGCCCGGCATGCCGAGGGCCTCGTTCTGCAGGTGGGCGCGTATCACCTCGACAAGGCCGGTGAGGTCGGTCAGGTCCGGGGGAACGTGGTCGTCGAGATGGTGCACGATGAACAGCCAGCGGTGGCCTCGGTCGCAGACGAAGGCTTCGCGTGCGGAGGGCTCGTCGCGGTAGCTGTTTCTGGCCTGGCACTGGTGCGTGGCGCATTCGACGTTCCAGCGGCCGCGAGTGCCCCACTCTCGCGTGGTTATCGAACAGGCCTGGTTGTCTGGGTGATCGGGGGTGATCACGATGCTGGTCATGGTTTCTCCAAGTCACCGACGTGGTGATGTGCTGAACCGCGGGCATGACGAATTGCCGCGGGAGCGAGAGGTCGGATCGGCGGATGAGTCAGGCGGCGCGTGGGATGTCGATCGTCAAGGCGACTCCCGATGCGCAGCTTCGCGAGCTGGTGGTCAACCGACTTGGCGAGTGATCTCGCGGGGGTGAGCTCGCCCCCAAGCGATGCCGTCGCTGATCGCACGGTCCCGCTCGGCTTCGGTGAACGCGCCGTCGGCCAGGTGGTGGCGGCACGCGTGCCGGAGTTGCCCGGTGATGGTTGCCTCGTCGAGGTCCTGGATCCGGCCCATCCGGCTGGCCGCGGTCAGTAGTGCGAGTCGTCGCTGCCCTGTCGGGGCTGCGTGGACTCTGGCCGCTTCGCTGTCCAGTGCTGCCATCGCGTAGGAGGTGGCGCTACCGGCGGCCAGCCGCACCGGGGTCACGGGCGTGGGTGGCGGGGGGACAAGCCGGGTAGCTATCCATGGGGGTAGAACGAGTACCGGTGCGCGGTTGACCGCGGTGTAGAACCGTCCGTCGATCGTGGATCCGGCGGAGACGATGTAGCCGCCGTCGGCGCGCGAGTCGATCAGGGGGCCGAGGCGTCCGGCGGTGTTGCGGAGACGGGGGCCCGTGGTTGGTTGGCGGTAGTACAGGTGCAGGCCGTTTCCGGGGGTGGAGACGGTGAAGGTGCCGCTCGGGAACCGCTCCCCTATCGCACGGGCCAGCTCGGTGAGAACGTGCAGGCCGTGCGTGGCTTCGCCGGGATCGAGTCCCGTGGCACCGTTGTGGTGGGTGTCGTCGAGGTCGATCACGACGAGGTTCGCCGCTCCGGTAGCGATCGCGACGTTGAACGGGCGTGTGGCCCAGGTATCGATGATCTGCCGTGGGTCGAGGGTGGCCCAACCGTTCCAGTCCTCGACCGCCGGGATCTTGGATCCCGGTTGGAGCGGGAAGACCGGCCAGCCTCGGCGGGCGTTGGCCAGTGCGACGGTGGTCAGTCGCGGCTGCCTGGGGGATGTGTCGGACATGGCATCTGGTCTCCTCGTCGTCCGTCCTGTCGTGTGATGGAGAGTGAGCTGGCTGCTGGAACGGCGTCTGTCGTTGCGGTGATGTCGAGGTATCCGGGGTACAGCGGGTCCCAGTGGTTGATCTGCCGCCAACTGTGGTTCGAGCCGTGCTTGTCGACCCAGCCGCTACCGCACCGACGAAGGACGTCGCCGGTTCTCACGTTACGCAAGACACGGACACAGGGATCCGGATTTCTGCTGCCCGGAGGGAAGTCCCCGTTGTCCTGTATGAGTTTGCGTCGACTCCTAGGCATGATTCTCCTTTCGTGTGGTGTCCCGGTCGGTGATGTCAGTGAGGGAGGTGTGCGAGCGGCGAAGGTTGGCGAGTACCCGTCGCTGCTCGCCGATTCCCGCTGTGGCTTCGTAGACGTCGTGCACGAGAAATCGACTGTCGCGGCGTTGGTCGAGCACGGTGGCGGCGACCCGCAACCGGGTCAGGTAGGCCTTGGGGAGAAAGGCGTGGGCCTCTGCGTCGTGTTCGGCGCACAGGCCGGCCAACTGGTCGGCCACGGCGTCCGCGAGGATCGATCCCGGCTGCGTCATGGTCTGCTCGTAGGGCTCGACTTCGGAGTTCGGGTCCAGGAGACCGTGGCGGGCCGAGAAAATGACGACTCGGGTGTCCATGCCGAGCGCGGCGGTGTGCGCGGCTTCGGCCTCGACCACGGACAGCGCGAAGCGGAACATGGCGCCGGTGTACAGCTCGCGTGCCGGAGCGGGACGGGTGAGTTTGGCTCGCCCGCACGGCACTACGAACAGGATCCGATCGCTCACAGCATCAGCGCGGCGTGTTCGCTGGCCGCGTCGTAGACCGGGCGGCCGTCGATGGTGGCCCGGATCGCCACGACCGCGGTGGCGGGGGTGTGCAGTGCGGGATCGGCTCCGGTGGTGATGATGTCGACCGTGAGTACGCCGGTTTCGGAGTCGATCCAGCTGTGGATCTGCACTCCGGCGATGGTCAGGTATGGGCCGTAGCCGTTCGCTGTGGCGCCCCAGTCGCTGGTGGCGGCGAGGGCGAAGTCGTGGTGCCGATCGGCAGCGGGTGTGGGCTGCTGCGCGTCCATGGCCGTCGCCAGGTCCTGCACGCTCGGGAGCGCGACGTCGAACAAGAAGCGATCGTCACGTGAGGTCCACCGTCGCGCGGGTTCGTTCCCGGCGAGTGCGAGCGTGAGTTCGTGGGCTGCGTGGCTGACGACGATCTCCCAGGGGTCGCCGTCGATCGTGCGGTAGGCGGCGTCCTGCTCGGTCTGGTCCGGGTAGCCCTGGACGTCGGGCTTGCGGCGCCACAGTAGGTCGCCGTTGGCGGTGAGCAGGCTGTGGATCTCGACTCCCGGCACCTCGGCGTCGTACAGGTCCTCGAGGTCGGTCACCACGGTGGCTACGGTCGGGAACCGGTCCCGCAGTAGGTAGGTGGCGGTGAGCAGCCGCGCCCGGTAGGTCAGGCAGTCCGCGCGGGCGTGCAGGTCGTACGCCTCCTGGTTCAAGGTGGCGAGTCGGCCGTGGATGGCGATGGAGATGGGCATGGCGTGTCCTTTCGGTTTGCTGTGCTGGTGGGTGGACCGGCCATCGAGGTCGGTGATCGGGGCAGTCGGGATGACCTGGGCCGTGAGGTGTGCGCGAGACTCGTCGAGGTGGTCATTCCTCTGGCGGATCGAGGTAGACCGCGGTGTCCTGCACGGTGATCTCGATCGCCACGCCCTCGCCGGGCAAGGTGACGAACGCGGGGTCGATCTCGTCGAGGTGCACGGAGATCCGCAGCGTCGGGCGGGCGCGATTGCGGTCGATGTAGGCGTAGACCTGTGCTCCGGCAATGGACACTGCGGGCAATGCCGGGTAGCGGCGGCCGGGCAGGAATCTCGTCCTGCGGTTCCACCCTCGGATCCGGGCGAGTGCGACGTGGTCTGGTGGGTTCGGACCGAACAAGGTGGTCGCGACTCGGTCGACGGTGGGCAGGTCCACGTGCAGTACTGCCCTGTTGGTGTCGTTGCCGGCCCACTGTTCGAGGGGGTCCTGTCCACCCAGGGACTCGTGCAGGTCCAGTTCGATGATGTCGAGGACGTCACTCCAGGTGGCGTTGTCGCTGGTGCGGTACTGCTGCACGACCTGGTCCTCATCGCCGCGTGTCCACACCAGCTTGCCGTCGTGGTCCAAGACGCCGATGACGTCCACGCTGTCGCTGTCCCGCGCATCCACCAACAGGGTGGCCGCCTGCGGGTACAGGTCTCGGACGCACCGAGCGGCGTTGATCATCAGCAGGGTGGCTTCTCGCCGGTGGGCCGCGGCTCGTGCCTGCAGGGCGTCGTCCAGAAGGCATGCGAGTCGCCCTGAGGGGTGTAGTGGCTGGCGCGGAAGAACGGTCATGGGCGCAGTCCTCTCGGTAGGTGCGCTGCCCGGCCAGGGGTTGGCGGCCCCGGCCAGGCAGCGGGGTCGGGACGCGACCTCGTCGGCGAAAGCCGACGTGCCGCGCGGCGAGCTGCACGCTCGGGGTCGACCAGGAGCAGGCGTTCCGGTCGACCCCAAGCGGTTCCGCGCTGCGGCTACGTGGTGCTCTCGGAGGCATCGCCCGTAGCGGGCCATCCGGGTTGCCCATCGCCGTGGCGCGCTTCGGAATCGGTGAGTTCGGCAGCGAGTCGATCGAGCCGTGTGCGATGGGTGGCCGCGGCCTGGTCCTCGGCGGCGTCGTAGAGCTGTCGGTCGTTGACCGTGACCTGTAGGGCCGCGCGCGTTGTGCCCGGTAGCAGCGTCGCGGTGTCGGCCGCGTGGTCGTCGATGCGGGCGTGGAGTCGACCGGTGTCCGGGTCGGCGTGCAGCGACAGGGTGACTCCGGCGTTGGTGATGGTGGGCCGACCGCCCAGCGGTGACTGGTAGCCCGCGGTCGCGTTGAACGCATGAGCGTGCTCGGCGGTCAGCATCGGTGTCCGGGCGCGCAGGATGTCGGCGACCTGTTCGGCGGTCGGCAGCGGGCATCGGAAGACGTAGTCGTGATCGCCCTCGCGTGTCCACACCCGGCTCGGGTCGTGGCCGGCCATCATCTCCAGGAGGTCTGCTTCGATGCGGTCGACGACATCGCTCCAGGTGGCGCCGGTCTCGGTGCGGAACGAGCGAAGGTCGTCGGACACCTTGTCGTTTCGTGTCCACAACGGAACGTCGTCGGTGGTGATGATGCTGTCCAGCCATACGGTGTTCGACGCGTAGGTGTGCGGGTCGTGCACGATGACCAGTGCCGCGGTTTGGGTCGGGAACGCGCTGTAGACGCGGTGTGCGACGTGGGCGAGCGTGGCGTGTATGACGAGAGCGGCGGTGTGTCGGCGGGTGTCCTCGGCGCGCGCGGCCAAGATGGCCAGCTCTCCGAAAGGTTTCACGGGCGGGCGCATGGTTGCGGTCCTCTCGCGGGGTGAGCCGCCCGACCGGGAGTTGGCGTCCCCGGTCGGGCAGGCATGTCAGAACGGCACGTCGTCGGCGAACGCTGTCGTGTCCGCGGTGGGGACGTCGCGCTGCGGGACGGCCAGGTCGATCAGGTCGGCTGGATCGTCGTCGTCGGGGAAGCATTGGCCGCATAGGCATTCCGGGTGGTGCCCGTTGCCGTAGACCACGTTCGGCGTGAACTCGGCGTCGACCAGGCTGCGGTGGTAGTCCTCCCAGGCCAACTTCTCTTGTTCCGTACCACCGAACACGATGTTCTCCTCCTACTCCTGCCGTGCGATGTACGGCGTCCCGGTCGTCACGATCCGTGGTTGATCAATCTCGGATGTGCCGTCGCCCCGTGTCCGTGTGGGGCGTGAGCGGGCCGCCCGGCGCACGCGAGCAGGTCACACCGCCCTTCTTGTGGGCGGTTGACCTGGGAGTGGGCGTCGGGCAGCCTGGCGAAGCCCCACACGGACACGGGGCGACGGTCCCCCGCTCACCTCTGCCTCACCCCTGCTGGCGTGGTCCGCAGGACCACGCCAGCGCCCGGAGCGGTTCGGTACGCGATGGTGACTCGGAATGGATCGCTTCGGCATCACCGGGTGCCGGCACGGCCGAGTGCGATCCGGCCGGATCCGGTGGGCACCTGCGTGTTCACGACACGGTCAGTCCAGTGGGGCGATGCGGATGGTGGCACCCTCGGCCACCTGGATGCCCGATGCCGCGATGGCGTTGATCAGGTCACTCGCGACGATCCGGGCTTCGAGCCCGTCGAACCATCCTTCCAGCCACGACAGGAATGCCGACGGCAGTCCGGTGCTGTCACCCGTGCCGCAGTGGCGTCCCAGCACCAGGCAGGGGCCGACAATCCGTGGGCCGGCGGCGAGCATCGCCTGAATCTGTCCACGTTCCTTGTCGGCTGCGGCGTAGTTGCCGCTGATGATGTCGTGGAGCAGATCGGTGAGTGCCGCCGTCGCATTCACGTTGGGTTGCCCGGTGGGTGGACCGTCCTGGCTGACCCAGAAGTCGAAGTCGGGAAGAACGGCGATGCGGTCGATGGGCTTTCCCACGAAGTCCTCGATCATCGCCACCGGCTGCGGCATACGCTCCGGAACATCGATGAGTTCCAGGCGATCGACACCGAGGAACAGTCCCATCGGCACACGGTCGGCGGAGGCGGTGAACCTGGCCACGTCCGGGCCTGGGCCGTGCGTCATCGTCTCGTTGAGCGCGGCGGGCGAGGGACCGTCGTCGATGAGGTTTTGGATGTCTTGGGCCATCTGGTGTGTACGGTCGTACCGCATGTTTGCCGTGCTCTTGGGTGGGTCAAGTGCTGTGGCGGGGTTGGCATCCCGCTCAGGTGGTGCGCGCTGCTGCTTTCCCAGGGAAAGTTGTGCTGTCGCTTCGGTGCCCGTATGGGATGGGAGCGGGAATTCGGTGTACGCAACCGGTTGATCCCGGTATGTGGCGGCGCGGGTTGGGTGTGGTAGTCGGGCGAATCCTCCGTATGAACACCGGAGCGGATGTCCGACGCGGTATTACCGTTCGCTCCCGCCTGGTTGGCGTGACTGACGGTCAGTGAGGCCTGTTGTGCGGCTCGTGACGCAACTCGGCAGGCGTGGTCCGGTAAGTGCAGAGACCGCACACCGCCGCGAGCACTCTGGAGCTGATGGCGGCGTCGAAGACGGCAGGCTCGGCGCGGTGGCACAGCAGGCACCACTGGGAGACGACGCGTGGAGCGTGACGTAGCCGGTAGGTGCGGTGTGCCAACAGCGTCACGGGCATCGCGCTCTCGACCACCCATCGGTGCACGAGGGCGGGCTCGTCGGTCAACGCTCTACTGTGGGTGTCATCGTTCCACAGCAGAGTGAACGCGGGCCCGGTGTCGGTGAAGGCGATGCGGTCTCCAGGCCGCAATTGCCCCGTCGTCATCCGCCGCCACGGGGATCCGTGGTCGCCGACGGTCTGCTCGGTGGTGGGAAGTACGACATGCCATGACTCCCGGTTCTCGCGGTCGGACTCGGTGAAATCGAGTGCCGCGGGGTCGCCGACGTGGCGCAGAGCGGTGTCGAGGTGCAGCTCGGCGGCCGTGCGTAGCCGGCCGAAGTGCGCTACCCGGTCACAATCGGGGAATCGTGGCGTGAGGTGCGTGGGCGGCAGCGGATCGGGATCGGTCCGGTAGCTCCACAGGACTTCACCGGTGCTGTCGAAGATCGTGTCCAATGAGGCGGGACCGGTGCCGACGCGCCAGTGGTGCAGTGACATCTCGATGCTGTGCGCGGTCGGCCACATGGTCGTGAGGAGCGAGACGGCTGCGGCGATATGCAGGTCGGCCTGTAGCCGATCCGTTCGGGTGGCGGATGAGTGAGGCCCGGCTGGCTTGCTGTGCATGGGAGATCGTCCTGTCGTTGAGGAAGTCGGACCGGGACAGGATGGTGACCCACCTCTGTCCCGGCTGTTGTGGTGTGGTTGACCGGCGCACCACCCCTGGGGGGTTGATGCGGGTCGGGACGTGGTGGCCGCGGCGCTGCCATGCCGATGTCCGGGCTGCGCCACGGCCGGACCTGGGACTGCCAGCTCCTGATCGGAGGACATCCTGTTCAGGTGTCCGCGGTGGCGATTCCGTTGGTGCCAGCGGACTGGTCGGTGGACGAAGGCGGAAGCAGGGGCACGAGTTCGACGCGGTCGTAGCGGGTCGTGTTCGTGGTGGTCCACGCCAGCAGCGGAGCCATGGCCGCGGTGATCCCCGGCAGTTCGGTTTCGCCGATTCGATGGAAGGTGGCGCGACAGCCGCAGCGGTGGATCCAGATCCCTGCCTCGTCCACCGAACTGTGCGGGCCCCCGCCCCAGTCTGCGTAGAAGTAGGCCGGATTGACCTGGTAGCAGGCGTATATCGGATCGGGTCGGTGGGTCAGGTGATGGCCGACCAGCCGGTACACCGTTTCCTCGACGGTCGGTAGTTCGGTGATCAATCGCGGTGGCTCGAAGCGATGAGGGAACGTCGGCGGCCAGTCACTCTGGTGCCATACGAGGCCGTACCGGCTGCCTGGCTGCTGGGTGTAGGGCGCCCAGCAGATGATCTCGTTCTCCGTGGCGCTGCGCGCCGTGAACCGTGCGCAGCCGCAGTGCACGTCGCGGCAGGCGCCACGGCCGAAGGGTGCCACGGCCGAGGGAAGGTGCCCGCCACCGAGATGGGGACAGTCGGTGCACGGCCAGGTCAGTACCTCGTGCAGTTCGATCACCGCGCACCGCCGGCGTCGGTCACACGGGTCAGTTCCGATTGGTTCACGAGTACCGCACAACCCTGTCGGGGAGGCTGACCGTGCCGTCGCAGTGTCCACAGTAGAAACGCAAATGGCGGAACCCGCTATCGGCGATCACTTCGGTAATCACCTCGGGCGGATCTGCGATCAGTCTGTGGATCCGGATTGCCCGGTCCTCTTCCACGATGACGTCGCGGGCGTCGCTGTGGGGGCAGATCAGGTGACCGTCGACCAGTGCGGACGGTGCCGTCGCGGCGGCGACGGCTTCCTGCGGGGTCCATCGGCTGTCGTACCGGGTTCGCAACGCGGGATTGTCCGCGTCTTCCAGCGGCCCGGTCGCGATCGTCCAGTGATGGACGAACACGCTCAGCAGCCACAACGTGAAATCGTGGTCGCCGCCAGCGGCCTGGTGCAGTCGGCGTGCGTCGGGGTGGGTAACGAGAAACTCCTGCATGACCACCCGTTTCTCGGGGCTCATGTCGGACCACGAGGTCGGCAGGTCGTACCTGTCGGGCATGGTCGGTTCAGTTGGCACGTTCACTCCTGTTGTGAGAGCCGCGTAGCGGCGGAAACCGTGGCGGCCACCGGCGATGTGCGGCGGCTCGCCTCGCATTCGCCTTGACCGGAGGACTCTTCCGGCGGACAAGGTGGTGTGAGCTGCCCGGCTTGAGGTGGGGTCAGCCGAGGCGGTGGACATGCGATGCGCGGTGCTGCTCACTGGGATGGCTGTCCACGGTCAGGGTGAGAGGTGTGTTCTCGGGCCAGTCCTCGTTGGCGACGTGGACGTGCGGGTGGCCGTCGCGGACGCAGACCGATAGCGCCAGCCCCGCTGCGTCCAGGACGTAGGCAAGAGGCGCGTTCACGGGGTCGTCGGGGTCTTTCTCCAGCACACGCACCGCGGCGCCGCTGATGTGCTGCTCCGGAAGTCCGCTGCCGTGGATGGTCTCGGTGTGGAGGCTGAAACCTGCGTCGCCGCTGTCGCCGGCGGTGCAGGGCAGGTCGGGTGAACTACTGGTGGTCTCGTAGTGCGCCAAGACCACGTCGAGGTCGGTGCGACCGTCCTCTGCGAGGGTGTGTCCGTCGCATCGTCGGCACAGGCCGTCCTCGGCGAGGACGGCCTCGGCAACGGCACCCAGTGCCAGTTCGTAGGTGGTGTGCAGGCTGATGGTGTCGTCGTGGCGGTCCCAGACCCGTGCCACCCACACGTCATCTGGTGTACAGGTGGGTTCTGGGGAGTGTGCTCGCGCTCGCAGGTCGGCTTGGTTCGATGCGTTTATCTTCTGGTGCAAGGGTTCTCCTGTGGCTAGGTCGGCGGAGCGGTCGCGGGAGTGCACCGGGATGTGGATGGTCTGCGGCTGGCCGGGCGCATGGTCGGTCAGCGCTCGGCGTGGTTGCGGTCTCGTCGCAGGGCGTCGAGCCGTTCGCGCAGGTCTGCGGGCGAGTCGACGGCTACGGCGTGGCCGTGGTCGATCAGGTGTGTGATGCCGCTTTCGGTGTCCGCGGTCGAAGGCGGGACGGCGTAGACGGGAAGTCCGGTGTGTGCGGCGCGCTTGGCGATGGCTACCTGCGGCAGGAGCGGGTTCGGTGCGGACAGCACGAGCAGCCGCCCGCTCAGGGCCGCGGCGAGCAGTCCGCGGTAGCGGACGTGCCGGAGAGTCTGGTTGGCGCCCAAGGGCGCCGCGGAGACGATGAGTCCGCTGCTTTCCAGGACGCTGGCGATCAGGTGCTCGTTGTCGTGGGGGAAGGTGATGTCGACGCCGCTGGCACTCAGGCAGATGACCTGGTCGCCGGCGGTGTCCGTCGCGGCCTGCAACGCTCGTTCGTCGGTGCCGTATCCGGCCGTCGTCACCACGGTCATGCCGTGGGCTGCGAGGTCGGCGGCGTAGTTGCCGGCGAGGTTGACTCGGTCGGGCGTGGCGATGTGGGCACCGGTGATGGTGATCGCGTCGCGGATGCGGTCGCGCAGGTCTGGTTCGCCTCGGACCCACAGGGCGAAGGGTTCCCTGGTGATCCCGGCGGTGAATGCTTCCCGCGGCCAGTTCGGGTCCTCGGGGATCAGCAGCCGTGCGCCGATGAGGGGTGCCCTGCGCAGGTCGTGGTGGGCGTCGTCGAGGGTGGCCTGGTCACGTAGGCCGTTGAGCACCGAGGGGGGTGCGGCGCGGTCGAGCAGACGTTCGACCGCTCGGACGGGTCCGTACCTGGTGACGAACTGGATCAGGTCGTCGTGGGGAAAGTAGGCCAGGCGCAGCAGGCACGCGCGGGCGATCCTGATCTGGTCGAGTGAGGACACAGGTGCTCCTAGGAGTTGTACGGAGTGGTCGACGCGGAGGCGTTCAACGGGGCCGCGAGGCCGTGTGGGCCTGCTGGCGCACGTGGTCGTCGTGCCATGCCGAGCAGTGCTGTGATCTGTGGTGTGACGGTCGTGGTGTTGCGCTGCACGCCGTTGCTCTCGGTGAGGTCGCCGTGGTGGCGGGGTTGGCGTCCCGCCGCCACGGCGACATGAAGACCCGGTGGCGCCGGGGGCGCGTCGCCGGGCCGAGTGTGGTGATGTGGGGCTCGGTCAGAACCGCCGTGTGGTGACGCGCTCGACGACCATTCCCGCCTGCTCGGCCAGCAGCGCGTAGACGTCGTCACTGACGAAGAAGCCGGTCAGCGCGTCCCAACGCTGCCCGTCGTAGGGTTGAGCGGGATGGCCGGGCCGCCTGACCGTGCCGGGTGTCAGCGATCCGTCGTCCATTGGCCCCTGGTTGAAGAACGCCGCCCAGGTCTCGCCGTCGGTGGTGTCGAAGCGCACGATCGGCGTGCCGTCGGGCATCGCGAAGTCGTGCTTACGCACCAGGAACTCCTCAAGCGTGGTCTCCGACCGCAGCGAGACGTTCGTTCCCTCGGGGGACGGTTTGTCGCTGTCCTGGATGCTGGTGGTGACTTGTACTCCGTCGACCGCGACGACGATGAGCGTCGCGTAGCGCGTGTTCTTCGAGGACGCCATGGTGGTGCTCCTCTCGGCGGGCCTGGGTGCCCGGCCGGGTTGGCGTCCGGTTGGGCACCCAGGCAAAAGGCAGGAAGCGGATGCGGCGCAGGAGATGTGCCGGTCGGCAGTGACCGTGTTGTGGGTGGGCAGGGCGGACACCGGCCAGGAAGAGCTGGCTCCTGGCCGGTGACCAGCTGTCAGCGCTGAGGCTTGCGGCGTGCGGTGGTTCCGGTGCAGAGCAGCCGGCCGTCGTCCAAGAGCACCCAGCCGTGATCGTGCACCGCGGAGTGCAGAGCAGACTCAGC
>Ga0247771_1000240_pt1 | contig 19361 bp, 16 predicted proteins | sample UWRJL197509C6_FD_179948 | JGI IMG/M metagenome (GOLD analysis project Ga0247771, IMG submission 179948) | Plant litter microbial communities from Arlington Agricultural Research Station in Wisconsin, United States - UWRJ-L197-509C-6 | ecosystem: Environmental > Terrestrial > Plant litter >...
CGTACGACTCCGAGGGCGGCCGTTCGCTCGCCGCCGCCATCACCTCGCTGATGAACGGCGTCGCCTACCGGCGTTCCGCCGAGCTCGCGGGCATGGTCGGCCCGTACGAGGGCTACGCCCGCAACGAGGACGCCCACAAGCGCGTCATCCGCAAGCACGCGGCCGCCAACGACTCCATCCGCACGCTGGGTGGCAACGACGGCGCCGTGCACAAGGTCGCGACGCGGGCGTGGCAGGAGGCCATCGAGATCGGCGGCCGCAACGGGTGGCGCAACGCGCAGGCCTCCGTGCTCGCGCCCACCGGCACCATCGGCCTGATGATGGACTGCGACACCACCGGCATCGAGCCCGACCTCGCGCTGATCAAGTTCAAGAAGCTCGTCGGCGGCGGCTCCATGCAGATCGTCAACCAGACGGTGCCGCGCGCCCTGTCCGCCCTGGGTTACCAGGACGAGCAGGTCGAGGCGATCGTCGAGCACATCGCCGAGCACGGCAACGTCGTGAACGCGCCGAGCCTCCGCCCGGAGCACTACGAGGTCTTCGACTGCGCCATGGGCGAGCGCTCCATCGCGCCCATGGGCCACGTGCGGATGATGGCGGCCGTGCAGCCGTTCATCTCCGGCGCGATCTCCAAGACGGTGAACATGCCGGAGAACGCGACGATCGAGGACGTCGAGGAGATCTACTTCCAGGGCTGGAAGATGGGCATCAAGGCCCTCGCGATCTACCGCGACAACTGCAAGGTCGGCCAGCCGCTGTCCGCGGGCAAGGGCGCCAACACCGGTGGCGAGGCCACCTCGTCGACCGCTCCCAAGGTCGAGACCGTCGTGGAGTACCGCCCGGTTCGCAAGCGCCTGCCGAAGAAGCGCCCCAGCCAGACGGTGTCGTTCACCGTCGGCGGCGCCGAGGGCTACCTGCACGCGGGCTCGTACCCGGACGACGGCCTCGGCGAGATCTTCGTCAAGCTCGGCAAGCAGGGCTCGACCCTCGCGGGCGTGATGGACGCGTTCTCCATGTCCATCTCCGTGGGCCTCCAGTACGGCATTCCGCTGGAGTTCTACATCTCGAAGTTCCAGAACCTCCGCTTCGAGCCCGCGGGCATGACGGACGACCCCGACGTCCGCATCGCGACCAGCGTCCTGGACTACCTGTTCCGCAGGCTGGCCCTGGACTACCTGCCCTACGAGAAGCGCTCGCAGCTCGGCATCTTCACCGCCGACGAGCGCACCGCGACGGTCGCCAACGAGTACGGCGGCGGCGCGGACGTGGACATCGTGGGCCTCCAGACCTCCGTGGACGCCAGCCCCGCGAAGGAGACCAAGCCCAGCAAGCAGGACACGCGCGTGGGCAGCAGCACCGAGCTGCTCGAACTCCACCTCGGCACCACCGCCGACGCCCCGCTGTGCATGACCTGCGGCACCAAGATGCGCCCCGCGGGCTCGTGCTACCTCTGCGAGGGCTGCGGCAGCACCTCCGGGTGCAGCTAGTCGCTTTCGGTTCGACATCGTCAGGGGCGGTCCCGTTCGTCGGGGCCGCCCCTGCGGCGTTCCACCACGATTCCTCCACCCAACCTCCACACGCCCGCGCTCAACGCCTCGTTCCGTTGGCGCGTCTTGGAAGCACACGGGAACGAGGAGGCTGGCGTGGACGAGTTCGTCGCGGAGTTCCGGGCCGAGGCCGAACGGCGTCGGGAGGTCGGGGATCCTGAGTGGACGGTCGGGGCGCGGGTGCGTCCGGCTGTTGTCCGGAGTGTGCAGCGGTTCCAGGTCGGGGAGGCTGGGGACGGCGCGAATCTGATCGCGAAAGCGGCGGGGGAGGGGGCGTACTCCGTCGCGGTGCGGTTGTTCGTGGCCGAGGAGCAGAACCACGCGCGGATGTTGGCGTTGCTGCTGGAGGCCGCGGGGGCGTCGACGATCGCGAGCCACTGGAGTGACGTGGTGTTCGTGCGGTTGCGGCGGGGGTTGGGGTTGCGGCTCGAACTGCTGGTGTTGATGGTCGCCGAGGTGATCGCGCTGGCCTACTACCGGCTGTTGCGCGACGGCACGTCCGATCCGCTGGTCACGGAGGTGGCCGGGCGGATCCTGGGTGACGAGCGGCGGCACGTGCCGTTCCACTGCCATCGGTTGCGGACGGCGTTTCCTCCTGCGGTGCGGCCGGTGGTGTTCTGGGTGTGGCGGGTGCTGCTGTTCGGGGCGTCGGTGGTGGTCGCGTTCGACCACGGGCCAGCCCTGAGGGTGTTCGGGACGACTCGGCGCGGGTTCGTGGGCGAGGTGAACCGGCTGGTCGGCAGTGGGGGAATTCGGTTGTTCCCTGCCTCGCGGTCGGGTCGACTTCCCGGATGATCGACTGGGTGCGGGACCTCCACCACCAGGGCGGCAGCGCGTTCGCCGTGGCGGCCGGACGGCTGATCGTCCACGAGCGCCGCACGCGGCTCGTCGCGCTCGACCTGGCTGACGGGGCCGTGCTGTGGGACGTGCCGGTGGGCACGTGGCCGCGGGCCGTCGTGGTGTCGGGTGATCGCTGCCTGGTGATCCCGCAGTCCGCGGATCGCCTGCTGTGCCTGGACATCGCGACCGGCGACACCGTGTGGTCCGCCGACGTCGCCCCGTTCACCGGTCACGTGGTGTGCGCCGCGGGCGCCGTGCTGGTCGGCGGGTGGCGGCGGTACACGACGCTCCGCGCGTTCGACCTGGCGACCGGGCGGCTCCGGTGGACCTCCGACACGACCAGCGTGCGGCCCGGCGGGACCGACCGGGGGTTCCTCGTCGGCGAGGAGGGCGGGACCGTGGTGCGGCTGCTCGATCCGCACGACGGTCGGGAGTCGGCCAGGTGGGAGGTGCCGTTGCCGCTCACCGGGGACATCCGGGTCGAGGGCGGCCACGTCGTCGCTCGCTGCGGGACGTCCTCGCTGGTCGAGATCGGCGATCCCAGCCGGGAGATCGCGCGGGTGGACGGTGTCCTGCTCGACCACGAGCACGTGGGCGGCGCGCTCTGGCTCCGGCAGCGGACGGGCTGGGTCGGCGTGGAGGAGCCGGGGCGGACCGCGCCCGGTGTGGTCGCCGTCGGAGACGACGTCCTGATCGCGGACCTGGACGACGGCGTGCGCCGCGTGGACGCGGAGGGGCGCACGGTAGGCCGGGGGCGGATGCCGACGCGGCGGATCCGGCGGCTCGTCGCGGTGGACCGGGAACGTTTTCTGGTCGTGGGCAAGGGAAACGTGATCATCGCCCGGTCGGGTGACGTCCGTCGCGGTTAATTCATCAAGTGTTGAGTTCTGCGTCGAACCCTCGTAACCTCGCCGTCATGGACGCAGTGCGCACGGACCTCATCCTCGACTTCGCCGACATCGACGCGGGCATGCTCGCCGTGGTCGGCGGCAAGGCGGCGAACCTCGGCGAGCTCACCAAGGCAGGCCTGCCCGTGCCGCCGGGGTTCTGCGTGACGACCGAGGCGTACCGGGTGGTCGCGGAGCGGGCGGGCGTGGACGACCTGCCTGCCGACCACGTCGACGCGGGCAAGGCGCGCGAGCTGCTGCTGACCGCGTCGATGCCCGACGACGTGCGGGACGCGGTGCTGGCCGCGTACGCGAGGGTGGACGGACCGGTGGCCGTGCGGTCGTCGGCGACGGCGGAGGACCTGCCGTTCGCGAGCTTCGCGGGGCAGCAGGACACGTTCCTCAACGTGGTCGGCGCGGACGCCGTGCTCGACGCGGTGCGGCGGTGCTGGGCCTCGCTGTGGACCGACCGGGCCGTGGCCTACCGGGAGAGCAACGGCATCGACCACCACGTGGTGCGGCTCGCGGTCGTGGTGCAGGAGATGGTGCAGTCGGCGGTGGCCGGGGTGCTGTTCACCGCGAACCCGGTCACCGGCAAGCGCCGTGAGGCGGTGATCGACGCCAGTCCCGGTCTCGGCGAGGCCGTCGTGTCCGGCGCGGTGAACCCCGACCACTTCGTCGTGGACACGGCGTCGAAGAAGATCCTCGAACGCAGGCTGGGCGACAAGCGCCTGGTCATCCGGTCGCTGCCCGGCGGTGGCACCGAGCAGGTCGAGCACGCGCAGGACGGCGCGTGCCTCACCGACGAGCAGGTCCGCGACCTGGCCGACCTCGGGTCACGGGTGGAGGCGCACTACGGGTCGCCGCAGGACACCGAGTGGGCGCTCGACGCGGACGGCGCGCTGTGGCTGACGCAGGCGCGGCCGATCACGACGCTGTTCCCGCTGCCGGTGGGTGCCACGGCCGAGGACCCGCGCGTGTACTTCTGCTTCAGCGTCGCCCAGGGGCTGCAACGGCCGATCACGCCCGCCGGGTTCGTGGGCTTCCGGCTGCTGTCCGCGGGCATGTCGGACCTGTTCGGCTTCCCCGTCGCCCGCCCGCTGGACGGCGCGCCGGTGTACCGCGAGGCCGGGCAGCGGCTGTTCATCGACGCGACCACGGCCCTGCGCAGCAAGCCCGGTCGGGCCATCGCGCCCCGCGTGCTGGAGGTGATGGAGACGCGGTCGGCGGTCGTGCTGCGCGGCCTGTTCGACGATCCCCGCTTCTCCGTCGTGCACGCGTCGTGGCGGCCGTTCCTGCGCCGGTTCCTGAAGGTCGCGGCGCGCTACCGGCTGCCCCTGCGCATCGTGCAGGCCGTGCGGGACCCCGCGTCGGCGCACCGGCGGATGGAGGCCATCGCGGCCGATCAGCGGGCGCTGCTGACCATTTCGGACTCCGCGACGGCGTCGCAGCGGCTCGACCACTGCGAGGAGGTGCTGGGGGAGCGCACGATCCACGTGCTGCCGATGATCTTCCCGTTGGCGCTGGCCGGGTTCGCGATGCTGGGGCTCGCGGGCGAGGTGCTCGGCAAGCGGAAGGAACCCGGTGACCTCCAGGCGGTGCTGCGGGGGTTGCCGCACAACGTGACCACGGAGATGGACCTCGAACTGTGGCACCTCGCCTCCGCGATCCGCGGGGACGAGCCGTCGCGTGAGGCCGTGAGCGGCACGTCCGCGCACGACCTCGCCGCGCTGTTCCACGACGGCCTGCTGCCCGAGGTCGCGCAGACCGGGCTCACGGCGTTCCTGGCGAAGTGGGGGCACCGGGCCGTCGCGGAGATCGACCTCGGCCTGCCGCGCTGGTCGGACGATCCCACCCACCTCCTCGGCGTCCTGGCGAACTACCTGCGCCTGGACGACCCGAAGCTGGCCCCGGACGCCCAGTTCGCCCGCGGCGCGGCGGAGGCCGAGGCGGCGATCGACCGCCTGGCGCGCAAGGCGGGGCCGGTCAGGGGCCGGTTCATGCGGTTCGCGCTGGGCCGGGCCCGGCTGCTGGCCGGGCTGCGCGAGATGCCGAAGTACCACCTGATCGTGGCGTTCGCCCACATCCGGGGTCAGATCGGGATCGTCGGGCGGGAACTGGCGGCGAAGGGCGTGGTCGAGCAGGTCGACGACGTGTACTTCCTCGACTTCGCCGAACTGCGCGAAGGCTTGGACGGCAAGGACTTCCGGGCCGTGGTGGCCGAGCGGCGCGAGTCGTACGAGCTGGAGATGCGCCGTCGTCGCGTGCCGCGCGTCCTGGTGTCGGACGGCACGGAACCCGAGGCCGTGGCGACGCAGGGCGTCCCGGTCGGCGAGGGCGCGTTGATCGGCACGCCCGCGTCGGCGGGCACGATCACCGGGGTTGCGCGGGTGGTGCTCGACCCGGTCGGCGCGCACCTGGAACCCGGCGAGATCCTCGTCGCGCCGTCCACCGACCCCGGCTGGACGCCGCTGTTCCTCACGGCGGGAGCGCTGGTCATGGAGATGGGCGGGGCGAACTCGCACGGCGCGGTCGTGGCGCGCGAGTACGGCATCCCGGCCGTGGTCGGCGTCCCGGACGCGGTCGGCCGGATCACGACCGGCCAGGTGATCACGGTCGACGGCGCGCTCGGCACCGTGACGCCCGCTGATCAGGCCTGACGGAAACCGTCCGCCAGCAGGCGGAGGCCGTCGTCCACGCGGTCGACCGGGATGGCCCCGAAACCGATGACCAGTCCGAAGTGGACGGACTGGGCGAAGCTCCCGAGCGTGCGCAGCGCGACGCCGCGGGACCGGGCGACCCGGACGACCTCGTCCGGGTCGCCCTTCGTGCGCGCGGCCAGGTGCAGTCCCGCGGCGGACGGCACGATGTCCAGCCAGTCGGCGAAGTCCGACCGCAGCACCGCGGTGATCCGCTCGTGCCGGGCCGCGTACACCCGTGTCGCCTTGCGGACGTGCCGGGCCAGCAGGCCCTCGTCGATGAACCGCGCGAGCGCGGCCTGGGTGATCGGGTCGCCGTGCCAGTCGGTGAGCTGCTTGGCCGCGCGCAACGCGGGCCGCAGGGACGCGGGCGCCACCACGAACCCGAGCCGCAGCGTCGGCAGCAGCGTCTTCGAGAACGACCCCACGTACACGACCCGACCCGCGCGGTCGAGGCTCTGCAACGGTTCCAGCGGCCGGTCGGAGTACCGGAACTCGCTGTCGTAGTCGTCCTCCACGACCACCGCGCCGTGCCGCCGGGCCCAGTCGAGCAGCGCGGTGCGCCGCCGCAGCGACATCGGCGTGCCGAGCGGGAACTGGTGCGACGGCGTCGTGTACACCAGCCGCGTCGACGGCGGCAGCGCGTCCACGACCAGGCCCTCGTCGTCCACCGGCACGCCCACGACCTTCGCCCCGAGCGAGTGGAACAACGCCCTGGCCACCGGGTAGCCGGGGTCCTCGACCGCGACGCGGTCGCCCGGCTCGACCAGCACCCGTCCGACGAGGTCCAACGCCTGCTGCGCCCCCTGCGTGACGAGCACGTCGTCGGCGTCCGCGCGGACGGACCGCGACACGCCGATGTGCCGTGCGATGGCCGCCCGCAGCGCCGGGATCCCGGACGGGTCGCCGTAGTCGGCCTCGACCGAGGTGGGCCGCAGGAGCCCGCGCCACGTCGTGAGCGGGAACAGCCCGACGTCCGGCACGCCCGCGCTGAAGTCGTACGGCAGCGCGATCGGCGGGTCCCGCGGCGGTTCCGGCACGTCCGCCCACACCGCGCGGGGCCGCAGGTCGGCCCCTTCCGGCGCGCGCCGCGACCGCGGCCGGTCGCCGTCGGAGTACACGTACGTGCCCGCGCCCACCCGGCCGACCAGGAACCCCTCAGCCGTCAGCCGGTCGTAGGCGACGGCCACCGTGTTGCGCGCGACGCCGAGCCGTTCGCCCAGCTCACGGGTCGGGGGCACGCGCTCGCCCGGCCGCAGCCGCCCGTCCAGGATCGCGTCCAGCAGCTGCCGGTAGATCCGGGTCGACCGGTCGCCGCGGCCGTCCAGGCTGACGTGGAAGTCCATCGGATTGGCCCAATCGAAGTAGCGTGAATCGGACCTTACTCGCGGCCAATCGGCTTCCTATGGTTTCCGGGTGAACGGATTCCTCCCGGCCCGCGGCCCGGCACGGGTGCTCGCGGTGGCGCAGTTGGCGAACTCGCTCGGCGACGGCGCGTACCTCGTGTGCTCCGCGCTCTACTTCACCCGGATCGTCGGCCTGTCGGCGACGCAGATCGGCCTCGGCCTCACGCTGGGCTGGGCGCTCGGCGCGGTCGCGGGCATCCCGCTCGGCCACCTCGCCGACCGGCGCGGCCCCCGCGGCACGGCGGTCCTGCTGGCGCTCGCGACCGCCGTGGCCGTGGGCTCGTTCCTGGTCGTCCGCACGTACGTCCCGTTCGTGCTCTCGGTCTGCCTCTACGCGAGCTGCCAGTCCGGGCTGTCCGCCGCCCGGCAGGCGCTGCTGGCCGCGCTGGTCGACAAGGCGAAGCGGACCGAGGTCCGGGCGTACCTCCAGTCCACGGTGAACGCGGGGCTGGCGATCGGGGCGGCCCTCGGCGGCTTGGCGCTCCAGATCGACACGCGGGAGGCCTACCTGGCGGTGTTCGCCTTCGACGCGGTGGGCTTCCTGGTCGCGGCGGTGGTCCTGCACGGCCTGCCGAGCGTGCCGCCCGCGCCCGTCGTGGCGGGAGAACCGGCCCTGGCGGTGCTGCGGGACCGGCCGTACGCGCTGGTGGCCCTGCTGAACACGGTGATGCTGCTGTACATGCCGCTGCTCAGCCTGGTCGCTCCGCTGTGGATCGTGCAGCGGACCGAGGCTCCGCGGTGGACGGTCGCCGCGCTGCTCGTGCTGAACACCCTCGGCGTGGTGCTGTTCCAGGTCCGCGTGGCCCGGCGGGTCGACGGCCTGGGCGCGGCCACGCGGTTCGTGCGCCACGCCGGGATCGCGATGCTGGCGTCGTGCGGCGTGTTCGCCCTGTCGGCGGGTGGCAACGCGTGGACCGCCGCCCTCGTGCTGCTGGTGGCGGCGGGGTTGCAGCTGGTCGGCGAGATGATGCTCGCCTCCGGCGCGTGGGAGATCGGCTTCGACCTGGCCCCGGCCGACAAGCAGGGCCAGTACCAGGGCTTCTTCGGCAGCGGCGTGCCCGTGGCCCGGATGGTCGGACCGCTGCTGCTCACCGCGCTGGTGATCGGCTGGGGCACGGCGGGGTGGCTGGTGCTCGGCGGCCTGTTCCTGGTCGCGGGGCTCGCGATGGGACCCGCCGTGCGCTGGGCGGCGGGTACGAGGTCACTCGTCTGAGTGGTGCCGGTGGTAGTAGCGGCTGGCGCGCGCCCGGTTCCCGCACGACGGTTTGCACCACGCCTGCCGCGGGTGGTCGCGCACGAAGTACTTCACGCACCGCGGCGCGGGGCAGGCCCGCAGGTGCTCGCGGTCCGCGCTGGCGAGGAACTCGATCGCCGACCGGGCCAGGTCCGCCACGAGCTGCGTCGCCGCGTCGGCCTCGGTCCGCCGTTCCGCCAGCCGGGGAGCGCCCGCGGACGGCCACTCCAGCCGCGGCGCGCGCAGCACGGCGCTCGCGGCCTCGTTCACGTGCTCCAGCGCCGCCGCCGGGTCCAGCAGCCGGTCCGCGTCGGCCCGGCTCGGCGGCTCCGGCGCGACCGCGCGGGCGAACAGGCTCCGGACCGCCTTGCGCAGCGCCACGACCCGCGCCCTGACCTGGTCGTCCGCGGCGAGCGCCGCCGGGGCCTCGGTGTGCAGGCCGAGCCAGTCGGCGAACCCCGCCGCCGTGGCGAGGTCGTCCGTCTCGTACCGGACTGTTCCGACGAAGGCGAGGGCGGGATGGAGAGCCACGAGGGGATTCTAACGGGTTTCGGGCTTGTTCCCGTGTGACCGACCTGGTTAGGCTTCTAATGGCAAACCTGGAGAAGTCCGTTAGGAGTTCCTGTGTCCGTGAACCCGGTCCCCGTGTGGGCCGCGAACACCCGCCTGCCCGGCCTGCTGCACGGCCTGACCGACCTCTCGGTGCGCGCCGACTCGGTGCTGCCCGGCTGGTCGCGCGGCCACGTCCTGGCGCACCTGGCCGGTGTCGGCAACGCGCTCGCCCGGCAGGTCGAGTACGCCCTCGAAGACCGGAAGGTCGACGTCTACGACGGCGGCCGCCCCGCCCGCGACGCCGGGATCGCCGCGAACGCGGGCAACCCGGCCGCTGACCTGGTCGAGGACGCCGTGGCCGCGTCGGCGGCGTTCGACCGCGCGCTCGCCAAGATCGGCCCGGACGACTGGGGCCGGTCCGTCGTCTACCGCGACGGCACCCTCGTCGAGGTGGTGCAGGCGTACTGGCGGGAGATCGAGATCCACAGCACCGACCTGCGGCTCGGCTACACGCCCGCGACCTGGTCGCCCGAGTTCTCCGACCACCTGCTCACGTTCACCGCGCCCCGCGCCCCGGAAGGGGTCCAGGTCCTGCTGCGCGCCGACGACGGCGGGACGTGGACGTGGGGGACCGGCACGCCGGTCGAGGTGACCGGCGCGCGCAACGACCTGGCCGCGTGGGCCGCCGGGCGAACGCCGGTGGGCTCGGTGCACGGCGACCTGCCGGAGCTGAAGCCGTACCCGTGAGCGTCACGTTCTCGGGGCCTGTCTCGTCCCTCCGGTATGGGGACTGAACAGGTGATCGTGGTGACCGGTGGCACCGGCACCCTGGGACGCGTGGTCGTGGAGCTGCTGGAGGCCGACGGCCACGAGGTGCGCGAGGTCAGCCGTCGGTCGGCGGCGTGGCCGATCGACCTGCGCACCGGCGACGGACTGGAGGCCGCGCTCACGGGCGCGGAGGTGGTCGTGCACTGCGCGAGCACGCAGCGCGGCGGTGACGAGGAGGCGGCGCGGCACCTGGTCGAGGCCGCGAAGACCGCGGGCGTGCGGCACGTCGTGTACATCTCGATCGTCGGCGTCGACGTGGTCCCGCTCGGGTACTACCGGGCGAAGCTGGCCGTGGAGAAGGTGATCGCGGAGTCTGGTGTCGGCTGGACGGTCCTGCGCACCACCCAGTTCCACGACCTCATCGTCACCCTGTTCGCCGGGCTGGCGAAGGTGCCGCTGGTGCTGCCCGTGCCGTCGGTGCGGCTCCAGCCGGTCGAGGTCCGCGAGGTCGCCGCGCGGCTGGCCGACCTCGCCGTCGCCGAGCCCGCCGGGCGCGTCCCGGACATGGGTGGACCGGAGGTCCGGCCCGCCGCGGACTTCGCCCGCGCCTACCTCGCGGCCCGTGGTCGCAAGCGCTTGCTCGTGCCGGTCCGCCTGCCTGGGAAGCTGTTCGGCGCGTTGCGGCGGGGTGGCGGCATCACGCCGGAGCACGCCGACGGCAAGGGGACGTTCGAGGAGTTCCTGGCCGCGGACAAATAGGTGGCGCGCCTCCGCGAGGGCTTGTTACGGTCGTCGGGTGATCTGATCCGGAACACCTTCCGCGCCGCCGCCGTTCGCGTGCCGCGCGTGACCTCGTCCCACCGGTAGCCCTCGCGGGCCTTGGAGCGACCCCTCTCGTGGTCGCCGATCTCGCACGCCCTCTCGACACTTTGAGGAGGCACACATGCCTGAGAACCTCTCAACGGCGGGCAGCTCTCAACCGCTACTGCCCGAGCCCGACGCCGCCCCCGCCGGCAGGCGGGAACGCCGCGCGGCGGGCAAGAAGTCCCAGATCCCGCCGCGGGCGTTCTCCGCCTCGGTGGCGAACCAGCGGCAGTACGCCGTCCGCAGGCGCGGGTAGGGGAGGAAGGGGAGTGGGCGCACGCCTGCTCCCCTTTACCCGCGCCAGTCCTCCAGCAGCCGGTCGATGTCGGCGCGAATCCGTTCGCGGGCGACGGCTCTGTCCACACCGGACATGAGCATGGCGTCGTAGTCGGTGTCCTCGTGCCGCAGCGAGGCGATGACGGCCAGGGTCGTCTTCCTCTCGTCCAGCGCGCGGCCCGCCGCCGACCGCCCGACACGACCGCTGCCCCTGGTGCCCGCGTGCCGGGCGATGGCGACCGCGCGGTCCTCCGGGCAGCGGGGGAACAGCCGGGTGATCTCCTTCGCCAGCGCGGCCTGGAAGTCGACGTCCCAGTCGGCGCGGCGCTCCCGGTCGCGGTCCCGCCTGCGCAGGCGCACGTCCTCGTCGGCGAGGCACGAGTCCTCCGCCTGCTCCAGCGCGGCCTCCTCGACCAGGATCCCCTTGCGCTGGAAGCGTTTGCGCGACCGGTCGTACTTCTGCACCACCGCCGAGAGCCCACTGGCCTTCTTCGCGCGCCGGGTCAGCGTGGCGTCACCCGCGCCGAGGAACACGAGGTGGTCCAGATCCGCGCACTCCAGGCACAGCGGCCCACCGGGGTCGGAGACGAGCAGCTCGCCGGTGCCCCGGCACTCCGTGCACTCCCAGTCGACGGTGGCCACGTCCACCATCAGGTCCGGCGCCTTGTTCTGCCGTTCCACCAGGCTCTTGCGCCGCGTCTCGGACAGCCCGACCGCCATCCAGTGCGTCCGGAACGCGCTCTCGGGCTCGACGCCGAACCGCAGCGGCCGCCGGTCCAGCGTCGCGGCCGGGTACTCCACCTCGGTCGCCGCCAACCCCTGCGCCAGCGCCCAGCGCCGCAGCACGTCGAGCGCTTCCCGCGTCTTGTCCGGCGTCACGGCCAGCACCACGCCCAGGTGCTCGACCTGCCCGCGCCGCCACCGGTCGAGCTGCCTGTCCGGCAGCCACCCCAGCGCGGAGAACACCTCCAGCGGCGCCACGAACTTCCGCCTGGCCAGGAGCGCGGCCGCCGCCGTCTCCACCCGAGTGCGCACCTTCACCGCCCACATTGTCCACGACGTGCGGTGCGGCAGGATGGCGGTGACCCGGCCACCGCACCCGACACGTGCGCCCGTGTGGCGGTCCGGGACCCCTCGCCCCTTACGCTCTGGGGGGCATTTCGCCGGAGTGGTCGGCAGTCCGTGAACCGCTGCCCGATCAGGTGGACGGCCACCGAATCACCAGGAGGACCCATGACCGAGACCCCGGCACCGAAGAACGACGCCACCGAGGCCCCCGCGGTCGACGAGGCCGCCGAAGCGCCGACGACCGAGGTCGAGCCGGAATTCGTGCCCAACCGCCGCGACCGGCGGGGCGGGGCGAAGAAGGCCGCCCAGAACAGCAGGATCCCCGGCCAGATGCACAACAACAACGTGGTCGGGAAGCGCTCGTTCACCAACCGGCGCAGCGGCTGAACGACGACCCGTGCCGCCGATCCGGGTAACCGGATCGGCGGCTCCAGTGGTCCTATCGGGCGTCCTGACCTCCCGCTGAGGCCGGATCCGAACTAGCCTGGGTGAGGTTAGTCACCGGCCAAAGCGGATCGGAGGCGCCACATGAAGATCGCTGACGTGTTGCGGACCAAGGGCTCGGCGGTGGCGACGGTCGAACCGAGAACCCCGGTGAGCGAGTTGCTGGCCGGTCTGGCCGAGCACAACGTGGGTGCGATGGTCGTCCTCGGACCGGACGGCATCGCGGGGATCGTCTCGGAGCGGGACGTCGTCCGCAGGCTGCACGACCGGGGCGCGGACCTGCTGTCCGCGCCCGTTTCGGAGATCATGACCAAGCTGGTGTTCTCCTGCGCCCCGCAGGACACGGTCGACAGCCTGACCGTGCAGATGACCGAACGCCGCATCCGGCACGTGCCGGTGCTGGACGACGGCAGGCTCGTCGGGATCGTGAGCATCGGCGACGTGGTGAAGAGCCGCATCACCCAGCTCGAGGAGAGCCACGAGCAGTTGCAGGCCTACATCACCCAGGGCTGATCCGCGAGTCCTCGGCGGTCCGCCCCGCCGAGGACTCCGGCCCCGACCTCCTCGGGCGGATAGAGTCGACGGATCATGACCGACGTTCTCACCGAGGCAGCCCGCGCGCTGGTCGACTCCCTGGACGAGCGACGGCGCTCGGCCGTGCTGCGGCCGATCACGGACGACGACCTGCGGCACCGGTGGAGCTACACGCCGGGGCCCCGCGCGGGCGTGGCCGTGGGCGAGTTGTCCCGAGCGGCGCGCAAGGCCGTGCACCACCTGCTCGCGTCGGTGCTGAGCCCGCACGCGTACGCGCAGGTCGCGACGATCATGGCCCTGGAGGACGTGCTCGACCACCGCGAGGGCGGTGACCGCGACCGCCACCAGGGCGACTACTCGCTCGTCCTCCTCGGCACGCCCGGTGACGACCGGTGGGGCTGGCGGTTCGAGGGCCACCACGTGTCGCTGAACGTCGTCCTCGTCGACGGCCGGGTGTCCGCGACCCCGTTCTTCCTCGGCGCGAACCCGGCGCACACCACGTACGAGGGCCGCACGGTCGTGCGACCGCTGGCACTCGAAGAGGAGTTGGCCCGGCAGCTGCTCGACCGGATGGGTCCCGAGCACCGGCTGACCGCCGTCGTCGCCGACCGCGCCCCGGACGACCTGCGGACCCGCAACGCGCCGCGCCTCGGGTCCGTGATCGAGCCGGTCGGCGTGGCGCTGAGCAGCCTGAACGGCGAGGCGCGCGACCTGTTCACCGCGCTGGTCCGCTACTACCTCGACCGGCTGCGCCCGGACCTCGCCGCCGCCGAGTTCGCCCGGCTCGACCTCGACCGCGTGCACTTCGCGTGGGAGGGCTCCTCACGGCCCGGCGCGGGCCACTACTACCGCATCCAGGCGCCCGAGCTGCTGCTGGAGTACGACAACACCCAGAACGGCGCGAACCACGTGCACTCGGTGTGGCGCAGGCACGCAGGCGACTTCGGCGAGGACCTCCTCGCCGCCCACCACAACGAAGTGGATCACTGAGCCCGGTGGAACCAGACTGGCCGCACACCCCCGAAGACGCGATCGCCCTGCAGGAACGGCTCCGCCCGCTCGTGCGCACGACCACCGACCCCGACCTGGAGGTCCGCGCGGTCGCGGGCCTGGACGTCGGGTACGCCGACGACGAGCGGCTCGCCGCGGCCGTGGTGGTGCTGGACGCCGTGACCCTGGAGACGCTGGACGAGGTCGTGGTGCTCGGGACGACCGACTTCCCGTACGTGCCGGGGCTGTTCGCGTTCCGCGAGCTGCCGTCGCTGCTCACCGCGCTCGACGCGCTGTCCGTGACGCCGGACCTGCTGGTGTGCGACGGGCAGGGGCTCGCGCACCCGCGCCGGTTCGGCCTCGCCTGCCACCTCGGCGTCGTGACCGACCTGCCGAGCGTCGGCGTGGCGAAGACCCCGATGGGGCCGTTCTCGATGCCCGGCGAGGAGCGCGGCTCGATGACGGACCTGCTGCTGGACGACGAGGTCGTCGGCCGCGCGCTGCGCACCCGCACGGGCGTGAAACCGGTGTTCGTGTCGGTCGGCCACAAGCTCGACCTGGACCGGGCGTGCGCCGAGGTCCTGCGGCTGTGCACGGACTTCCGGCTGCCGGAGACCACCCGGCGCGCGGACTCGCTGGGTCGCCTTCAGCTCAGGTAGGCCAACTCCGGGTGCTGCTCGCGGTAGCCGTCGAGCAGCCCGCGGGCGACGCCCACGGAGTCGACCAGCGGGTGCAGGGCGAACGCCTTGAGCGCGTCGGCCCGCGCCCCGCCGGTCGCCGCGTCGAGGATCGCGCGGTCGACCGCCTTGACGCTGGTCACCAGCGCCGCGGCGTGGTCGGCCAGCGGGCTCACCGTCAGCGGGCGGGCCCCGTTGGCGTCGACCAGGCACGGAGCCTCGATCACCGCGTCGACGTCCAGGACCGACAGCGTGGAGCCGTTGGGGACGTTGAGGATCAGCGTCGCGCGCCGGTCGTTCGCGATGGCGTGCATGAGGGCCAGCGCGACCTGCTCGTAGCCACCGCCGTCGAGGTCGCCGTCGTCGCGCTCGTCGTCGCGCGTCTCGGCCATGTACGTGGCCTCGCGCTCCAGCCGGGTGCGGTCCCAGCTCGCGAACGTCGGGTCGTCGTAGAACTTCCGCTGCTGCTCCAGCAGGAACGCACCGCGGGACGCTCCGGACGCGACGGCCTCCCTGGTGGCGTAGTAGTAGTGCAGGTACTCGTTCGGGATCGCGCCGAGCGTGCGCAGCCAGTCCGCGCCGAACAGCTTCCCCTCCTCGAACGACTCCAGCCGGTCGGTGTCGGCCAGCAGCCGGGGGAGCAGGTCCACGCCGCCGACGTGCAGACCGCGCAGCCAGCCGAGGTGGTTGAGGCCGACGTAGTCCGGCCACGCCGCGTCGAGGTCGACGCCGAGCGCGCGGGCGACCCGGCGGCCGAGGCCGACGGGGGAGTCGCAGATGCCGATCACCCGGTGGCCCAGGTGCCGGGACATGGCCTCGGTGACCACGCCCGCGGGGTTGGTGAAGTTGATGACCCACGCGTCCGGCGCGACGGCGGCGATCCGGCGGGCGATGTCCACGGCGACAGGGACGGTCCGCAGCGCGTAGGCGATCCCGCCCGCGCCCACGGTCTCCTGGCCCAGCACGCCCAGGTCCTGGGCCACGCGCTCGTCCGCCGCCCGCCCGGCGAGACCGCCGACGCGGATGGCGGAGAACACGAAGTCCGCGTTTTCGAGGGCGTCGTCGAGGTCCGTGGTCGCCGTGACCACCGGCGCGTCCGGCACTCCCTCGGAACGTTCGGCGAGCACCTTGCCGACGGCGTCGAGCCGCTGCCGGTCCACGTCGTGCAGCACCAGCTCGGTCACGCGCCCCGGCGTGCGGTCCGCCAGCAGCGCGCGGTGGACGAGCGGAACGCGGAACCCGCCGCCACCCAGGATCACCAGCCTCATGCGGCTCTTTGTACTACGCCTCCGGTGGCCTCATCGTCTTCGACGGCTCGGGCGTGCCGCGAAACGGCACCCGCATGGCCGCTGTCGCGGGCTCGCCGGTGGCGTACAAGATCGCCGGACCGCTCTGACGGCACATCGATCGGCGCTGGTCAACCACCCGATCGTCGGGTCCGCGTCTCAGTCCACTGTGGACAGTGCGGGCCTTGACAGGTCTCGCGGACAAGCGGAAAGGTGCGGTGTCCGCCCGTTCCGCTCGCTGTCAGATGGGGGTCCTCGTGAAGGCCGCTCGAAGAGTCGCCTTGGTGGCCGCGCTGGTGTCGCTGCCGCTGACGCTCGCACCGGTGGTCGCCGGTGCCGCCGCCGAAGGTCCGGTGTTCGTCGACGGGGAGGCGCAGCCCGTCTTCGACCCGAAGGACGTGGTGCGCGAAAGCCTGTACGTCCGCGCGCCGGTCGACAGCGACCGCGACGGCAAGCCCGACGAGGTGTACACCGAGGTCGTCCGGCCCGCCGCGACCACCCGTGGGCTCAAGGTGCCCGTGGTGTACATGAACAGCCCGTACTTCTCCGGCGGCAACGACGTGGCCAACCACAACGTCGACGTCGAGCTGTACGTCCCGGACGGCAAGGGCCACTACGACCGCCGCGACGGCAAGCAGCTGTCCGCGCAGGCGGACGAACGCGTCGCCGCGGCCGTCGGGCCCAACGCGGGCCCGATCACGTCCGCCCGCTACGAGGGCTACTTCATCGCGCGCGGCTTCGCCGTGGTCTACGCGGAGTCGCTCGGCACCGGCAAGTCCACCGGCTGCCCCACCTCGGGCGGCCGCAACGAGACCATCGGCTCCAAGTCCGTGATCGACTGGCTCAACGGCCGGGCCCCAGCCCGCGACGCGGTGACGAGCGCGCCGGTCAAGGCCACCTGGACCACCGGCAAGACGGCCATGATGGGCGTGTCCTACAACGGGACCCTGCCCAACGCCGTCGCCGCGACCGGCGTGCGCGGGCTGGAGGCGATCGTCCCGATCGCGGCCATCTCCAGCTGGTACGACTACTACCGGGCCGACGGCGCGGTCGTGGCGCCCGGCACGTTCCAGGGCGAGGACCTGGACGTGCTCGCCGAGTACGTCTACACCCGCGCCGACCAGGAGATCTGCAAGCCGGTCATCGCCGAGATCGCCCAGAAGCAGGACCGGGTCACCGGCGACTACAGCGCGTTCTGGGACGAGCGGAACTACGTCAAGGACGCCGACAAGGTGCGCGCGGCGGTGCTCGCGGTGCACGGGCTCAACGACTGGAACGTCAAGGGCAAGCACGTCGTCCAGTGGTACGAGGCGTTGCGGCGCAACGGGGTCGAGCACAAGATCTGGTGGCACCAGTCGGGCCACACCGACCCCGACACGCTGCGGTCCGTCGAGTGGCGGCGCACGCTGAACCGCTGGTTCAGCCACTACCTGTACGGCGTCGACAACGGCGTGCAGAAGGAGCCGAAGGCGACGATCCAGCGCGAGGACAAGACGACCTGGACCGACGAGGCCGACTGGCCCGCGCCCGGCACGGCGAAGGCGTCCCTGCGGCCGACCGCCGGTGGTGACGCCAAGGGCGGTCTCGCGACCCGGCCCGCGACCGGCCGGTCCGTGGTGGAGACGTTGAGCGACAACTCCGCCGTGCTCGCCGAGACCCTGGTCAACGCCGCCGCGTCGGACAACCGCCTGTCGTACGCGACGAAGGCCCTGGCCACGCCGGTGCGGCTGTCCGGAACGCCGTCGGTCGACCTCGGCATCTCGTTCGACCGGCCCGCGGCCAACGTGACGACCCTGCTCGTCGACCGGTTCCCGGACGGCACCAGCAAGATCGTGACGCGCGGGTGGACCGACCCGCAGAACCGGTCCCGCCCGGACAAGACCGAGGCGATCAAGCCCGGCAAGCGGTACCAGGTCGAGGTGGAGTTCGAGCCCAAGGACTACGTCTTCGCCGCGGGGCACACGGTCGAGTTCGTCGTCCTGTCCAGCGACTACGACTACACGCTGCGGCCGCAGCCCGGCGTGAGCCTGTCGGTCGACCTCAACCGCACCACGCTCGACCTGCCCGTCGTCGGCGGCAAGACCGCGTTGCGCCGCGCGATCGGCTGATTCCCGCGGGGTGGGGCCTTCTCGGGCTCCACCCCGTTTTTTCGCGGCAGGGTAGACCACACCACCGACAAAACCCGTTTTCCCGCACCGAGTTGTCCACAGGCCACCTAGTTGTCCACAGTGGAGCTTTTCCGGCTTTCGCGGACTCTGCTCCGTGGCGCATGGTCGACGCATGAACACCGCGTTGTCCTCGATCCACCTGAAGGACGAAGGCGAGCTGATCGCCGCACTGCCGTCCCTGTTCGCGTTCCACCCCGTCGACTCCCTGATCGCGATGGTGCTGCGCGACGGGTGCCCCGGCAAGGTCGTGGTGAGCCTCCGCACCGACCTGCCGCCGCCCCGACATCGCCGCGCACTGGCCCACCAGCTCCTCCCGCGGCTGAGCGCCGAGTCCGGGGCCGTCGTCCTACTGGTGGTGGGTGGCGGTCACGCGGATCCGGAGCCGCCCCAACGCGGCCTGATCGACTGCCTGACGTCCGTCCTGGCCACCGAGGACGTCGCCGTGGCCGAGGCGATCTGGGCGGCCGGGACCACCGAGGGCTCGCGGTGGGTGGACTACGACCACCCCGAGATCACCGGCACCGTCTCGGACCCGAGGGCCAGCCCCCTGGCCGTGGCAGGCGCCGCGGTCGGCTACGTCACCTATCCCACCAGGGCGGACCTGTTCGCCGTCCTGGCCCCGCACGACCCCGCGGCCCAGACCAGGCGCGCGGCGTTGCTGGAGCGGGCCACCGCCGAGCTGGACCCCGCCGAGGACCGCGAGGACCGTGCCCGCCGCGACCTGCTGCTGGTCAACCGCGCCGTGATCGCCGCCCACGACCGCCCCGCCCCGCTGTCCGACGACGAGGTGGTCGCCCTGACCCTGGCCCTGTCCAACTCGTGGGTCCGCGACATGAGCCTGGTCTTCGTCAGCGGCCCTCACCGCGACGCGGCGGAACGCCTCTGGACCGAACTCACCAGAGCCACCCCAGCCCCGGAGCGCGCCCAAGCAGCCACCCTCCTGGCCTACTCGGCGTACGTCCGAGGCGACGGCGCCCTCGCCTCAGTAGCCCTCGACCAAGCCCAGACCGCCGACCCGGACCACTGCTTGGCCTCCCTGGTCCGCTCCGCCCTGGACAACGCCCTCCCACCCGCCACCCTGGCCAGCCTCGCCCTGACCCACTCCCACCCCACCACCACCC
>Ga0247771_1000241_pt1 | contig 19336 bp, 13 predicted proteins | sample UWRJL197509C6_FD_179948 | JGI IMG/M metagenome (GOLD analysis project Ga0247771, IMG submission 179948) | Plant litter microbial communities from Arlington Agricultural Research Station in Wisconsin, United States - UWRJ-L197-509C-6 | ecosystem: Environmental > Terrestrial > Plant litter >...
GTGTGGGCGTGGCTGACCGGCGGCCACCCGGACCAGGTGCTGGTGGAGCGCGGGATCGTCAAACCCATCGACAGCGAGGTCGCCGCGCTGGAGGCGATGGGCGTGTTCGCGCTGCTGTTCGGCGGCAGGCGGCGGCGGTTCGTGCTGGTCGTGGACGAGCTGGACAAGATCTTCTCGCTGGACAACCAGCCGAGGCCCGGCACGCTGGCGGCGTTCCAGACGCTGCTGGAGGTGTTCGCCAAGGCGGGCGCGTGCCTGGTGCTGTCCGGGCTGCCGGACTTCCGGACCGTGCTCGGCCCGAGCGTGCGGCAGCGCATCGCGCACACCGTCACGATGGCTGGGCTGAGCCGCGACGAGGTCGTCGAGTTCGTCCGGCTGGCGCAGGGCGGCGGGCTCGACCCGTTCACGGTGGACTCGATCGGCTACCTCACCACGGTCGCGCGGGGCAACGCGCGCACGGTGATCCGGTTGTGCCACCGGGTGTTCCGGATCGCGGACGACGAGGGCCCGGACGCGCCGGTGACGCACGAGATGGTGGAGCGGGCGGCGCGGGAGCTGTTCGGCACGCTCAGCGCGGACGACATCCACGGCGTGGTGCGGCGGCTGCTGGACGCGGCGGGCTTCGACTACCACCACGACTTCCTGCTCGGCGTGGGCGAGGACTCGAAGGCGGACTTCTGGATCACCTTCCCCGGTCGCGAGGGCGGGTGCGCGGTGCTCGTGACGCAGTCCCTGCTGGACGGCGCGAACGTCGACGACGTGCGACGGCGGGTGGCAGCGGTCAAGGACGGGCAGGGCGACGCCGAGGTGCTGGTGGTCGTGAACGGCGTGCTGGTCGAGGGCGCGGCGATCCAGGTGCGCGAGCTGATCGGCCGCGACCCGCTGGTGCACGTCGAGCGCACGTTCCCCGAGGACTTCCGGGCGCTCGTCGGCGCGATCAGCCGGCTGCTCGCCGGTCCGGCGGACGGCGACGTGGTGGCGGCGCTGCGGCAGCGGGTCGACCTGGTCGCGCGGCAGCAGTCCAGCATCTACGGGTTCATCGAGCAGCTGACCGAGCACGTCGACGGCGCGCGCGGCTCCACGGACCGGCAGCTGGCCGCCATCCAGCGCCAGCTCGCGACGCTGTCCGGCGGGGAGCGCGCCACGGCGTCGTCGCCGCTGCCGCCGGACGTGGAGAAGCTGTTCCGGGACGCGGTCGAGGTGCTGGAGGAGCTGACCCAGCTCGACGTGATGCTCGGCGAGGCGCTGGAGCCCGCGCCGGAGGAGACGCAGGAGGCCGTGCAGCGCAGGCTGCGGTCGGTCGACTTCCGCGAGGCCGCCGGGCGGGCGGTGCTGATGCAGAAGACGGTGCTCGGGTTCCGCGCGTCGGTGGCGCAGTGGTTCGGCGTCGAGGCCGCGGGCGGCGCGGCGCCGACGGCGGAGGCCGAGGACCGGCTGGACCAGCTGTGCCGCGCCTACGACGGGATCTCCGAGTACCTGCCGGTGTTCGGGCTGGACCCGCTGTTCGAGCTGCCGCCGTGGACCGCGCGCAACACGGGCATGGTGGCGGCGGTGAATCAGGCCGGGCGGCGGAACCGGGTCACGACGGCGTTGGAGAACCTGAGCCCTCGGGTCAAGCGCGCGGTGTGGCGGTCGTCCCGCTCGGGTGGCCGCTGACCGTCGTCGGGGACCGGTGGGGCGAACCGGTCGTAGAGGCCGTTGCACAGGGCGTGCAGCAGGTTGACGACGATGATCGCGGGCGCGACGACGGCGATCGTGCCGGGGAAGTTCGGTTCCAGCAGCAGCGCCAGGATGATGGCGGTCAGCCCGTTCTGCTGGCCGAGCGCGAGCCGCGTCCGGTCGCCGCGCCACACCTTCGGGATCGTCAGCACCAGCGCCACCACGACCTGCGCGGCGTACGCGGCCACCCCGAGCACCACGCCCGTGCCGATGTTCAGGCCGCCGACGAGCACCACCCCGACGGCGAACGTGGCCGTGTACAGGGCGACCTGCGTCAGACCGTCGAGCGACCGGCCGAGGTTCGGCCGGAAGAACAGCCCGATGAAGGCGAGCGCGAGCAGCAGCGCGTACCGGACGGCGAGGAACCCGGCCGCCAGCAGGAGGAGCAGCAGCCCGGTCCGGACGGCCCACCGGATCGGCCACGGCCGGGGCGCGTCGGAGGACGTGTGCCGCGCCCGCCACACGCGGTGGGCCAGGTAGGCGACGGCGACCAGCACCGCGTTCCAGAACAGGCTGGTGCCGAAGGACGTCAGGCCGCTGCCGACGGTGTCGTGGGCGCCCAGCGCGAACGCGGTGAAGTACGCGGTGAGCAGCACGGTGATCGGGTCGTCGAACGACGCCCACGCGGCGAGCAGCGCCTTGGCGGAGTCCGACATCCTGCTCTTGAGCCGCACCGCGGCCACCGACAGCGGGTCGATCTGGGCCAGCGCGATGGCGAGCACGACGTGGTCGGGTTCGCGGTACACCAGGTACAGCACGCCGAAGATGAACGCCGCCTTCGCGAGCACGCCCAGCGTCACGGCCAGCACGACCGTGCGCAGGTGGGTGCGGAACTCGGCGATCTCGATGCCGCGGGTGCTCGCGTAGAGCCCGAACCCGAGCAGCGCCGTGACGAAGAACCGGTACGCGCCGGAGGAGTCCACGTCGTCGAGCCGGAACAGCTCGGCCGCCGCCCACCCCGCACCGGCGGCCGCGAGCAGCGCCACCGACCGGAAGCTCACCGCAGTTCCAGTGCGAGCGCCGCCATCCGGTCGTCGGCCGCGCTCACCCGGTTCTGGTCGATGGTGACGCCGACCAGGTAGTCGCCGGGACCGAGGCGGTAGAAGTAGATCGCGCCCATCTCGACGTCGAGCACGAGCCGCACCAGCACGCCGCCGAGCGCGGTGCTGGTCGTCCGGTTCAGCCGGTGCGCCAACGCCCCCAGTTCGCGGCTGAAGCCCTGGTAGAAGCGGCGGCGGGTCTCCACGGCGATCTGGGTGAAGAACGGCGACAGCGACGGGTGGTCGAGGTGGTCGACCATGACCGGCAGCTCGCCCTGCGAGCAGTAGGCGACCAGGTGCAGGTCCTCGGGGCTGGCCGCCCTGGTGCAGGCGTTGACCAGCCGGTCGGTGTCCTCGCCCGGTCCGGCCAGCACGGTCGTGACCGGCTCGGGCGCCGACCCGATCGACCGGATCGGCTCCACCAGGTCGGCGGCCTCCCAGCCGCCGGGGTTCAGCGACGGCAGCCGGACCTGCGCGCGCAGCGTGCTCGCCAGCTCGGCGACGGCCCGGTCGGCGGCGCGCACGTCCGGCGCGGACGCCAGCGGCACCTCGGGGTGCTCGGTCGCGGACCGGTCCACGACCAAGCCGACGACGTTCTCGCTCGGCACGACGGTGTCGCAGAACACCGCGCCGTCCTCGGTCTGCACGACCGTGCGGATCAGCCTGCCGGTGCGGGCCTCCTGCAACGAGCGGTCCAGGTTCGCGACGGTGAACCCCAGCTGCCTGCCCAGCCGCTTCAGCTCGTCGCGGCGGGTGGTGCCGGGCAGCGCGTCCGGCGCGGGCGGCGGGTCGCCGAGCGCGTCGAGGCCGAAGTCGAACACGGCGCTGCTGTAGTGCGCGAGGTAGCGCAGCGCGGTGCTCTTGGCCATCGCGTCGTGGCAGGCCTGCCGGGTCTCGCCGAACTCGGGGCCGAGGTGGTCGGCCACCTCCACGTACAGCTCGTCAGGACGTCTGGGGAACGTCGACATCGATCTCCCTCCACACCTGGTCGGGATCGCCGGTCTGGTCCGCGAGCCGGACGTCGTGCGCCGCGATGACGGTGAACGGGTGGTCGACGCCGAGGAACTCGACGCAGTCGGTGTGGGCGGCGGTGATCAGCTCGACCGCGCGCGGCACGTCGCCGGAGGCGAAGACCACGCGGGCGAGGTCGACGTCCGCGGCCAGCGTCCACGGGTGCGTCTCGCCGAGCCGGGCGCGCAGGGACGCCCGCCCCGCCAGGACTTCCCGGATCGCCGCGTCCGGGTCGCCCGCCGCGCGGTGCGACAGGCCGAGGCCGAGCCTGCACAGCGCGACGTACGGGTGCTCCTCGGAGAGCCCGACCTCGGTCAGGAACCCGCGCAGCGCCCCGGCCGCCAGCTCCACGGCCAGCGCCGGGTCGCCGCCGACGGTGCGGTGGTCGGCGGCGAAGCTGAGCGAGCACGCCAGCGTGTCCGGGTGGTGCGGCCCGAAGATCTCCCGGAAGTCCCGCAACGTCTTGCCGTTGCGGGCTTTCGCGTCCCGCGCGCTGCCCGCGCGGCGCAGCGCGATGGCGTGGTTCCAGCGCGCGGTGAGCTGCATGGGGTTCAGCTCGGAGCGCAGCGTCTGGAGCTTCTGCATCGCGGTCATCAGCGACGTCAGCGCGTTCGGGTAGTCGCCCAGTTCCCGTTGGTAGACACCGATGCGGGACAGCGAGAACCAGGTGTCCGGGTCGCGGTCGCCGAACAGCCGCTGCCTGCGCCGGTAGTTGTCCTCCTCCAGGTCCAGCGCTCCCGCCGGGTCGCCGGACAGGAACATCGAGATGGCCAGGTTGTTGGCCGCGCTGCGGGTGTGCGGGTGGTCCTCGCCCAGCGCGCGGCGGAACCCCTCCCACGTGGCCTGGTCCTCGACCAGCGCCTCGTCGAACAGGCCGAGCCCGCGCAGGTCGCCGCCCCGGCCGCGGGCGGTGATCAGCGTCTGCGGGTGGCTGAGCTGCAACGCCCGCCGCTGCTGGGCGAGCGCCGTGTCGTCCAACCTCAACGCCTGCAACGGGTTGCCGAGCACGCGGTGGATGTTCGCCAGCTGCGCGGCGAGCCGCGCGCGCAGCGGGTCGCCGCTGCCGTAGCGGCTGGTCCACGTCTCCAGGAGCTTCTCGCCGGGGTCGAGCGCGGACCGCCGCACACCCGTCCCGCCGTCGGTGTAGAGGAACCGGACCTGGTTGACCAGCCAGCGGCGGACCAGGTCGTCCTCGCTGTCCAGCGCGCCGGACGGGTACACGTGCGTCTGGAGCTCGGCGAAGCGGCTCGCCCGGTCCGGCGCGGTCAGCTCCACTTCGGACGGTGCGTACGCGGCCAGGCAGGACAGGACCTCCGCGCGGCGGGACGCGAGTTCCAGCTCCCCCATGGCTTCCCGCAGCGCGTTCTGCACGACCCGGTGCAACCGCAGGGAGTACTGGTCGCCCCAGTCCACGCGGAACAGGCCGAACCGGGCCCCGGTCCACAGCACGCGGTCGATCTCGCCCGCGTCCAGCGCCAGCGGTTCGGCGTCCGAGCCGCCCGCGACCACCAGCCGTGCCAGCAGTGCGGGCGAGCGGACCAGGCCGAGGTCCACGCCCTGCGGGGACAGGAACGAGCACAGCTGGGCCAGCAGCACGGCCAGCCGCCCGGTCGAGGTGTCGCGCAGGGTCCCGGTCACCACGCCGAGCACGCGCGCGGTCGTGTCGCCGTGGCCGTCGAGGTGCGCGAGGAACGTGCGGACGGCCCACGCCGCCGAGTCCGCGACGGTGCTGCCCGCCTCGCGCTCGGTGTGCGCCGTCTCCTCCAGCCACGCGCCCGCGAGGTCCAGCGCGAGCGGCAGGTGGCCCGCGGCCAGCGCGACCTGCTCGGAGTCCTCCGGCGACAGGCCGGGCACCCGGTCGGCGAGCAGCCGGGCGCTGTCGGTGGCGCTCATCGGGACCAGCTCGATGGCGCTCGCCGGGGCGTTGCCGGAGGTCACCAGGACGTGGCCGGTGGAGCCCGCGGGCAGCAGCTCCTCCAGCACGGCGAGGTCGTCCGCGTTGTCGTAGACCAGCAGGAACCGCTGGTAGGCCGGGTCGCCCGCGAGCCGCTCCAGCGCGGACGTCGTGCCGAAGTCGGTGGAACCGGGCTGGCGCAGCCGGGCGGCGAGGTTCGCCAGGCTCACCAGCACTGACTGCCGGTCCTGCGCGGGCAGCCACCACACGAGGTCGTAGTCGCTGGCGAACCGGTAGGCGTACTCCAGCGCCAGCTCGCTCTTGCCGATGCCGGGCACGCCGCCCAGCGCCACCACGACCCGGCCCTCGCCCGCGTCGGCGAACCGGTCGCGCAGCTCCTCCAGGTCGTCGTCCCGGCCCACGAACAGCGGGTGGCGCGGCGGCAGGCCGAACACCGCGGGCGCCGCGCCGGGCACCCGCATCCCCACGTCCCGCACGGTGCCGGGCCGGTCGATCAGGCCGAAGTGGGTGAGCAGCCGGGCCCGGACCGCGTCGTGCTGCTGCTCGGTCACGGCGACGGTGTTCGCCACGTCCTCCGGCGCGATCCCGGTGTCGGTGAGCAGCAGGCGCAGCACGGTCGGCGCGCGGCCGCGGAGGAACTCCTCGACGCCGGTCTGGGCGGCCGAGCCGTCCAGGTTCGGCGAGGCGATGACCACCAGCCCCGGCGGGCGGGCGGCCTCCAGCCACGACCCGGCCTCGGCGAGCGTCCTGGTCTGGGCTCCCGCCCGGTCGAGCTGGCCGCGCACCCAGTCGGCCCACGCCCGGTCCGGCGGCGCGTACGCGACCAGCACCCGGTCCGGCTCGACCGTGGAGTCCAGGCCGAAGACGCGCCGGTAGCGGGCGCGCAGCGTCGGCGAGACGGGGGCGACCCCGGTGACCTCCCCGCCCGTCACGGCGGACGCCAGGCGGCCGTACTGGTGCTCCAGCGTGCCGCCGGGCCGGGGTTCCTCGACCAGGATGGCCAGCAGCGGGTCGAACGCGTCGTAGGGCCGGTACGGGATCTCGATCGACCCGTCGTCCGGCAGCCGCCGGGACTGGCCCGCGAGCAGCTCCGCGAACGCCGAGTGGATGGCCGACCGGATGCGCTGGGCCCGCGACAGCTCGTCCGCGTCGTCGAACAGCGTCGCCACCGGCACCAGGTCGATCCGCACGGGCGCGCGGCGGCGCAGCCGGGCCGCCAGGTCGGCGGCGTCGGCGATGGCCCGCGGGCGGGGCCGGAAGCACACGACGGCGACCTCGCACAGGGTCGCGATCAGGGTCAGCGACGCCTCGCCGGCGCCGGTCGGGGCGTCGATCAGGACGTGGTCGTAGTCCGCCTCGGTCAGCCGGGTGCGCAGGTCCGTCATCGCGCCCGTGTCGCCGTGCTGGAAGTCCGGGTGGAACCGGCCCGTCGAGTCCGGCTCCATCGGGGCGATCACGTCGATGTGGCCCGCGGCGTCGGGCAGCGCGAACCGCTCGACGCTCGGCTCGTAGCCGTCGCGCACCGGGACCGACGTGTACGCGGCCAGCAGCCCGCGGCCCAGCGCGGTCGGGAACTCCCGGCGTTCGACCAGGAACGGCTCCAGGTACTCGCGGACGCGGGGCACCTCGGAGCCCCAGTCGACCACCAGCACGCGCTTGCCCGCGCTCGACAGCACCCAGGCCAGGTTCGCCACCGCGCTGGTCCGGCCGGTGCCCCCGGTCGCGGACAGGAAAGCGACGACACCGGCTTGCCCCGGAACGCTCAGCGGACCGCTCATCACCACTCCAGGCCGGGGACGGGACTCGACGAACGAACCAGTTCGAATGGACTCGGATGCGCCCGTCGCGCGAATGGACTTCGTTCGAAGCGCATTTTCACTCGAATGGCCGCATTTCTCCTACAAAGAGCTCTGGAACGCGGCGTACTGGTCCGGCGTCTCGAGGTTCTCGGCCAGTATCCGGCGCAGCGACGCCCGGAGGGCGCTGTCCGGCAAGGCTTCCAGCCTGGCCAGGTCGATTCCCGTGACGTCGAGGAGTTCGGACTCCAGCACCCCGTCCGCGTCCACGCGCCCACCCCCTCACCCGCGCCCGCAAAGCTGCGGATCCGTGCTCCCGGTCGTTCGGGATTCCCCGTCGCCATCCTAGTGCGCGACAACTGGTAACGCGTCGAATAGTCCGATCGGACCACCGTTGTGGCCGAAGGGCGTGTTTCATGGCGGAAGGGGCCGGAAATCGGGGGGTGCGCGTGCGACCGTTCCGCCAGTTCGTCGTCAAGGTGCACAGCCGCTGCAACCTGGCCTGCGACTACTGCTACGTCTACGAGATGGCCGACCAGCGCTGGCGGACCCGGCCGCGGGTGATGTCCCCCGAGGTCGTGGAGCGGACCGCCGAGCGGATCGCCGAGCACGCGCACGCCCACGGCCTGGCCGAGGTGGAGGTCGTCCTGCACGGCGGCGAACCGCTGCTGGCGGGCCCGTCGGTGATCGAGCACGTGGTCACGGCGGTGCGGTCGCGGGTGCCCGCCGCGGTCTCCGTCCAGACCAACGGGACGCTGCTGGACCGGCCGTTCCTGGAGGTGCTGCGGGCGCTGGACGTGCGGGTGGGCGTGAGCCTGGACGGCGACGCCGCGGCCACCGCCCGGCACCGCGGGTCGAGCCACGCCGCCGTGGTCGCGGGGCTGGACCTGCTGCGGGAACCGGGGTTCCGACCGCTGTTCGCCGGGCTGCTGAGCGTGGTGGACCCGCGCAACGACCCCGTCCGCACCTACGAGGCGCTGCTGGCGTTCTCCCCGCCGACGGTGGACTTCCTGCTGCCGCACGGGAACTGGAGCGCGCCGCCGCCGGGCTCCGGGTACGCGGCGTGGCTGATCGCGGTGTTCGACCGCTGGTACGACGCCCCGGTGCGGGAGACCGGTGTGCGGCTGTTCGAGGAGGTCGTCCACGTGCTGCTCGGCGGCCGGTCGCGGGTCGAGGGCGTGGGGCTGAGCCCGGCGTTGCAGGTCGTGGTCGAGACGGACGGGACGATCGAGCAGTCCGACATCCTGGCCTCGGCGTTCGAGGGCGCGGCGGCGACCGGCCTGCACGTGGCGCGCGACCCGTTCGACGCGGCGCTGCGGCTGCCGGACGTGCGGGCGCGGCAGTCGGGGCTCGCGGGCCTGCCCGCCGCGTGCCGGGCGTGCGACCTGCGCGCGGTGTGCGGCGGCGGGCTGCGCGCGCACCGGTACCGCGACGGGGCCGGGTTCGACCGGCCGTCGGTGTACTGCGCCGAGCTGTACCGGCTGATCAGGCACGTGCGGCGACGGCTGGCGCGGGACGTGGGGCGGGTGTCGTGACGCGGCACTCCGTGTCGGCGCGGGACTTCGCCGCGCTGGCCCGCGGCGGTGGCGGGGTGGACGCGGTGCGGGCGCTGGTGGCCGCGCGGCGCAGCCGGACCCTGCTGCTGCTCCGGTTCGTCGTCGGGGCGGCGCCGTCGGCGCGCGAGGCGTTCGACGTGCTGGCGGCCGCCCGGCGGGTCGCACCGGACGCCGTGGACGAGGTGCTGGACGACCCGGTGGTCGGCGCGTGGGCGACCGGCACGGCGGTGGCGCTGAGCCGGGGCGACGACGCCTCGCCCGACCGGTTGGCGCGGGTGGCCGCCGCGGCGGCGGTGCGGGCCGGGCTGGACGCGGTGCTGGAGTTCCCCGCGCTCGACGGGTTCGCCCTGCCGACGCTGGGAGTCGTGGGCAGGCCGGTCCGGGGCCGCGTCGCCGTGCGGGACCTGGCGTGGGAGCCGACGCCGGAGATCGCGGTCGGCGACGGGGTGGTGTTCCGGCTGGTGCGGTGGAGCGGGGGGCCCGCGGCGCTCCCGGTCGACACGCGCGTCGACCTCGGGCGGTGGCGCGAGCGGATCGCCGAGGCCTGGGAGTTGTTGGAGCGACGGCATCCCGAGGTGGCGCGGGAGTTCGCGGCGGCCGTGACCGTGCTGGCTCCGCTGCGGGCGGCGGCGGGCGGGACGAGCAGCGCCACGCTCGCGGACGCCTTCGGGTGCGTGTTCCTGTCGCTCGGGCCGGACGCGCGGTCGGTGGCGGTGACGCTGGCGCACGAGTTGCAGCACACGAAGCTGGTGGCGTTGATGGACCTGGTGCCGCTGCTGCGCCCCGATCCCGACGAGCGGTTCTACGCGCCGTGGCGCGACGACCCGCGACCGCTCGCCGGGCTGCTGCACGGCACCTACGCGCACCTGGGCGTCGCCGGGTTCTGGCGGCGGGAGCGGGAGAGCTTCCCACGGGGGCACGTGGAGTTCGCCCGGTGGCGGGCGGCCGCGCTGGACGCGACCGCCACCATGCTGGGCTGCGGCAGGCTCACCGCCCCCGGCACGGCGTTCGTGGCGGGGATGGCCGAGGTGCTCGCGGCGTGGGCGGACGAGCCGGTGCCGCCGGAGGCGCTGGACCGGGCCCGAGCGCTGGCCGACGAGCACCGGCGGCTCGCTACAGCCCGGTGAACAGGTCCTTCTCCGCGACGCCCGGCTCGGCGCCGACGCGGATGAACCACTCCGTGCCGAACGAGTAGGCGAAGGCCTCGTCGGACTGGCCGAGGAAGAACGACTGCTCGCTGATCTGGCTGGCGTGGGCCCGCATGGCGGCCTTCTTGACGTCCAGGTACGCCGTGACGTCGACGGCGGTGGTCAGCTCGGCCTCGGGCTTGCCGAACCCCGAGGTGTCCACGTCCGGCACCTGGAAGCCCGCTTCCACGGCCATCTCGCGGCGGCGGTTCATCAGGTCGCGGTTCATCGTGGCCTGGTAGACCCGCGGCGTGCCCGCGAGTTCGGCGGCGCGCATCCCGACCCGGTGGACCTGGATGTGGTCCGGGTGGCCGTAGCCACCGTTGTCGTCGTAGACGGTCAGGACGTCGGCGCTCTCCTCCACCAGGATCGCCGCGAGCTTCGCCGCCGCCTCCTCGACCGACGCCGTCCAGAACGTGTTCGGGGCGTCGTTGGTGGGCTCGCCCATCATCCCGGAGTCCACGTAGCCGAGGAACTCCAGCCGTTGCGCGCCCAAGATCTCCGCCGACGCGCGCATCTCCCGGACCCGCCGGTCGCTCAGGAGCTCACCCTCGTCGAGGAAGCCGTCGGGCACCTCGCCCACCTCGCCGCGGGTCGCGACGACCACCACGACGCGGTGGCCCTCGTCGGCCGCTTTGCGCATCACGCCACCGCAGAGGATGCACTCGTCGTCGGGGTGGGCGTGGAAGGACACCAGGGTTGCCATGAGCCGCACGCTACGTCAGTCGTCCGGTGGTCGGCTCGGCCGGCAGTCGTCCGATCGTCGGCTCCGCCGACGCCGACACGCGGGGCCGGGGCGTCCACGAGCACGGCGGCCCCGCCCGCGATACTGCCCGTCATGCTCACCACGGAGGCTGGCCTGGTCATCTCGCCGACGGACCTGGTCGACCTGCTGGAATGCGAGCACCGCAGCACGCTGAACCACGCCATCGCCGCCCGCCTGCCGGGTGTCCCCACCCCGGAGAACACCGGTGCGACGGTCGTCACGAAGCACGGCGCGGCGCACGAGCAGGCCGTCCTGGAACGGCTGCGGACGCGGTTCGGCGCCGGTCTGGTCGAGATCACCCTGCCGGTCCCGCAGCACGACGCCCTGGTCAAGGCCGCCGAGGAGACGCGGATCGCGCTGGAGTCCGGCGCTCCCGCCGTGTACCAGGCGGTGTTCTACGAGGACGGGTTCTACGGCCGCGCGGACTTCGTGATCCTCTCGGAGCAGGGGTACGAGCCGCACGACACGAAGCTCGCCCGGCACGCGACCCCCGCCGCGGTGCTCCAGCTGACGGCGTACGCCGACGCCCTGCGCCGCGCGGGCCACCCCACCGGTCCGTCGATGCACCTGCTGCTCGGCGACGACACCGCGCACTCGTTCCCGGTGGCGGACTTCCTGCCGCTGGTCGACCACCTGCGGGCCCGGCTGCGGAGCAGGTTGGCGGTCCCGGCGGCGCTGCCCGCGCGGATCTGGGCCGACGAGCGGCCCGCCTGCGGCACCTGCCGGTTCGCCAAGAGCTGCTCGACCGGCCGCGAGTCCGCGCGGGACCTGTCGCTGGTGGCGGGGATGCGCACCGACCAGCGGCGCAAGCTCGTGGCGGCTGGGCTGGGCACGATCGACGAGCTGGCCAACGCCACCGCCACCGACCGGCCGTCGGACATGTCGGCGTCGACGTTCGGCGCGCTGCGGTCGCAGGCGGCGTTGCAGGTCATCCAGGACAACTCGCGCACCGAGGACGACCCGACCGGCAAGGTCGCCTACGAGGTGCTGTCGCCGGACGTGCTGGCCACGCTGCCCTCACCCGCCGCGGGGGACGTGTTCTTCGACATGGAGGGCGACCCCTTCGCCCTCGCCGGGGAAGGCCTGGAGTACCTGTTCGGCGCGATCACGCACGGCGACGTCTTCACCCCGTTCTGGGCGCACAGCCGGGCGCAGGAGAAGGCGGCGTTCGAGGGGTTCGTGGACTTCGCGCTGGCGCGGCTGACCGAGTTCCCCGGCAGCCACGTCTACCACTACGCGCCGTACGAGGTGAGCGCGCTCAAGCGGTTGGCGGCGCTGCACGGCACGCGCGAGGAGGCCGTGGACACGCTGCTGCGGACGGGGTCGCTGGTCGACCTGTACGCGGTGGTGCGCAAGGCGTTGCGGGTGTCGCAGCGGTCGTACTCCATCAAGTACCTGGAGCCGCTGTACATGCCGGAGGCGCGCTCCGGCGAGGTGAAGAACGCGGTGTCCAGCATCGAGGCGTACGAGGACTACCTCACGCTGGTCGAGGCCGGGGACACCGCGCAGGCCGAGGTCGTGCTGAACGGGATCGCCGAGTACAACACCTACGACTGCGTGTCCACGCACCGGCTGTACCGGTTCCTGCTGGACGTCCGGGCCGAGACGGGGATCGAGCCGCACGTGCCGGACGAGTCCACTGTGGACGCCCTGATGAAGGCCACCGACGAGGAGCTGGCCGCCGAGCGGCGGGCCGAGCGCGCGGCGAAGCTGGCGGCGGTCGTGGACCCGCTGATGGCGGGCCTGCCGGACAACCCGGCCGATGCCACCCCCGACGAGAAGGCGCGGGCGCTGCTGGCCGCGGCCGTGGGCTACCACCGGCGCGAGACGAACCCGGCGTGGTGGGACTTCTTCCGCCAGGTCGGCGCTCCCCTGCCGGACCTGGAGGTGGACAACACCTGCGCGGTGCCGGTGTCGGTGCGGACCGACGACTGGGTGATGCCCAGCGGGCGGGTGCGCAACGCCAAGCGCGAGGTGCACGCGGCGTGCGACCCGGACCGGCCGCACCCGTTCGGCCACGGCGAGCAGGTCCGCCTGCTCTACCCCGGCACGCCCACGGCGTGGACCCGCAAGGCCGAGGTGATCGCCGAGGGCGCGGACCGCGTGGTGCTGCTGGAGAGCGTGAAGCCGGACGAGCTGGACTCCTTGCGCCCCATCGCGATCCTGCCCGGCGACCCGGTGAAGCCCGCGCCGAAGGACGACGCGGTGTACGAGCTGGCGCAGGCCGTCGTCGACGTGCTGCCGGTGCTGCCACCGCATCCGGGGATCGACCTGCTGCGCCGGACGCCGCCGCGGCTGGTGTCCGGGACGCTGCCACGGGGCGAGGACCTGGTGGCGGCGGTGATCAGCGCCGTGGACGCGCTGGACGGCTCGACGCTGGCCGTGCAGGGCCCGCCGGGGGCCGGGAAGACCTACCTGGCCGGACGGCTGATCGCGCACCTGATCCGGCGCGGCAAGACCGTGGCGGTCACGTCGACCAGCCACAAGGCCGTGGAGAACGTGCTGTCGGCGGCCAAGTCCGCCGGGCGCGCGCTGGGCGTGCCGATCCCGACCGCGAAGCGCGCCAAGGGCAAGCCCGTCAAGGACTGCGAGTGGGAGCAGCCGCGCGACAACCCTGCGCTGGTGCGGTGGCGCAACGAGCAGGGCGGCGGGCACCTCGTCGGCGGCACGGCGTGGACGTTCGCCAACGCCGCGCTGCGCGAGCAGCCGTTCGACGTGCTGATCATCGACGAGGCGGGCCAGTTCGCGCTGGCCGACGCGCTCGCGGTGTCGACGTGCACGCGGAACCTGGTGCTGCTGGGCGACCCGCAGCAGCTCCCCCAGGTCGTGCAGGGCACGCACCCGGCGGGCGCCGACGCGTCCGCGCTGGGCCACCTGCTCGGCGACGCCGACGTGATCCCGCCCGACCTCGGCTACTTCATGGACCAGTCGCGGCGGATGCACCCGAACGTCTGCGCGCCGGTGTCGCGGCTGTCCTACGCCGGTCGGCTGCACGCCCACCCGTCGGCGGCGGAACGCTCGCTGGCCGAGGTGGAACCGGGGCTGTACCTGGATTCCGTGGACCACTCGCACAACATCACCAGCTCGCCCGAGGAAGCGGCGGAGGTGGTGCGGATCGTGAAGTCGCTGATGGGTCGCATGTGGACGGACAGCGGCACGTCCCGCGCGCTCAACGAGGACGACGTCCTCGTGGTGGCCCCGTACAACCTCCAGGTGCGCGTGGTGCGGCGGGCGCTGGAGCAGGCGGGGTACGACGAGGTCCGGGTCGGGACCGTCGACAAGTTCCAGGGCCAGGAGGCCCCGGTGGTGATCGCGACCATGACGTCGTCGGCCGCCGTCGACCTGCCCCGCGGCCTGGACTTCCTGCTGTCGCGCAACCGGTTGAACGTGGCGCTCTCACGGGCGCAGGCCGTGGCGGTCCTGGTGTGCTCGCCGCGCCTGGTCGAGGCCGACATCCGCGGCGTGGACCAGATGCGCCTGGTGTCCGGGATGATCGGGCTGATGGCCGGGGCGGCCCGCTGGCCCTCGTAGGCCATCGCCCGCTTCTATGGGCAATCGCTATGCCCCCGTGCGCCGACCTGCCCTTAGTGTTCAGGAATCCTTCTCCTCCCTGCAACGAAGGAGTTCCGGTGAGCACCAGGTTCCCGAGCCTGACACTGGGTGAGCTGACCGACGTACCCCCGAACGCCCGCCTCCGGGCGTTCGCCGCGAGCGGTGGCGGACCTCGTGACCTTCCCTGCGGGCCGAGGTCCGCCACCCCTTCCACCAGGCCGGACGCGGCGGGGTCCGGCCGTGCCTCCACCCGCTCGGTGATCTACGCCAAGGCGGGCTGACAGGTCTCGCGGTGACCCGACCCGGACCCTGATCCGGTCGGGTCACCGCGGTTCACGCTCAGGTGCGCGGCAGGCCGGGCGGGTTGATCTCGGAGGTGGGCACGGCCTCGCTGGACAGGCCCCACCGCTCCAGCACCTCGGCGTACTTGCCGTTCTTGATCACCACGTTGAGCGCGTCGGCCACCGGCTTCACCAGGCCGCTGTCCTTCTTCGTGGTGGCCGCGATCTTGCCAACGACGTCGCCGCCGCCGGAGAAGCTGCCGACGATCTCGGTCTTGCCCGACGTGGCCACGTGGTAGGCGGCCGTGGGGTTCGGGCCGAAGTAGGCGTCGATGCGGCCGGACTCCAGCGCCAGGTAGTAGTCCGAGCTGGTCTGGAAGTACTTGATGTCGGTGGCCTTCAGGCCCTTGGCCTCGTTCTGCTTCGACCAGTCGACGAGGATCTTCTCCTGGTTGGTGCCCGAGCCCACGGCGATGATCTTGCCCGCCACGTCCGCGGGAGCGGTGACCTTGAAGCCCGCGCCCTTCTTGGCCTCGAACGCCAGCGTGTCGAGCCGGTAGGTGGCGAAGTCGTACTTGTCCTTGCGGGCCTCGGTGACGGTGATGTTGGAGACGCCGAGCTGGTAGGCACCGGAATCCAGGCCCACGAAGAGGTTCTCCCAGGAGGTGACCTCCAGCTTGGGCTCCAGCCCCAGCACCTGGGCGATGAGCACCGAGATGTCGGTCTCCACGCCGATGGGGGTCTTGTCGTCGGTGGCGTAGAAGCCCAGCGGCGGGGCGGTGCCCGCCGTGCCGCCGATGACGAGCTTCCCGGTCGCCCGCACGGCTTCCGGCACGGACGCGGCGATGGCGGCGTCCTTCTCGGCGGTGACGCGGTTCTGCTGCGGGCTCAGGTTGATGACCTTGCCCGACGCGACGACCTTGTCCTCGGCCACCGCGCCGTCCGCTCCTCCGCAGGCCGAGACCAGGACGAGCAGACCTACGATGACGGGGACGAGTCTGGCTGGTGACACGGTGTTCCTCCGGGTGTTACAGGACCTTCGAGAGGAAGGCTTGGGTACGGGGGTGGTGCGGGCGGTCGAGCACCTCGGCGGGTGTGCCCTGCTCGACGACGACGCCGCCGTCCATGAACACGACCCGGTCGGCCACCTCGCGGGCGAAGCCGATCTCGTGGGTCACGACGATCATGGTGGTGCCGGTGCGGGCCAGGTCCTTGATGACGTCGAGCACCTCGCCGACCAGTTCCGGGTCGAGCGCCGAGGTCGGCTCGTCGAACAGCAGGAGCTTGGGGTCCAGCGCCAGCGCGCGGGCGATGGCCACGCGCTGCTGCTGCCCGCCGGAGAGCTGCCGCGGGTAGGCGTTCTCCTTGTCCGACAGGCCGACGCGGGCCAGCAGCCGGACGGCGTCGGCGTGGACCTCCTTCCTCGACCTGCGCTGCGCCGAGAGCGGCGCCTCGGCCACGTTCTCCAGCGCGGTGAGGTGGGGGAAGAGGTTGAAGTTCTGGAAGACGAAGCCGATGTGCGTGCGCTGCTTGAGGATCTCGCGCTCTTTCAGCTCGTGCAGCCGGTCGCCGACCCGGCGGTAGCCCAGGAGGTCGCCGTCGATGCTCACGTACCCCTGGTCGACCTTCTCCAGGTGGTTGATCGTGCGCAGCAGCGTGGACTTGCCCGAGCCGGACGGCCCGAGGACGACCACGACCTCGCCCGACTCGACCTTGAGCGTGACGCCCTTGAGCACCTCCAGGGTGCCGAAGCTCTTGTGGATCCCCCTGAGGTCGACCATCGCGGGGCTCATCGGTTAGCTCCTGCCTTGGCGCGGAGCACGGCGACCTGGGCGCGCACCCGTTGCAGCGGTGTGGGCGGGAGGTTTCGCAGCGCTCCCTTGGCGTAGTGGCGTTCGAGGTAGTACTGGACCAGCGAGAGCAGCGTGGTCATGGCGATGTACCAGACCGTGGCGACCATGAGCAGCGCCACCACCCGCGCGTTGCGGCCGTAGATGACCTGCGCCTGGTAGAAGAGTTCGCCGATCGCCATGACGGAGACCACCGACGTGCCCTTGAAGAGGCTGATCACCTCGTTGGCGGCGTTCGGCAGGATGGAGCGCATCGCCTGCGGCAGAACGATCCTGCGGAACTGGCGGAGCCGCGGGATGCCCAACGCCGCCGCGGCCTCCAGCTGGCCGTGGTCGACGGAGATGATGCCGGAGCGGACGATCTCGGCGGCGTACGCGGCCTGGTGCAGCGCCAGTCCGAGCACCGCGGCGCTCATCGGGCCGATGAGGTCCTTGGTGTCGAAGGAGAAGAACGACGGTCCGAACGGGACGCCGAAGTCGAAGCGCTGGTACAGGTAGGCGATGTTGAACCAGAACAGCAGCTGCACGATGAGCGGGATCGACCGGAACGCCCACACGTAGGTCCAGCTGACGACCTGGAGGAACGGGCTCTTGGACAGGCGCATGAGCGCCAGCACCACGCCGAGCGCGAACCCGAGGACCGTGCCGTGGAAGGTGAGCTGGATGGTGACGCCCACCGCGCGCAGGATCGAGTCGGCGGTGAAGTACTGGCTGAACACCGGCCAGTCCCAGCCGGGGTTGGTGGCGAGGCCGTGCAGGAACTGGGCCAGCAGGACCAGCACGACGGCCACGCCCACCCAGCGCCACGGGTGGCGGGACGGGACGACCTTCAGGGACGCGAGATCGGTCTCGTCGTCGGTGTGGGTGACCGGGAGCGGGCGCGCGGAAACGCTCATGGTGGGTCCTCGGGCCGTGGGGTCGGCGAAGAAGCCCCTGGGGGCTCGGGTGAAGGGCGGGGAGGAGGTCAGCGGGTGCGACAGATGGCGCTGCTGATCCGGCCGAAGTCCACGTGGCGGCGAGAGCACAGGACGGCCATGGCGCTCTCCTCTTCGCGGTGGTCGTTCGATCGGTGTAGTGCGAAACCGTAGACACGGTGGAAGGTCGCCGACAAGAGATGAGGGCCGCTCGGCACCGAACGCCCATCTGGTGAAACGTTCGGGTTCGGCGTTGACAGCTGGTTCGGCATCACCCGAATGAGTGGGCTCGGCAGGTGAACAGCGAGGCCTTGTCGCCCGTACTGCCTAGTGGACCCGCACCACCTGCACCAGGAGAGTCCCCATGGAGTTCGCCCGGATCGCCCGAACGGCGCTCGCCGCCGTCGCGGTGACCACGACGACGACCGTCGCGCTGTGCGCGGCCGCCGTCCCCGCCTCGGCCGAGAAGGCCGACCTGAGGGCGAACTGCGGTCAGGGCGGCGCGGTGCTGGTGGTCGACCTGAAGGGCTACGGGCAGGGCAAGAGCGCGATCAAGGTCCAGGACGGCGACATCGTGCTGGAGAACCGGGAGTTCACCGGGTCCTACGTGGGGTCCTTCCCGAGGGCCGCGGACGTGCCGCACACGTTCGTCATCACGCTGCGGGTGCCGGACAACAGCCGCCAGTCCTTCGTCCGGGAGGTGTCGACGGATCCCTGCGTGGCACCACGTGGGAACGCTCCCGTCACCACGCAGACCTCGGTGCCGTCGTCGGACCCGAGTTCCGCGGTGACCACCACGACGACCACCTCGCCCACGGGCAGTGGGTCCTCGACCCCCTCCAGCGCGGAATCGGCCTCCTCGACCACTCCGACCACCAACACCGGGGTCATCCCGCTGGGCGACAAGAGCGACCTGGCCCGCACCGGGGCGTCGGTCGCGATCCCCCTGCTGATCGGCTTGTGCCTGGTCAGCGCACTCGGGGTGATCGCGTTCAACCTGAAGCGCCGGTGCCGCACGGAGCACGGCGACGACGACCAACCAGCCGAGCCCGCAAGCGGCTGACCAGGCCCGTCGCGTTCGGACAGTGACCAACCATCACCCGATCGGCCTAGCAACTGCCGTGAACAGTGACCTGTGCGACTCCGTATAGGCAAGTGGCGGCCCCGCGATGCCCGCCGTACGGACCACGACAGGAGTGTCACCATGCGCCACGCACGATCGGACGACGCGGCCATACGCGTAGCCAGGCGAACACTGGGCGCCTTCGCTCTCGTCGGCACCACCGCGGTCGTCTGGTTCGGCTTCGTCGACCCGGCGGGCGCGAACGCGCCGACCGTGAAGGCGAGTTGCGTGGGCGGCCAGTCGGTCCTCACCGTCGAGGTCCGCGACTACAACGGCCGCGTGACGAACACCGTCAGCGTCCAGGACAACCAGCAGGTGCTGGACGAGCAGCGGTTCGGGACGTCCTACCGGAACTCGTTCATCCGGCCGGGCAACGTGGAGCACCTCTACCGGGTCGTCGTGTCGGCCGGGAACGACCGGACGGGCGACCAGGGGTTCTCGTTCGTCCGCTCGGTGCCGCAGCCGGTGTGCGCGCAGGCCACCATCACCCAGACCCAGGCGAAGGAGTCGCCGATCTTCGGGATCCCGATGATGCCGATGTTCCCGGCGCCCTCGGCCAAGGCGACGACCACCACGCCCCTCCCGACGACGACCACGACCACGCCTCCCCCGGTCACGACGACCAC
>Ga0247771_1000242_pt1 | contig 19293 bp, 31 predicted proteins | sample UWRJL197509C6_FD_179948 | JGI IMG/M metagenome (GOLD analysis project Ga0247771, IMG submission 179948) | Plant litter microbial communities from Arlington Agricultural Research Station in Wisconsin, United States - UWRJ-L197-509C-6 | ecosystem: Environmental > Terrestrial > Plant litter >...
AGATTCTTGTCGGCAGCGAGGCCCTCCTAGCAGATTTCAGCGTAGACATCCCGCAGGCCGCGCCGATCGTGTCGTCGCCGGCATGCTGCCGACGCAAAAGGCGGCGACGCTGGAGCGGCTCCGCCGAGGAACCGGGGCATGGGTGGCAGGACCGGGGCGCCCGCGCCGCGTCCCTGTCATTGCCATGGTGGGCGACGGAGTCAACGAGGCGCCTGCGCTAACGGCGGCCGACGTGGCGCTGGGCGCTGCCGACTTCGTGCTACTACTCGCGCGACCTATGCCGCGTGCTCAACCTCCTGGACCTCTCGCGCGCCATCCTGGGACGCATCAAGGTCAACTTCGCCTAGGCCGTCGTGTACAACGTCACGGCCATCCCCATCGCCGCCGGATGCTTGTACCTCATTGCAAACAATGGTCAGCACGTGCGCCTCGACCCCGTCTGGGCCAGCTTGGCTATGGCTCTTAGCAGCGTCGCTTTCCTATTGTTCCGCAGCTCTTGTCGATTCATCGCTCGGCCGCCGTTATAATCGGAAGAACCCTCCCCGCTTGGCTCTGCCGACATTTCTGTACCCGGCCATCGAAAATAGACTTTTGTTGCCCCAAACATGGCCGAGCGTTCGGCGTCCCCTTCACTGTCGCTTCGGCGTCCCCTTCACTGTCGCTTCGGCGTACCATTTTCCTCGTCCCCAGCTTACATTGTCCCACCTGCGCATCCTTTATTGAAAACTTCCTATTCAGCCTGCGACCGCGGCCTGTATCTGTCGCGACGACCTCCATCGTCTCGCACAGCGTCACCGTCGAGCACGAGCCATCGCTGAGCGCACGCGCCATCTCCAAAGCGCTATTGCAGCGCAACGAGCAGTAACGTGGATGACGCAGGGGTAGCGGCGTTCAATTGCGTCTCCGATCTAACAGTCGTCATCTCCCCTGATAGGCATGCGCGCTCAACTCGGCCGGCTCCACCCTTCCGTGGTCGTGTGCCCCCGATTTCTCCACGGGAGCTGGCGTTACCGAGTCCATCTCACCGAGGGGTTGTCCGGCCAGCTCGGGGTGCGGGTCGGTCCCCAGCTCCGTCGCCGGCTGCTGGCCAAGGCCTTTGCTGCCGCCGTCCAGCTCCGACTTAAATGCCGCGCCGCCTCCGGGCTCCGACGCGTCGCCGGTTCCCGCTCCGGCCGGACCCTGGCCGGCCGCGGCTCGGCCGCGGCGGTACATGAACACGCCGAAGAGTGCAATGAGCGCAACGCCACCTACTACGGCCCCGACCCCGACGCCGGCCTTTTCAGCGGTGCTGAGGCCCCCATCATCCCCGCCCGGGCTTCCAGTTTCTTCAAAAGAGGGTGAGGTGAGGGTAGGTAAAGAGCTTCTCGTGGCCTGGTTTCCATCACGAACGTCAGTCAAAGGTATGGTCAGGGGGTCATCTTCTCATTGCTTACGGAAGCCGACAAGTAGCTGAAGTCCGGGCTGGAGCCGGTCTCGCCGGTCGAGTCCCGTAGGAGCAGCGAGTACGTACCCGAGCCGATGCCGGATGGAACCCACGTGTAAAAGCTTCCGGTGATTTCGTCTAGATCGCGTCTTAGGTGCTTCGATTTCGATCTGGGCGTCCTCCCGATTGGACGACTTACTGGCGATGGTCGCAACGGGCGACTGGCTTGTACCCCGCCGAGCCATGAGAATGATGCTCACCGGCCCATCGTTGTTCGTCCAGGACAGGACGAAGCTCCGACCTTCCTGGGTCGGCCAGGCGGTGTTGTTGAACCGAGGTGCAGCGGACACGAAGCCAGGGAGGAGCAACAGCAGCAAAAGTGACGCGAGGCGCCGCCATGGCGTTCTGGGAGCCGCTCGACCGAACATGCTGTCTCCCCGTCGCTTGAAGTCATCTAGGCGCGTAACAGGCAACCCCAGCAGACAGGCACAGCTTCGCGCGGGCCGAGACGCGCTTAAGTATCTCGATCGCCGTCGATTTATCTGGGTCGCGGTCAAAGCTGAGCCCCCTTTCAACCAGGGTGGCGCAACTGTTACGCTGGTACATGCGTCAACCCCCCTGGCGCCAAGACATTCAAACCGTTGCGGCTGACCACTGGGCCACTGGGCCAACAAGAACTTCCATACACACCAACACCTGGCGTATCGGGCCCGGGGCGGGAAGAGCCTGGGCAGCTTGGCTGCGCCTCGCGGGCTCGGACATGCAGCTCCGCAGGTACTGCCTTATCCCAGTCGGGACGATTGACTTCGCCAAGCCCGCTTTCTTACCCCCAACCCTCGGTACTATGTGCGTCACCAAGATAAGGTCCCATCCTAGTGCTTCATGATTTTCTCTCTACCTCACCGACCCACGGTCTTACCGCACAAACACTTCTGATCCAGGACTGTTTCCGCCAGTCTCATACAGAACCACGAACAAGCTACACCTTAGCTTCCTGTCTCACACCAGCCTCGACGTCTTACCGTGTCCCTTCTGGGGAGCTTGTACCTGTCGCTCATCACCCCTAGTAACAAGCGGGCCGCCGGGCGCCATGAACCGCTCGTAGACGACCCAGACGACGGAGAGTACACCTCCAACAACCAAAGGCGCCAGCACCGCTGTAGAGCCCCAAGGATACGTACCACCGGCCCAAGTTAGCGCGAGGATCAGCAGGCCCAGGCCCCAGAGGAAGAGCATCTGGCCTCCGTAGTCAATGGTGGAAAGACGAGCAGCCAGGCGAGCACGGCGCGTCGTCGCGTCGCCACGCCTCCCGATGACCTCCCGGGGTAAGGGTTGCGGGCCGAGGAGCTCCTTGCGGAGGAGGAGAAAGACCAGGAGAAGGGACAGGACCCCGACGGGGATGTTGATGGCAAAACACCAGCGCCAGCTCGCCCGCATTAGGAACCCGCCGATCAGGGGCCCGTCGCCGAAGGAAACGCCGGTCACGAGCGTGAAAGATGGTCGAGTTCACTGCGTAGTCGTTCAGATTGACGCGGTCCGCCAGGATCTTGTGGACCGAGATCTTGACGCCGGCGGTGCCGTTGGCCTTTGTGGGGTTCGCCGTCACCGTCACTAGTTGTTGTTTGACAAATGCTGATAGAGGATAGGTTACAAGACCCCGGGATTGCTAAGACCCGGGCGTAGTTGCATCTATCAAGGGTTCCGACGTATCTACCCTCGGCTCATTCTGCCTAGTCCCATTTACGTACTGACCCCAGCCACCAAAGCAGGAACCTGCAACTAGGATGCGCATGAAGTTTCGGTTGCAATATACGTCCTGCTAAAGAGAAACAGCGACACGATATCTTGAACCGGATGCATCGTATATCCGGAATTACGGCTATTCAACTCTCCCGCTTAAAACGTCCCACATCAGGAACCATAAAAGATTACGGATCGACTACCATGATGTGAGGTCGACGGCCCAACTCTAGTGTTTTCCCCCAATCTTGTGCTCGTCACTCTACATGGCGTCCGTCGGCCAACAGATTTCGTCTAGAGCTGCTTCGTCGGATACACCCCGGCTCATGCCTTCTTTCGAGATTCAGGGCTGGAGCCCTAGCGTCGCGCTCCGTCCCTGCATAGCAGTCTCCGGCGCGTTTGCATACGGCCTCTACGTCCTATCGGCACCTCAGCATTACCAACACCGCTTGGGAAACGGCGCAGTCATCTTCGCACTAAGTGCCGGCTTCTTTCAATCTTTCCGCGACCTATTTCCCGACGACACCATGAACTACTCCTTTGCTCTGGGCATTCTCATCTGGCTTGTGCACATGGCGCACGTAGCTGTCTTTCGGGGCGACGCGGGCTACATTGCCGGCAACTCAGCCAAGTCAGAAGAGCTGTCCGAGGGAAATTGGACTGCCGTCTCGGCGCCGGAACTCAGTCCTTACCACAGGGCGTATAAGATGCTCTGGAACTTCCGCGGCATTGGCACATCCTGGCAGGTTGTAAAGACGGCAAATCGGCAACTGCAGGATGAGACAACCAACGGAATACAGTCGCGAAGGCAATTTTTCCAACGTCAGATTTTTACAGTCTTTTGTCGATACCTCGGCTTGGCTATCTTTTTTGAAATCTCTGATCCTTATGGCCTTATTGGGCCTCGTCTTAGTTGGTTCCCCCGGACCGGCTATCCCCCTTGTCGTGTCTGCTAACTGTGCTTAGGACCTTTCATGGGTCCACAAGAAATCTCGGATCGTGCGTTCCTCACCATGAACTTCATACTCCATAATTGGCTGTTCCTTTCAGTATTCCAGGAGGCCCTTAGTATTTTCTTTGTTTGCGTTCTCCAACTCGACGAACCGCACGAGTGGCCTCCGATGTACGGCAATATACTCGAAGCGTATACGGTTCGCAGGTTCTGGGCGCATTTCTGGCACAGGCTCGTCTACGCGCCGTACCGTGCAGCCGCAGATAAGTTTTCCGCCCTATTCTTTGGACCTGAGAACCGCGGTACTGCACGGCGATTTGCGAACGTTGCTCTGGTATTTTTGATGTCTGGTGCATTCCATTCGATCCTGGATTGGAAAAACGGCATGTGCAGCTATTGGGGCTCAGGGGTCTTCTATTCCGTTCAAACCCTTGGGATTGTCTTGGAAAGCCTCGTTCAACTTGCTTGGGCCCCGCTTCGCGGGCGCGTGTTCTCGTCAAAGCTATGTTCGATCCTTGAGCGGACTCTGGGTTACGTATGGGTCTTTGGTTGGTTTTTCTGGATATACCCGCAGCGTAATTTCTGGGAAATAAACTGTTATATTAGATCAAACACATAGTTAGAATGCAGAGAATTACCTATGGCTACAGGGGATGGCTCTGTTGAATATCATCTCGGCTGAGAAATCACGGGCGTACTTGACTTTGTAGTGTCAATGATTACGTTCGGAGCTAAAGGTGGACTGAGCCTTTCTGTGTTATATACTCGTGTGGATTTGAGGCTCTACGTTGCCTCATCACACCCGGAGATCTCACGTGGCAGTTGCAGGGACCCCCAAGCGGACGCGGCATACGCCCGACTTTGGTGGGTTATCTCTCGACTGCCTAACAAGCACCGCGGCCCTTTCTGCAACCCAGGGGACGACGAGGCGAAAAGTTTTGCCAACATGAAGGACGTGGAGACGCATCGAGGTGCGCTGACAACTGAACTGGAGGATGCCAATCCAACAACCTGCACACCATGGGGTGGGAATACGCGCGTGGTGTGTCTTAGTGGCTCACCACCATCCGCTGTCGGGACGCGGAGCTGGGCCACCTGCGGGCTCCTTGGACGTTCGAGGACATCCTCCGGCTCGTGATGCGGTCTGAGCTTGTCGTGGAGGGGGAGGACAAGAGCGACGCGGATATGTTCGAGGGGCATTTCTCCACACTGCTCTTCCGGGCTTGCCTCCAGAAAGACGTGGCCGCCGCCGCGGACTTTCTTCCCAGCCGGCTGAGCACCGCGGACGCGAACACGAGGTGCAGGGTCCGAACCGACACGTCCGACGCGTGGGAGAGGCTGTTCCGGGGCTTCCGGCCTATCTCGGCCACCCCGACGTGGTCCGGGTCCTCTAGGAGCACGTTGAGGACGCGGCCGTCGCCACCGACATGGGCCTGACTCCCATCCATCCCACCGCGGTCATGGGCCACAAGGACACGTTCAACGTCCTCCTAGACGCCCTAGACCGCTCCAGGCCCGGCAACCTCGCCTTCCACGAACGCTTCAAGCCGCCCGCTCACCTGTACGCGGCGCACGCCCAATTCATGTCGGTCTCGGGCCGCACGCTGCGCCGCATCGCCCAAGCGCAGGCCCGGTCGCGGTCCGTGAACGACGGCGAGGGTGCCATTGATGTGCCCCGCCGGGAGACCCGACGCGCAACACGTTCCACGAGACGGTGCTCCACCGGGCCGCCGCCATGGGCAATCTGGCGGCCGCCGCGGAGATCCTGTCCATGAGGGAGGAGCTCGGCATCGGCCTCGACAACCGCGACGCCAAGATGCGCACGCCGCTCTGGCACACGGCGGCGGACAGACCGCGATGCCCTGCGAGCGTCGCGACGCAGCGGCCCGACCGCACGTCCCAGAACTTGACAGTTCTGTCCCATGATGCCGACGCCGGCTGGCGGCCGTCCGGCGAGAAGGCGACCGACTTGACCCAGCCGTTGGGAGCACGCACAAACCTCACGGAAGACCGCATCTTCTACTGGACTCTGAATTGCAGCGGATAACAATCGCGCAAACCGAACATTGAACGGGACCCGCTTTATTTCGGCCCCTGGACGTCAACTTGAATTGGTCACACGCTCACGGCGTACGCCACTTGGGGCCCTCCGGAGTGATGTGATTTCTGTTCCAGCCGATGCGGCGGTGAAGCTAGGTATAAGGTGGGTTATATCAGAGCAAGTGATCGGGACCCAAGGCATGTTCCGGACAGTATCAGCATAAAGGGAGAACCCTAATTAGGGACACAGCTTGGTGACTCTGCTAGATACACCATGGCGTAACCCATAACGTCCTCCGGCTCTCCATCTTGCATCATTGGAGCATGCTGTGTCAAATTGTACGCCGCCTCTATCGTCCATTTGTCGCCCACCTTGGTCATTCCCATGCCCGGCGAGGTGCACATCACCATGGAGGATATGTGAGACGCGTTCGCGCTACCCACGCTATGGTGGTACCATCTAGGAGGCTGATGTTGGGTCCGGGGACCTGTGGGGGACCGAAATCAACCGGTACATCAGACTGACGTCCCACGGCCGGGCGGTTCACCGCCCGGAAGCGTAGTCTGTGATCTAGATCGTAACTCGCCTCTCCAAGGGATATGTCCTCGCCGCTGTAACCGATGCCGTCGTTCAGGCTTGCCGTAAGATTTGATGCTCGGTCACCAGTGCGAGGAGCCAATCCGTCAGGAGGGAGTGCGTCGGTATTCCGTGTCGCTTCGGAGCGGTATGCGCCGGGCCCTGTTCAACCATAGCCGGCTCCGGATTTCCCGGGCGACCGTCATATTGCGTCGAGACTGCAGGATGCGCTGTGCTGTTTCTCAACGGCACTGCCCTCCCACTCGCACCGGGCTACGATATTGCGTTCGGTGCCGGTACTCGACTCCTGGCCATGGGCTCCAACATCAGCCTCCCAAGCCGCCACTACCTCCCCAAACTCGACGAAGAGGGAGTTGGCTGCTTGTAGCTGCAGCCAAGCAAGGTGTCTAAAGCCCAGAATCCAACATATGAGAGTATATCTGCTAGGGCATAAGCAGCGGGAACTGGCAGCACAGGGGACTGACATACGGCACTTCCAGCATCAACCAGCCAATAAAGCTTACAGGATACGGTATCTTGTAGTTGGTGGAAAGCCTTCTTAGCTTGCCTCGCAACTTCGCCGTCAGAAGTTTGCCTATAGCTTCTCGCCGAGTCTTGCCCCTCTTGGACACCTACTAATCCCAGGGCTAATTTCTGCCAACCGTTAGCACAGGGGCCATCAGTGCAACTTTTTGACTCACCTGCCAGTGCCACGGATATTCCGAATGCAATCGGCTCCCAGGGGACCGAGGCCAGGGTGCTGGAGTACAACCCAAGTCTGGAAATCAATAGGATCTCAGAGATGCCGATAGACATCAACTTGCATGTCATCTCGGGCGCGAGCTGTGACACGCTTGTCTTGTACGATGATGGTACCTACGCCGAGTTTTCATTTCTCTATCTTGATATTCAGTGTAACCTGCGATGTACCACAGTACCACCGTCCGCAACATGTCGTCTGTGCTCGTGGCTTATGCTTCCCGGTTCCTCGCCAACTCTTTCACCATGTGAGCCTTCGTTGATTAGGTTCGTCGTGCTAGCCAGGAGCGCATATGCTGGCTGATGTTCTGGTCGTTCTTGGTCATCTCCCATCGGCTCGCCATCTTTCTCAATATGGTACTTATCTGGCACCTTGCGATCCAACCCATCTGCCAGTTTCCCTGCGGCTTCATTAGTTCGTAGCCACACGCGAAAGTCGCAGGATGGACTTGATTGACTTACCTAGACTGGTCAGCAGGTACAATACCTCAATGACAACAGGAACCCAACCCGACACCGGCAAAATCTGCCCCAGCGACCAATCCATCTCCTTGTTGGACGACCCAGAGAGCGCCAAGGACAAGGTGCGGACTTCCCAGAGGTAGTAAAGCATTGCCCCCATCGCCAAAAGCAAGAGCACGAGGACTATAGCCTGCAAGATTCGTTCTAGGTGGCGGACTAGCTGAGCGGTCTGGTCCCAAGAGTTCTTCCACCGCACAAACACCCACAAGAAGAGAGCGATGGCGTTCACAGGCTGCGTCGCTATCATGAGATGATGCATCCGCTCCGATGATTTATCCGCCCTTTCGGCATCGTAGCAGAGTTGATAGAACATGCTAGGGATGTCTTCCGCTTGGTGTTCATGCGCCAGAGCGACCCCGGGGAAGAAAATTAACAGCATGGACAAGGGGATGGCGAGATAACGAGGTAGCCGAGGTCGATACCACTCCCAGAACATTATTTCGAACGCCATCGTCGACACGACCAGGAGCATGGCGGCGGAGGCGGCAGTTGAGGAGGAGTATATACTAGTATGCGGCCGGGCGAGAAGGACGATGATTGATATAAGGAAGCCTATGGCCAGCTGGCGGATGAGCTCTACCATGATCTGCACGCTGGCTTTGATGCTGTTGCGGAGGCGGTCGAGGATGCTCCGAGGGCGTCCGAGGCAAGGCGCGTCCCGGTCGAGGATGAAAAAGGCGACGTAAAGGAAGGTAATCGTGGTCGTGGTGCAGAGGCTGGCGAAGACCTACACGTCAGTTAGTACAACGCAACCTGGGGATATCAACACTACACAGCACAAAGCTGTACTCACCCCTACACCAGCTGCATCGGGCTCACCCTCCCAATAGAGGAGCGGGCAGAGCTGAGTCTTACAGACCTGGCTCACATTGTCGATTATGTCCCTGGGCAGGGGTTCGATCTCCACAAACCAACTGAGCAAAGCCGGTCTATCGTCCAAGGTAGAGTTCGAGAGGTTTGCGGCCAAGCCCGGCGGTAATGAGCTTCGGAGAAACCGGACGAGAGACGTGAGTCCCTCCCCTTGCGGATTCTCCCAGAGCTGCTGGACATAACTCGCTGATGCGCTACAGTTTGCTGTAAAGTTCCATTCGGCAAATGATGTGTTCCTCAACAGAGGCAACAAGTCGGACATTGGGAACCTGCTATGAAGGGCGGAGTAGCGACTTCCAAAGCCGCGGTCCCTTGAGTCGTTAAATACGCATTCATGCGGTTGGGAGTCAAGCCGGGGGCAGAGGGTCGTTAAATATCTTGTGGACGAGGCTTGATAATTCGAGGCAGACGACGCCACGCGCCGGGTTCGTCGCTTCCTGGGAAAATGAGGCCAAATTATTGGCTGAGATGGTCAAGCTACGCCGTTTTGAGCGGCAATTTTCAGCCCCTGGACCCGACCGTCGTGTGGTTTGGCGGAAAACTCCGGGAGGCTTGCTCAGGTCGTACACCTACTCAGGGGTAACACTTGTTACCGCGGTTTGCTCCCAGCCACCTCTAGGCGCCCTGCTAGATTACTACTTTGAAAAGGAGGTACCTTTCCTACATATTTGATATGCAAAGTGACTTGTCGTCGTCGTCGGTCTTGCCATGGAGCTGCTGGCAAAAGTCGTCAACTTCCTGGAGTTGATCGCATGTCAACACCAAGGCGTGTCGTCGCCGTCATCAACATTGTCGTTCTCATTGTCGCCATCTCGTGCAGCGTCCAGCGCGCTAACATGCCGGACGGGGCAGGCCCGGTATCGTGTTAGCCCCCAGATCCTCCCGTATTGGCCATGAAGCCATTGACGGTCCAAGATGTACGCACAGAGATCAAGCTCTGGGACGCGCAGACGGGCGGCTGTGTGGCGACGTTCACGGGGCATAGCGGTGCGGTCCGCTCGGTGGCCTTCGCGCCCGACAGCTCATGCCTCTACACAGATACCGGCACTATCCCTCTCAGTGCGCCGTTGGCTGGCTCGGCTACGGCGCTCCCAGCTTCTCCGCATCCGCTTCACATTCAAGGCTATGGTGTCAGTGCGGACAAAGCATGGATCACACAGGACGGATGCAATCTGCTGTGGCTGCCGCCGGAGTACCGGTCGACGACGTCGACCGTAGCGGGCCTTATGGTGGCCGTAGGCTGTGCGTCGAGGCGGGTGCTGCTCTTCCGGTTCTCGGAGGAAGCGGACCTGCTGTCTTAGGCGAGGATCTGGTTAGACTCTTAATCCAGCTTTCCTCCAACGTTATCTCTTTCATGCCTTTGCCCTTATACGGGTCGTAGGGTAAGAGGCCGTTTTATACTTTAGGCCTTGCTGGTGGTAAATGTTCTGGAAGTATGGAGCAGTTCTCTTGGCTCAACCTCAGAGTCACCGTCCTGTGCTGTGCCACCCACCATCCCGCCGTCATCTACTCCTATGCGAGAGCGCGATCTCGACTCTCCTTGACGTGAATAAATCGTCGGGGGAGCAACGCGGTTGCATGTGGCTTGTTGCGTCCAATCTCTTCGGCCGGCTCTTATACTTTCAGTGACGCATAAGCACACCGGCGGAATCTTCCAACGACGAGTTCTTCATTTTGAATATGGTCGGCTACCAAACCCATTGTGCCTCCCACAAAATGGTAGGACAAGAGTTGCGTAACGTACTTCGTACCAAGAAAACCAGTTGAAATCTCGCTCTTTACCCACCGGTCCCTCTCCCATTAGACGGAAAGAAGCACTGTCCTTCCTCCAAGACACGCACCTCCTAGCTGCAGAAGTGACCGGACCGACCTCTTGGTGGTACCCCAGAATGTCGGTGGTGCTGGTAGTGTCCCCGGGTGATAAAGGGCGATGTCGTGTTAGGCGACTGCCCCGGGGCCAGAAGTGATGCCGATGTTGTCAATCCTCGTGTCATTGGCCCAATTGTTACCATCGGTGCTGGTGGTATACCAGAGCTCGCCGTCATTGTTGCTTCCGTGATGGAAGACGTAGAGGGTGCCCCGGTTGTTGACGACAGATGGGCTAGCGCTCATGCCGACGTTGGGAACCCTCTGGTCGCCTGTCCATCCCCTGGAGGGGTCGAAGGTGTTGTACCAGAGCTCGCCGTCGTTATCGGAGCCTTGGTGGAAGCAGAGGATGCGATTGTTGAAGACGATGGCGGACGGGCCGGCCGACAGGCCCGTCTTCGGCACCTGCTTGTCGCCGATCCATCCTCTCTGCCCGTCGAAGATGTTGTACCAGAGCTGGCCGTCATTCTTTTGGCCCTGGTGGAAAACGTAGAGCTGGTTTTGGAAGACCACGGCTGATGGGCTGGCCGACATGCCGGTTTGGGGGACCTCGAGATCACCGAGCCAATTGTTGCCGTTGAAGACGTTGAACCAGAGGGTGCCGTCGTTGCCGAACCCTTGGTGGAAGCAGTAGAGCAGGCTGTTGAACACAAGGACCGACGGGCCGGCCGACATGCCGGTCCCGGGAACCTGGGCATCGCGGCGCCATGTCCTGCCGTCAAAAACACTGTACCATAGGGTGCCGTCGTGCTTCAAACCCTGATGGAAGACGTAGATCAAGCCGTTGTAGATGCCGACCGAAGGGTTTTCCGACATGCCAGTGTTGGAAACCAAGGCATCCTTGGTCCAGCTGTTGTTGACAAACTGGGTGTACCAAAGCTCGCCGCTGTCTCCGGAGCCTTGATGAGCAAGGAAGATGCCAGTCGGAATGGGAGCCAGGACGTTCCCCGGGGCGTCGTGAGAAGCTTCAGCCATGGCGGTGTGAGGGCGGAGAGCTCTGAGGTGGTGCACGTGCAAGATTCAATGGTGGTTGGGACCCTAAGCAACCGAGTGGGTTTGGGAAAGGGAGCTGGATGCTGTGACTCGAGATATGCCATGTCTTGGCGTTCTTCTGTGTTCTTATACTCGTGTGGGCAGCAGCGCGTCTTGACATAACAAAACGCTCCATCACATGCCATGCGTGGGGCTACTCATCCCCCAAGTTGTCTTACGTGTATCTGACGCAGAAGCCCGGGGCTAGGAAGCATTCGGAATAGGGTTAAGGAGACAGAGGCGTTCCGGCTCGAGCGGTGTGCTGCACGTCGACAGATTCCGTCGTTGTCGCAGCGGCTGACTCCGGGCCTCGCGTTTCTCCATCGACTCCACCGACGAGAGCCCAAGGATCCCCGGGTTTTGGAAAACGTAGTGCAACTTAGGCACCTTGTACAAAGTGGTAGGTGTTCTGGCACCGGCGGTAGTAGCCTCGGCGAATCGTCGCAGGTGATCGAGGGCCATCGCGGTAAAACGAGCTCTCAAGGCCGGAAAGCCTGCGCTAGTGAATTAGAACATTATAGCTATATAGGGGTCTAGAGGGTTAGACATCAGGCATTCTGCGTCCCTAAACTGTGATACGTTTCTTGCTGAGTTGGCCGGCTCCCGGCAACGGCTGAGCTATACGACGAGCTGAACCTCGACGGCCGGCTGCCCATCTCGACCTTAGCTCCGTCTCACCACCTCCTCAAGCTCCTCTCCGATTCGCGAACCCGGCGATTGCCGCGGCCCACCTCGCCTCGTGGTGTCTCGAATGGTGATAGCAACTAAGCGGTATCGCAACCTCGGGTCGGCAGCATGTCCGCCAGGGTGCTGATGGGAGTCAGTGCTGGCCCAGGGGTTTCCGCCCGCACTTGCTCCTTATTAGGTGACCGGCTTTCGCTGCCGGCCCCGGTGAGGTGAGGGTTGAGTACCAGGAGCTAGGCAAGGTAGATGCATACGCCACTGAACGGCGGGGGACGCCAACTTCGGCTTTGGCCGTGCCGGTTTCCGTCATGCGAATGCAGAATGCAGCTTATGCTGCACCGGAAGGTGTTCCGGGTCTCGGGTCATCAGTAAGCAAGGCGGGGCTAATGGGTCCAGATGCTGCACCGGCCGGGCCTGACGTAAGGTCGCGCTTCTAAAGTGTTCTCTTAGCCAACGAGGCTTCAGTCCGGCCTCTGGCAGGCCCCATCATACGATTGATCATGCCTCGTCGCAGAAGGCTGAATCGGAGTGCACGTCTCGTGGCGAGATCTGATTCCCACAATCCCGCGCCTGGCCTGACTGATGCCGAGATCCAGTGGTGGCCATGTAAACGATTCTTTTGCGTCATGCCCGGAAAGTGGTAGGAGCCCCCAAAAGGGGAACCAGCTAGACCATCATGTTTCAACCAATGCCGGCCGAGAACCAGGCCACCTGTCCAGGTAACGTTAGAGCTCCATATCTTATCTGCTGACAGCTAGTAACAGCTGTCAGGCGGACCGGCCATACCCTCTCAAGAGGCGATAGTACATGACGTTGCTGTCGAAGGTATGTATAGGTAACTAGGGTGGGCGAGTCGCTGCAGGCGGTGCCGTTGGCGGCGAAGGGACGTTGAGGTATGACTCAAAGTCAGAAGCCCTCCATCAGTCATCATGTGCATAGTGCCTGGGAGCACATTGATAACCTTAGGCTAACTTGAGAGGCTCGTAGCCGCAACGGCTGTTGTGGGCCACGAATCGAGAACATCCAATAAAGAACTATTCCGACGACTGGGAACAGGGCACAGGAAGACGTCAAGACATTATATTAGCTTTGAGCATAGAGCCCATTTCGACATTGAGACCTTGCCTGGACGCTGCTGACTGTTGACAGGAGTCGTTCAGAAGGGAGGGGCATGTTTAAATCTGCAGAGACCAGGTGGAGCAAGGAGAGTGAGGAGGGAGATGGCATATCCAAGTCTGCAGCGACTAAAGGAAACTAGGAAGTGAAGACAACTATAGACAAGACTGTACTGCATGCTATCAGGTCCGGGCAGGGGCTCATCTTGGGTCGCTTTGGAAGTGCCGAGTTTTTGGATCCCATCGGCTAGAGTTGAAGCAATTCTAGTCAGCTGCTCCACATACCTTTCCTCAAACGAAGCTCAGGATGAGCAAGCCTGAGTAGCGCCTGAGCAAGACAGCAAAAGCGGCGAGCCACCAGGTGGGTGATGCCGAGGTGCAGGCGTCTAGATTCGTCTCATATAACATGCTACAATAACTCTGCCTCCTGGTGCTCACCTCCCCTCGTAGCTCTGCGCGCTCAGCTCCACCGGATGCGCCATCCCGGTGCTGTCCGCACCGGCCACCCCCGACGGACTCTGCGGCGAGTGCGGCGAGTACATCTCGTTTGCCGGCTGGCCATCCAGCTCCGGCTTTGCTATCGGGTCCGTCCCCAGCTCCGCCGCCGGATGCGGCGAGTAGATCTCGCTCACGGCCTGCCCGCCCAGCTCCGGCTTCGACGCCGGGTCCGCCCCCAGCTCCGCCGCGCCGCCGGCGGCCTCCTTCCCGGCGGCCGCGCGGCCGCGGCGGTACATCAGGAAGCCAACGGCCACGACCAAGGCGATGCCCCCCACCCCGGCGCCGACCCCGATGCCGGCTTTGGCGCCGGGGCTGAGACCTCCGTCCCCGTTCCCGTTGCTGCCGCCGCCCGCGTCCCCTCGCCCCGTCTCGTCGGGCGGCGGCTGGCTGCCGGACGTACTGGGTGTGGTTGGCGTTGGGGCTGTTGGCGCCGGGGTGGTTGGCGCCGGAGTGGTTGGCGCCGGAGTGGTTGGCGCTTGAGAGGTCGTCAGAGGCGTCGTCGTCCCCACCTGAAGGCAGACGCCATGTCAGTTTTCAAGGAAGTCGGGGTAGAAGGTTGCCGGAGCGTACCGAGCCCGTGCCGACGTATTGGAACTGTATGCCATAGTTGGGCCCCGTCGCGTCCTCGATTGCCAGGGAGTAAGTGCCCGATGGGATACCCGCAGGGGTCCATGTGAACGAGGTCCCGGTGAGGCCACCTGTGGTGAACGTGAGTTTAGTCCCCAAAGCACCGTGGCCACTAATGGCGGCAGATGCACAGTCATTGTTGTGCTATGGGCCCAAGGTACTCACTGGCTATTCGTTGGACAGGCGACAGATTGGAGGCCGAGCCAGACATCAGCGAGATGGTAACAGGTCCTTGAGCGCCTGTCCACATCAGGGTGAATGGCCGTCCTTCCTGGATGTTGTAGTCAGAGTTGGTCCATCGTGGGATGCCATAGGCAACATCTGGGAGAAGGAGACATAGTAGCACCGAGATGACGCGCAGCGAACCCATGAGGCCTCGCCGCCCGTACATCTCGACTACGGTCCCGACGAGACGAAGGTCGAAGCGTCTGCGCTGGTCCAGGAAGCCCTCTGTCAGGAAGTGACGACAGCCTACTCCCGGAGAACACCCGCAACAACCATATGCTGGCCGTTGGGTCCTCGAGGGGACCAGGCAATTTAAGAACGCGTCGTTCGCGTCTGGGAGCCTCTTTTCGCGCTAGTGGTAGTGGCTGGCCAGATGGAGCTAGTGTCCCAAGATTGGGGGTGGGCGGCTTGGGCCAGCACGGACATTCGGCCAGAACTCCAGAATTAACATGTCCTCTTCCGAACCTGTGCAGCCGCCGCTCTACCCCGTACTCCGTAGACTGAGCCGGCATGGGCCGGCCTGGGCCGCCTGAGCCAGCTTGAACACGGCTAGATGATGAGCGGTGCTGTGAAGCGTTCGTGGTGGCCCATGTTGAGCGAGAGCCACAGGGGAGCTCCAGGTAGGGGTTGTTGGCCCGACTCCTCTTCCGGTTAGGTGGCCCACTGAACCGCCTAGAGATAAAAGCCGGGATCTCGAACGCGTGCAACCTGTGGACGTTCTTCGTAAACAAACATCCTGAGCCTTCAAACCCGCTTGCAAGCCAGCTCTCGCTACCGCGTGCTCGACGGGGCCATCATGCCGGCGCAGAAGAGAAAGCAGCCGCTCGGCCTGGCGGACGCGAATGCCGGCGTTGCTCAGGTCTGTCTTCCGAGCCGGGACGCCCCTGCACAGGACCATGCATCCCGTCCCCGCCCGCTAACGCGCTTCCAACCGGTTAGACATCCGACCGCCAGAAGCCGGCCGCATTTGACGGCGGCGAGAACGCCGTCCCCTCCGCACCGGCCGCGAAGAAGGCCCGGGTCGCCAAGCCCAAGCCGGACCCGCTCGACGTCTCGGGCGTCGAGCTAGACTACGAGGTGGTGCCCGTCTACGACACGTGCGACACCGTCCGGCGCAAGATCCGCGCCCACCTGCGCAAGGACGGCGTCACGCAGGCCGCTTTCCTGCGCGCCATCACGGCGACCGCCTTTCCTGACGGCCGCCGCAGGCCGGCGGCGTCCTCGTTCAACAACTTCCTGAAGCTTAAGGGCCCGTTGGCCGGGAACGCCAACGCCGTCTTCTACGCCGCCTACGTCTTCTTCGAGAAGCTACGCATCAAGGAGAAGAAGCCCAAGAGCAAAGACCGTGAGGTCATGGAGGAGAGATGGTCCCCCGGCGGTGTAGACATCGAGAGACCGGAGGGCAAGAACGGCTACTGGTGCCGTGAGAACGAGAGACCGGTCATGGACAAATACGGGACTTTGACCTTTCAGTGACAGGTATCCTCTACATGCTGCGTCCCTCACGCCTCGACACCCATGTGTGACAGGCTTTGGTGGTAGCAGGGAGCAGGTCCCGGTACGGCCATAACCAGCCAGCTCCTGACGCCACAGGCTACGCATCCTAGGAGCAGAGGCGACATACCAAGGTACCTACTAGACAACGTGTACCGGTAGATTGTAGAACAACATTTCATACTGCCACAAGTTTCACGGCTACTGCTGAGATCTGTTCTGACGGCCAACAACATCTCACTTGTCAGGTTGACGCCAAGAAATCAGCCAACTTACGGCAGTGGCAAGCTGGAGAAAGCCTGCTGGAAACCTCACCCAACCCCATGTGACTCGAATTCGAACATTGGCGCTCGTACACGGCCACCTCAGCCCGGTTTTTGTCTCCATCTCCAACCCATCAAAGCAGTCGGGAGGTGGTTCATTATCTTGTCCACACTATCACGTTCGACGCGCACCAGGCAGTAAACCGTAATGCGCTCTCCAACTGCCACACGACTTTCCAACGCGTCATGGGCACGATTCGACCGATAACAGGGGCACTTTGGCGATCTAGGTCTGGCTCTCGTCCCTCTTCAGCGCCTCTCGCCCCACCGCCGCCAGATCATCGCTGAGGAGCGTCTCAGCATCCGACTTCCCGAGAGCCATTTCCAGGAGCGCGGCAGAGACCTCTTTGATGCCAACGGTTGGAACCAATCCGGAAATAGCCATCGCTGTCCCCATGACGCCTCTCATGACACCACCTCCGCCCGTGATGAACCCGGGCTTTGCAACCGAGGCGATGACCTCTCCCTTGTGCGATGCGGCAAATTCGAGGACCGCTGATTCGGTCCTCCCCTGTGATTCTGTCAGCCGCCTGCATTCGTGAGAGAGCAGATCCCCATCGATGAAGACGGGTGGAAAGTCTTGCCCTCATCAGACAGTACTCGGGGAACATTTTTGGCGTCTTCGTCTGATCCCTCTCGCCGCCTATGCCACTGACAAAGACGAAGCGCAGCGGCCGATTCGGCCCGGAGTCGTGAAGCGCCTGGAGGCACGCCAGCGCAGACGTGTGGCAGACCCGCGTGACCTCGTCGAAGGGGAAGCCCTTGGCCTTGCTGGGCGTAATAGCCACCGTCCTTTTGCCCGCGTCAACCTCGCCCTAGAATAGATCGGGAACCCTGAGGCCATGGAAGAACGGTAGGTAACCCACCAGATGCAAGCATCCGCCCCCGCAAACTCGCGTCGCAAATCCTCGGGGTAACGTTCGTAATCTTCTATCACGACGCTCCGGAGCTTCGAGCCGTCGACTCCCGGCGGAGCGGTAACGGGTTTGCGCGCTACGGCGATGACGCTCGTGATTTCCTGACGCTTGAGACTCTGGGCCAGAAGTTCCGAGGCCACGAGGCCGCTCGCCCCGGTAATGATGAGCTTCATCTTGGAACAGTGATTTCCGAAAGAGGGGGTTCCGTTCGGCCCCAAGCTTGCAGCCTAGCTCAAATATGTACCTCGGTTTCAAGATAGCGCCGTTCGGGGCGGGATATTATTTAAGTCCGGCGACGGAACGCGCGGCGTTCCACCCCCGACGCGCCTGGTTGTCTGGGAAGGATCGAGAGGATCCAGAACAACATAACCCCCACCACCGATGGAACGCAAATGCCAGCATCGGCAATGTAGCGTGCATAGGTACAGTACAGCTAGGCCGTGAACCTGATCTGAAAATCCAGAGTTGCATTTTGCTTCCTCGTCTTCATCCTGGGCAGTCACCGCTTTGCCTAAGCCAGTCTACAGTAGGTAGGTAGGTAAAAAGTCCTATCCCACCACCCCGTCTCGGCAGCTAGAGTTGCCAAAGTTACGATTAAGGGGAAGTGTGCAATGATACGTCTCTACAGACCTAGGCTTAGGCCCCATTACTACCGCACTCAGAGAGCTGGAGTTACAGCTACGTACAATATGGTCTCGTATAGTCTACTTACGGTGCTGGCCCTCTGCTGCCCGAGTCCCACATTGGAACGTAAGCCTCGCCCTGAGCAATGGTTCCGCCTCCCGTGAACTCATGTCTGTCGTTCTAGCGTTGCTTGCCCACCATCGTCGTCTTTCGGCCTGAGGACTACCCAGCTAATGGTTTCTGAGCAAGCGCAGCCAACACCACAGGTGCCTCTTTTCTTTCTGGTATCATGATGTGCAAAGGTACTTAACCTACGGTGCTGGTGAACCTCTTGAAATTGTTAGTGTAGCCGGTGTGGTGGTTGCCCGTCTATCACCACAGCCACTGACGCACGAGGCTGCGAAGCTGAACTCGCCATCACGAAAAGGGACAAGCCCCCCAATATTGGGCGCCTGCACGATGCCACACGGACTCGTCGCGCGTCTGCACGATACCACACCGAACCCGTCGTGCGGCAGCTCAGCCTCGCGGGCGACAGATGATATGTAAGGTAGGCGATAACCGCCCCTCATGATTTCGCAACTGGCTGACACCTTGCCACCGCACCCCCGCCCCTGCCCCTGAATCCCAAGAACCATGGCGGCGGCACGGGTCCAACCCGTCCACATTGTGCGAGACTGGGATGAACGACTGCGCGACTGGGTCCTCCAAACGCTCGGCTTCGCGGCCGCCGTCGTCTTCGGCACGTGGACCATCCTCGCGTACAACGAGGCCAAAGTGGCCAACACCCAGTCGATCCAGGCCAACGCCCTCGCCTTCGCGGCATACTGCGCCCAGCTCTCGCCATCCGATAACGTTAGTTGACCTTCCTGTAGCGCGCCTATGGGATCGCTGACAGATCCCGCCGCAGCCTAAAGTGTCGCAGGCTTGCAGCGGTGCGCGCCTGGCTGTTGAGAACTCGGTAGTGGGCTTGGCAGTCTCGCTCTTCGGTGCGCCCACGGCCTA
>Ga0247771_1000244_pt1 | contig 19274 bp, 16 predicted proteins | sample UWRJL197509C6_FD_179948 | JGI IMG/M metagenome (GOLD analysis project Ga0247771, IMG submission 179948) | Plant litter microbial communities from Arlington Agricultural Research Station in Wisconsin, United States - UWRJ-L197-509C-6 | ecosystem: Environmental > Terrestrial > Plant litter >...
CAATCAACCCCCCTCCCACCTTCCCACCCTCCCCCAACTCAACCATACCTCCACCTAGATGACCGCCAACTATAACGCGGGCCGCGCCCGCCGAAGCCTTGGCGTAGGTGGGCCCGATTTTTATACCTCCTCTTTTCCATGCTTTCTCCGCCGCCGCCCGTAAAATGCGGTTGGCCGAAATGCATTAATTTTATTGGACAATTTTAAAATCATGGATTATGGCAGAAAAGAAAGCTAAAGTTTTATTGTGCGAGGACGATCCGAACCTGGGAAGCGTACTGAAGAATTACCTTGAGCTCAACGATTACGACGTAACCCTGGAACGCGACGGCCGCCTGGGACTGGCCGCCTTCCAGCGCGAACAGTTCGACCTCTGCCTGCTCGACGTGATGATGCCCAATATGGACGGCTTCACCCTGGCCGAAGAGATCCGCGACATCAACCCCGACGTACCCCTCTTCTTCCTCAGCGCCAAGACCATGAAGGAAGACATCATCCAGGGCTACAAGCTCGGCGCCGACGACTATATCACCAAGCCCTTCGACAGCGAAGTGCTCCTCCACAAGATAAAAGCCATCCTCAAGCGCAACGAGGAGCTGAACCGCGAATCCGAAAACCGCGAGTTCGACCTGGCTTCCTACCACTTCAACCCCAAGCTCCGCGAGCTGTCGCACAGCGGCAAGATGCAGACCCTTTCCCCCAAGGAGAATGAGCTGCTGAAGATGCTGGCCGAGCACATGAACGACCTGCTTCCCCGCGAGCAGGCCCTCAAGCGCATCTGGGGTAGCGACACTTATTTCAACGGCCGCAGCATGGACGTGTACATCGCCAAGCTCCGCAAATACCTGAAGGACGATACCAATATTGAGATCGTCAACATCCACGGCAACGGCTTCCGCCTCGTGGTGCAGGCATAAATTATTGAAGGCTGAAAAAAGCTCAAGCGCTCCGCAAGGGCGCTTTTTTTATTTGCGCAGGTGCTGCTGCATTTGTTGGAAGACCGAAGCGAACATCACGAAGCGGTTGTCCGTATTCGGCCACTGTATCAGCCTTTGCGCCATTAGGTCGTGCAGCTGATCGTAAGCTCGGTGCGCATCGGCCGTATCGAAGAAATGTTCCTGCCAGCCGTGCTGCTCCTGCTCGAAGGGGATGAGCTCGAAGCCATTGCCATAGAGGCGCAGCGGTCCCGGCGAATTATTCACCGTGAGCGTGGTCAATCCGTTCTTCTCGCCCCACTTGAAATAAAGCTCCCAGTAATGAAAATAATTGGCCAGGCGGGCACGCAGCTGCGCATCGCTTTCCTTTTGCGCAGGCTTGATGCGCCAGTAATTGTTGCGCCGCGAAAAGGGATTGCTTTCTTCCTTGTCGCCGCCGTTGGCATAGGGCTGAAACGTATACTGGACGGACCTTGGCGCGTAGTAAAGCTTCAGGTCGCGGCCGGCATAGCGTATGTCGAAGCTTGATGTGGCGCCGCGGCTCGAAGCCAGCTCCAGCGTTTTGTTCTCGCGGAGCGACCATTCGCCCTCGTCGTAGCGGCCGAAATAGCTGGTGTAATGGCCGTCGGCCTGCAGGTTGAGGAAGGATTCGGGCGAGAGGTTCATGGGGTTGTCGGCATCGGCGGCATAGTTGACGGGCGCGCCCTCGTCCTCGAAATCGGCCACGGTAAAAAACCATACGCGGGTCATGCGCTCGTGCCGCGACTGGCAGGCGGTCACGAGCAGGCACAGGGCTATTAAGCAAAGCAGCTTGTTGATCATAGTCCGGCTAATTTACTCCGCGATCGTGAAAAGCGTAGGGCCGCCGGTCGCGGGCGGATTCTTGCCCAGGTGCTCGTAGGCTTTGTAGGTGGCTTCGCGGCCGCGGGGCGTGCGCTTGATAAAACCTTCCTGGATGAGGAAGGGCTCGTACACTTCCTCGAGCGTGCCCGGCTCTTCGCCTACGGCCGTGGCGATGGTGGTGATTCCTACGGGTCCGCCCTTGAACTTTTCGATGATGGAGGAAAGGATGCGGTTGTCCATATCGTCGAGGCCGTGCTCGTCCACGTTGAGGGCGCGCAGGGCGTGCTGGGTGATGCCCATATCGATCTGTCCGTCGTTCAATACCTGGGCGAAGTCGCGCACGCGGCGCAGCAGTCCGTTGGCAATGCGGGGCGTGCCGCGGCTGCGTCGGGCGATCTCGCCGGCGGCGTCGCCGGAGATGGGTGTCTTGAGTATGTCGGCGGAGCGGAGGATGATCTTTCTAAGGGTTTCGGCGCCGTAGTATTCGAGGCGCGACTTGATGGCGAAGCGCGAGAGCAGGGGCGCGGTGAGCAGGCCGCTGCGCGTGGTGGCACCGATGAGGGTGAAGGGATTGAGGTTGATCTGTATGCTGCGGGCGTTGGGGCCGCTGTCTATCATGATGTCGATCTTGTAATCTTCCATGGCCGAGTAGAGGTATTCCTCCACGACGGTGCTGAGGCGGTGGATCTCGTCGATGAAGAGCACGTCGTTGGCTTCGAGGCCGGTGAGCAGTCCGGCCAGGTCGCCGGGCTTTTCGATGACGGGGCCCGAGGTCTCGCGGATATTCACCCCCAACTCGTTGGCCACGATGCGGGAGAGCGTGGTCTTGCCCAGTCCCGGCGGACCGTGAAAGAGCACGTGGTCAAGGGCCTCACCCCTGATCTTGGCGGCCTTGATGAAGATCACCAGGTTCTCGATAACCTGGGGCTGGCCGGAGAAATCGTCGATCTGCTGCGGACGGATGCCGTTCTCGAAGTCCTTGTCGGCCGGCGACAGCCCATCCTCTAAATGTATGTTCGGATTTGCCATGGTTGATGCGCGTAAAGCTAAGCATTTTAGCAAGAAAATTCCGGTAACGATTGCTTAAAGATCGCTGCCGTTTTCGTTGATGTACGCCTCTGCATTGATGTTCAGCAGGGCATCGGGGTCGGGGCTGTTGGCGAGGTAGCGCTCGCGTTCGGAGAAGCGGCACACGCCGGGGTAATCGCCCTTGCGTCCTTCCATGTCGAGCACGAGCTGGAAGTGCAGGTGGGGCGGCCACTGCCCGTTCTCGAAGGGTATGCCGAACTGCGCGAACACGTCGCCCGCGGCTATGCGCTCGCCCTCCTGGATGTTCTGTAGAGAGTTGAGGCTGAGGTGGCCGTAGAGCGTGTGAAAGCTGCGCCCGTCGAGATGATGGCTGAGGATGATGGTAGCGCCGTAATCGCCGAAGGCTTGATTGAAGGCAAAAGAATGAACGATACCGTCGAGGGGCGCCATCACTTTGGTATAGGGCCGGCCCCAGATGTCGACGCCGAGGTGCAGGCGGCGCGGTTCCGCGCCGCCGGGCGCATCGAACACGGAGCTGCGGCTGTAGATCGTGCGGTGCTCGTTGTAGCCGCCGATGCCGTAGCGCGCGCCGGCCGCCGCCAGCTTGTCGTTGATGTAGCGGATGAAGGCATCGGTATCGCGGAGCATATCGCCCGTGAGCTCGCGGTTGCTTTCGGTGAAATCCAGCGGCAGCAGTCGGTCGCCGGGAATCAGTGGAACTACGGGTGCGAAGGCCGCGCGGTGATCGCTTAACCACTCTTCAAAATTCTTTGTTGCCATGTATGCGAATTAATAACTTTAATCGACCCCGATTTAAAATTAAACCAAAGCACATGAAAAAACTGATGGCAATGGCGGCCCTCGCGCTCGGCCTTGGCGTGCAGGCCCAGAACCCGCTATGGCTGCGCTATCCCGCAATTTCGCCCGACGGCAAAACGATCGTCTTCGGCTTCAAGGGCGACCTGTACAAAGTGCCCGCAACCGGCGGCGAAGCCTACCCGCTCACCGTTCACGAAGCCTACGATTATATGCCCGTATGGAGCCACGACGGCAAGTGGATCGCCTTCGCCTCCGACCGCTTCGGCAACTTCGACGTGTTCGTGATGCCGGCCGCCGGCGGCGAAGCCAAACGCCTCACCTATAATTCCGCCAACGACTACCCCTACGATTTTACTACCGACAACAGCAAGGTGCTCTTCGGCACCAACCGCAACGACGTGTACACCTCCGTGCGCTTCCCGCAGCGCAGCCTTTTTCAAAAGCTGTATGAGGTGCCCGTGACCGGCGGCCGCTCGCTCATGTTCCTCTCCGCCGGCTCCGAGTTCGCGCGCTTCAACAGCGGCGGCGACAAGATCATCTTCCAGGACCGCAAGGGTTATGAGGACGCCTACCGCAAGCACCATACGTCGGCCGTTACCCGCGACATCTGGATCTACGATACGAAGAAGGACGACTACATGCAGGTATCTTCCTTCGAAGGCGAGGACCGCGAGCCCGTGTGGGGCGCCAACGACCAGAGCTTCTACTACCTCAGCGAGAAGGACGGCAAGACCCAGAACCTCTTCAAAGCCACGCTGGGCGCGCAAGCCACGCTGACCCAGCTTTCGTTTTTCAAGGACAACCCCGTACGCTTCCTCAGCCGCGCCGGCGACGGCACCCTGTGCTTCACCAACGACGGCGAAATCTATACGATGAAGGAAGGCGCCAAGCCCGAGAAGGTGCGGATCGCCATCAACAACGACACGCGCGGCAACGATGAAAAGATCCTGCCCATCAACACCGGCGTTACCCAGACGGCCCTCTCGCCCAACGGCAAGGAGATCGCCTTCGTAGTGCGCGGCGAAGTGTTCGTGACCTCCGTCGACGGCGGCTATACCAAGCGCATCACCAACACCCCGCAGCAGGAAAGGACCGTAGAGTTCAGCCCCGACGGCCGCTCGCTCTACTACGCCTCCGAACGCGGCAGCAGCTGGGATATCTACCGCGCTTATATCGACCGCAGGGAGGAACCGTATTTCTACGCATCGACCGTAGTGAAGGAAGAACCCGTTATCGCCGGCGATGCCGACGAGTTCCAGCCCGTGCCCTCGCCCGACGGCAAGGAGATCGCCTTCCTCGAGGAACGCAACGTGCTGAAAGTTTATAACCTCGCCACGAAGAAAAGCCGCACCATCGTACCCAAAGGCATCAACTTCTCCTACTCCGACGGAGACCAGTATTATACCTGGTCGCCGGACGGCAAATGGCTAGCCTTCAATTCGGCCGAAGGCCATTGGGGCGCACAGGAAGTGGCCCTCATGCGCGCCGACGGCAGCGGGGAGCGCAAAAACCTTACCCAGAGCGGCTTTTCGGACGGCAACGCCCAGTGGGCCTTCGGCGGCAAAGCCCTCCTGTGGGCCACCGACCGCGATGGCAAGCAGCCCCTCGCCATGCAGGGCGCCCGCGAGGTGGACATCTACGCCATGTTCTTCGACCAGGATGCCTACGACCGCTTCAAGCTGTCGAAGGATGAATTTTCGCTGCTGAAGGAAAAAGAGGAAAAGGACAAGGACGCCGCAAAGAAAGACACCAGCCTGAAGATCGCACCGCCGACAAAATCATGGGAGCCCAGCCTCGAAGGACTCGAGAACCGCAAGATGCGCCTCACCATCAACTCCGGCAATATCTCGGGCTACATGCTGAGCAGCGACGGCGAAAAATTATTCTTTACCGCCCGCATGGAAAAAGGCTACGACCTCTGGATGACCAACCCGCGCACGCGCGAAACCAAGCTGGTGGCCAAGCTCGACGGCATGGGCGCCGGCGGCATCAACCTGAGCAAGGACGGCAAAAGCCTCTTCCTCGTCAGCGACGGCAAGATCATGAAGGTGGATGTGGAGAGCGGCCGCGCGGTGCCCGTTACCGTGAACGGCGAGATGGTGCTGCGCGCCAACGACGAACGCGCCTACATCTTCAACCATGCCTGGCGCCAGGTGGTCAAGAAATTTTACGATCCAAAGATCGGCGGCGTGAACTGGACCGCCTACCACGATACCTATGCCAAGTTCCTGCCCTACATCAACAACAACTACGACTTCCAGGAGCTGCTGAGCGAGCTGCTCGGCGAGCTCAATGCTTCGCATACGGGTGGCCGTTATACGTCCCTCCAGCAGAACACCGACGCCACGGCCAGCCTGGGCATGCTGTATGATGAAGCCTATACCGGCAACGGCCTCCGCGTGATGGAAGTGCTGCAGGGCGGGCCTTTCACCAATGCGCGCACGCGCATCCGCAAAGGTGTGGTCATCGAAAGGATCGACGGCGAAGAGATCGGCTCGGGCAGCGACTGGGCGCGCTTCCTGAACCGCAAGAACGGCAAGAACGTGCTCCTCAGCCTCTACGATCCCGAAACAAAGCAGCGCTGGGACGAAACCACCAAACCCATCACCGCGCAGGAAGAGCAGGTGCTCCTCTACCAGCGCTGGGTGGCCAACAACCGCAAACGCGTGGAAGAGCTGTCCGGCGGCAAGGTGGGTTACGTGCACGTGCAGGGCATGAACGACGGCAGCTACCGCAACACGTATGAAGATGTGCTGGGCAAGGCCGAAGGCAAGGAAGCCCTCATCGTGGACACGCGCTTCAACGGCGGCGGCTGGCTCCACGACGACCTGGTGACCTTCCTCAACGGCAAGGAATACCTGCGCTTCTCGCCGCAGGGCGTAACGCCCACATCGTCGGAGCCGCGCAACAAGTGGACGCATCCCTCGACGGTGCTCATGAGCGAGAGCAATTATTCGGATGCCTTCATCTTCCCTTATGCGTATCACAGCCTGGGCATCGGCAAGCTCATTGGCATGCCCGTGGCCGGCACCGGAACGGCCGTGTGGTGGGAGACCCAGATCGACCCGACGCTGGTGTTCGGCATACCGATGATCGCTACGATCGGCAAGGAGAACCGCCCCACCGAGAACCTGCAGCTCGAGCCCGATATCAAGGTTCCGAACGATTACAAGTCGGTGCTCACGGGCAAGGACCCGCAGCTCGAACGCGCCGTAAAGGAAATGCTCGAGGAGATCAAGACGCAGAAGAAAGGGTTCTAGTTGACAGTTGACAGTTAGCCCGCCTTCGCCAGAGGCTACGGCGGGCGCAGCAGTTTATAAAACAAAAAGGCTTTACCGATAATGTATCGGTAAAGCCTTTTTGTTTTATAGGCAAGGCTGCATTGTAGTTCACCACTGCGCCCGCCGAAACATTAATAACGGAGGGCTGCGCCCGCCGTAGCCTCCGGCGAAGGCGGGCTTCACAATATTGTAGCGCGCGGAGCCGTTAGGGAAGCGCCAAAGCTTTATTTTTGTTCACCACTGTAAAAAACCGAACCGCATGGCCCAGACTAGCAAAGCAGCAGCAAGACGAGGAAGACCTTCTTATGTAATGTCCATCATCGGCGTCACCCTCGTGCTTTTCCTCCTGGGCATCGTAGGCTGGCTGGTGATCAATGCGACCAAGCTGGCCGACTACTTCCGCGAGAACGTGGAGGTGAAGGTGCACCTGACCGGCAACGTGTCCGCCAAGGACAGCCTCGCGCTGATGCAGTATTTCGGCGGCCAGGCCTACGTAAAGAATTACAGCTTCGTGAACAAGGAGCAGGCCCGTCAGAAATACCTCAACGACGGCAACGAAGACTACAACCAGGTGCTCGACTACAACCCGCTGCCGAACAGCATCTTCTTCAACATCAGGAAAGAATACGCCGTAGTCGACTCGCTCGAGCATATACGCAACGGCATCATCGCCGCGCAGGGCGGCCTCGTATCGGATGTGCAGTATCCCAAGGACCTCGTGACCAACCTGAACAAGAACCTCCGCAATATCAGCCTCATACTTCTGGCCGTGGCCATCATCCTCGCCGTAGTGGTCATCGTTCTCATCGACAATACGATCCGCCTCGCCATGTTCAGCAACCGTTTCCTCATCAAGACGATGCAGATGGTGGGCGCCACCCGCGCCTTCATCGCGCGGCCGCTGAATATCCGGGCCATCATCAACGGGGCCATCAGCGCGGCCATAGCGAGCGCCCTCATCTACGTGCTCATTACCATCGCCGGCAACGTGATGCCCGAGATCAAGGTGGTGGAAAGCCCCAGCACGATCCTGCTGCTCTTCGCCATACTGCTGGTGATCGGCATTACCATCACCCTGTTCAGCACCTACCACAGCGTGCTCAAGTACCTGCGGCTGAAGCTGGACGAGCTGTATTGAGGCGGCCGCAAACGTTAAAGGTGAAAGCCGGTTCGCTTGCAAGCAAAACTTTCCTTATTTTGCCTCTCTAAGCGCAACTCATGAAAGAGATCAAGACCACTCCCGCTCCCAGAAAGGCCGTAGCAGCCGGCATGGGCAACCTGTTCGAAAAGGACAACCTCGTATGGATGCTCGTCGGGCTGGGCGTAATGGCCCTTGGCTTCCTGCTGATGGCCGGCGGCCGCAGCGACGACCCCAACGTCTTCGACAAGACGCAGGTGTACGGAACGGTACGCATCACCATCGCCCCTATCATCATCCTGGCCGGTCTCGCCGTCGAGATCTTCGCCATCTTCCGCAGGCCCAAGAACAGCTAAGCCTACTGACGGATGACGATCGTTCAAGCCATTATCATTGCCATAGTGGAAGGGCTCACCGAGTTCCTGCCCATATCCAGCACCGCCCACATGAAGTTCGCCAACCCCCTGGTAGGCGTTCAGCCCTCGCCCTTCACCGATATGTTCGAAGTGGTGATCCAGCTGGCCGCCATCCTTTCGGTGGTGCTCCTCTACTGGAAAAAATTCTTCGACTTCAGGCATTTCAGCTTTTATATAAAGCTGGTGGTGGGCGTGATACCCGCGCTGATCGTCGGTGCGCTCTTCAAAAAATATATCGACCAGGCGCTGGGCAACCTCGTTTTTATTTCGGTGGTCATGATCGTGGGCGGCGTCGTGCTGCTCTTTATCGATCGCTTCTTCCGCAGTAATATCATCGACGACGAGCGCCGCATCTCCTATCCCAAAGCCTTTGTCATCGGCTGTTTCCAGGTGCTGGCCATCGTGTTCCCCGGCCTTAGCCGCAGCGCCGCCACCATCATCGGCGGCATGAGCCAGAAGCTGACCCGCCGCCTCGCCGCCGAGTTTTCCTTTTTCCTGGCCGTGCCCACCATGCTGGCCGCTTCCGTCAAAAGCTTCTACGACGTATATAAAGAGCACCCCGAAGTACTGGTAAAGGATAACTTTACGGTGCTGGGCATCGGCGCCCTCGTATCGTTCGTGGTGGCGCTGGCCGCCGTGAAGTTCTTTATCGGCTTTCTGCAGAAGCACGGCTTCCGGGCCTTCGGCTTTTACCGCATCCTCATCGGCTTGGTGTTCCTCGCCCTCATCTTCTGGGGCCACCTGGGACAGTAAGCCGCACGATCCTTACCCGATCCCGATTCACCATTCAACTGCCTACCATGCCTACCGCCTCTAAAAAAGTGATCAATGCCTGGGCCATGTACGACTGGGCGAACAGCGTGTACAACCTCGTGATCACCACGACCTTCTTTCCCATCTATTTCATTTCGGTGACGCGCACCGGCAACAGCGACCGCGTGCACTTCCTCGGCCGCGACTTCGTGAACTCGTCGCTTTACGATTATACGCTGGCAACGGCCTACCTCATCATCGCCCTCTCCTATCCTATCCTCACCTCCATCGCCGACACGCGGGGCAACAAGAAGAACTTCATGCGCTTCTTCTGCTACATGGGCGCTACGGGCTCGGCCCTCCTCTTCTTTTTCGACAGCAGCAACCTTTGGCTCGGCATCTGCGCCTTCATGATGGCCGCCATGGGCTTCGTGGGCAGCCTCGTATTTTATAATGCCTACCTGCCCGAGATCGCCGCGCCCGAAGACCAGGACCGCGTGAGCGCCAAAGGTTTCTCCTTCGGCTATATCGGCAGCGTGCTGATGCAGATCGTGGGCTTCGTGCTCGTGATCATGATGAAGGGCCATGAGGGCCGTGCTTCGCAGATCACCTTCCTGCTCGTGGGCATCTGGTGGGCCGGCTTCGCACAGATCACGTTCGCACGGCTGCCCGGCTCCACCGGCAGCACGGCGCGCAAGGGCAATATCTTTAAGGACGGATTTACCGAAGTAAAGAAAGTATACCAGCAGGTGAAGGGCCTGCCCGTGCTGAAGCGTTTCCTGCGCGGCTTTTTCTTTTACAGCATGGGCGTGCAAACCGTGATGCTGGCCGCCACCCTCTTCGGCAGTAAATTATTGGGGCTGGAAGACACGAACCTGATCATCACGGTCGTACTCATTCAGCTCGTGGCCATCATCGGCGCCACGGTGATGAGCCGCCTCTCGAAACGCTTCGGCAACATACGCGTGCTGATGGGCGTTGTGCTTTTCTGGATCGTGGTGTGCGTAGCCGCCTACGAAACCGCCACGCTGGCCGAGCCCCTGCGGCCCAACCACGAGCGGATCGATGCGCTGAAAAAACAAAAGCAGGAGCTGCCCGCAACCGACCTCACGGCCATCGCCACCGTCGACAGTCAGATAAAGGCCGTGAAGGACGAGCTGGCGCCGCGCCAGAAGCCCATCGAGTACGGCTTCTACGGCCTGGCCATTGCGGTAGGGCTGGTGATGGGCGGCATTCAATCGCTGAGCCGCTCCACCTATTCCAAGCTGATGCCCGAAACAAAAGACACCGCCTCCTTCTTCAGCTATTACGACCTCACCGAAAAGATCGCCATCGTGGTAGGCATGCTCAGCTTCGGCTATATCGAGGAGCTGACGGGCAGCATGAAGAATTCCGTACTTTCCCTCATCGTATTTTTTGCCATCGGCTTTGTATGGCTCTACCTCGCCCTCGCCAAACAAAAGCAGGCGCAGGTTTCAACTCTTGCATCATGAAGCTCTATTCGATCAATACCGGCCACTTCAAGCTCGACGGCGGCGCCATGTTCGGCGTAGTACCCAAGGTTATGTGGAACAAGCTCAACCCCGCCGACGACAATAACCTGTGCAGCTGGGCCATGCGCTGCCTTCTCATCGAGGACGGCGACCGCCTCATCCTCGTCGACAACGGCATCGGCAACAAGCAGGATGAAAAGTTCATGGGTCACTACCACCTCCACGGCAACGATACCCTCGACAGATCGCTGGCCCGTCACGGTTTTCAGCGCAGCGACATCACCGACGTCTTCCTCACCCACCTCCACTTCGACCATTGCGGCGGCTCGATCGTCCGCGAAGGCGACCGCCTCGTGCCGGCCTTTCCCAATGCCGTTTACTGGAGCAATGAGGCGCACTGGAACTGGGCCGTTCATCCCAACGACCGCGAGAAGGCATCCTTTCTGAAAGAAAATATTCTGCCCATACAGGAAAGCGGGCAGCTTCAGTGGATCGCCACGCCCGCAGATACGGCTAAGGATGAAGCCTTGCAAGCCTCGCCCTTCGCGCCCGGCATCGATGTGCTTTTTACGCACGGCCATACCGAAGCCATGATGCTGCCGCGCATCCGCTACAAGGATCAGACGATCGTTTTCCTGGCCGACCTCCTGCCCTCGGCCGCGCACATACCACTGCCCTACGTGATGGCCTACGATATGTTTCCGCTCACGACTTTAAAAGAGAAAAAGGCCTTCCTCTCCGAAGCCCTCGCCGGCGATCACATACTCTTCTTCGAGCACGATCCGCTCATCGAGTGCTGCCGGCTGCAGCAGACCGAAAAAGGCATCCGCCCCGGCCCTTCTTTTCCGCTCAGCGATCTAGGTTGATGAGGAGGTATCGCGCGCATTCTTCCGGCGAAAGACCCGGAGATTAAGCAGCAGCAGGCTGCCCGCGATGGCCGGCACGATCAAGTTCAGGAACCATACGGTGACCGATGCGAGGCCCGTGCCCAGGGTATTGGCCGAAAAGATCCCTACGAGCAGCAGCATGATCTTGCCGCGCAACCACACTTCCACCAGCGCGATGGAGGGTACGATGGCCATGGCGAGAAAGACGATGCTCATCACCAGCATGATGGTAACCGGCGCCACGTTCACGTCGAACAGGTAAAAAATAAAAATATACTGCACGAGGAAAACAAAATAGCGCAGCAGCGACAGCAGCAGGATCTGCCACAGCAGCCGCCGGTCGAAATCGTTAAGGGCATCGACGAGGTAAAAATATTTCTCGGCGCGCGTCCACCGGCGGAAGAGGCCCGCGGCCGCGGAGGCCTGGAAGTAAAGCGCGAGTGCGAGGATGCTGGCCAGCACCAGTCCATAGATTATGAATTGCGCGAGCACGTAGTAATGCGGTAGCTGCTGCAGCAGCGTGTCCTTTAGCAGGAGGAGTCCGAAGGTGCCGGCCACGAGCGTTACGATCAACTGGGCGCAGCTGCCCACGAGGGTTACGGAGATGGTTCGGAGGCGGCTGCCCTCGGGCAGGTACATCATGCGGCCGAGGTAGTCGCCCACGCGGTTGGGCATGGTCACGGAAAACGATACGCCGGCGAGCACCGCCTTGAAAGCCTGCACGAAGCTGACGGCATAGATGCGCCGCACGGACAGCTGCCACTTGAGGGTTTCGAGGCCCCAGTTGGCGGGGATGAGGGCGATGGCGCCAACGAGATAAAGCACCTGCGCCGAGCGGAAGGACGAGCGTATATGCAGCCAGGAGGCGCCGAGCTGGGGCTGCCGCACGATCTGCCGGTAGATGGAATAGGCGAGCCAGGCGAAGAGCAGCGGGCCGAGAAAATAGTTGATGAAGATTTTGATATTTTTGTTCGGCTGCATGTGCAGTAAAAATAACCACCTCCTTGCAAAAACCCCGCATCATATTAGGCATAGACCCGGGCACCGTCGTCATGGGTTACTGCGTGATCCAGGCCCTCGGCAACAACTTCACCATACAGGTCATCGACGTGCTGAAGCTCCCCGTGAAGAAGGACCAGTACGTACGCCTCCAATTGATCCACTCGAAAGTAACGGAGCTGGTGGGCCAGTATCATCCCGACGAGTTTGCGATCGAGGCACCTTTCTTCGGCAAGAATGTTCAGAGCATGCTGAAGCTGGGGCGGGCGCAGGGCGTGGCGATTGCGGCCGCCATGAACGGCGGCATCCCGGTGGCGGAGTACTCGCCGCGGAAGGTGAAGCAGTCGATCACGGGTAATGGCAATGCGGATAAGGAGCAGGTGTGGATGATGCTGCAGCGCCTTACGGCCCTGCCGGACAAGCCAAAGTATTTCGATGCTACCGATGCTTTAGCCGTGGCTATCTGCCATCATTTCGGCAATAAGGTGCCGATGCCCAAGGATGGCGCGGCGAAGAAATCTTCCGGGGGAAGCTGGGAGCAGTTTGTTGCAAGTAATAAGCATAGGGTAAAATAGCAATGCAGCTGTTTTTGCCAAGCGCGGTTGGCCTTGTTTTCCTTTATAGTTCTCTTTGGTATGTTTCTGCTTTTTAATTTCCTTACTGGCCTTTATATAATTCTTTTCTTCCGTTGTATTTACGAGGACTTCCTTTTGCCGTCTCCTCTGTTACGATTTTTGTAATCCTTTCCTCATTTCGATGGTCGTTTGTGCCGTTTGTATATTTCTTTTCCACGCTTTTGTCTTGAAACAAAAGGTGGAGCCAAAAATTCAAGCCCATTCGATGCGGGTCAGTTCCTTATGCGACAAGTCTTTCTGCGAATGGGCGATCGGACCACCCCGAAAACCGACGGCACGTGCAGCAAGACTATGCTTCGATTCTTTCCATCGTACGCCTGTGTCGCGATGAAGCCCGATGTCTACTGCGCTGAATTTTTCCTTGGGAAAAGAGCACGAAACTTTAAAGCATACGTCGGAAAAATGAGGCGCTAAACAGCTCCACCTATAGAGGGACGTCCATAGTTTCGTTGCGTGCGCCTAACGTTATCCAAGAACAAACAGCCGTGACCATTCTTTCTCCGCTACTTTTTTCGTACTGTATTAATACAGTTTCAAAAAGTAAGTAATTGATTGTTACTTGAAAGTAGTTAGAGCTTTAAGCGATCAATTCCTGCCTGTACATTATAGGAGGCTGTGTCCGCCGTAGCCTTGGCGAAGCCGCAATCCGCTAAATTTACTTTGGAAGAAACGCGCCCTCAGCCTTTGATTTTCATCTCCGCGCATTCATTCAGCAAATGTTTGCTTTCAATAAGAAATAAGGGATGACTATGTTCATTAGTAAAAAAATTCTCGCATTGGCCTACTATTCAAGGTCAACTGCATTTTTAGAATTGCCAAAGCCTGTATTGAAAGGGTAGCGGAGAAAGAATGGTCACGGCTGTTTGTTCTCGACTAACGATAGGCGCACGTGGCGCATCTATGGACGTCCCTCTATAGGTGGAGTCGTTTAGCGCCTCATTTTTCCGACATATGCTTTAAAGTTTCTCATGCTTTTCCCAAGGAAAAATTCAACGTCCGCCTTCGCCTGCGGCTACGGCGGACACAGTCCTCTTCCTCTGATATACAGTCAACAATTGGTCGCTCAAAGCATAAGCCGCTTTCAAGTAGAAATTAGTCACTTGCTTTTAAACACGTATTAATACAGTAGAGATAAAAAGGGTTGCAGAGAAAGAATGGTCATGGCTGTTTGTTCTCGGCTAACGATAGGCGCACGTAACGAATCTATGGACGTCCCTCTATAGGCGGAATTGTTTAGCGCCTCATTTTTCCGACAAATGCTGTAGTGACTCTAACTCTTTTCCCAAGGAAAAATTCAGCGCAGTAGACAGCAGCCTCCATCGCGACACAGCCATACGATGGAATAGATCGGGGCATAGTCGGCGTGCACGTGCCGTCGGATTTCGGAGTGGTCCGATCGCCCATTCGCCGAAAGACTTCCCGCATAAATGACTGATGCGCATCGAATGGGCTTGAATTTTTGGCTCCACCTTTTGTTTCAAGACAAAAGCGTGGAAAAAGAATATCACATGAAATAAACGACCATCGAATGAGGAAAGGATTACAAAGATCGTAATAGAGGAGCCGGCGGATAAAACAAGGTTAAGAAGAATGTGGCAAGCAGACCAAGACAAATGAAAAAGACGCCAAGGATTGTAAAAAAGGCGAGCAAACAAGAGAATAGGCCTGCCAAAATTTTAGAATCAAAGTAGGCTTTTTTATATATGCTCTTACAATTTGTTTTGCCCGGCCTGTAAAAATCAATACCCATCATCCTCTTTCCAAGAACGCCCCCACTTTATGAAAAAGCGACCGGACTTTTTTCAAGAGTGGTTACACTTTTTCATAAAGTGCCTTCACTTTTTATAAAGCGGCCAGCCTTTTTGAAATTTGGTACTAAAGGATGGAAAAAACCATGCACTTTAGTAAAGATTTCAGCCAGATTTTTAAAAAGTGGGCTCACTTTTTAAAAAAGGATGGCCCTGTTTGAAAGAAGGGAGCACAGTTTTTCCAAAAGACGGTTCATGTTATTCAAAAGGGAGACGGCATTTGTCAAAAGTGAGCGCAGTTTTGGCAAAAGGAAGGCTATGTCAGGCGCGCCCCGCTCTCTTTCTCACTTTTCAAAAACCAAACTGCTGGCTCCTCAATTGGCTTGCACGTAATCGGGGTCCATATAAAACACTTCCCAGAGGTGCCCGTCAGGGTCTTCAAAGCCGCGCTGGTACATAAACCCATGGTCCTGAACCGGCATAAGCGAAGCCGCGCCCGCGGCCAGCGCCTTTTCCATCAGCTCATCCACTTCCGCCCTGCTGTCCACCGCCAGCGCAGCGATCATCTCCGTGCCAACCCGCGCATCGGCTATGGCCCTCGGCGTGAAACCAGCAAACAGCTGCTCGCCCACCAGCATTACATTAATATGCTCGCTGATCACCAGGCAGGCGGCCTTTTCGTTGGTGAACTGCGCATTGAAGCCATAGCCCAGCTGTCGGAAAAAGCCGATGGAGCGCTGCACGTCGCGGACGGGCAGGTTGAGAAAGAGATTTTTGGTCATGGAAGTTTATTAAAAATGATTGATTCAGGGGTTGGCCAGCAGGAAGGCGATCTCGGTCTGCCAGCGCGCGGGGTCGGGTTCGGCATCGGGATCGGTGAGGTGAAACTCGGTGCGGCAGCCCCAGTCGGCCTTATCGCCGCGGAGGCTTTGCTGCCAGCGCAGGCCTTTGTTCTCTCCCCACGACTCAAGCGCCATGTGGGCGGCCTGGAGCCCGCTGTAATGACCCGTGTGCAGCACGGTGGCGTAGCGGCCTGCGGGGAGGCTGCCGGCGCATACTTCTTCGTCCCCGGGGGGCGGTGCGGATACGGGCACGCCGGCTTCCACGACCATCTGCTTGCCGGCGAAGGAGCAGTAGCGGAAGAAGGGCGGGCCGTCCGGCGACAGGCGGTGGCGTTCCAGCCAGGCAAACACGCGGGGCAGGAGGGGCGGCACCACGGCGGGTATGTCGTGAATGGCCACGCTGGTGCGGATGGCGGCGTAATGCCGTTGGGGGCGCTGTACCAGTTGCGGGGAGGAGAGCATCATGTTTGGTATTTTAGGCTTCGCTGAGGGCCTTCAGCTTGCTGAGGCCGAGGCTGAAATCGCGGTCCATATTTTTTTCGATCACGCCGAAGAGCTTTATGATATTCATCGGGTAGGGCGTGCTGCTCGCGATGTACCAGGTAGCTTTGGTGCCGCCGTTCTCGCCGGCGATGCGTATCTCGGCATCGGCCACGCCTTTGAAGGGGCGGATGAAGTTGATGCGGGAGGCCAGGCGTTTTTTCTCCTGCACTTCGGTGATGGTCTGGTTGCCGGCGCCGACGTTCTTCTGCGGGCTGTCCCAGCTGTAGGTGGCGCCGGGCGTGCCGTCGATGCCGGTGATCGATTGCCTGATGTTCGGGTCGCGGCCGATGTAGGGGCTCCACTGGTTCATGGTGGCGAAGCTGTTGGTATGCTGCCATACGCGGTCTGCGGAGGCATTGATCTGTATGGACTTTTCAAAGGTCCAGGCGGTGCCGGTGAAGGCGGCGATGATGAGGATGAGAACGATGATGCCGCCGATGATGTAGAGTGCGATCATGATGTTTTGGTTTTAACGGTGAATGGACTGTTGCCGGATAAGCTTAATGAATGCCGGCGATGATCGCCGGCGTGCAGCCGGGAAAGGCGCGTGATTTTACCGGGATGATATTGTTCTGCCTTCATGGTCGCCGTTTATTGCTGTTATCGATACTGCAAACCTAAGGCCTTATGGGTTTGGCGGCCGGGTGCAACTACGGCAAATTGCGGGGTTTATTCCGACAGAAAAATGAGAAAATACCCAAGGTCGCCTCTTTACTCTTTTCCATATTTGCCTTGTGATTGGATGTGGCCCGTTCGGGTTGATCAAGGAAAGCGGCAATGACTTGAAACCTTGAGCAGGACAAAGATGTTGTGATAAAGCGTAACGTGCGGCGGAAAATAGTCAGGGCAGCTATTCCATGCCGACGGTGCGACTGCAGGCAAGCCGCATATCGACGCGCGCTATATATAATTTGTTTGAATGTACTTCCGGCCCGGTGGTGTAATCATATACCGGCCGTGTGGGAGCGATCGATCGCAAGCAGGTGTGAGGGTATAGAGATAAAGTAAGATATATGGATGGATGATGGGTGCTCCATCCGGTTCTCTCCCTGTCGCTACGGTTCTGACTATACGGTTGGTGCTGCGTACACAGGAGGTTGAAGGATCCTTTTAGTACAAACCAAGCCTGTCTGCGATTGAAGGTCTGTGTTAATAATGGAATACCGGGCAGCCGAGGCGGTTGCGTTCGCCGAAGGAATAGGTGGCGCCGACGGAATACTGGTAATAATGATCGGGCCGGCTCGGGTTGGCCGCCTGACTGAACCCGTCGAGGTAGTCCGTCGACGTGTAGCGGTAGGCCGCTTCGGTATTGAGCGATACATGGCTTGTAAGGGCATAGCGCAGACCGATGCCCGCGGGTACGACCGGCAGCACCCGCGGCGTGCGGTGGGCCTCGTCGAGGGCTACGCGTTCGCTCAGCCCTTCGCCGGCGAAGTAGGCGTCATTGAGGTTGCTGGCATCGCGCCGGATGCGGAGAAGGGCCAGGCCCGCCCCGGCAAAAACATAGGGCGACAAGCGGCGGCTTCGTCCCCAGGCGCTCCATACCAGCAGGGCCGAGAGCTCGGTCACGGGCGTGCTGAAATTGAAATTGCGCTGGCGTCGCCAGTCGGGCTGGGCGTAGGCGGCATCATTGCCCCGGAGGCTGCCGCGGTTCAGGTCGAGGCGAACGGCCAGCACCCTGCTCAGGTTCCGCGCCGCGTTGATACCGAAAACGAAGGACGGCGTTTTGAACGATCCTGCGCGTTCGGGTGTAAGGTCGCCCTGGTAGATAAAGAGTCCGGCGCGGATGCCGATCTCGTACGGGGACGAAGGCAGTTGGGCCCAAAGGCTGGCCGTTCCGGTGCATACGAAGGCAACGGTGGCCATAGTGGTTTTAAGCACAGGCATCATGAGGCGGTATTTTGTGATGGGAATCACCCTATTAACGCCGCAATCCGCGGAAACATTGTGTGCGCGCGGCATTCAATGACCCGCCGGAGTGTTAGTGACGGCTTTTGGTACATAGCCACGGCAATCATTAACCTGTATTGCATGATGGTAATGAATAAGCGCAAGCGAAGATTTATGACGGCCCTTAGGCCGGCTCTAGCGAATTGTATGATCAAGCTTACTGCTTCTCATTACGCTAACAGCGGAAACGGTACGCATTTGCAATGGCTGGAATAGTTCAACTATTTGCGCGCGTGGTATATGCGAACGTGCAAGCGGTTGGCAGGGTGAGAATAGAGCGGAGAATCGTAACAGATGCAGATAAGGTGATTAAGAGATATGAGTTAATGAGGATTGGTGAGATGATTGCTGATACATTCGAACTATATAGCAAAGAGATGCGTAAAACCAAGATTGAGTAGAAGTGGTGTAATAATACATGGAGTGCTGATGTAGTGGCTTTTCGCCCTCGTTCAAAGTTCATTCGACTTTGATCACGATGCAGTCCAATATTATTATAAAATCAATCCCAGGTTTAGCGCGTGCTGGTGTTAGCGCTCTTTGTACGCTTTCCCAGGCTTTGAGAAGAGCGAGAAAGAGAAACAGAAAGAGATCGGCTACCGCTGAATGGACATGCAGTCAAGGATCGCGATAGAACAGTGCGTGCTATAAGTAATATACGTTGCCTAATGAATTTATATATAGGTTGCCGCTCGGATTTAAAGTCATTCAACTTTGATCACGATGCAGCACACTAACCATTTATGAAGCCGCTTTTAGCCAATAGCAAGTTTGACAAGGAACACCAGGCAATCTTGCTGCGCACTCCTATAGTGCTCTAAGGAAAAGTTTATAAGCGCTGCACATACTTACAGCAAGCACTTGAATGCGTTACAGAGTGGGAGTTGTTTTAAGGTTAAAGCGTAAGTGAGTGAAGGGAATCGGCCGACCAAGGCGATGCGGAAAAGCAGGCGCCGTCGAAGA
>Ga0247771_1000245_pt1 | contig 19249 bp, 17 predicted proteins | sample UWRJL197509C6_FD_179948 | JGI IMG/M metagenome (GOLD analysis project Ga0247771, IMG submission 179948) | Plant litter microbial communities from Arlington Agricultural Research Station in Wisconsin, United States - UWRJ-L197-509C-6 | ecosystem: Environmental > Terrestrial > Plant litter >...
TGGTGATCGTCCAGGAGCCCACGTTCCCCGGCTGCCTGATCAAGTCGCGCGCCATCGGCATGTTCCGCATGACCGACGAGAAGGGCGGCGACGACAAGCTGCTCTGCGTGCCCGCCGACGACCCGCGCTCGGAGCACCTGCGCGACATCCACCACCTGAACGAGTTCTACCGCCTGGAGATCCAGCACTTCTTCGAGGTCTACAAGGACCTCGAGCCCGGCAAGAGCGTCGAGGGCGCCAGCTGGGTCGGACGTGTGGAGGCCGAAGCCGAGGTCGTCCGCTCGTACCAGCGTCTCAAGGACGCCATCGCGCGCGGCGAGGACCACTAGTACTTGACCGAAAAAGCCCCGCACCTCATCGAGGTGCGGGGCTTTTTCTTACACGATCTAGTGAATCGGCAGCGGCGCGGCTGCCGCTTCCTTCGCCGCGTTCTCGTCGTTCATGCGCTCCAGGCCGGAACGCATGGACAGCGGGACCTCCTTGAGGAACCAGATCAGCACGAAGCCGATCAGGACCACCACGCCGCCGACCAGGAACACGTTGTCGATCGCGCCGGAGAAGCCGTCCAGGAACGGACGCGCCAGCACCGGGTCGAGGGTCTTGAGGAACTCGGTGTTGTTCAGGTCGACACCGGAACCGCCGCCGCCCTGAAGGCTCTGGGCGAACTGGGCGTTCTCCGGCTTGGCCAGCGCGGCCTGGAAGTCCGGGTTGCCGAACGCCGTGCGGAGCGCGTTGCCGATCTTGTCGCCGACACTGCTGAACAGGATCGACAGGAACACCGCGGTACCGACGGTGCCGCCGATCTGGCGGAAGAACGTGGCCGACGACGTCGCGACGCCCATGTCCCTCGGCTCGGCGTTGTTCTGGATCGCCAGCAGCAGGGTCTGCATGCACAGCCCCAGTCCGGCGCCCATCACGAACATCATGCTGAGCGTGAAGGCGTTCGACGTGTCCGTGCCGATCGTGCTGAACGCGAACAGCGCACCGGCCATCAGCGCGAAGCCCATGATCGGGAACAGCTTGTAGCGGCCCGTCCTCGCGGTGATCTGGCCGCTGATCCCGGCCGCCGACATGATGCCGAACGTCAGCGGGAGCAGCATCAGACCGGCTTCGGTCGCCGAGGCGCCCTTGACGATCTGGAGGTACAGCGGCAGCGAGACCATGCCGCCGAACATGCCGATGCCCATCACGAAGTTGATCGTGTTGCCGAGCGAGAACGTGCCGCTGCGGAACAGCCTCAGCGGCAGCAGCGCCTCGTCGCCCATGCGCTTCTCGTTGAGGACGAAGCCCACGACGCCGACCACGCCGAGCGCGTACATGGCGATCGAGGTGCCGGACGCCCAGCCCCACTCACGGCCCTGCTCGGCCACGATCAGCAGCGGCACCAGGCCGATGCTGAGCAGCGCGGCGCCCCAGAAGTCGATGCGGTGGTCGACCCGCTTGTGCGGGACGTTGAGCACCTTGGCGACGACGACGAGCGCGATCAGGGCGATCGGCACGTTGATCAGGAACACCCAGCGCCAGCCCGCGATGCCCGCGAACGAGTCCAGGCCGGCGAACAGGCCGCCGACGACCGGACCCGCGACGCTCGACACGCCGAACACGGCCATGAAGTACGCGGAGTACTTGCTGCGCTCCCGCGGCGACGTGATGTCCGCCAGGATCGCCATGCCGAGCGACATCAGACCACCGGCGCCGAGGCCCTGCACCGCGCGGAACGCGGCCAGCTCGTACATCGAGGTGGCGATGCCGGACAGCAGCGACCCGGCCAGGAAGAGGCCGATCGCGGTGAGGTACATCGGCTTGCGGCCGTAGATGTCCGACAGCTTGCCGTACAGCGGCGTCGTGATCGTGGCGGTGATCAGGTACGCGGTCGTGGCCCAGGCCTGGAGGGTCTGGCCCTGCAGTTCGTCGGCGATGGTCTTCATCGCCGAGGAGACGATCGTCTGGTCGAGCGCCGCGAGGAACATCCCCAGCAGCAGCCCGGACAGGATCGTCAGGATCTGACGGTGGGTGAGCAGCGATTCGCCCCTCGGCGACGCTTCCGCTCTCTCTACCGTTTCCGACATCACTTCTCCCCTTCTGAGCGCGGCCCCAGTCCGCTCTCAGCCAAGAAACCCGGTAGCGCGTTCTCGTGGTCGTTCACGAAGCGCTCGAACAAGTCGGTGAACTGAACCCAGTCCGGCTCCGACCAGCCTCCGAACATCCGTGCGATGGCGGCGTTGCGCATGCGACGGCGGTCGGCCAGCAGCAGTTGGCCGGACTCCGTGGCGACGAGCACGCTGGCCCGTCCGTCCTCCGGGTCGGCTCGGCGTTCCACGAACCCGTCCTTGACGAGCCCCGCGACCTGGCGGCTGACGGTCGAGGGGTCGGAGAAGACCGCCTCGGCCAGCGCGCTCGACCGGGAGGGACCCAGGTGGGCGAGGGTCGCGAGCAGGATGAACGCGGCCTTGTCCACGCCGACCTTGGCCATGTGCGCGGCCACGCACGCGTTCATCTTGTTGAGCCGGATCATCGCCACGCCGACCCGATCGGCCAGCTCCAGCTCTCGTTCCGTCGCCTCGGAACCCACCGTGTCACTCACCGGGCTCACCATGGAACACTCCGTTGCTTGCATCACCCAACTAGTTGCTGAGTACAAGCATGAACTCGGATGGCGTAGCGAGGCAAACGAATTACGCGTGAGCCATGTCTCAGCGGGCGGTTACCCACGGGTAGGCAACAGGGTTACCGGTCGGTAGCATCCGGGGCATGAGCCAGGACTACGCGTTCGTCGCCGAGACCATGAAGCAGGGCGTGCCGTGGGTGGGCACCACCGGCATCGACTTCCTCGAGGTCGAGGGCGACCGGGTGCTCGTCGCGCTGCCGGACGGCGAGCAGTACCGCAACCACGTCGGCGGCCCGCACGCGGCCGTGGTGTTCGGCGCGGGCGAGACCGCGTCCGGCGCCGTCGTGCTCGCGGCCTTCTCGCGGCACATGGACAAGGCCACGCCGCTCGTCGCCCGCGCCGAGATCACCTACAAGAAGGTCGCCACCGGCGCGCTGCGGGCCGAGGCCGTGCTCGGCCGCCCGGCCGCCGAGGTGGTCGCCGAACTGGCGTCCGGCACGCGGCCCGAGTTCCCGGTGCACGTCACGATCACCAACGCCGACGGCGTCACCACGACCGAGATGACCGTGATCTGGACGCTGCGCCCGAACCGCTGACCACCGGTTCGGGCGTTCGGCGTAACGCCCGAACCACTCACCCGCGATGCCTCCAACACGTCCACTTGGAGGAATCGCGTGACCAGCTCACCCGCCTTAGCCCGCTGGCGCCGCAGCGCCGTCCCGTTCCTGCTCGTCGCCGCGTGCGCGGGCGGCTGCGGGTCCACGCCGGACACCCCGCGCGTCGCCGCGACCCGGTCGTCCGGCCCGGCCAGCACGACCTCTACGCCCACGAGCACGTCGACCGCCCCGCCGCCGGTGCGGAAGGTCGTCGACGGCCGCACGCTCGTCAACGCGACGGGCAAGACCGTCCGGGTCGTCGGGCTGGCCGCGCCCGGCGAGTGCTGGGCCAAGTCCGCCGCCGAGTTCGCCACGAGCACGTTGACCGGCCAGCGCGTCAAGCTCGTCCCGGTCGCGGGCGACACGGTGTCCGTGGGTCTCCCGGACGGCTCGGACTACGCCGAAACCGCGCTGCGCAAGGGCTTAGCGCGCGCCGAGCCCACCGCGAGCGCCACGCTCACTGCCGCGCAGGCCGTGGCCCAGCAGGCCGGGGTCGGGCTGTGGGGCAGCACGTGCCAGGGCGCGGACACCGTCGCGCCGCCCGCTCCGGTCACGCCGCCGCAACCGGTCGTCGTCCCGCCCGCGCCGGAACCCGCGCCCGCGCCGCCACCGGCCACTCCGGACCTCCCCGCGGCGGTCTACTACAAGAGCTGCGCGGCGGCCCGTGCCGCGGGCGTGACGCCGCTGCACCGCGGCGATCCGGGCTACGGGTCCCATTTGGACCGCGACGGCGACGGGATCGCCTGCGAGTAAACCGATACAGATGCCCCAACCCACGTCCGAGGGGGCTGATCAGGGGATTCGAGTTGGTAACGTCCCGTGGCCGCCGTAACGCGGTGGATGTTCCAGTGCGATGACCCGGACACAGGTGCGACCGCCGCGCCCTTGGAGGACCGCGTGCCCAGTACTTCCCCCGCGTCGACTCGTTGGCGTGGAGCCCTGCAGCTCCTGCTCGCCGTGACCGTCCTCGGTGGATGCGCGTCGAAAACGGACCTCTCGTCCGCGATCCAGGTGACGACGCCGAGTTCCACGCCGAGCACCGCACCGATGATCACCACTTCGGCGAGCGCGCCCGACCAACCGTCCACGCAGGTCGTGGACGTCGTGGACGGACGCACGGTCGTCGGTGCGGACGGCAGGCAGATCCAGATCGCTGGCCTCCAGCCGCCCGGCGAGTGCTGGGCGCAGGCCGCGCTGGAGTTCACCCGGAAGACGTTGAACGGCAAGACGATCAAGTACGTCCCGACGGTCGGGACGGCCGCGACCGTGCTGATGCCGGACGGGTCGGACTTCGCGGTCGAGGCCGTCCGCCGTGGCCAGGGCCGCGCCGAGCCCGGCACGGGGACGGCGCTGAGGTCCGCGCAGTCCGCCGCCGAGCAGGCCGAACTCGGCCTGTGGGGTGGGACCTGCGGCGGGAAGGACAGCCTCCAGCAGTCGGGGTCCGGGCAGCAGCAGTCGGCGGGGTCCAGCGACGTGTACTACGCGACCTGCGACGCGGCCAGGCGCGCGGGCGCCACGCCGATCGTCGTGGGCCAGCCCGGCTACGGCAAGCACCTCGACCCGGACGGCGACGGGATCGCCTGCGACCGGTAGAACAGCCGCATGAAGGTGGACAGCGTCGAGATCACGTTCGACCCGCGCGAGATCGGCGGCACCGCGCGGCAGGCCGAGGACGCGGGCTACGACGGGTTCTGGGTGGCCGAGGCCCGGCACGACCCGTTCGTCGCGCTCTCGGTCGCCGCCGGGACGACGTCGCGGATCGAACTGGGCACGTCCATCGCGGTGGCGTTCGCGCGCAACCCGATGAGCACCGCCGTGCTGGCGAACGACCTGCAACTGCTGTCCGGCGGGCGCTTCAACCTGGGCCTCGGGTCCCAGGTGGAGCCGCACATCACCAAGCGGTTCTCGATGCCGTGGTCGAAACCCGCCGCGCGGATGCGCGAGTACGTGCTGGCGATGCGGGCGATCTGGCACGCGTGGGAGACCGGCGAGCGGCCGAGGTTCCGCGGCGAGTTCTTCACCCACACGGTGATGACGCCGTTCTTCGACCCCGGCCCGAACCCGTACGGCCCGCCCAAGGTGTTCCTCGCGGGCGTCGGCGAACTGATGACCGAGGTCGCGGGCGAGGTCGCCGACGGGTTCCTGTGCCACAGCTTCACCACCGAGCGGTACCTGCGCGAGGTGACGATCCCGGCGTTGGAACGCGGCCGCGCTCGCGCCGGGAAACCGTTGGCGGGCTTGGAGATCAGCGGCCCGTCGTTCGTCGCGACGGGCAACACCGCCGAGGAGCTGGCGGCGTCCATCAGGGACACCAGGAAGCAGATCGCGTTCTACGGCTCGACGCCGTCCTACCGGAAGGTCCTCGACCTGCACGGGTGGGGCGCCCTGCACGAGGACCTGCACGCGCTGTCCCGGCGGCAGAAGTGGGACGAGATGACCGACGCGGTCGACGACGAGGTGCTGCGGGCGTTCGCCGTGGTCGGCGAACCGGAGCAGGTCGCGGCGGAACTGCTGGCCCGCTACGGCGACATCACCACCCGCTCGTCCTGCTACGCCCCGTACCGCGCCGACCCCGAACGCTGGGGCCGGGTGTTCACGGCGCTCAAAACCGGGTGATGCGGTGCCGCCCACTCGGCGAATCGCGCAACCCGTGGTGGAAGAACGCCAGTTCCGCCCGCACCCGCAGCACTCCCCGGCGTCTTATCCACCGCCGTCTGCCCACCCGCGCGGCCACCAGGGCGAGCGGCAGGACGAGCAACGTCATCAGGATCGTCGGGATCAAGGTCATCGCCTCCTTCGGCAGGGCAACGACCGAGTCGGACCCCGCTTACGGCGATCACCCGAAGGCCACCCCGATGGAGCAACCGCTCCACCGGGCGGACGTTCCGTCGACCACCCCTCCGGAGATCAGTTTCGACCGCTCACCCGAAAGTGTTACCGAGGATGGGGGCGAGCGGAAGAACTACAGGTCACGAGGTTGTCACCACCACGCCAACGCTCGGCCGTCCGGGTCACGGCACTGCTCCGGTTCCCGTTGTCCTTCCCTTGTCCCGCAGGCGTTCCGACCCTGAACACACCATCGAGTGGCAGGTGACCGCGCCCCTCGGCGGTTAGAGGTCCGGCAGCGGGTCCGGGGGGCCGAAGTCGCGGTCGCGGACCTCCGCGTCGGCCGCGGCGATCACCGGGACGTACTCGTCCCAGGTCTGGAACCGCGAGCCGTCGAACGTGAACGTCGGGTCCACCACCGTGTCGACCGGGCCGAGCCGGAGCGTTCGCGGGTAGGTCCAGTGCACGGCCTTCGGCCGGTCGTGGCTGCGCCGGCTGCACTCCAGCATGATCACGTTCTCGGCCGTCACCACGAAGATGAACGGCTTCTGCACGAACGAGAACCCCGACGCGGAGGTGGCCGTCGCCGGGAAGAGGTAGCGGATCTCCGTGCCCGGCGGCAGCAGCGCCCGGCACCTCTCGCGCACCACGCTGCTCAACGGCACGTCCCCACGACCTTCCGGCTCAGCGGATCAGTTCCTCGGGCACCCGCAGGTCCTCGTGCTGGTAGAGGGCCGCGACCGCGGCCGGGTCGTCGCCCGCGCACACCGCGGCGACCTCGTCGAGCAGCAGGTCGTAGTCCTCGCCGGTGTTGCCCTCGTACGCGTCGGTCATCCGACCCCACTCGTCCCACGGCAGGGTCTCCACGTTGTTCAACGCGGCCAGGTCCCGCACGGCGTTGCCGCGGATCTCCGACGGCCCCCAGTTCTCCGTGCCGGGGACGCCGAACAGGTCCGCGTCGATCTCCCCGCGCCGGTAGGCGCTCCACGCCTCACCACCGGTCAGGAACTCACCGGGCTTCAGGTCGCGCGGGTCGACCGGGAACGACGACTCGAACACCTCGGTGTCGATCCGCACCCACCGCCCACCGTCCCAGAACTCCGTGACCCAGTGGTCCAACCCGCGCCCGGCCTCGAAGTACATCCCGAACCCGCACCGCACCCGAGCCGGAATCCCGTTGTCCCGCAACAGGGCGCAGCTCAACACCGCGAAGTGCCGACACGTCCCCACCACCCGCCGCGCGGGCTCCCGCCGAGCCGACAACGGCGAGGGATCCAATCCCAACAACACGTCGACCAGTTCGTTCGCGGGCCGGATGTCCTTCTCCACCAACCGCCCAGCGGACATCCCCGCCGCGACGAGATCGGTGGGCTGGAGCACCAACGCGTGCACGGCCGCGCAGACCTCCAACGGGTCGCTCGCGACCACAGACCCGGCAGCCGCGCCGAGAGCGGTGAACGGTCCGGGAACGACGTAGTCGATCTGCACCATGGGAGCAAATGGTAGGGCTAGACCGACCGGTTGGAGACCTGAATCCGGCATCTCCAGGGGATCGGGAATCCGCGGGCGACCGCAAAACCGCCGCGACGAACCGCCCTTCCGCCGGCATCTTCGTGGAGCACTCGCACGAAGCCCCCGAGCCGGGAGAACGGATGACCATCGAGTCGGAGTTCGTCTTCTGGACGGTACTGGTCGTCACCCTCGTCGCCGCGGTCGTCGTGGCGCTGGTCGGAACGGTCTTCGCGTCCGCCGGGTACGTCGTCCTCCGCGACCGCGGGCACGGGACGATCCGGTCGGCCACCGCGATCACGGCGGCGCTGCTCGTCCCACCCACCGCCGTGGTCTGGATCGCCCTCACCCGGTTACCGCCGGGTCCGTCCCCGACGAACGACCCGACCCCGGCGTTCCTGGTGGCGGCCGCGTTCCTCTGCGTGCTCCCCGCGGGCGTCCTGAGCTGGGCCGTCGCGCGCAGAACACCGGAAACCCCTCGGCGCTACGGCGGCCCGCCACGGCGTCTGCGCTACGGGTCGTGGGGGAAGGTCATCGGGTTCGCGACGATCCCCCTCTGCGTGGTGTTCTGGCTGGTGAACGGCTGGAACTCGGCGATCAGGGCGCCGTTGATCACGCTGCCGGTCATGTTCGCGCTCCTCGCGCTGGAAGCACGGGCGCGCAACAAGGTCGACGAGGCCGAACTCGGCGTCTTCGTGCTCTCCCTGCGCCAGTTCTCCGACGACCTCAAGCTGACCATCAAGGCCAAGCCCGAGGAGACCCGCTGGGCCCAACCGGCCAACCGCGACCGGGTCAACCTGGAGCAGTTCGTCGCCGACGAGGTGGAGAAGCGCGTGGGACGCCTGGTGGGCCTGGGCAGCCCCCGCGACAAGGTGCCCGGCGGCGGCGCGGGCCGGTTGTACACGGAGGACGCCGAGTGGAAGAAGGTGGTCGAGGCACTCGCGATCGCCTCACGGGCGATCATCATGCAGGTCGGCGACTCAGGCCCGCTCGGCGACGAGCTCAAGATCGTCAAGGACAACGACCTGGCCACGAAGCTGTTCATCCTGACGGCACCAGCGGGCCGCACCAGCACCACCACGCTCAAGCTGTGGCGGTGGTTCGGCAAGCTGACGGGCTGGTCCGCCCCGCGGTGGCCCGACTTCGCCGCCCTCCTGCACGACAACGACTACACCGACGCGACCGAAGACCCCGGCCCCGGAGCCGTGATCACCTTCGACGCGAACCGCAAGCGAATCGACGTCCGCCACGACTGCCGCACCCCAGCGGAGTACGCACAGGCAATAGCGGACAGCCTCGCCCCACCGCCCTGAAACCAGTCAGGCCCGGCGCACCGAGTGCGCCGGGCCTGACCCGCATCTCACCAGAGCCGCCTATCGGAATCGAACCGATGACCTGTTCATTACGAGTGAACCGCTCTAGCCGACTGAGCTAAGGCGGCGAGACGCGTTAACTATAGCGGACTTCAAGAGCGTCACCGACAGGGGTCCCCCTCGTTAGTCTTCTCGTGACGCCGCTCACCCCGGCGGCACGCTCTTCACCGCCGAGGAGGACCTCTCACATGCGCAGACGCCGGCTCGCGTTGGCCTTGCCCACCGCCGCAGCGTTGCTCGCGTTCTGCGCGGCGCCCGCGCTCGGCCAGCCGACGACGACGCCGTTGCCCGCTCCCGTGAGTCCGGGGCAGCCGCCGATCTCCGCGCCGAACGGGCCGCAACCGCTTGCGCATGCCGTTGGCGATGCGGGGACCGGGTTGGCCGTGGTGCGGTTGGCGCCGGATTCGACGCCGACCAACACGATCCTGCCGGGGTTCGGGGAGGAGTTGCCGAAGCAGGCCGCCGCTGAGCTCGGGGTCGGGTTGGCGAGTGCGCAGGTGAACACCGAGGCGTACCTGGCGTTCGAGCGGTCGGTGGCGCAGGCGTCGCCGTTGGGGTTCGCGGTGCAGGGGCGGGCGCCGCAGACGCCCGGCTCGCTGGCGCAGACGGCCGGGCCGGACAACGCCGAGGGGTTGAGCTCCGGGCTGGCGTTGCCGAAGACGCCGTTGGACGCGCTGGTCAAGGTCAGCGGGCTCGACGGGAGCGTGCACGCGCGGTGGGACGACAAGGTCGGACCTTGCGTCCAGCCGTTGAGCGAGGCCAAGACGTCGTTGGCCAGCCTGTCCGTGCTGAACGCCATCCCGACGCTGCCGACCACGTCGGACCTGACCGGGATGCTGACGCAGGACACGCCGAAGCTCGACGCGGCGGCGAAGCAGTCGCTGATCGACGCGCTCAAGGGCATGACCGCGCCGCTCAGCCAGCTCGGCGGGCTGCTGTCGGGCACGCCGGACACCGGCGAGAAGGGGTCGCTGCTCAGCCTGCCGGAGACGTTGACCGCGCGGTCGACCGTGGAACTGGTCGACCTGCCGGACTCGAAGAACAAGGCCGTGAAGACCACGTCGACCCTCCAGGCCGCGAGCGTGCGGCTGCTCGCGGGCACGCCGATGGAGGTCCGGATCGACGTGGTGAGCCAGCCGACGCTGGTGGCGCTGGCGACGGGCGTGGAGGCGACGTCGTCGATCACGTACACCGCGCCGGTGCTGAAGGTGTCGCAGGGCGGCAAGGTGCTCGGCACGCTGGACGCGGCCAACCAGAAGCTGGAGATCCCGATCGGCATCCCCGTCGCGGGCCTGCCCGAACTGCCGAAGCTGCCCGTCGTCGGTGGGATCCTGCCGGGCGGCGGTGACGTGCCCGCCGAGCTGAAGAAGCTCGACATCGGGGTGCTGCGGTTGCAGATCGCGCAGCTCAACGAGAAGAAGCTGGCGTTGAACGGGCCGTTGACGCAGGGCGGCCCGACGATCAAGGGCTTCATGCTCGGCGCGACAGCCCGCCTGCTGGACCTGCAACTGCTGCCCACGGACGCGCTCGGCCTGCCGAACCTGCCGTCCGCGCTGGCCCAGGTGTCGCTCGGCGAGCAGATCGTCCGCGCCGCCGCGCCCGAAGGGGGCGTCGAGTGCGGCAGCACCACCACGCCGACGCCGCCCGCGGGCGCTCAGCCGCCGCCGGGGCAGGCCCGACCGGTGATCCCGCTGGCGTACACGAACGCCGCCTACAAGACGATCCCGATCTTCTGGATCGGCACGGGGCTGCTGCTCGCGGGTGTGGTCATCGTGTCCGCGATGCCGGGCGTGCGCCGCCGTGAACCCGCGTTCGCGATGGCGGGCGGAGCCGTGACGACGACCGAACCGGAGACCGACCCCGACGCCGAGGCCGAGGCCACGACCGAACCCGAGCCGGAAGCGGAAGCCCTGCCAGAGCCCGAGGCGAAGGACGAGACGTGAGGCCGCGTCGGTAGGTCGGGTCACCATTTTTCGAGGTGGGCAGGGACGAAGTCTCTGCCCACCTCGAAAAAATCGAGGCTCGACGTGCCGACTAAAAGGCGGCCGAACCCGCCGTCTGCGGAGCAGCGGCCAATGTCACAGCCCGATCGCGCGGGCGATCTCGGTGGGCTTCAAGACCCGGAGCAGGGCCTCCATGAAGTAGTAGTCCGCGTACGGCAGCGACACCTCGACGCCGTCCTCGGACGGCCGGTTGCGCGTGCCGCGGGCCAGGACGGCTTCGGCGCGCGTGGACTTCTTGGTGAGGCAGTCCCTGGTCAGGCCGTGCAGGATGCGCAGCGCGGAGTCCCGGTACTGGACGCGGCCGGACGCCTTGGCGAGGTCGATCAGGCCCGCGGCCATGATCGCGCCCGCCGAGGAGTCCTTGATGTCGTTGGGGGCTTGCGGGGCGCGGTAGTCCCACACCGGCACGTGGTCGGGCGTGATCTGGCCCAGCGCGAAGTCGGCCAGTTTGCGCGCGGTGGCCAGGAACGACGCGTCGTTGGTGCGCCGGTACATCGTGGTGAACCCGTAGATCGCCCACGCCTGCCCGCGCGACCACGCCGACGTCGGGCTGTAGCCCTGCACGGTGTTCTGGCCGATCGGCGCGCCCGTCGTGGGGTTGTAGTCGAAGACGTGCGGCGTCGAGCCGTCCGCGCGGACGAAGTTCTGCTGCGTCGACTTCGCGTGGGCGATGGCGATGTCCAGGTACTTGCGGTCGCCGGTCTCCTTGCTGGCGAACGCGAGCAGGTCCAGGTTCATCATCGTGTCGATGATCGACCGGCCCGCGTCGTTCGGCGTGCCCATGGCACCCCACGCCCGGATGAACTTGCCCGCCGTGTTGAACCGGCCGATCAGCCCGTCCGCGGCCTTGATCGCGCCGTCGCGCCACTTCACGTCACCGGTGAGCCGCCACGCCGTGACCCACGACGGGTAGAACAGGAAGCCCTGGTCGTGGTCGCGGGCGACCTCCTTGCGCGGCGACAGCTTCTCCGCCGAGGCCAGCGCCAGCGTCTTGAACTGCTCGTCACCGCTCGCGAGGTACGCCATCCACAGCGTCCCCGGCCAGAACCCGCCGACCCAGCCGCCGTCGGCGACGTAGGTCCACTTCTCGGCCCTGGTGATCTCCGGGAACGTGGTGATGGCCGGTCCGGTGACGCGCACCTTCGACACGGCGTAGTCCAACGCGCCGCGCAGCGCTTCCGGACCTGGCACGGGCTCTTGCGCCAACGCGGTTCCTCCCGTCACAGCGGTCGCTCCGGCCGCGACGGCAGCGGAGGTCAGCAAGGTACGGCGGGTCACAGTCATGGCACCATCCATCCGAGAATCGGCGTTGATTGCAGGTAGGCCAGTACGCACATGAGGAGCAGCAGGAGCAGGCTCCAGCCGAAGACGCGGCGGAAGAGTTCGCCTTCCTTGCCGACGAGGCCCGCGGCGGCGGTGCCGATCGCCAGGTTCTGGGGCGAGATCATCTTCGCCATCACGCCGCCGGAGCTGTTCGAGGCGCCGAACAGGAACGGGGAGGCGTTGAGCTGTTGGGCCGCGGTGGTCTGGAGGGTGCCGAAGAGGGCGTTGGAGCCCGCGTCGGTGCCGGTGATCGTGACGCCGAACCAGCCGACCACGGGTGACAGGAACGCGAAGAACGCGCCGGTGCCCGCGAGCCACACGCCGAGCGTGGTGATCTGGCCGGAGAAGTTCATGACGTACGACAGCGCGAACACGGCCAGGATCGCGAGGATCGCCCAGCTGAACTGGCGGATCGTGCGGCCGTAGATCGCGACCGCCCTGCCGAGCCCGACCCGCAGCACCAGCAGCGACAGCAGGCCCGAGACCAGCAGCAACGTGCCGGTGGCCGACAGGACGTTCAGCGTGTACACCGTCGCGACGGGTTTCCCGTTGGGCGCGGTGATGTGCAGGCCGGGCCAGGCGAACTTCGTGGTCGCCTTCTCCAGCAGGTTCTTCACGGCGGTGATCTGGGCGAGCGCGAAGATCACCACGATGATCGCGTACGGGGCGAACGCCACCGCCACGTCACGCCGGGAGTCGGTGCCGCGGAGCGAATCCCCTCCGGAGGAACCACCACCGGAGGTACCGCCGCCGACCGTCACGGGCACGGCCGCGGGCCTGCGGATCCGCACCGCCAGGACCACCGCGCCGACCGACACGACGGCCGCGATGATGTCGCACAGCTTGTAGGACACGAAGTTCGACACCAGGTACTGCGTGACGCCGAAGGACAGCCCGGCCGCCAACGCGATGGGCCACACCTCGCGCACGCCGCGCTTGCCGTCGACGATCAGCACCAGCACGAACGGCACCAGCACCGCGAGGATCGACACCTGGCGGCCCGCCATCGCGCCGAAGTGCTCGGCGGGCAGGCCCGTCACGGTGCCCAGCACGGTGATCGGGTTGCCCATGCCGCCGAACGCGACCGGCGCGGTGTCGGCGACCAGCGCGAGCGCGGCGGCCTTCATCGGGTTCACGCCGAGCGCGATGAGCATGACCGAGCAGATGGCGACGGGTCCGCCGCCGCCCGCCAGCGCCTCCAGCAGCGCGCCGAACGAGAAGGCGATCACGATCGCCTGCACGCGCGGGTCGTCGCTGATCGAGCTGAACGCACGGCGCAGGACGTTGAAGTGCCCGCTCTCCACGGTCAGGTTGTAGATCCAGATCGCGTTGAAGGTGATCCACAGGACCACGAGCACGCTCGTGGCGGCGCCGAAGGCCGCGGAGTTGAGCGCCGTGCCGACCGGCATGGAGTACACGACCACCGCGATGCCGATCGAGAGCACGAGCGCGGTCAGCCCCGCCCAGTGCGCTTTCCACTTGAAGCCGCCCAGCAGGACCAGCACCGTGACCAGCGGGATCAGGGCGAGGAGCGCGGACAGGAGTAGGGACCCCGTTGGGTCGGGGTTTTGCTGGTACATCGTCGACCGCCGCCTTTCGGGCGCACTGCGAACCGACTCGTCACCGGCGGCGGCGAAGTGACGAGACCACACTTGTTCCGCCCAGCAGAACGTAGTTCCATGGACGGATCGAGCACATAGTGTCACTGGACAGCCACAATCGGAAGGCATCACCGCGATGGAAATCCGGCACGCGACCCACCCGGAGCAGTTGGCCGCGCTCGACACCGACCGGTTGCGGGAACGCTTCCTGGTCGAGGACCTGTTCGTCGCGGGCGAGGTGCGGCTGGTCTACACGCACGAGGACCGGATCGTCCTCGGCGGCGCGGCTCCCCTGCCTGGCCAACCGCTCACGTTGGAGCCCGCGGACGCGCTCCGGACCGCCACGTTCCTGGCCCGGCGCGAACTGGCGGTGGTCGTGGTGCGCGGGTCCGGCGGCGTCGTCGTCGACGGCACGAAGCACGAACTCGGCGCCCGCGACTGCGTCTACGTCGGTCAGGGAGCTTCGGACATCCGCTTCGAGGCCGCCGAGGAGGACACCCGCTTCTACCTCTTCTCCACGCCCTCGCACGCCGCCCACCCCACGGCGGTCGCCCGCTACGCGGAGGTGGACGCGCTCGCGCTGGGCGAGCAGGCCACGTCGAACGTGCGGGAGATCCGGAAGTTCGTGCACGCGGACGGGATCCGGTCGAGCCAGCTCGTGCTGGGCATGACCACGCTCGCGCCCGGCAGCGTGTGGAACACGATGCCGCCGCACACCCACGACCGGCGCACCGAGGCGTACCTGTACTTCGACCTGCCCGACGAGCACCGCGTCGTGCACCTGATGGGCGAGCCGAGCGCGACCCGGAACCTGGTGGTGCGCAACGAGGAGGTCGTGATCTCGCCGAGCTGGTCCGTCCACAGTGGAGCGGGAACGCACGCGTACTCGTTCGTGTGGGCCATGGGCGGGGAGAACCAGGCCTACGACGACGTGGAACCCGTTCCGGTCACCGACCTTCGCTGAGGGAGCCCAGTGGACCTCTTCTCCCTGCGCGGGCGGACCGCGCTGGTGACCGGCGCGCGCGGCGGGATCGGCCGGGCCGTCGCGCTCGGGTTGGCCGAGGCGGGCGCGAACCTGGTGCTGCTCGGGCGTTCCGCGGACTTCGGGGACGTGCCGGACGCCGTCGTGGCCACGGTCGTCGTGGACCTGGCCGACCCGTCGGCGATCGAACCCGCGCTGGCACCGGTGCTCGCCGAGCACCGGATCGACGTGCTGGTGAACAACGCCGGGACGATCCACCGCGAACCCGCGGCGGACGTGTCGCTGGCGGACTGGCGGCGGATCCTGGCGGTCAACCTGGACTCGGTGTTCGAGCTGAGCAGGCTGGTCGGGGGCCGGATGCTGGACGGCGGCGGGAAGATCGTGAACATCGCGTCGCTGCTCAGCTTCCAGGGCGGCGTCACGGTTCCGGCGTACGCGGCGAGCAAGCACGCGGTCGCGGGCCTGACCAAGGCGCTGGCCAACGAGTGGGCACCGCACAATGTGCAGGTGAACGCGATCGCTCCCGGCTACATCGCCACCGACAACACGGCCGACCTCCGCGCCGACCCCGACCGCGAGCCCGCCATCCGCGGCCGCATCCCCGCCGGGCGGTGGGGATCGCCGTCCGACCTGGTCGGCGCGGCGGTGTTCCTCAGCTCGCGCGCGTCGGACTACGTCAACGGGCACGTGCTCGTGGTCGACGGCGGGTGGATGGGCCGGTGACCGACACGGCGGTGGAGAAGACGCTGGCCGTGCTGGAGGCGCTGGCCGACCACTCGCGGATCACCGACATCGCGCGGGTGACGGGGCTGCCCAAGTCGACCGTGCACCGGCTGCTCCAGGCGATGGTGGATCGCGGGTTCGCCGCCGTGCGGTCCGACGGCGGCTACCTGGCCGGGCCGAAGGTGCTGGTGATGGCCGGGAAGGTGCTGCGGCCCGTGGACACCGTGGAACGGGCTCGGCCCGCGCTGCGGGCGTTGCGCGAGGAGTCGTCGTGCACGGTCCACATGGCGATGGTCGTCGGCGACGAACTGGTCTACGTGGACAAGGTCGAGGCGGACAAGCCGTACCGGATGCCGTCGCGGCTGGGGATGAGCCTGTCGGTGCACTGCTCCGCCATCGGCAAGGCCGTGCTGGGCTCGATGGGCCCGGTCGAGTCCGACGCCATGGTCGCGCGCCTCCGCCTCGTCGGCCGCACGCCGAACACGATCACCACCGAGGAACGCCTGCGCGCCGAGGTGGCCGAGGTGCGCCGCACCGGCTACGGCTTCGACGACGAGGAGAACGAGGTCGGCATCCGCTGCGTCGGCGCCGCGATCCGCGACCACACGGGCGCGGTCGTCGGCGGCATCTCCGCCTCCACGCTCGCCATGGAGCACACGATGGCCCAGCTGACCGCCCTCGGCCCCCGCGTGCTGAGCGCGGCGAACACCGTGTCGACGGCGCTGGGGTACGTCAGCCCCGGTGCAGGGCAGTGACCATGGCGTCGATGGCGATGCGCGGCTTCACGTTCATCTCCAGCGCCTCCCGGCAGGCCAGCACGGCTTCCAGGCGGCGCAGGGTCGACTCCGGGGTCCAGTTCTCGGCGGCTGTGCGGGCGTCGTTCGCGCGGTCGGGGTGGTTGAGCCTGGCCTGCGAGCCGGTGGCGGTGACCAGGACGTCGCGGTAGAAGCCCGCCAGGTCCACCAGGGCGGTGTCGTAGGAGTCGCGCTGGGTCCTGGTGGCGCGGGACTTCTGGCGCTTCTCCAGGTCCTTCATCGCGCCCTTCGCGCCGCGGGTGGCGGCCGCGGTGCCCTTGCCGGTGCCGCCCGCGCCCATCGCGGTCTCCAACGCCGAGCGCTCGTCCTCGTTGCGCTCCTCGTTGGCCGTCGTGGCATCGCCTTCCGCGGCGGCCACGAGCTGGTCGGCGCAGGTGTAGACGTCCTGGGCGCGGCGGACGGCCAGCGGGATGCGCAGCACCGACTCGCGGCGGGTGCGGACCTGCTCGTCGGTCGCCAGCCTGCGGGCGCGGCCGACGTGGCCGGCGCAGACCGACGCCGCCCAGCGGGCCATGTCGGCGGGCACGCCGTCGCGGTGCTGCAGCACGTCCGCGATGGCGTCCGGGCGCGGCGAGCCGAGCGGCACGATGCGGCAGCGGGAGCGGATGGTGACCGAGACGTCCTCGGGGTGGTCGGACGGGGCGCAGAGCAGGAACACCGTGCGGTCCGGGGGTTCCTCCACGGCCTTGAGCAGCGCGTTCGCCGCGCCCTCGGTGAGGCGGTCGGCGTCCTCGATGATGACGACCTGCCAGCGGCCACCCGTGGGGCGGCGGGCGGCGGCCTGCACCAGGGCGCGCATCTCGGCCACGGAGATCGACAGGCCCTCGGGGGCCACGAAGCGGACGTCGGCGTGGGTCTCGGCGACCGTGGTGTGGCAGCCGGGGCAGTCGCCGCAGCCGGGGCGGTCGTCGACCGTCGTGCACTCCAACGCCGCCGCGAACGCCTTCGCCGTGTCCGACCGGCCGGAACCGGGCGGGCCGGTGAACAGCCAGGCGTGGGTCATCGCGCCCGGCGCGGGCGTACCCCCCGCCACGATCAGCGCGGCCGCCTCGGCCGCCGCGCTCAACACCTCCACCGCGGCGGGCTGGCCGACGACGTCGGCCCACACGCTCGAGTTCACGTCGTCTCCACAACGGGCTGGGTCTCGGGGACGGGGACGCGGCGGCGTTCCGCGAAGAGCGGGAGCACCGCGGCGCGCACGCGCTCGGACACCTCGGCCTCGGTGCCGTCCGCGTCGACCACCACGTAGCGGTCCGGGTCGGCCGAGGCCATCTCGGTGAGCAGGCGCTGCACGCGCCAATGGTGCTCGATGTTGTCGATGGCCCGCGTCCTGGGCTTGCCGAACACGGTCTCGTTCAGCGCGTCGACCGGCATCGTCACCGGTGAGCGGTCCAGCAGGATCGTCACGTCCGGGCGCAGCCTGCCGGTGGCCCAGTCGACCAGGCCCTCCACCTCGGCGGGCTGGACGCTGCCCACGGCGCTGAAGTGGGCCAGCGGGCTGTCCACGTACCGCTCCATCACGACCAGCGCGCCGTTGTCCAGCGCGGGCCGGACCTCGCGCTCGACCACGTCCGCGCGCACGGCGGCGGCGACCAGGGCGTGGGCGCGGACGCCCGCCAGGTCGACGCTGGACAGCATGCTGCGCAGCCTGCGCTCGTCGAGTTCCGGGTCGCTGGCCAGCAGGACGTCGTGACCGGCGGCGCGCAACGCCTCGGCGAGCATCCGGGCCTGCACGCCGGTGTCGCGCCGGGTGTCGCCCTCGACGGTGATGAGCAGGCCCGCCGACGACTTCGACTTGCCGCGGATGGCCGCGAACAGCTCCGAGAGGATCGGCTCGATCCGCCGGTTGTCCATCTGCCGGTAGGCGATCAGACCCACCACGGCCGCCAGGACGCCAGCGCCGAACATGACGGGCCGGGTGCCGTCGACGTTCATCGGGTGGTTGAACAGGGTGATCGTGCGGGGCTTCAGCACGGTGACCAGCAGCGGCGTCACGACGGTCGACAGGCCCAGGATGATCTTCATCAGGGACTGGACCAGCGCGACCATCCGGCCGCGCATCTCGTCCTCGACCTGCGAGCCGATGATCGTGAGCCCGGTCAGGAACGCGATGCCCGCGCACGCGCCGACCATCGCCACGGCGAGCAGCGCGATCCACAGGTGCGGGGCCAGCGCGACGATCACCAGGCTCAGGCCCGCGCACACGATCGTGAGGCCGAACAGCCGGTTGTACGTCAGGCGGCGGGCGAACCGCGGCGCGAGGGCCATGCCGCTGGCCAGGCCGATGAACACCGCGATGAACAGCAGGGCGAACGCGCTGTCGCCGCCGAGCAGGCTCAGGGCGTACAGCTTGGCGCAGCCGATCACGGCACCGGCCGCGGCGAACGCGCCGATCATGCCGATGACCAGGCCGCGCACCAGCGGGGTCCGCCACGCGTAGCGCAGGCCGTCCCGCATCATCGCGAGGAAGCCCAGCTTGTCCTCGGCCTCCTCCTGCTTCTTCTTCGCCGACGTGGCCCGGCCGGACAGCTCCGGGATGCGGGTCGCGACCAGCACCGCCGACGTGATGTAGAGCAGGCCGTTGACGACCACCGCGATGATGGCCACCCGGAACACGACGTTGTCGCTGGTCAGGTGCAGGTAGCCGGGGATGCCGGAGATCAGCGCGTACAGGCCGAACCCGCTGATCGTGGAGATGCCGTAGGTCATCACCAGCCCGAGCTGGTTGGCCGACTCCACCTGGTCCGGCCTGCGCAGCAGGTTCGGGACCGCGGACTCCTTGGCCGGGATCCACAGCATCGCGCAGCAGCCGACGAGGAAGTTGGCGATG
>Ga0247771_1000246_pt1 | contig 19228 bp, 21 predicted proteins | sample UWRJL197509C6_FD_179948 | JGI IMG/M metagenome (GOLD analysis project Ga0247771, IMG submission 179948) | Plant litter microbial communities from Arlington Agricultural Research Station in Wisconsin, United States - UWRJ-L197-509C-6 | ecosystem: Environmental > Terrestrial > Plant litter >...
TCCAGCGGCTCCGTCTGCCTCGAGAGCAGCAGGCTATCGTTGAAGAGGACCGACAACTCGCTGCCGTAGATGTCCGACATGTCGATGTACTTGAGAGTGCTCGGAACCCAGGTAAGTTGCTCTTCTGGGCTCAGAGCCGGGTCCGGGATGAACAGTCGATCGGCATCCGTCAGCTTCAGTCCGTGCCCTAGAGCCAGCTCCTCCAGGTGCTTCGTCAGGGGTAGGAGTAGCCCGATGTGCGAGCCGTCCATCTTGCTTCCCTTGAGGCTGAGCGACTTGAGCGTCTTCGGCAGCGCCGTCAAAAGTCGGCTGACGTCCTCTATCTCGAGGGAGTCGTGCATCCGGAAATCGGTCGCAACGCTCAGGACGACCAACTGCCGCACAGCCGGGTGCTCGGAGAGGAACCTCACTATGCCCTCAGCCGTCAGTCCCTTGCAAGTGGCGAGGTTCAGGTGGGTGATCCTCGCTGTCTTCGGGATGGAGAAGAGAGCCGCGTCCGTTATCTTGGTCCCCGCGACGTCGAGATGGGTGAGACGATGTAGCCTGGGCAAGATGGTCTCAAAGACCGAGGACGGCAGCGTCCGGCATTTGTGAAACGACAGCCGCTGAATCGGCAGTGTGGCCGGCCAGTTCCACTGGGGTGCCGACGAGAAGGCAGCCCGGAAGGGCGCCGATGAGCAGCCGCAGAAATCCACGGCCTGTAGGTTCTCCAGGCTCAGGAACAGCTTCCGCAGGACGGCTTCGTTCAAGTCGTCGTCGATGTACTCCTGTACCAAGAACTCCTGCAGGTTGGGCGTGAGGTCGAGGCACTGGAGGAGCGTCTCCGATGTCAGGTTGCGGGCGTTTGCGCGTTCCTTGGCCGTCGAAAACAGCGTCGCCGGGTTGAAGTGCGAGAAGTCGAGCCTCCGCACCCAGGACCCGTGCGAGGGCTTCTCCTTGATCTGGGTGAGGAACTTGATGAAAATCCTCGAGTGGGGGATCGTGACCCGCCGGTAGACGGTTTCGACGGTCTTGATATGGATCTCCTTGGACGTGAGGAGCAGCGACATCAGGTCCACGTTCCGCCGCTCCACGCCGTTCGGGGGAACATCGATGACGAGGTGCTCGATGATGAGGCCTACACGGGGGCGGGGTTAGTCTCTTGCGGTGATAACGGTGAACCTCGATGGTATGCGTACCGAATATCTCGAGTGGGAGCCTCTCAAAGACGGACGGCTTGCTCACTGCCGTGATGGTGTCTCCCTCGTACATCTCCGAGGGCTCCTTGTCGCTGAGCAGGGCCATGTTCAGCACCTGGAGGTCGCCGAAGCTCCGGCTCGCCAGCTTCCCCCGCACGTTGATCTCCTTCCAGCCCTTGTAGGTATCGGTGGGGTACCACACGTAGTGCAGCTTGCTGTGCGGCCGGGTCAACGGCGGCTTGGTCTCGATGGCCATGACCGCGCCGGCGGCAGGCGGGGCCGGGGCGGGCGAGTCGTCGATGGCGTTCTCGACGGCGTGGTACGACGACACCTTGGAGAGGGTAAAGGTCTGGGCGAGATCCGAGTCGTTCTCGCGAACGGAGGAGAAGGAAGAGCGGCCCATGGCGTCGGGGGAGGGCGAGCGCCGAATATCACGGGCCATGGTCTTGTGTGGTGTGGCGTTCTTGAACCTGTTGAGGTGGAGGGTCTGTTCCGAGGCTGGCCCGAGGTAGGAATCGGCAGGAAGCTTTGGCCAGGCCATGGCCGGCTCCTTCACCCGGTTGACGCAAGACCGTTTCGATAGCGTGCGGAGCCCAGCAAAAGATGCCACGAGGAGGACGAGGTATCACGAAGGACCGGGAAGGCCCTCCTATTAGTCAAGGATCCGGGGTTTTAGGTAACGAGATGCGCTTCCGGGCGAAGCGGGGAAGCGCTGGAGAGGAACGCGTAGGGCAGCGACAGCGAGGGCGGCGAGGGCAGCGAGGGCCGGTCGCGTAGGGTATAGGGAGATGACGAGCGTCTTGGGAAAATCGAGGGGCTGCTCCGCACTGGCGACGGATCCTGAGCTTCTCGGGATCCAAATAGGGTGGACGCACAGCAGCCAAAAGTTACTTTTCTGCAGGCGCGCGACGGCGGGCCCTGTGCCGCGACCGGCAGGAGGGTTGGAAATTTAAGATGCAACGGAGAGGCGAACATGACGCCGAAGGCCGACGCATTGGGTAACAGAAACAAGGGAATGGACCGTCTTCGCCCTCGGGGCTCTCCTGATCCATCAAACAAGGCGGCCACGAGGCCGATGGCGAAGCCGCTGCCCGACACAGCCGAGCGTCCGACTGGCTGGGTATTGGGTAATGGAAAATGGCCACGAGGAGGAGATGGAGGGTTCGAGAGGAGCTCGCAATTCTCAGCCGTGCTCTTGTCGGCTCCAACGAGTTTCGGATGTTCCAGCACACGGCTGCGCCCGGCGGGCCAAGCGCTGTCGGCTGTGCGGTCACTTGACCAGGCGCCCAGTTTCCATGACAGCCCATAACATCATCGGTGAAGCTGGTCCGAGGTCAGCCACGTAACTCTTAGGCGACAGAAACCTCAGGGGCCGCAGCGTATAAGACAGCGCTATACGGCGTCACTGCCGGCTGAAGGCGCGAAACGGTTCGGTCGCTGCAGCGCCAATGCTCGAGCCATGCCGTGCACCATTGGCCTGCAACCGCCAGACGGCCCTGGGATGTGCATCTCCGAGGAGCCCGCCGCACAACGCGCAACACCCCGCCGTTGACGCTGAGGTGACGGTCCGCCGTCATGGCGAGCGTCTCTTGCGCCATGGGCGAAAACACCGGCGACATGTATGAACCGTACCGGTCGCTGGCATCCCTTTCCCTTCGCCACTTCCTGCCTACCTGCCTGAGCTATCTACACTACCACTCGGTAATCTCCTCTCGATGCCGCGGTTCCTGTGCTTGACTCATCCGCCCTCGGCAAACCGCGGCCCAGCTGCTGGGCGAAGAAAGGCGTCCGCCGTGTTCGCTCTGACGGCTTCCAGGCAAATTTGCAGAGGCCATGTGATCAGGTCCGACACCGATTTCAGGTCAGCCCGTCGTTTTTTTCAGGGGCTCAGCCGCCTGCTCCCGGCGGCTCGGCAGTGGCCTTCGCCCCGCTAACCCCAAACCAGGGGTTCCCCACATTCCGCCGTTCCACAGGGGACTTTGCCGCCGTGCCCCTGCCGATGGCGTTCCCCGCTGAGCCCGCCATCCGGAGGGGCCCGGATGCAGGTCGAGATGACAGCTGGAGCAGCCCGGCCACAGCTCCGCCAGCCCTGTTCAGTCCTCCGGTGCACGTTCCTACAGCGCCAACGTTGTCAGCGGGTCCAGCTGAAATGTTGAGCCCAAATGTCGGTCTGCGGCTCGACCTGGCATGGACCTCGTGACCTGTTTCGTGTCAGCCATGGAAGAAGCACTTCCTGGAATATGGCCCGTCTCGCTTTCTACAGGCTGTGCGACAGATCCAAGTCACACCGACTGTTGAGGTCGCAACTCGGTCCAGTACCTAGGCCGTGCAGAAGAGCCGAGACAAGTCGGCCTGCGGGCCACGAACGCCAGCAGAGGGGGGATACTGGTCCCGCTGAAGCGTATTATGGGCGGCGAGCAGAGCAACTTCTGCCCGAGGCTTGCGAGCTATGCGACATCACTATGAATCTGAGCAATACCCGACGCCTGACTCCAACGTATCGTCCAGTCCCCGTCGCCTCAGCATACCCCCCCTGGCGACCCGCCGCCTACCCTGCCACCGCTATCCAGAAATCGAAGGCACACGGCTTCGAGGGTATTCGCCCAGTTGACCGCTGATATCATGCTCTGCCAGAGGCACTGAGGACGGCGGTCCGACCTCAGCGCGTTCCTAGCTGTTGCCGGGCCCCAAAACGCCCGCTGGCCAGAATGAGAAAAACAAGACGAGGTTGAGACAAGGTCCGGACTTTGGAGGTGGCCCATCATCTTCACCTTCCGATGGATTTCCTCTCGCCTACTTTTAGCCGCTTCTTGCAGTCCTCGCAATACCATTTTGCTGCTTCGCATCAGCTTCTCATCCGGGGGTTGGAATGGGTGACGAGGGGCGGGTTGACACATACTGTTCCCCTTGGGAGCTACCTTGAGCCCCGCGCAGTCGAGATGGAACCATTCTCTCGCACAGCCCTGTCCGTCGCACGCAATCATCTCCCCGTAGCTGACGGTGTTGCAGTAGCAGTACAGGGGGTCTTCCTCTTCATCGAGCTGCCTGGCGCTGATGGCCGCCGGGGCGGGAGGGCCGGCAATCAAGGCCGTGGCGTCCACCGATGCTTGTTTCTTGTGACTGCGCTTAGCGGTTGCGGCATCGGAGGCTCTCGACGACAGCCTAGACCGAGCGGCCTCGGCGAAGGTCGCCAATGCCGGCGTCGAAGGCTTGCTCGCCCTCCCGCTCTTGGTTGTGACCGTCTGCATGACCGGAGCCGACGGCGTCTTTTCTTTCTTTGCCTCGCTTTCGTCCACCTTGATGACTGGTTCCTTCCGAACCACCACCACCGCTGTGACGGAGCTCGTGGCAGGCGGCTCTGGGTCTGCTGGTTTGGGGACCTCGGGTTTCGGGGGCGCGATGATCTCCTTCGCCTTGTCGTGGGGTATGCGCGCGCCGTTTGTTTGCGGAGCAAGCTCCGGCAACACGATCGCGACCCCGTTAGGCTTGTTGGACGCCGACGACGACGGTCGAGGCTTTGGGTTCTCAACACTGGACTGCGTCGAGTTTTGTCTCGCTCGAGCGGACGCCGGCCGCGGCGCGCCAGCCGGCGCTGGCGAGGTTCTTCCGACCTTGGGGGCGTCGGCGAAAGTGCCAACGACGGGCGAGGAGGCGACAGAAGGGGACATCGCGTTCCCGGTTCGGCTGGCATAGTGTCAGTGGCGAGCTCCAGTGATAGACATGGATTCGCAAGGGTTCTGTCCGCATACCTCTTCTTCGGCTGGCCCGATCCGCCGGGGAGAGCTTTGCGCTTCTTTGCGCCGGCCTCGGGCGCCGGTGTCTCGCGCGGGCTGTTGGTTTTGGGCTTGGCCCCGTTTGGTCCGAAGACGCTGCTCATGGCCCGCTCCGCGGCAGCCCCGCCATTTGAAGTCTTTTCGACTTTCCTTCGCTTGGCGGGAGGGTTGCCGTTGACGGCGGCCGCGTTCGAGATCCCCAGCCCGACCGTGGCGGGCGAGTCGGCGTTCGGGGGCTTCCGCGACTTGGCACCCCCGGCCTTCTTGCTGGACTCTCCCTTCTGCTTGCCCTCGTGGTCGTCGAAGTCGGACTCCTGATGCTGTTGCGTCTTGAGACTCCTCTTCATCGCCATCGCCTGCTTGCGCGAATCGCTGCGTTGGGCCATCTCTTCGGCAATCTTCTGGGCTGCCGCCGAGAGACTCGCCGCGCCTTCGCGACGCGACCGTTCGGCTTGCGCGTTGTCAGCTCGCCCCGCGCGGTTCTCCTGGTACGCCCAGTGTGTAGTGCTTCCCCATTTTGCCTCGTCGCTGAACTCGTTTTCCAGGGGAATCCAGACGTCGTCGATCCGCGCCAACTGTTTCTGCAAGGCTTCGTTTGCGGTCGCGATGACATGGTTCTTCTCTTCCAACGACACGAGCATCTCTTTGATCTCGAAGGCTACTTGTCGGAACAGTTGGCGGCGCCGAATGTCGCTCGGGGCGAAGGTCGCCGAGTTGGACGACTCGGCCGCAGACGGCACAGCTGGCGGCTGGCCGTTTACGGCGGTGCCGCTCGAGCTATTCTGGGTGCTCATAGGCGCTGAGGCCGACGCGACGCCGGCGGGGGTATTGTTGGAGGATCGCGATGGCTCGGGCATCGGAGAATTGAGCGCCTCGTCAATGAGACGAAAGAGTGATTCCTGCGGCAGGTGCACCTTTGCATCGACCTCTTTGAGCAGCGTGAAATGCTTGACGAGCTCTTTCGGGAGGGCCGTCATCGTATCGGCGAAGTGCGTAATGGCGGGGAAGATGTCGATCGGCCGGTCCTGACCAGCAGCGCCGGTGAGCGAGTCTCGTGTCAAGGTCCGTTTGAGAACCGAGCTCGTCCGTTGCGGGTTCGTTCTGGTCTGCCGCACGGGCTGGGACCGTCTGCTTGAGAATGCTTCCGCCGGCGGCGGAGGAGCCTTGGCAGTCTTCATCATCGGGTTCGCCGTCGCAGAACTAATTGTACGAGGATGGGAGGCGGAGGGGGCCTTCGGAGTCCGGGGAGCGCGACGGGTCGTGTTCTCGGCGGTCGGAACCGTGAGGAAGTGGGATTTTCGAGACGAACGGGAATGCTTCAAGCTTCTCTGGCTATACTCGTGTCATTTCAGGAACAAGTGGGCGAGGCGAGTCGCGGGAGATGTTGAGCGTCGAGCTGAAGAGACTGGGGGAGTGATCTGCCGACTGGGCTTTTCGGGGTAGGTTGCGCGCTGCATTCGCCAGCCACGCTTGGTGGGCGCTGGAACAGTATCTTCACGTGACCACCGGATAAGACGTCACCGATAAGATAAGCCCTGTCCCCCAGTTGGAACCGTCTTTGGCTTGAGCTCGTTCAACTATACGCTTCATCAGGTTGCAACAGGGCATAAGTTGCTCACGCATTCCTCAGGGTACAATCGAAAGGCAAGCGCATATCTGATGGTTCCAGGCCAAACTCCAAAACTACTATCTCGGCTGTGAAGATGAGAGGATAGGCCCGCCACTCCAGACTTGAAGCGTGGTACATTGAGTCTAATTTTCTAGGTAAGATTGTGCGCCCGGAGCCTCCGTAAAGCTTATTGCTGCTTCAGCCGTCTTCGCGGCTTCTCATCTCTTGCCTTTTGCTTTTGACGCCATTGCCACTCGACGAGAACCGGTAAAAAGTGCCAAAGGTCGAACTCGGGCCAGAAACACTTCAGAAAGAAGATGTGGGTATCTTGATGGCACTGCCAAAGCATGAAGTCGCTCAACCGCTCGACGCCACTGGTACGGATGAAGATGTCCAGCGGGGGACAACCGGCCGTGTACATGTGGCTGGTGAGAGTGTCGGTGGTGATGGTCTCGGGATTGGGGTAGATGGTGATGTTTGATGTACCGCCGTTTCGTGACGGAGAGTCTGGGGGTAGCGTCGTTGACGACGAGACCGAGTCGTCGACCTCATCGGTCCGAGATGGGGAGGGGGACGGAGACGACTCTCGGATGGTCGACAGAAAGTCAGACTTGTCGATCTGTTTTGACAAGATCTTCTGCTTGATGCGAGTCTGCGAGAAGGGGGTGCTCTGAGGCCTCGGTGGCGTCGAGTATTCTTCCACGGTGGCGCGGATAGAATGCGTGATCTCCTCCCGGGAGGTGTAAGGGAAGCAGATGTTGAGGACGGCACTGCATAAAAGATTGCTGTCAGACGAGTCCGCCGCGCTTCCATGGGCTGGTGATAGTTCTTACTTCTTGTTGTGCTTGGTGGTACTGACGGCGCGGTCAACGACCTCCAGCACATCCGCTCGGATCAGGTCCCGCTGACCGAGGACGCGGACGCTGGCACCGTAGCGCTCCAGCAGCTCGCCGTGCTGGACGATCTGCTCCAACTTCAACCGCGCGAGTTCCATCAACCCGTCGACCTCGTACTTGGGCCTGTTGAAGTTCTCGATGCTGAAGGCGTACACGGTAACGACCTTGACTCCGCACTTGTAGCAGATCTCGAGGACCTAAAGACGCATCAGAAACACGTTGTACCGTCTGGTCGGAGGACCGGTTGCCCCGTACCCTTGCAAGGGCCTCAAATCCCAAGTGATGACCCTCGACGGCCTCGATATTGTGGCTCCGGGCGTAACGACGATTTCCATCCATCTCGAACGCCACATGGCCGGGGATGGGTCCTTGCCTCAGCGCCCCGATCAAGACCTCCCTAACACGGCTGATAGCCCATTCTGCCGGCGGCGAGCTGAGAAGCCAATGGCGAAGCCGAGGGAGATAGAGGTCAGACATTGTCGCAAGGATGAGCCGAAATGTTGAGAGTCAACAGAAGGAGACTCCCCCGGTTCGACCTCGATGGACCCGGGATGCCAGCGCGGGCCAGCGTGTCGCTTCCAGCTGATCACGGGCCAAGTCGCCTTCTCGGGATGCCGGCTCTGTCGGTTTGAGCTGATGTCAACAGGATGATGTCGGGACGCGTGGGAAGTAGTTTGCGACTGGAAAATGCGTCTGCCCGTCTGCAGCTAAGCTAAGCCTCGGACCCGTCGTCGTGGATCCCTGCAAGCTGGGAAAAGCGGGTCCAACGACTTCGGATTTTTAGCGGCACCCGAAGGAACACATGTCACCAACCAGGAAGCTAACCCGAAGGCGTCTCGCACTCGGCGACGGAGACACGAAGAGCCCGCCCCCGTCGACCGTGCCTCGGCAAGAGCCCAGAATCGCCGTTTCGCGTGCTCTTCCGATTCCTCGCGGGAAAGTTACAGGACCACCGTGACGGCTTCAAACCATGGGAGCCCCCACGCACCCAACATGTCTTTCACAAACGCGCCGGTAACGCGGGGCCTTGTCCTTGGCCTGGTCACCTCCTCGATGGCTGTCAGCCTCTTCGACGTCAAGCACTACTTCTACATACTAGTGGACCTTCACATCCTGGAATATCACCAATCATGGCGAGCTCTGATATATCAGCTCTGCTACACCAACTCGTCCGAGGTGCTGTTCGCCTGCATGACCCTTTATCATATGAGAGCTGTCGAGCGCATGTGGGGGTCTAGGAAATACGCCGTGAGCCCCCCCTTCCCCCGTCAGAGAACTCGGCCTATCGTTCTAATGGCAACATAGTCTTTCATCTTTCTGACGGCGTGCTTGTCGGCCGTGATCCCCCCCGCGTTGACCTTCTTACTTCGACCGCTCACTTTCCGCCTCATCAACTACCTTCCCGCCGGGCCGACGTCGATAATATTTGCGATTCTGGCGCAGTATCATGCCATGATACCCCACATCTACAAGTACCGGCTGGCGTTGTCGACGTCACCGCCGACAAACGACCAATTCGTCGGCCTAACCTTCTCCGACAAGTCGTATCGATACCTCTTGGCCCTACAACTAGCCCTGTTCCAGTGGCCAGGGTCGCTACTCGCCGCAGCGTCCGGTTGGATTGTGGGCCACGCTTGGAGAAACGGCGTGTTGCCGGGTGCCCTGACGGGTTGGCGAATTCCAGGCTGGATGGTTGGCATCCGCACCCCCAAGCGGACGGGGGAGTTTGAGGGGCTCAGAAGACGGCTCGAGGGAGAGAACTCAGCTTCTGCAACAACGACCGGGATGCAGACGCTGGCTCAAGACGAAGCCGGGAGGCGAAGAACTATGGGACAGCAGCTGTTCGACCAGTTCCGAGGGGCTCTGTAAGGCCATTGCATCAAGAGCATCAGGCCTTTCGGCTGTTCAGCCGTTTCCACGACGGGTTGCACTACTGTTTCTGTGCCCCGGCCAATCCATGAACGTCATGGTACCGTCAACTGCTAAAGGCGGTGGCTGTGGCTACGCGGTGCTCCAACCCAGGCTTAGCAGGCTGCGCCGACATGAAAGAAGGACGGCGCTTCTTCACCGGTGCAACAACAAGCTCTATGATGGTTGTTCGACGGCGGCCCCAGGAAACGTCTCCCCGTACCGGCCGGGGCGCTAAGGGGGGTGGATGAAGAACGGCGTCCGAGTCGTCCTGGTGAATATTGCCGGAATTGGCATCACTCGAACAAGCACTGGAGCCCACCCGTACGAACCACCCCGAGGAGTAATGAGAAGTCCTGAGCAGGTCACAGAAGCTCGAGATATGATATCGACCGCTCGTCCATCACATCCCACGCCCCTTGTACTTGGTATGCCAGGTAGATGCAGGCCTTCATGGGGCTGATGTCGGCCCGCTAAAAATAGGGCTGTGTTACAGCGTCCCCAGCGCCGAATTTCCTGGGAACACACTGTTTCCACCCACCAAGCGCTCCCAGCCACGCGCCTTGCAGGGGGCCGCAGCCGCTGAGAACAGTTTAGCGTGCGGCTTGTACCGTCTCTCATGACCCACCCGAAGACTTCCCAGCATCTCCGAGATCTTTATGCGCGAGCCGTCTCAGATCTTCCTCGTTTCTCCGTCCCAACCTTCCCACCGCACGAAATCGCCGACCCGGCAGACGGCTCCCCCGCGAGACGCATATCCGACGGCTTGCTGCCAGTTCGCTTTTGCCGCCGTCCGATCGCTCTGCCGTGAGTGGGCGCCGCCTGCCTCCAAGTCTCAGGTTTGGCGACTCTTTGTTCGGGCATTCACCGCAGGCCGCAAGCGTTTTCGAGAGGAAGGCCCAGCAGCCTGTCCTCGAGATCTCGTCTGCACGAGAGACCGCCGAGGTGCCAGCGCTTCGAGGCTCTCTGGCCCGTATCATGTCTTGACCTCGGCGACGGTGTACGGACAGTCTGCAGTGATTGCTGCGCAGGATGAACGGGGCGGGAATGAGGAGGGGCTACGGCTATGAGCCCGGCAGGCTTCCTCCACCGGAGGCTGCGCCGAGCGGACGGGCCATGGTCGAGGGGTACCGCAAGGAAATCGTCGGCGGCTTCGACAGGGACAAGCCTCGTTACAATCCGGTAGGTTTGCGTACCCGAGTCGCGGCTCGCGCCAACGGAGCGTGCTGACATGTCCCAGGTGAACGTCGAACGACCGCAGAGCTCGCCACTTGTCGATCTCAAAGACCCCATCCAGGTCCACCTCCTCACCGAAACGGCCCTCTCCGACAGCAAGCAGTGGGAGATTCTGTCGCAGGAGGAGGTGGACGACCTGAAGAAACAATGCCAGTCTCTCAACCAGCGCATCACTCAGACCCGCGCCAATCTGGCCATACAAGCAAAGTACCGCGATGCCGCGATATCCATGGCAAAGCTGTACTCCCCGGCCAGCAAGAGGAGGAGTCTTCTGGGCAACCGGGGAAGCGGCGGCGAGACGGCACGGGAGGCCGAGGCGGAGAGGCAGGCATGCGAAAGGCGGTGCGAGGAGTTGGCCTCGGAACTCTTCTCCCTAGAGAAACGCCTGATGGAGCCGCAACGGCGGTTGCTCCAGCACACGGCCGGAATCCTCCAACTCACGCACGGCAAGGCCAAGAAACCACAGCCTCCGCCCAACGGACAACCGATCAACGGCATCCCGGGCAGTCCCGAAAGCTTATACACCTATACCAACAAGGACCGCGATAGTTTCGAGCCCCCGCCGGAAGATGCATCGTTTGGGGGCAACCGCGGTCTGTTCTCGTCCCTGGAGCAGCCCGAGGGGCAGGATGGACGGCCCAGGAAAAACGCCATCGAGATTCCGATGAAATCTCCCATTCGAAAGGAGACGATGGAGCTGCGGGAGGAAGGGGATCGCCTGCGGGAGGAGAACAGCCGCCTCCAGAGCGAGACTCTGCAGCTCAAAGCATCCAATGACTCGCTCAACCTCGAGTTGGATGCTCTACAAAGGGAGACTGACGAGCAGGTCGAGCTGATCGCCGAGACGGAGAAGAAGATCGAAGACTTGAACAGCCGGCTCAGGGAAGTCATCGTCAGGTTCAACCCGGGAAAGAACGGCAGCTACAAGATCCCACCGTCGGGGAAGCTGGAGCCGGGAGACCTACTCGCCAGCCAACTCAAGTATCTGGACGACGGACTGGTGGCCGTGCAAGAGGAGCAGGAGCTCTCGTCGTCCCTGAGCCTCAGGGAGAACGAGAAAGCGGCTGCCGCGGCCGCGGCGACCCTGGCTCAGGCCGAAGGACGGATCGAAGCGTTCAACCAACAAATCCGAGACATCCTTCGCTCGGTAGACCCCGCGGTCCCGTCCCCTCCCGAGGCCGTCGGCGATGGCCTGGACAGGCAGATCGAATGGCTCCAAGGCAGACTTGGCATGATAGAGGGCGAGCTGCTCGCCGGAAGCGACAAAAACAAGGCAGAGGAGATGGAAGCGGCCCTGATGGGACTGTGGGACCTTATCCAGTCTGGCTATGCGACCATCCGTCGCCAGAACGAGGAGCGCAAGAGGGTACGGTCACAAAAGGGTCTGCCCGAGGACGACGACGAGCTTTCGGGCGATGAATCCCCATCCGGCCCCAACGAGGCTTACTCCTTGTCGGCGTTCACGGCCACGATCCAGTGGTTGTACACTCAGGCGACCAAACTACGGGAGCAGAAAACGGTCCTCAAGAGACAAGTAAGGCAACAACGCGAGCTGAACACCAAGTCCGACACGGAGAAGGACGCTCAGCTCGAACAAAAGTCAAAGGAGTTGGTCAGGTCTGAAAAAGAGACGAAGGCCGTCCAAGACAAGCTGGCGCAAGCGATTGCGGATCTTGAATCCTCCCGCCAGGCAACCGCGGCCGCCAACGAGGCCGCCTCGGACCAACTGAAAGACCGCTCGGCCCAATTCGCCGCGCTCGAGTCGGAGAGCAAGGACCTAGCGGTGCAGCTCTCCAAGGTGGAAGCCGAGATCGCCAACCTCACACTGCAGCTCAACGACGCGGCCGAAGCCAAATTGACGGCCGAGAGCAGCGCCGAAAAGGCGGCCCGCCAAGTCAAGGAGAAGGATGAGGAGCTCGAACGCCTCAACGTCATGGTCATCGAACTTAAGACGGAGGCGACCATCGCCAAGGCGGAGCTCGAAGGGGCCTACGGGTCTCGCGCTCAACGGGCCGCCGATGTGGCGGAGCTGGCCAAGTCCAAGCAGAACTCGGAGCTGCAGGGCCAGGTCGATAAGCTCCGAGCAGAGCTCGCCAGCACGCTGAAGGAGTTCGAGGGGCTAACCAAAGACACCATCGCGGCCGAGAAGGAGAAGCTCGAGCTTGAGGGTAAGCTGGATGACGCCCAAGCCTCCAAGGCGGCCCTCGAGAACGAGGGCAAGGCCCTTCGACAGAAGCTCGAGGCGGAGATTGCGGGCCTGAAAGAGGAACTGGATGCCGAGAGACTCAAGGTCGCACCGGCTTCGGGCGGCGGGACGTCGAGGGCCGGGGCGTCGATGCTCAGCGAGCAGTTTAGAGCGACAATGAAGGAGGAGAGGAGGAAGTTCCAAGAGGAGATAAGGGTGAGCGGTCTCGGCCTCGGCCCCCACGCTTCGCTGGCTAACATTTTCATCCCAGGCCGAGCAAGCTCAACGGCGGAAGCTGGAGGAGGAGGTCCGCGCCCTCAAGCGCGCGGCCGGGCCCGGAAAGAGCCCGCTCAGCCCAAGATAGGCCGATCCATTCGGCGGTCCGGGTTCCTCCGCCCGGAGTGGGTGAGAAACCGGCCTGGTGCCCCCATTCGATGATTCGCGTTGTACGTATAGACAGGCATGATCATCATCGGCGCCACTCATTCCTTTTGCCTTGGCTTTGGATATCATCGACGTTAGACACGGGCCGGTCGGGTCAGAGCATCGGTGGGGTCTCACACGGCGTTTGTCCCTTTCGGCATGTGACGAATGCCAGTGGCATTGGGGGACGAACGCATAAGTCTCGTCGTGGCAGACGCATCAATCGACGCTCGCTTGTCTTAGCAATCTTCATTTATCGGCTGCTGGCCATCTTGTGAGGAGTTGGCTGTCATGACAATCTCTCGTCTCAAACTTGGTTGTGGGCTTGCAGCTCAAGCAAAGTCCCCCCCTCCCTCCACGAACAGGCATGGCACTCCGACTTTCGAATGTCATACAAGTAGGGCCGCCGCCTCAATCGTCCGACCACGGGAATTTCCCCTGCTGGCAAACGCCTCGCTTACAACCCTCGCAGAGTGCGCACATGTGTGGCGGCCCGGTTCTCCCGCGGTACTCCGGCACCGCCATCCAGACGCCGGCCCACTTCTTGAGGCGATATGCCACCCGTTCGACATACGAGTCGTTGTCGAGCGTCAGGGTGCCGAGTCTCTTGCAGGAATCGCACCGTTGGTTGAAGACGACGGCGTTGTACCGGTTCCCAGGGTATCGCCTAATCACAATGGCCACCTTCATGCTGAACCATGCTTTCTTGGGACAGTCCTCGTTGCCGCAGGCGAACCTGCCCATAACGTGGGTGGGGTACTTCTTGTCGAAGCCTGCGTCCTCCATGTTGAACTCGGGCGGCAAGATGTGCCCCTCGACTGCCTTCAAAATATCTGGGTGGAGCATCGGAAACTTGAACGAGACTTCCGTCTCTTGCTTGAGCTTCGGGGGCTTAGGCTTGTGCTTGGGCCGCCTCTTCCTTGCCATGTTGCACAGCGATGATCTGTTTGTCAGGTCAGCGGTAAGGTCGAGTACAGGGGATGTCTCGGCACTTTGGAGAACGCATCGCTACCTTCTTTGATATTTTTGGTCGGCTACACGAACGAAGGCGGCGGAAAAAGATCCAATGTCGATACCGAGAAAGGTGTCGATGCGGAGCTGACGACTCGGAGAATCTACGCAGTGAGGTTGACACAAAGAAGTCGACGCGAAGAAAGACGCGCGTCTGGTGATGCTGTTGTTTTGGATTCCGCTAGCTGTTTGTTTTTCAGAGTCCCTCGAGCAGTTGTGTTTGAGTCCCGCGAGCGGATTTTTTTTCGAGTCCCGCGAGCAATTCCATGGCCGACCTCCACCGCGGTTGAAGAAGCGCCACGACCGTCGCCTTCTACCCCGCCAAAACGGCAACTAACATAAAGTGTGTGGGCAGGTCGGCCATGGTCTCCATCAAGTTGGGAGCTTGGTGATTGCCATTGGCTTCGGGTAGAGGCTGCTCGTGCTTTACAAACGGAAGACGGAGTTGGCGTTCGCGGTTCTGTTACACCCAATCATCCAAGTTTCAGTCCGTACATTAGAACTTTGTTTGCCTGCCCGACCCCGTTGGCAACGTGTTCGCAGCTGGCCGGTGATGATCAGTCAGCTCGTCAGCGATGCCTCTGAGTGCGGCGGTAATCAAGGCCTTTTGACGACGATGTCGTGTTGAAACGAGGCCTCCTACCAGCCGGACCAGGACCAATCGCAGTCTGAATGGTTTCTTCCAGGCATGTCCCTCCTTCAACAGTCGTATTAGCCATCCTCCCTCTCCTCCCCTATCCTTTTTTCTCTCGTCAAGTGGCTGGCTCGACATCCCAGCGGTTGTTCAGCCCGACGGGATTGTCGGACAAGGCGAAAGAGTGGGACATGCTCTTCGAATGCCCAGGTAGGTAGGGAGGGCTAGGGTGGATGACTCTCCACCAGTCAATACAGTGCCTACTGCGGAAACGCTTTATTCGACAACTCCACACCTGAAGGGCGCGAGCATGACTGCCCAGCCTAAGAGGGGCATCCCAAGACCCATGGGATACCTGCACGAAATTTCCACGCCAAGCATCACGATCCTCTGAGATGCCCCTGTAGGCAAGCGACAAAGAGGCTAGAAGGTGTCTTCTCATAAATGTGACAACATCTAAACAAGCAGTATCGATCACCCACTTCTCTGCAACGCCAATCGAGAAAGTCTTTCGTGCCATCCACACCATTGCCTCTTCATCTTGTCCCACATCTGACTCTGCCAATGAGGTGCGAGGGCTTACACCAACCGCCTCGGCAATTCTTCGGCCGTCGGACCACCTCTACAACGTCTCCCATCGCTAACTTTGAGCGACAGCACGTTACGGCTGTCACTGCCGCGCAAAGTCAAAGCTGAGCTAGAGCTTGGTTCATTCTCATGATGTAAGGATCATCTACTATGGGTGCCTATACCTACTACCCGCCGGAGATAAATCTGCTGATCTGCAATTCAGTTGGTTCCGAGATCCCATCCTGACACCAGGTCAAAATTTCATTACGGACGCGGCTACCTTAACTAGAACACCAAACTCCGCCCTAGTATGCGTTGAATTTGATCTAAGGAGCAGTTCAGTGCAGTCTGAGGCGTTCGCCTCGCGTGAGGTGAGGTGGTCGCAACCCCACAAGGGCCACTATCAATCTAGACACTAATGCTTAGGACTTAACACTCTCTAGTAAATACTTCGTTGCCAATACAGCTAGTCCCTCGACCTAGACGGGCAGCATCAGTCATAGCAGCGGCTACAAAGAATCAGCACCGATGACGTTCCCGCCAACGCAACTGGATTAGACGGTACTGCAAGGAAGCTCTCGGCATAGGGCAGGTCTTCAACAATGCCAACGACGTCTTTGTCATCCTCCAGCACAAGCATACGAACCAGGGATCAATGAGCCTTTGATGCTGTACGAGCTTACCGCAGCCCAGCCAATGCGCGAATGCTGGTCGTTCTTTTCTTTGAAAGGCAGACAACACACTACGCACAGACGTCCAACCCAAGGAATGGTCGAAAAGCTGGTCAAGAGCGTCTGCCAGGATCGAGACGCAGCTCCCTGGGACCTTGGAAGTCAAAGAGACCCCAGGCACCACGGTTGTCCAGATCAAGGGAGGGGGGTTCGTCAAGCTTACAACCACTGCCAACCGCACCGCCGTTGGGATATTCGATTTCACCCTTTCAACTAGCGTCAACTACAATCTGACCTCCGGGTTACCGGTCCGCCAAAACCCCCCCACACCACACCAGCGTATTATAGTCCCCAAACCCTGTGATTTCAGCGCAGCTGGCACAGAGCCCTATAGCACGTCGACCAGAAACTGACCACCATCCTTGTAACGGTTGGTAGTGCTCACAAGTCATCGAGGAGCAATCTAGAATCTATAGGGTTGCCCAACTCACCATCGGCTGGTGGTGGACATTTCGTTCTTGTTCGACCATCATCGTTTTCACAAGTCAGGCTCTTGGAAGGCCTAATCACCATTTTCCGGTTATATAACTCGTTTCCACAAGTCAGGCCCTTGAAGGTCAAAACACAATTTCCGGTTGTCCAACTCGCCACCGGCTGGCGGTAGACGTTCCCTCCTCGTTCGACCATCATCGTTTCCACAAGTCAGGCCATTGGAAGGCAAAAACACCATTCTCCGATAGCACGTACCGCGTCGACATGATTTTGCTCTATATACGGCCGATACACTTACTCAACGTTTATGTTGCTTTTGGATGACGCAACCGCCATCCCACCCGAGATGCAGGCCGCTGGCAAGTATAGGTCCGTCTTCCAACCGCGGAAGTCGTGAAATCAAGCTCACATTACCCAAAGGTCGCCAGCTCGATGCTTTAACTGCTGTTCCTCCCTCGAAAGTCACCCCTACCTGCCCTAGAGCAGCAGGTCGCGGGCATGTGGCGGTGGCTGCGGGTCTCGCCGACTCGACCAAGGAATTCTATCTGACAACGACGAAGCTGCGAGCAAGAGCTCTCTAGAAGACACAATATACATGGGAGCAAACCCAGTTCCAATTTTGCCCGAATTCAACTCAATTCTTTCGCTGTCCCTACCTCCTCACGCCGACGACTTCGACGTCCCATGTTTGAAGGCGCAGCTGCGTACCTCTAAACAACTAAGTTACAAGCGCATTTCTTAGGTTGCGGCACTTATCTCCGCCGATGGCTTCAGGTTCCCCGTACTGTGACCGCTGCGCGTCTTCTTCAGCGGTGACGCCATGAGAAGAGATCACCGGCAACTTGGCAGAATTAGGGCCGCCCGTGTTTCATGGTACGAGGCCAATGACAACTTCATCTCGAAATGCAGGGGGCTTGCCCCATCATCAGTTTCCAGCATAAGGGTACTAACTGAGGCGGATTGTGCTATCGCGCGGTCAGGGGACCGTTTTCACGCTGGGAGTTGGCCGGGGCGATGGGGGATCCACGCGAATGTGGCCGCAGTGGTATGGGGTATCAATTCGCCAGGCAAGCGGATTCCCGATGTAATAGCATGTTGGCAACTAGCTTGAGAATTCCCAGGCTTGCCTTGATTGCCCCCTCGACAAGCTACTACCTGGAAGTCCAACTGGGGGAAAATGGTAGAGTGATACCAGCGCCTGCGTGGCTCTCGAATGCCGATGAAGTTGAAGTAAGAGAATCTTTTCAGCGGAGGTGTCCTCGCGGGCGCGGGCATCGTGGCCGGCGCCTCCGTCCCGTGTCAATGCCGAATCTGAGTTGTCTCGTCGGAGTCGCAGCACACCCGGTCTTCTACTCTAGACGAGCAAGGGAAGAAGGCAGTTGATGCCGCCCGGCAGCTTCGGGAGCAGGGCGATTCGCTATAGGAGATCCGGACTGTCACCACTCGCACGCAACGAGACGCCAGGTCGAACTTTGACACTGTCACCAAGGATCTTGTGCTGGTCACGTCCGGCCGATGCAACTCCACTAGATCACTCAGCAGCTAGCCGGCATTGCAGCACCTTCGCAGCCGAGATATGAGTGGCCATGAGCACCAGGAAAAGCTTCCCGTAGACTGGAGGGCCCCGCCCGGAGGCCCCCGCCCGGGACAAGGAGTAGTTGAGGCCACCATTCTGATATTCATCGGCTTGTAAGTCCCTCCGCCCCACGAGGGGAAGAATGCATAGTTGCCCACGCGGAGGCGGGACGTGTATGTTCCCGGAAAGCCTCCAGCGCTCGCGGCAGCGTCGAGATATTCCCATGACCCCAGCCCCCCAACAACCGCCACCCGAGACCCGGTTCTTCCCGCCCCGCCCCGGCGCAGTCTCGTCTCTGGTCAGTTGCGTTTCCTCGCCTCTGCCTCTGCGAAATTGTTTTGGTAATATGCGTATGGAGCAAAAATAGGGCCCTCCCGAGTTGGCCCGTTTGGGCCCCGGAGCCCACGTCGACTCCGTGCTTCCCTTCCGAGAATCACGCCGACGGGCCCATCAAACTGCCCAGTGACACCGACGAGCGACCGACCCCCTAGTAATCGTAGCCATACGTCGGCCTATACTTGGTGTGGGGCGGGTGCTCCTCAGGCCGGAATTTGCAAAAAGGGTGCGTGCACTGTCCATCTCGGACGCTTGGGCACTATGTTGCTTGCTGTCAGAAATGGAATCCCAGGCGGGGATGACCAAGGAAACATGGCGTCACTCACGTGATGGCCGTAAATGCAATCATCCGTCTCGCAGTCCTGGCCGTTAGTGCAGGGGTTCAGGCGAGCCAGGAACGCAATGGCGATCTTCTCCTCGGGACTCGGCCGGTACCTATGCTCGAAACAGCACGAGTCTCCTTTCTGGCAGGGGCCGCGGAGGTAGTGGTTATTGCACAGTTTGTCGCCGTCCTTCCGCTTCTTGATGTTGTCGAGTACCGACTGGTTGACCTGGATCGGCGCGTCCAGACCGCGGGCTCCGGGGTTCCACTGCACTGTCGGCGCCGGCGGCTTGACCGAGCGCGCCGCGCCCTTGCCCTGGATCGACTTGGTCTGCATCGGGAGGACGAGGGTCGGCGGGGGGCTGGCGCTGGAGATGACGCCCGCCCACGACGGCGCGCCGCCCGAGT
>Ga0247771_1000247_pt1 | contig 19223 bp, 15 predicted proteins | sample UWRJL197509C6_FD_179948 | JGI IMG/M metagenome (GOLD analysis project Ga0247771, IMG submission 179948) | Plant litter microbial communities from Arlington Agricultural Research Station in Wisconsin, United States - UWRJ-L197-509C-6 | ecosystem: Environmental > Terrestrial > Plant litter >...
GGGCACCAACACAGACCGGGCTGTGTGGCAGCCGGATAGGGCCGACAGCAAAGGGAATGTCCAGGACTGGATGGCGGAAGCGGCCAAGGCGTACAAACCCGAAAAACAACGAGAGGACGCTGTACCGGATACGACATACGCACGACGAGGCATCTTTGACGAGCTAGACCACGCCTTCCGAATTCTTAAGCGGGTCATCGAGGAGGAAACGGGCCATGCCGCCCCGACTAGCGACGCCAAGGAAGCAGACGCCGAAGACGAACTCTACAAGGCCGTCAAGTCGGCAATTGCAGAGCCGGGGAAGTCGCTGGGCACTCTCATCAAGACGGTCACCGGCGGCAGTGTCCAATGCAAGGTCGGCGGCCGGGGCGAGTTCAGCAGCGAAACCAAGACCGCCACCTCGAAGACGACCGGCGACGAGCAGCCCGGGGCAGAACTCAGAACCGTAACCAAGCGGGAGGAGCATGTCGACTTCTTGGGCAACCTGCACGTCAAAACCGTCACCCGGACGCTCAACGCCGACGGAGACGAGGTCGCGCGTCAGACCCACTACACGGTCCGGTCGCAGAGGTCACCACGCGGCGCGGGTGAGCAGGACCACAATCAGGACGGCGACGACGGCGACCCCTGGGGCGATGAGGATGATGATGACAGCACCCCTCTGTCACGAGAGGGCGAAGCGGGAAAACGGAATTCTGAAAACAGGAGGAAAGGGGGGTGGTTCTGGAAGTGAACCCAGCCGCGAGGCTTTATTCTTGGGAAGATTGGATTACTTGGGAATGCGAACGGCCCATGACACCACTCAGTCTCAGCTGTACGATTGTATTATACGTATAAGGGTCTAGCCACTAAGGTACCCACTCCTTCCGCAACTCATACTACTGATACCCATTCGCTTTCTCTTACGCTTTCATGTGGACTGTGTCCCTGATGCAAAGATCCTCTGTATCAGAGCCCTTTGAAATCAGATCGGCTCGGCGCATGGTAGCGCTCAGCACATGCGGCGGCGGGCGCGGGGAGCTGGTGCCGCTCCATGACGAGCTGGTCGTGGACGACGCACATCCTCTCCGCGGTGCCGAGGCCGGTGTGGCGACGAAGAGGACATCCCTGGAGGGTAGGGCGGCCGCTATGTCGCCCCGTTTTGTGCGAGGACGGACATGCCGGGCCGTGGGGCCGAGAAGACGGCTGTCTACAGCAGGCCGGCAACGACGATGCATGCCCGACTCGATACACCTGAGTTGCAACAGCTCATGTCGATGCCCCAGCTACTCAACTGGTTGCGTGAGATGGTCAAGGGGCAAAGAGTCATGTGAGAGTATCTGCGCAATGGCTGAGTAGCATATTGACCCTGGACATGGCATCTTTTCCCGATAACACTCACACCCAGCCTTGCGGAATGAGCCTCGAGGATGACCCCTGGCGTAAGGAGACATAAGCATCTCCGTATGAATTAGGTACCGCGCGCCTGCCCCTTTTTCTTCCGCATCAGCCGCTTGCGTCCGATGATGCGCTGTCTCATCGCGAGTTTAGCATCTGCTTTGGCCTGCTTGCCGCCCTTGCCATTGGCCTCCTGTGGGACAGGCTCCTGCACCCGTTCGGTTCCCTTGGTCTTGGACCCCTTTCGTCCGTTGACTCGCGGCCCCTTCTCTTCCCGCTTACCACCACGGGCGGTCGGCGGCTTCGAGCCGGCGGGCCGGCTGGCTGCTGGCTCGCGGTTGCGCGACTTCTCTTCGTTCGCCCTCCTCCGTGACACCACATTGGCGTTCTCGATCGCAAACTCGACAATGAGCCGCGTCGTCTTGCCGGATTCGTTCTTCAGTGCGTGCCCGTTGAGCCAGCGTAGCCCCATGAGCGCCCAACGGTGCGACGAGTACTCGATGAAGCCGTATCCACGGCTCTTGCCGCCTCCCGCCTCTGCCTCGGCCACCTTGGAGCCCTCCTTGCTCTCGAACACAATCTTGGCTTGCTTCACTACCCCCTTCTTCTTCTCTTTCCTGCGATGTTCGGCATCCTTGCCCGTTTGCCCACCTCGTGCGTTCTCCTCCTTGGAGAGCGGCTGCCTGAGGCCTTCCTTGACGTCCTTTGCAAAACCCACCACGGCTTCTCGGGCAAGGGCTTTCAGTCCCTTGGAATCTATGTTCCTGGGGATGTTCCGTATCGCCAGGCGAGTGAGACTCAAATGGAGGCTGGGGTTGCTCTCGATCATTTTCTTCCGCTGCCTCATGCTGGCCTCTCTCATCTGGATTTCCGTGGGCGGCAAGCTCGCGTAGATGGGCGAGTTTTTGGAGATGGCGCCTTCTGATAATAGGAACATCCGCCTCTTGTCTTTGTCTTGGCTGGTCCGTGCTGCGGTGCGATCGGCCGTCAGCCTCGTAGCTTCGTCTTTGCTCACAGCCTGAGCGACCTGAAGCAGCCGCCCTTCCAGGGTGTACCTCCCATCCCGGTCAACCATCTCGTCTTGCAGAACTGATCGCTTTCCCAGGGCGGTCGCCGGTCGCTGGCGAGGTGCCCCCTTGAGGCACGCCATGGTGTGTTCCAGACTGAAAAAGCAAACGAAGCCCGTACCCGCCGGCCGATCGGTCGTGCGATCCATGACAACGCGGGCGTAGCGTACACCGCCAAACTGTGCAAAGTGCTCCTTCAAAGTCGCATCGGTTGCTGTATAGGGAATATTTCGCACAAACACCGTGGTCGAGTTGTCCGTGGAGAGAGCCTTCTTCGGTGTCTCGAGCTTGGCGACCGCGCCGCCGCCGTCGGATTCGTCCTCGTCTTCCCAGTCGTCCTCATCCTTAGCGTCCACGCTGCCGTCTTCGTCTTCAAGGTTCTCCATGTGGTTTTTCAGGAAGTTTCGGACATCGGGATCATCCTCCTCGGTGTCCTCGTCCCCGTGGTCAACATCCATGTCGTCTCCTGCTTCCTCATCATCGTCCCCCCGCTCGGCATCTCCGGATACCGCATCTCCGGTGCCGTTCTCGGCCGGCCCGTTTTCGTCGGTGTGTTGCTGCTTCTCCCAGGTCTGCTTGTCGACGGCCCAATCAACTGCAATGGTGCGGCCGTCTACCTCCCAGCCATTGACGATCTCGAGGGCCTTTTCGGCGCCCTTCCTGGAACGCAATGTGACGAATCCGAACCCGGCGAGCTTTCCGTTTGAGCTAGGGAGGTCGGCATACTTGATCTTGCCAAAATTTCGAAACAGGGCAGCCAGCTGTTCCGGCTTTTTGATGCTCCAAGGGAGATTGCGAACGATGAGCTTGGGTAGCTTCCGGGACTCGGCAATGGCATCCTCGCGCTTCTTCTTCTCCTCGGCGAGCCTGGACGACACGGCATTGTTGCCACTCTTGGCCGCAGCACGGTGTCTCGGCTGCGCAACTTCCAGTGTCAGGCGGCGGCCGTCCATGAGCTTGTTGTTCAAGCTGGCCTGAGCCTGAACTGTGTCGTCCGTGTCCGTGAACGTGACGAAGCCATACCCGCGTGATGTCTTCGTCTTGGTATCGAGCACAACAAGGCTGTGCTTCACGGGGAAGTGCTGCGAAAACCATTCGGTCAAGCTCTCGCTGGTCGCTGTAGGCGGTAGACCTCGAACGAAGAGGGACCTTCGGTCCTCTGTTCGCACCTTCTTCGACGGTGGGCCCGACTGAGATTCCTGCTGCTCGGCATGCTCCTGAATTGCCTCGGCCTCCCTCCGTCGTTTTTGGGCAGCTGACTTTGCCATCTTTACAAGAGGGTCCTCTCACCCCACGACTGCGGTTGCGGTGATGTCGTTTGACGCCGTTCAGCAAATTTTTGGAGCTCGAGGGGTGGAAGAACGGGGCCACTATCTTATCTAAACGCCGATCGTGGGGCATGGAGGCCGCGCTAAGCCGAAACCAGGACGTAAACAAACAGGCGCCTACATCTTCTCGGCGTTCTGATTTAGTCCCACTTCGAAAGCGAGGATGCGAAGGCGAGGGTGCACCACACGATATTCCAGTCCTCAGAACCCGAGTCAGCGAGAATGCCTGGACGAACGTCAACAAAGTCGGCGCGAACTTCGACGGCTGTTTCGCACAAGTCGTCGGCCGCAACTCTGAATCCCCGCGCCTCGATCGCGTCGCGGGCGTCCTCGGCGGCTCTCGACATCCCCGACGAAACACCTGACAATGCGCTGCGGACCCAGATCGCGTCCGTTTTCCGTGAGGCCCAGCGGAACACGGCGTCGCACCGGAAGCTCGCCGTTACTCTGCGAAAGCTCCAGGAGTCATGCTGCTACGAGCCTACCACCGACAAGAAGTCGGCCGCTTCCGACTTCGAAGAGGACGACTTCAACGTCGAGTTTGTGCGCTGCGTGCTGAGGGTCATGCCCGTCAAGAAGAGCGAGGCCGTCGGTGAAAAGGCCATCCGCTTCATCGGCCTGTTCCTGCGCCACTCGGTCGACAAGGACAACGAGCTGCTGGGCGAGGTCGATGAGGATGCTAGCACCATGCCCGAGACGCCCGGCACGCGGTTGACGACCCATCTGATGGATAACGTCATGCCGTTGTTGACGGCCAAGGACAAGTTTGTGCGTTATCGATCCACGCAGCTGATGTCCCACATCATCAGCTCCTTAGACGCCATCGACGACGATCTGTTCCAGAAGCTGCGCTCCGGCCTTCTCAAGCGGATCCGGGACAAGGAGGCCATGGTCAGGGCGCAGGCCGTCCTAGGACTCGGCCGGCTAGCCGGGAACTCGGTGGAGGCGGAGCAGAACTCCGACGACAGCGACGACGACATGGGCTCCGGGCTCCTCGACAAGCTGCTGGAGGTGCTGCAGAACGACCCTAGCGCGGACGTGAGGAGGTCGCTTCTGGTCAACCTGCCCATCCTGCCCAACACTCTGCCCTACCTGCTGGAGCGAGCGAGAGACTCCGACGCCCTGACGCGCCGGGCTGTCTATTCGCGACTCCTTCCCGCCCTGGGCGATTTCCGCCACCTGTCCCTGTCTATGAGGGAGAAGCTCCTACGATGGGGCCTCAGGGATCGAGACGAAACCGTGCAAAAGGCGACCGCGCGCCTCTTCCGTGAACGCTGGATAGAGGACTGCGCGGGCACGACGGCGGCGACCGAAGACGGAAAGCCGGCGGAGCCATCCCCGCCGAGCTTCGAGGGGCTCCTGGAGCTACTCGAGCGTATCGATGTCGTCAACTCTGGCGTCGAGAACGGCGTTGCTCTCGAAGCCATGAAGGGCTTCTGGGACGGCCGCCCCGACTACCGAGAGGCGGTGACCTTTGACGACCAATTCTGGGAGACGCTCTCAGCGGAGTCGGTTTTTATCGCCAGGAGCTACAACGAGTACTGCCGGAACGAAGGCGACGGCAAGTTCGAGTCCCTCGTGGAGGAGAAGCTGCCCGAAGTTACGAAGCTCGCATTCTACCTCGAACGCTACATCAAGGTCCTGGTCGACGCTGTTAAGAAAGCGGAGGAGGTAGGCGACGAGGACGAGGACGAGGACGACACGGTCGAGCAGGAGTTCATCGTGGAGCAGCTGCTCCACATCGCGCTGACTCTGGACTATTCGGACGAGGTCGGACGACGGAAGATGTTTGCCCTTCTTAGGCAGAGCCTGTCCACCCCAGAGCTGCCCGACGAGGTCACCAAACTCACCGTCGACGTTCTCCGCGACATATGCGCTCCTGACGCCGCCGGCGAGCGCGAGTTCTGCAGCGTCGTCCTCGAGGCCGTCGCCGACGTGCACGACACCATCCTCGACGACATGGACAGCAACGGCGGCGAGGACGAGAGCTTCCACTCGGCCAAGTCGGAGGTCAGCAGAGAGACCACGCCCAGTAATAACGGCAAGTCGAGCAAGGACTCCGAGCTGTCCGAGGAGGAGGCGCGGGAGAAGGCGATCAAGGAGATTGTGATCAACATGAAGTGCCTGCACATTGTTCAGTGCATGCTCTCCAACGTCGGCGGGAGTCTCCAGCAGAACGACCACCTGGTCTCGATGCTTAACAACCTCGTTGTACCGGCGGTCCGAAGCCACGAGGCGCCCGTCAGAGAGCGCGGGCTCCTGTGTCTCGGCCTCTGCTCCCTGCTCGACCGGTCTCTGGCCGAGGAGAACCTCACCCTCTTCATGCACTTCTTCAGCAAAGGCCACACGGCCCTTCAGATCACGGCCCTCCAGATCCTCACCGACATCCTCAACGTCCACGGCGCCCAGCTCCTGTCGGCCACGCCAGCCCTGCTCAAGGTGTACGTCAAGGCGCTCCGGTGGGGCGCCAAGGCCCCCGAAGTCCAGGCGGCCGCCACGGTAGCGGTCTCCAAGCTCCTGCTCGGCCGTGTGGTCACCGACGGCGACACGGCTTCGGAGCTGCTCAAGACGCTCGTCGTCGCCTACTTCGAGCCGTCCAGCTCGGGCAACCAGAGCGTGCGACAGGCGCTCAACTACTTCCTGCCCGTCTTCTGTTACTCGCGCGCCGAGAACCAGGAGCTCATGCGCTCCATAGCTCTCGAAGCCCTGCGCACGCTCTTCAACGTCCGCGAGGGCCTCGAGGACGACGATGCCGACGTCGGCGACGAGATGGTCAGCCTCGCCACCGTCGGGGCCTGCCTCGTCGACTGGACGGATCCGCGCAAGTGCTACTCCCCGGGCATCTCGCCGGACGCGGAGAAGAAGCACGTGAACGGCGACATCCACTTGGACTTTGCCAAGGACATCTTGGAACGTCTGAGCAGCAACTACACCAGTAAGTCACATCCATCCCCGGCGACCCCGCCGAGGACGAAGAGCAAGCCCGTGCTGACGACCCTCGCAGAAGAAGAGAAGAAGACCATCGCTCCGCTCCTGGGCAAGCTGTACGTCTCGCCGGCATCGTCCGAGGACAAGATCCGGGCGTTGTACGCCGATGTATCGGACGCCGTCGATGAGCAGCTGCTCGCCGACGCGACGGGCCGCAACGCCCTGTACAAGATCCACGTGGCGCTCGGCAAGATCGTCAACAACTTCGACCAGGCGCAGGTCGACCCGGGCTTCGGCCGCCGCAGCGTCAGCAGCCGCGCCCCGTCGGTGGCGCTGAGCGTCGCCACGGCCGCCTCGATGATCAAGGAGGAGGACAACGACCGGACCATTATGGAGGAGAGGACGATCATCGAGGACCGGACCGTCATCAAGGAGGAGGACGAGGAGGACGACAGCGGCGGCACGACCGTCATCCATCACGACGATGGAGACTCGCTCGTCGAGGAGCTGTTGACGGATGGAGAGTGATGAACTTGTTTGTCTTGCGTATGATACCGTTTGCGGGGATCCCAGGTTCAATTGTGTTTTGGATGGCCGGATAGGGGAGAAGCACTGCGCGGGAGGGAGTCCGGTTTTTCTGCTGTGATAACGCAATGACTTCTCAGTGTCTAAATACCTGATCTGACGCTCCCTACCTCGTCTATACGTGCACCGTTCTATCCAGGCACGGCCTGCAGCGCGCTATAACGTCCCCAGCCAGTACAACAGCCCTCCCAGTCCCACGTTGACGCCGAGATGCATTCCCACCTCCCAGGCGATGCAGTACAGATACTTTGGCGAGAACACGGTCCAGATGAACAAGTGCGTCCTCAACGCCGTGCAGGCGGCCATGACGGCCGCCACGGCCGCCGTCGCGAAGAGCGTCAGAACGGCGACGTGGGCGAGGTACGGGGCAGGGCCGCCCTCCGGCGGGCGGCTCCGCACGAGCAAGCCGGCAGCGGCGACAGCCCAGTAGATGGGGCCGGCCCAGTTGCCGACAAAGGTCAGCAGGCCGACGGCGGCGACGCTGAAGCCGGCGACGCCGTTGTAGGCCGACGATAGGTCGATGCTGGAGATGGCGTTGGTGCCGCCGGCGGCAAAGAAGGCGGCGTGCTGCAAGAGCACCACGGCGGTGGAGAGCTCGGCCGGCGCGAGGCGCTGGGCGCCGAGGAAGCCGAGGAGGACGTTGTGCAGGAGGAAGAGCGGGATGTTGACCGCGCGCGACTGCGTGACGGCGAGGAGCGTGTACAGGTGACGGATGGTGTCGAGGGCTGGGGCGGGGGTGAGTGTGCGCCTTTCGTGTCAGGGGGCAAAGGGGCGGTGCCTTACCGGATGCGTTGGGGGACAGGGGCCGCCGGGCAAGGAGGAAAGCGAGGACGCAGAGGAGCGCTATGCCCAGCCCGAGGAAGACGGCGCGCGCGCGCGAGACGAGGCTGACGCCGCCGGTGACGTCGATGAAGGTGCCGGCGAAGCCCGCGACGAGCTCGGGCGAGTCCTCGTTGGTGAAGGCGAGCTTGAACGAGAGGGCGGCGAGGATGACGCCGCTGGTGAAGGCTACGTTGATCACCATCGGCAGACCGCCGAAGCCGCGTACGAGCTCGCGGTGAAGCCAGAGGTATGTGATGGCCACCAGCACCCAGAGCAGCACGGGGTTGGTGTGCAGGTAGAGCTTGACGAGATCCGGTTCTCCAGCAAACTTTTGGCCCGTCTGATTCCAGCCCCTGATGAGCCTCAGGGCAAGGAACGCAACGATGACAGAGGCGGCGTGGCGCATCCTAGAACCGACGTGCCTGGGCGACTTCGTTAGCGTGGACTGCTCGTTCGAACAAGGAGACCTGGCTCGTCGAACCTGTTCATCCCTCTGAAGCCGACAAAGGCCAACCAGATTGTGGTGGACCAGTACCAGAATTGGTGCTCTTCTTCGACGTAACTGCTTGCAAACATCATGGCGCCATATCCAAGGGTGATAACACCAAGCGGGGCGAAAGGTTCGATCCCGTCTTCGCTGGTCAGGTATACGGCAATTGCAGCGACAATGAAGGCTACAATGGCGATGGCCTGCCCGAGGACGAGTTTGGGTGTGTCGTAGTTACTTGCCATGCCACTCACAATCCGTTGCGCACTACGCAGCCACTGCCTCCTGGTCAGCCGAGTCCCTTCGGTCCGGGCTTGAGAAGCTACCTTGGAAACCGACGAGACCCATTCTTCGTTGGTCACACCAGTCACGCCTTGTGAGATCGCTCGCCATTCGCAGGCCAACCTGTCAATATCGGAGTTGTCGCATAGTGGAGGCTCGGACGCTGGGTCGAACAGCTCGGGGCCGAAGGCAGCGGCGGTTACGCCCAAGATCTGGTGGACGTTGCGACGCAGCAGTTCCATCTTGTCCTTGTCTACGACCCGTTAGAGAGATCATTCACCCGGAGTTCCACGTACCATCTGGCCAGAGAGGAAGCAAGTCCGGTATGAAGGCCCCCAGGTTGTTCTTCGGCACGGGAAACCCCAGGAGGCCGCCCAGAGTCGGGGCAAGATCCGACTGTTCTATGGTCGAATAGTACTGAAAGTCTTCTCGCTCTTCAAGCGGCGACTCGACAACGCTTTGTAGCGCGGTGAGCTTGGGGGAGATGAAGACGAGGGCTGGAGACGTCTCCCCAGCGGACGATGCCCCGTGATTACCGGCATCGTTCATGCCGTGGTCGCCTATTAGAACGAGCAAAGTTGATTGAAGGTGGCTCTGAGAGCTTATAGCTTTGTAGATTTCCTTGACGATGCTGTCCATCTCGCGTTGCTTCGGAATCATGTTCGGGCTTGGGCCGTCAGCAAACGTCGCGCCTGAAGGGACCTGCTCTTCCATACCTCCTCGGGCCGCCCTTGTGACCGATATGATCCAGGCCAAGATAGTGGAGTACCATGGTGTTCCAGTCGTCGTTCCTGAGCTCTGTTGTGATATGTCGAGTGACGTTGTTGTCCACTTCGGTAAAGTCCTGAGTCCATTAGCGAAGGTAATTATGAAAAGGTCGTACAACGTCAACGTACGGCGACGAAGAAGCTGGAAGTTCCATCAGCCCGGTCAAAAGTGTCCGGAAACAGCTTGAGCCAGGTGTCGTCTCCGTAGAGAAGGAGCTTCCCGGTTCCCTTGGCTTTCATCTGTGCGAGCCACGAATCTTGCGAAGCTAGTGATGACGACTTGTCGCCTTCATCAATGTTGAGAACGACATCCAGGAACGAGGGGATCGACCCCGTCGTGATGGCCTTAAGCCTCGGCATCGTGACTGTGGGCGATGTGGCGTGAGCCGTGAACGGCAACGCGGCGCCATCGCGTATCAAACTGCCAGGCCGTCAGCTCCGACCCAAGCGCTCGGATGCTGGTTCCAGAAACGGTCAACTCACGACTGGGTGAACTTAAACCCGGAGGTGGGAGTGTAGACAAAGTCGCTTCGAGGAGCCATGGTCAGCGGCGATGCCTCGACGTGGGGCTCAGGGCGATGCGTACCTCCTCAGCGCGTCGACCACCATAAACACCAGACGATCGAACGGCGCATGCGGTGGAGGGACGCCGCCAACGTTTCCATACTGAGCAAGGCCGGGAAGCAGTGGCTTATAGGGAAAGAAGCCCTTCCCGAAGATCACAATGGCAAGCGGAATGGCCAGGTTAGCCGCGATGAGCAGGGACAAGGCCCATGGCGCGCCTTCACGACGCGTTCTCATGACGGCTGAGAGCAAGGGGCGTCCATCCGGGAAAAGAGAGGAGCAGAAGTATGTTATCTCTTACTTGTCAGAGAATCCATCACGCAACATATTCCCGAGAACCCCCAAGTACCATCTGGGATGCACTGTGGATGTCCTCGGTGTTCGACTTTCTTGGCGAGCTGAGCATTATTGAAAACGTTCAGCCTTGCAGCCCCTGAGTGTTGGCGGGCTGCTCCCATTGGACAGCGGAACGTAGCACGCCTGGGCCTGTAGTTCAGTTCCCCACAAGATACAGCCACCCCGCTGAAAAACCTCACCGGCATCAATCTGCGCGGGGAAGGCTAGGTCCGTCCGAGATGACATTCGATTTGCGCCCGGCACCTTGATAGCAATAGTAATCCTTTGGGACTCGGATGCCTCACGCACCCGTCCGACCGAGACAGGCATCTATCTCATTGAACGCCAGTTTCAACCGCCGATGCCCTGACTTCCACTTTCGACGTGACCTGATGCTTCCCTTCCTCTCATTTCTTCTTCCTGAGCTGTTTCTCCTTGTAGGAGGGAAAGATAATGGAGCTCTTCCTCTTGGATCGGCGCTTCTCCACCTTCTTCGCCTTCTTGCTCTCGGCCTTCTTACTTTCGGCCTTCTTCGCGATGTCCGAGTCGACATCCATGGCTGCAAGTAGGGTCAGCAGTCTCGTCTCCGGGAAACACAGGTCTCAAAGGCATACGCTGATCCTCCGTGGCCGCTGGCTTGTCCTCGTCCTCGTCTCGAGCTGTTCGACATCAGTTCGGCATTCGCAGCAGAGCTGAGAGGAAATACTAGCCAGCGTCCCCGGCAGCCGCATCTTCCATCTCTACCTCTTTGGCTGGGGCCTCCTTCGGTTTTGAGGCCAGCTCCAATAGCTTTGCTGAGAGGCGCTCTGCCCTGGCAGTTTCAATGGGACCAAAGACATTTTTCTTGAGTTTTTGGTTGTTGGATTTTCTTGAACTGGCTCTTGAGCTCTTGGCCATCCTTGAAGAGCTGCCGAACAAAAGTAGAATTGTAGTTTGAGCGAGAGGCGGTATTCTGGACAAACGCAGAATTGTAAAGCTTGATGAGAGGTGTCTATGGCGAGCATGGAAGCATTCGAAAATGGGAAAGCCGAAAGTTTTAACCCCGCGAATTGCATACCCGCGCCCTGGACTTTTTTGGTTCCGCCGACGAGGCAACTTCGGCCGCCGCCGCCCTGACTCGGAAAGTACAACCTGACGCAAGAAGCTCCAGTTCGAACGTCCGAGGAGGGCATCCAAAGCACGCTCGCGTAGATACCACGCGCCTGGCCTCCACGGCGTCCTGGACTTTGGATTTTTTTCTGCAGTGTTCCTTCGATCGGCGAAACCCCGGCGGCCGCCCGACGCCAACCCTGTCCCGCACCCAAGCTGGTCGCACCTGCCTGGAGGGCCTCCGTCGTCCTCCCATGAGGCCGCCGCCTGACCTCCGTCTTCCCCTGCGGCAATTCTGACATCTCACGATGGCAGACTCTTTGGAACATCCCCTGCCGACCAAAGCGGAGCAGACCAACCTCGCCCGCACGCTGGACGGCCTCAAAGTGCGCGATCTCGCAGCGATCTGCTCCGCCCATGGCCTCGGGAAGACTGGTGTCAAGGCCGACCTGCGGGGTCGAATAGTCAACGGTACGGACTCCTTTTCCCCTCGGGCTTGACGAGTTGTTCTGCTTTGGCACACGAACTTGCGCCTGTCACCCGCCCATCACTCCTCCACCGCAGCCTGGCGTTCCCGTCAGGCTCCCCCCCTCCTGGAGGCCAGCCTGGAAGCGTCCACTCCACTCCACGCTCCGAAATCCAACAACAGCCGAACTCAGAGCTCTGCTGACGGTGACTCTTCCTAGAAATAACCCGTTCGGCAAAGTACCCCAACCACCGATACAACTACGAGGCCCTCAAGCGCACCATCTACAAGACGGCATACGGGGAAGCATATGAAAATCGACCAGCCTTGGCCGGTGCCTCGGCACAACCCTCGTCGGCTCCGTACCAATCCCCCAACAACATGACGCAGCTCACGGGCCAAAACGGCTACGGCTACGCGGCGCCGAATGGCCACCGATTTCCGGTCATGCCGATACAGAGTGCGTCACCACACCAGTTGCTACGGGTCCCCGGGCTGTATGGTCTAACGTCCGTAGCTATTCGTTTTCACCAGAGCCCATTCTACGACATCGAAAGCAGTCTGGTGTCCAAGACGCTCGAGGGTAAGCGCACCCGCGCCTGAGAAGCAAATGTGGCAAGGCTGACAAGACACAGCGGTTACTCACCACCGGCACACGACGGAACTCGCCATCAGCGTCCACACCTTCCCCGCTTTGCAGGGCTGCCTTTTGGATCCCTCAATAAGAGTCATGATCTTCTGCGCCGCGTCGAGCACCGGCGTCGTGGACATTGCCTTCCCTCATCAGTGTGAAATCAAGGTCAACGGTGGCGACGTCAAGGCGAATCTCCGCGGGCTGAAGGGCAAGGCTGGCTCTACTCGCCCCGTCGACATCACCAATCACCTGAGACTCAAGCCCCCGACGTACAGCAACCGGCTCGAGTTCATATACGCTCTGACGAACAAGGTTGGTCGCTTCCAGGTTCAGAAGCTGACCCCCTTCCCCGCCGAACATTTGGCTGGAACGACTTCTGACATCTGGCGCTTATAGCGGTTCTATCTGGTCCTGCAACTCTGCAAGACGCACTCCTTCCCCAGCCTGGTCGAGAAGATCGGGCATCGGGGCCGCATTTCGAAGGCGTCAGTCATTCAAGAGCGTAAGTCGATACCGTACGTGACGTCTTCCACGTGCAGGAGCTGATATTTGCCGTCAGTCACAAAGCAGGCGCAAGATCCAGACATCGAGGCCACATCCCAGGTTCTTTCCCTGAAGTGCCCCTTGTCCTACATGCGGCTGGATCTCCCGGTCCGCTCCTTGTCGTGCAAGCATATTCAGTGCTTCGATGCAACGTCCTACCTGCAGCTTCAAGAACAGGGCCCGCAGTGGCTTTGTCCCATCTGCAACCAACCGGCTCCTTTTACGAACCTTGCAGTCGACGAGTAAGTACCACGTAGAGCCCGTGTTGGATAGAAGTTGATGCTTGTCTCGCAGCTACGTCAAGGATATCCTGGCCAAGACGTCAAAGTCTCAAGAACAGGTCACGATCGAGCCCGACGGGCAATGGCACGTCAACAGCGGCGCCGAGGAGGCTGTCGTCGACGAGGGCCACAACCACGAGCCCAGTTACATCGACGACGATGACGACGCCTTAATCGTCAGCTTCGCGGCCAGCGGTAGGAACCTGGCTACGCCGAACCGATTGGCGGCGCAGAGAGTCGCCACTCCGCTCACGGGCGGCTCTCGAGAAGGCTCTTCCATGCCGAGATCGGGTAGCAAACGACCGATTGCCGAGGTTATTGACCTCACACTCTCGGACGACGACGAGCCCGCCCCTCCTCCTGCGAAGCGCCAGAATACTGGCCAGCCGATGGCGGCAATTAACGGACTGTCCGGTGCGGCTCCGTTTATCCAATGGTGATTTCGGTTTGTTTTCACACCGTGTACTTCTAGGGGATCGGCGGTGGAATGAGGCGGCTCCATGCCGCACATAGGCGTCCACCAACCCTCAACCCTTTGATATCCCCCTGCCAGGCGTTGGAGGAGAGCATCATGAACTTGCTATGGCGGTCTAGGTCAGCATCGGAGTTGGGGCAGGGCTACGACTAGACGTCGGAGCACACTGAGGGAAGGGGACATGCGTCCACAGAGAGCCTCGTGTCATCTCGCGCAGTGGCGCGCCCTAAGAGGATATAATCGCGCGGCGATGCATCTGCACTGACCCCTCCATAGAATCAACCTCACAGAGAAGATTCATTGCAGAAGCCCGTGGAGATCCCTTGATGTACCTTGCGCTACCCCCTGACTGCATTGCATGTCTTGTAGTTGCATGCCCCGGTAAAGGGATGATCCGAGAAAGCCCCACTTGACGAACCTCGCCTCGATTGCATCCTCTCCCTGTTCCTCAGCAAGGTAGACCTGCCTTTACGACCCGGCACCGCGATCCGGCTCTCATATTCGACGGCGTTACCGCCTAATGCGTTTCCCACACGTGTCGACTCGGTGAAGCTCAAGCCGCCAGCTTCAGCGCGCCAAAGCCGAGCTCTCAAGGCGGCCAACGTCCTCGGGGCCCGGATCGCCAATGACCGGCCCGCGACATCCTCCCAGGAGCAGCACGCGCAACCCGAGCCGCCCACCATGTCGTTCGAATCCGTCATGCCGCCCTACAACGCGTCGGACCCGACGGCCACCTTTGTGAACTCGTCGTGCCTCGACTTCCTGCTCATCGAGCTCGTGCCCCTGGCCTTCCGCGTCGCCAACGAGCTCGAGGCCCGGGCCGCCGACGCCCTGCCCACCCCGCCGCCCGCCCCCGCCGTCCAGGTCGTGCCGCCCCCGGGCGAGCCGCCCGTCGCCGGCGCCCGGCCCGCGGCCAACGGGGCGGGGCCCCACGGGCTGGACGACGAGGAGGAGCGCAAGGCCGTCTTCCACCGGCTGGACACGCTGGGGTACCGCGTCGGGCAGGGCTTGGTTGAGCGGTTCGTCCCCGTCCTCTCCGCCGGCGGCTCGCCGGCCGCGCTGGCAGCAGGTTTTGCTAACGCGTCGTTCGGTTGGACAGCTTCTCGCGAGACCGGCCGCGGTTCAACGACACGCTCGATGTCATAAAGTTTCTCTGCAAGGATCTGTGGTCTCTGGTCTTCCGGAAGCAGGTGGACAACCTCAAGACGAACCACAGGGTATGCGTACCCGTCCGCTCCGGCAACCCAGGCGGGCTGACTGAGTGGCCAGGGAGTCTACGTCCTTACAGACAACTCGTTCCGGCCCTTTTCACGGATGAGCACCGAGACGGGCGGCCAGGCGGTCGTGAGAGCACAACCGGTGGGTCTGCCCTCCAAGAGACTGAGGCCGACCGCTGTATCTGATGGTCACGCAGTTCTTATGGTTCCCGTGTGGAATCGTCCGGGGGGCCCTCGCCGCCATGGGCGTCACGGCGAAGGTCCGAGCCGAAACAAACGAGCTCCCCGGCGCCGTCTTCCAAATCGAGACGCTTCCCGCAAAGACATAGCCCATCAGCATCACCCAGGTTTGGCGGAACCCTTGGCTTATTCTAACGCACCACTCGCGGGGTCTTCGCATCTAGATCGCTATAGACACAGGGGAGAACCGGCGAATGGCGTTTTGGTCCGTCTGGGCTGGGTGTACGCGTCTATACCCTGAATGCGATGATGTGTTGAACAAGAGGGGACATGATGCTACTTCGCACCAAAGGATACATGCCATCTCCGCCACCCGCTCTACCCGTTCTCCTCGAGCCCGCCCGCCGTTGGCCACTCATGCTCTAGACGATCGCACCCTCGGCGGAGCTCGAGACCGAGATCGACACAGCCCGCGCCTTTACAGCCTGTGAAGGAGAAACCATCAGTAACGTTGCGCGCTTCACCGGGTTTTATTTTGCGTCTAAGTTCCATGGCAGCGGCAACTATCAACCAATATCGAAGGCAGCTTGTGTCCTGTTTGTCGGGTTCTAGAACAGACGGGGGCGACGAACAACCAAGCGTGGGGAGGGGGAAGTTCTGGGGAAATCACTTTTGAGGGGCTTTGTGAGCGAAGCTGACACCCTTCTCGATGTTGCCCTTCAGGCCCTCGATGGCTTTCTCCAGAAGCCCCTTCTCCTTGGCGTCAATATCGCCGAGGATATCGATAGCCCTCTCGGCACCGTTAGGCTGTCGAGGCCGTTAGCGTGCTCCCGGGTACGGGGATACCGGTCACCTACGCCGAGTTCGATGGGGACCGAGAAGAAGTCAACGCCCGTCTTCTCGGCAATTTCCTTACCACCGGGAACGCCCGGCAGGTAGACATAGCTCGGCTCCACGAGGCCCTTGGCGCCGGCGGCCGCCTTGAGCACTTTCTCGGCGAAACTGTTTGGCGGTCAGCTTCAAGCGGCGCTGTACACCCGGGAGAACCCATCAAACGCACCGGAAACCGGCATATGCCATACTCAGGGTGGCAGAACCGGCACCATCCTTGGCCTTGACGACCTCATCACCACCAAACTGGACGCGGTTGACTAAGGCGTCGTACTTGTCTTCGGGAATCGAGACCGGGGGCTTGACCAGGCTGAAGAGCGGGACGATGGTCTCGCCCGAGTGGCCGCCGATGACGGGAACAGTGAGCTCCTGGGGAGTCGCCTTGCCGGCGATCTCGGCTACGAACGTCTCGGCACGGACGATATCGAGCGTGGTAACACCGAAAAGGCGCTGGGGGTTGAAAACGCCCTTCGCCTTCAGCACCTCGGCGGAGATGGGGACGGTCGAGTTGACGGGATTCGAGATGACCAGGATGGTGGCCTTGGGGGCGACCTCGGCGGCGACCTCGATGAGGCCCTTGACGATGCCGGCGTTGATGTTGAAGAGGTCATCGCGCGTCATGCCAGGCTTGCCTGTCTCCCCAGTCAATCACGGCCCGGCGGCGCGTCTATCGAGGAGAACCTACGGGGGATACCGGCGGGAATGACAATGATGTCGGCGTCCTTCAGCGCCGCCTTGGCGCCTTCCTGAGCTGGGAGGTAGCCAGTGACTTTCTACACCAGAACTCCATCAGCAAAGAGCTCCTCGTGGGTTAACGATGAGCGGCGGCGACGACATACGGCGGCAGACGAGATGTGGGACAGATCGGCGGCAACGCCGGGCGTGTTGACGACATCGTAGAGGGAGAGCTCGTCGACCAGCGGCGATAGCTTGAGGAGCAGCGACAGGGGCTTGCGGAGTGTTAGTCGCCTCTACACTGAGCACCCGGACGAGAGCTGGGCCAACCTGTCCAATGCCGCCAGAGGCACCTGCGACGACTGGAGTCAAGTCAGAACCGATGCGTCCGACAGGCCAGCGGGATCCGGGGGGTCAATGGCATACCGGCTTTGACCATTTTCGGACCTAGATCGGTGGAAGGTGGGGCGGAGGGGACGCGGCAGCGCAGATGACGAGGCTGCGTGGCTTGTCGATGGGAGGCAAGGTGGAACCGATGAGCTCGGAACTTGACTTTGCCTTCGGTAGGTACCAAAAAAGGTCGGACGATTCGAGGACACTGTAGACGTGGTGATGTCTAGGTTCTGTCAAGATCGCAAAGTTTTGGCGGGGGTGGGACAATCTCTGATGCTCATATGGGTCGAAGCTGCCGGGAAATGCAGGAACCTCTCTCCGATTCCAGGACCGGCACGTTGCCCCGCGCCTGCTGTCGCCATCGAATCGCGCGAACCCGAGGCAGCGCGAGCAAGCTGTGTCCGAATAAGAGGTACTTAGGTACGCCACGATCTACCGGCCACGCGTGTGACGATGGCTTGACTCGGACCACCGGATCTGTGCGAGTTCGTTCCCGTCTCGTCTCCGTTAGCCCATCACAATAGCAGCATGTGCCGTACGGTCCATAGCTCGGCCTCGGGTCAGAGCCCCTGCCAGTCGATAATGGCTCATAGTACCACCAGACTTGCCCGGGTCGGCGGCACCGCATGTCCAAGGTTCACATGTGGTCCAGCCCGGCGTCTAGCCATCGTAGACCTCGGAATGCGTGTCAATGCTATTTCATTGAGACCCCTGATGCCAACCTGACGACGGTACATCCCGTGAGATGCATGTTCTAAGAGCAAACACTACCGAACCGCCTGTGGTCCGTCCGGCCCGCCAAAGCAGCACGCATCGGTCTTCGACTCCGGTCCGCCCGTCCGCCTCTACTTCTCCTCCGCGGCCTTCTTGGCCTTGTTGCCTCGGAGCTTCTTCTCGGGCGTCGGCTTCACGGGCCGCTGCGACCTGCGGATGGCGCTGACGCGAGCGACGGCGGCTTGGCGGAGGTCGGGGCGGTAGCCGTTCCGTGCGGACAGGTTCGCGACGGCCTTGTAGGAGCTGTGCGCCGAAGTCAGAACCCGGGAGCTCTCGCCCAACGCTCGGGGGGCTCACCTCCGCGCGGACTTCTGGCCGCCGTGTGAGACGCCGTGGTGGCCGGTGGCCGGCCGGTGCGTCGACTTGGCCTTCTTGCTCGTCACCTGAACGCCGCCTTTCTCGTTGGCGGTAACGCCGAGGGCCTGTTCCGTCCAGGTCAGTCCCTGTCAGGTCGCGCGATCTGCCCACCGGCCGCGTTCTGATCCGTACCTTGTCATTGACGAAGCCGGCATGCGTTCGGCTGTGCTTGTTCGTGAGGTTGAGGGGATCTCGAGAGAACTGGACGCCGCCGTTCGTCTTGCGCTTGACGAGGTAGGCGTTTTGCTTCCCTAGAACCTGTCAGCGGGTTTGGTCCCAGTTTCCGGCGTCATTGCACTCTGGAAACGCACGGACGAGTTCCCAGATGAGGTCCTGGGATACGTTCGGAGTCGCCATCCTGAATTTCTGTCTTGCGTACCGGCTGAAACGAAGACAAGAGAGATACTAGATTTGATTGTCGTCGACGAACTTTCGACGGTCAAGTTGTCCCGCAGTGAATTCTGTGGGCAGATTTCCAGGGTTAGCCTAGCGCGGAGACATTCAGCGACTGGCCCGTGCACCCGTCCCCTGCCAACATCCGCCCCGAGGTGGCGTCGGGTACTTTACGCGGTCGTTGTCAGACTCCTGGCTCCCTCTTTCAGACACTTCAAACCCGCCAAACCCCAGGTCGGTCATCAGACGGGGTTCAAGGCATCAACCGCCTGGCATGACATCGACAACTCCGCCAAAGAGTCTCTCGTAGCT
>Ga0247771_1000248_pt1 | contig 19172 bp, 17 predicted proteins | sample UWRJL197509C6_FD_179948 | JGI IMG/M metagenome (GOLD analysis project Ga0247771, IMG submission 179948) | Plant litter microbial communities from Arlington Agricultural Research Station in Wisconsin, United States - UWRJ-L197-509C-6 | ecosystem: Environmental > Terrestrial > Plant litter >...
GCGCTGGCCACTGTCGTGCGTTCCGTCGCCACCCTGCTCACCCCCCACAAGGACAACCCGGCCCGGTTGGCGGCATGGACCACCGCCACACGCGAGGCAGATCTGCCCCACGTGCACTCCTTCGCCCAAGGCATCGGCCAGGACCTCGACGCCGTCACCGCCGCGATCACTCTCGAGCACCACAACGGACGCACCGAAGGCGTCAACACCATAAAAGTTACGTGGAATCTGTCCGGGGTGATCATGTCTCTCCGGTGCAACCACGGACTTGGGAGATGGCTTGAGCGGCACGATGGTGCTGACGGAGAAGTGGCCCGTACTGGGCCGGCACGAGCAGGCGGCGGTGTGGCTGCAGATCTGGACTGATCTCGGTCGGGCGCCGAGGACGATCGACGCCTACGCACGCGGACTGGCCGAGTACTTGGTGATGTGCGAGCGGGAGGACGCCGACCCGGTCACCGCGAACCGCGCCCACATCGCCCTCTATGTAAGGGGGTTGACGTCAAGGCCACACCGTCGGGGTGCGAACGTGTTGGCGATCGACTCGGGGTCGGGGCTGGCGAACGCCACAATCCAGCAGCGCCTGGTACCGGTCCGCCTGTTCTACGACTTCCTCATGGAGGAAGGTCTGCGGGAGTCGAACCCAGTGGGCCGCGGCCGCTACACCCCTGGGCGCCAGCGGGGCGGGCAGCAGCGCGGCCTGGTGCCGCGGCTCACGAAGCTTCCGTGGATCCCAGTGAACAGCAGTGGCTGGGGATCCTGCACGTTGCACGGGAGGAGCCGGTCCGCAACCGGGTGATGCTGGCCCTGGCCTACGATTCCGCACTGCGGCGGGAGGAGTTGTGCTCGCTGCGGACCGACGACCTCGATCCGGCCCACCGGACGCTGAGGGTGCGGGCGGAGACGACGAAGAACTGACTGGAGCGGGTGGTGCCGTACTCGGCGTCGACCGGCGTGCTGATGTCGGCCTACCTCGCCCACCGGGCCACGATCAGCCGGGCCAGGGGGCCGCTGTTCCTATCGGAGTCCCGGCGCAACCACGGGCAGCCGCTGACCCTGTGGACCTGGTCGAAGGTGGTCCGCCGGATCGCCGTGGCGGCTGGCGTCCCGCAGTTCTCCACGCACACCACCCGGCACTTGTGTCTGACGGATCTGGCCCGGATGGGCTGGGAGTTGCACGCGATCGCATCCTTCGCCGGCCACCGTCACACCGACTCCACGCTCCAGTACATCCACCTGTCCGGCCGGGACCTGGCCGACAAGCTCGCCCGCGGCATGGAGCACATCCACGCGTGGCGGATAGAGGCACTCACCTCCCCGAACGGCACGGCAACGGAGGTGGCACGGTGAACACATCTCGACTGGCCCTGCCCGCGGAGAACGGGCCCGAACGCTGGTCCTGGCCGATCATCCCGGACCACTACGACACTGCTGTCGAGGTCCGGCCCGCCGAGGCGGTGGCAGTGAGCGAACTCGGGGTGCGGAATCTGCGCCGGCTCAAGGACCACGATCCGTCCGCTGCTGGCTGGCGGGTGATCCACCGTCTGCTGGTCCCGCTGGAGGCGGTCAACGCCGCCCTGGACTCGCCACCTACCCCGCACCGTCGACGCGCGATGCTCGACGTGATCGCTGTGCTGCTGACACGCTGCGCGGAGACTGGCCGAACCTTTTGGGGATGGACCGCGCAGGAGTGGATCCATCTACTCGGCCGCAACCAGACCGAGTTCCACGAGCACGCCCCAGGCTGGGTCAACGACGAGGTCCGCCCCTATCTCGCCGCGCACGCATACCTGCTGGGCTCCTTTAACGAATTCCACCGACTCGGCAGCTTCCAGCGACTCACCCTGTCCTGGCGGGTCTTCGGACGCGGCCTGGTGAGCAGCGAGATCGCCCGCATCCGCGCCGTCCTCGCGTCCTGGGGCTATCAACTGGGGCGGGACGACGACACGCTGCTGCCGATGGTCGTCTGCCAGCTGCTTCTCCTCAACCGGAGCCCGCATCTGGAGGATCTCGACACCCCGCTGTTCGACCGGGTCCGGCGCGAGAAGATGCTGGCCGGCTCACAGCGCTACACCCTGCACGCCACACAGCGGGCGGTTGCCGAACTCGGATTCTGTGATCCTCCGCAGCCCATCACCGGCCGCCAGTCGGCACGGGCGACCGGCGGCGCGAAGTCGTGGGAACAATGGGTCGATCGCTGGTACGCCACCTCTACGCTCACCCTGGGCGTCCGCGGCGCCATGCGCTCCGCCCTCCTCAGGGTGGGCAGGTGGATAGCCGCGGAACAGCCCGACAGTGCTGACCCGACATACTGGACGCGGCAGACCTGCGCGACCTGGATTGCGGCCGTGGACCGGATGAGAGTAGGTGACCACGTTCAGCGGACCGCCGGCCTGGGAGACCGTCTCGGCAAGCCGCTCGAAGCGGCGACCAAGGCCGGGCAGATCACCGCGCTGCGGACGTTTTTCAGGGACTGCCAGGAATGGGAGTGGCTGCCCCGCAGCTTCGACCCACTGCGCGCGCTGGCGATCCCTCGCAGCATCACAGCCCTCCTTGGCCCCGACCCGCGTGTGATCGCCGATGAGGTCTGGGCGAAGCTTCTGTGGGCGGGTTTGAACCTGGAAGCTGCGGATCTCCCACAGTCCCAGGTCGGGCAGTTCTACCCCTTCGAACTGGTCCGTGCGGTCACACTGACCTGGTTGTTCTCCGGACAACGCAGCAACGAGATCGCCCGATTGAGGGCGGGCTGCATCCGTTGGCAGCACGACGGCACCCCCATCACCGGTGACTCCCAGCAGGTCCTGGCCCGCGACACCGTCTGTCTCCTCGACGTCCCGCCCCACAAGACCGGCACCGCCTTCACCAAGCCGGTCGACCCGATCCTCGGCCAGGCCGTCGATGCCTGGCAGGCCGTCCGCCCGGATCAGCCGAAGTTCACCGACCGCCGCACCGGCGAGCAAGTCGACCTGCTGTTCGCCATCCGGGCCCGCCGCGTCTCCACGCACTACATCAACAACACGATCATCCCGATGCTCTGCCGCAAGGCCGGAGTCCCGGACGCCGACGTCCGCGGGAACATCACCAGCCACCGAGCCCGGTCCACCATCGCCAGCCAGCTCTACAACGCCAAGGAACCGATGACGCTGTTCGAACTGCAAGCCTGGCTCGGACACCGATCACCGCAATCCACCCAGTACTACGCGAAGATCACCCCGAACACCCTGTCCAAAGCGTATTCCGAGGCGGGCTACTTCGAGCGGAACGTCCGCACGATCGAGGTCCTGATCGACCGCGACGCGGTCGCTTCCGGCACCGCCGCGGCCGGTGAGCCCTGGCAGCACTACGACCTCGGCCACGGCTACTGCACCTACACCTTCTTCGAGCAGTGCCAGCACCGCATGGCGTGCGCCAAGTGCGACTTCTACACCCCGAAGAGCTCCACCAAGAGTCAGATCCTGGAGGCCAAAGGCAATCTTCAGCGCATGCTCGTCACCATCCCGCTGACCGACGACGAACGCCTGGCCGTCGATGACGGCCAGACCGCCTTGGACAAACTCCTCGCGCGCTTGGCCGATGTCCCCACCCCGGCCGGCCCGACGCCCCGCAAGATCGGAATACCCCCAAACGCCGCGTTGCTTCCCCTCGTCGAAGTCCGACGCAGCGCGCCGTCGGGAAGTGCCAAAGGGCCGACCGCACCCGGAGTGCGTCGGCGACAGGAGGAATCGTGACACCTGGCCCCGACACGGATGACTTGGCCAGCATTTATCCCGAACTCGATCGGAACGAAACGCTCCAGCGCATCCTGCAGACTGCCGTTCACCAAGCGGGACACGGGCTGGACGTGCTCCCCGAACGCGCGCCAGGCTGGTGGCGGTCCGGAGCCCGCGTAGACGGTGACAGTCGGACGACCAACGTTCTCCTCGGCATCGCAGAGCGCGCCTTCATCGTGAACTTCTGGGAACGCGGCGTCATGATGGCCAAGGGCACGACGACCAGCTTGGACGCCGTCGTGTCGGCCATCGGTGCTTGGCAGTCCGGCGCCACCTTGACACGTCTGAAGTCCGCCTGCCTGTTCGTCGACTACAGTCCACTCGCCGAGGCCCACGAGCGCGGTGACGCAGTCGAGGCCCAATGGACGAGCTATCGGCACACCACAGCGCCGCACGTAGACCATGGACTCATCGAGGCTGCATACGCCCAGCCGCAGCTGCGATCCCTGTTCCCCTTCCACAGCCACCGGACGCTGAACTTCAGCCGCTGCACCGGATTCCCCTACACCCACGACGTTCCAGTGATTACTCCCGTGGACGGGAAGTACCGCGTCACCTGGTGGAAGACCCGCTCGCCGCACGGACCGGCGGACATCGGAGAGACTGACAACCCGCGTGACGCTGTTGCCCTGGTCCTCGTCCACCTTCCCTCCAACTGCGGGCCAGCAGTCGCCGGCACTGCCAATGATCTTGACAAATCAGATTCCACATAAAGACAAAGCTTCTCAAACGGCAGATGTACGGCAGAGCCAGCTTCACCCTCCTGCGCCACCGCATCCTCCTCGGATAACACCACCACCGAAAGTGCGCCAGAGCCGCTCGTTTTACAGTCCCTCACGAGGCCGTAGGGGAAACCGTGACGGGGAAGTTCTTCGTCGGCCTCAAGGACTAGAGCCTGTCCTGTAAGCCGTTGGTCGGGGTCTCTGGTATTTCTCTGCGGTGGTTGGTCGCGGTGAGTTAACGGATCGGGCGTGGGCGGCGATCGCGCCGCTGCTGCCCCCTGTGTCGGGTGGTGGGCGACGGTGGCGTGATCACCGGCAGGTGATCAACGCGATCCTGGGGAAGCTGCGGACCGGTGCGCCGTGGCGTGACCTGCCCGAACGCTACGGGCCGTGGAAGACCGCGCATGAACGGCTGCGGTTGTGGACCAAGGACGGCACCTGGGCACGCATCCTGGACGAGGTAATCGTCAAGGACGACTCCGTCGGCGATGTCGAGTGGGTGATCAGTGTGGACTCCAGCGTCGTGCGGGCCCATCAGCAATAGGCCGGAGCCCGGAAAAAGGGGGCTGTGGCGCCGAAGTCGAAGCCCTCGCCGTCGACGGAGAAGGACTCGGCCGGTCTCGCGGCGGACTGAGCACCAAGATCCACCTCGCGGTAGACGGACGTGGCCTGCCGATGCGGGTGCTGCTCACCGCCGGTAAGGCCGGAGACAACCCGGAACTGTTACCCCTGCTCGACGGCATTCACGTCCGGCGCGACGGGCCAGGACGTCCGCGATCACGACCCGACGTCGTGATCGCGGATAAGGCCTACTCGCATCCCTCGACACGGCAAGCGTTGCGCCGGCGCGGAATCACGTTCGTCAGTCCAGAACGCACCGACCAGATCGCTCACCGCCGCGGCCAAAGGCGCCCGCGGCGGGCGACCACCAGCGTTCAACGCCGAGTTGTACAAGCAGCGCAATGTGGTCGAATGGTGCTTCAACCAGCTCAAGCAGTTCCGCGACCTCGCGACCCGCTATGCCAAGCGCGTCGCCTACTACAAGGCCGAACTCACCATCGCCGCCATCGTGCTCTGGCTCCGATGACTTATAGGACACGCACCAGCTGACATGGCCATGGTTGCCTCCTTCGCAACGGGGGTAAACCGGCCCAAGGCAGCCTGGTGTCTGCGACGGTGTTAGATGCGTTCGGTCCAGGTGACGATCGCGGTCCGCAGTTTCCTCGCGGGTGAACCAGGTGCGCTGATAAAGAGCGTTATTCTGCAGCAACGCGAAGAAGGACTCCATGACCCGCGTTGTCACCTGCGGTGAACCGAACCCACCAAGCGGCAGACGGATGGGGTCGGCTCACCATCCGCACGGTTCCAGCCCTGATTGGTTGTGGATCGTCACCTCTTGCCATTGGGGAAGCTCTGCGTTCGATTGCTCAACTGGTTGATCCACTTGCGCGCGATGTGCTTTTCCACCTTGTAGTGGGCAGCCACCTTGGCGATCGTGCGAAGCCGCCAGTAGACCTTGGCGAGGTCGGCTGGTGGGCCGTCGGCGTTCGCCCGCTGCGGGGTGTTGCCGGACGCTCGCCTTGGCGGTGGAGCGGGCTCGTTCTTCGGGGGTGACGGCAGCGCGGGAGCCGCTTTCCCAGAGGAGGCGGTCGGCGTCAGTGAAGCCGTCACCTCGGAAAGGAGGGCCGCCAACTCCCCGGTCACGAGTTCACCGGGAGGCAGCTCGCTGTTCGTCCCCAGGCGTACGGAAAGGCTCGTGACGGCGACCTCTCCTCCACACAGTACGACGGTGGCGGAAAAGCTCGGCCCGCCCTCCTCCTCAGCCGTGACGGACACGGTGAACCGCGTGCTCATGTGGCTCTCCTCGCGATCAGCTGTCACGCCGGATCCGGGCCAACCAGCCCTGAGCGGTGTGCCGCGGTACACCGAACCGCTTCGCCATCGCCACAACGGTTCCTTCCTCACGCAGCACTTTCAGAACTTGCGCCGGCGCGGGCATCTTGCGGTACGCCCTCCCGTTTCGCTCTGAGGAGGCCGCATTCGGCGAGCTGGAAGAGACATCCGCGACAGCGAAGAGTTCGCCGGATTCAGGTTCGTGGGCCGGCGTCTCGGCTGCGGTGGTGGAGGGCATCGGGGAGAAGGCTTTGGCCAGAAGGGTGAAGTCGACCGCCGGTACGTCCCCCGAGCCGAGCTCACCGGAGGTGCCTGGCCGCACCTCGAACTCGGTGACCTTGACGCCTCCTGGCCCGACGAGCACCCTCATCACGATCCGTGCGTGTTCGTCGCTTTCCGACCGTGCCAGTGTGAGTACGTATTCGGTCACCCGAACTCCAGCCCTCCGAGGTGTTCGTCAGACCCCGAAGTCTGTCACAGCGCGACCACAGCTGTGTCACCCGGCGGCGGACAGGTGGTTGGTTCGGCTCACCCTCCATACGGTGCCCGCATGACGCAATACCTGCTCAGCATCTACCAGCCCGACGGCGACCCTCTTCCGCCCGAGGTGTTCGGCCCGATCGTGGCGAATCTCCATGCGTTGAACGAGGAGATGCGGGCGAAGGGCGTGTGGATGTTCGCCGCCAGCCTGCACCGCCGTCGACCGCGACCATGCTGACCGCCGAGGACGACGACGTGCTGATGACCGACGGCCCGTTCACCGAGGGCCGCGAGCACATCGGCGGCATCACCGTCATCCAGCGGCCGACCTCGACGAGGCGCTCAAGTGGGCGAGCAGGCTCGCCCGCGTGCTCAGCCCGTTGTCGATCGAGGTCAGGCCGATGCAGAGCTGATGATCGACGAGATCTTCAGGGCTGAATACGGCCGTGCTGTCTCGGTGTTCGCCCGCGTCCTCGGCGACCTCGACCTCGCCGAGGAGGTAGTGCAGGACGCCTTTGCCACCGCTGCTGGACAGCCACCCACCACCCGACACCGGCGGCAGCAACGGCACGATCGCCGCCCACGCCCGATCCGTCAACTCACCGCGACCAACCACCACAGAGAAATACCAGACACCCAGATCAACGGCTTACAGGACAGGCTCTAGCCGGTCACGGACTCATTCACGCCCAACCAAGCGGGCGAAGGTCTGATTCGAAATGGTCTGGCGCACGGGAAGTCGGACCTGCTGGTGCAGGATTTCGGTGCCAGCGTCGACCGGGTGGCACAAGAGCTTCCCCTGCTACGTCTCGTGTGCCGGTTGGCGATCGGAGGCTAGTAGTGTGTCGCTGCTTAGTTTTGATGCGTGTGGCTGGGAGGCTGTTGTGATGGACTCCCAGTTGAAACGGCCGGTCACGTTGTCGGCGCGGGATCGTGAGGAGTTGATCCGGTGGACCACGACGGGCGTGCATCCGGCGTCGTCGATCATGCGGGCGCGGGTGTTGCTCGCGTTGGACACCTCGGTGGGTGAGCCTGATCCGAAGGAAGTGATCGCGGACCGGCTCGGGGTCTCGGGCGAGACGCTGCGACTGGTCGCCAGGCGGTTCGACGAGACCGGCGGTGATGTGCTGGCCACGATCTCGCGCAAAAGGCGGGAGCTTCCGCCGGTGCCGTCACCGGTGACCGGCGAGGTGGAGGCCCGGCTGATCGCGCTGGCGTGCTCGGCGCCGCCGGTCGGGCATGCCCGGTGGGCGTTGCGGCTGCTGGAAAAACACGTCCAGCTCACCGAGGACATCCCGAACCTCGACCACTCGACCATCGGCCGGGTTTTGAAAAAACGGAACTTCCTCCTCATCTGAGGAAGTGCTGGAACATCCCACCACGCGCGAACGCGGAGTTCGCCGCCCGCATGGAAGATGTGCTCGCCGTTTACGCCCGCACCTACGATCCCGCCCGTCCCGTGGTGTGCATGGACGAGAAACCCTTCCAGTTGCTGGGCGAGGTCCGCGACCCGCTGCCGGCCCGGCCGGGCCGCGATGCCCGCCAGGACAGTGAATACGTCCGGTGCGGCACCTGCTCGATCTTCGTGTGGACCGAACCCCTGCGCGGGTGGCGCCGTGTCCATGCCCTGACCCAGCGCACCAAAATCGACTGGGCCGGACAGGTCAAACACCTGCTGGCCGTGGACTACCCCGACGCCGAGACCGTGGTGCTGGTCATGGACAACCTCAACACCCACGGCATCGCCTCGCTCTATGAGGCGTTCGACCCCGGCGAGGCCTTCGCCCTGGCCCAGCGCCTCGAGATCCATCACACCCCCAAACACGGGTCCTGGCTCAACATCGCCGAGATCGAACTCTCCGCACTATCGAGGCAATGCCTTGACCGCCGCATCAGCGACCTCGACACCCTCAACACCGAACTCGCCGCCTGGCAACACACCACCAACACCAACCAGCGCGGAGTCGACTGGCAGTTCACCACCGACGACGCCCGCACCCGACTCCGCCACCTCTACCCCAAAGGTTAGAAGCGACGCACTACTAGCGGCTTGTCACGCAGCCTTGGCCGGGTAATCGGTCCGGCTGCGGATGGGTAAACCTGTGGCGAAACCGGTGTGGCCGGGGAGCTGTCAGTGTTGCGGCAGGAGTTCTGCCGATGCAAGCTGCCCACCAGCCTCGTACATACTCCTGACGACAGCCCGAATCCGATCCTCATCACCCTTCGGCTAATTACTGCCCGCAATGAGGATGAAAACCCAATCCCACTCCTCCGGAACCATCAGGCTCATGCCGTGAAGTCCTCTGGGCATGGGGAATCCGATCGGGACAACTGTCCCGATCGGACACCCGCGACCACCATAGTGCTACTTCACTCTCCTCATCGGACGCGCAGGTCCTCGCACTTGCGCCGGTATTGCTCAAGAGTCCGGTCGAACTGGCCCCATGGGAACGACGACATGAGAACTCTTCACGACGAAGATGGGTGTCGACAAGTACACAAGCGGTACAGTTCCCAAGCAAGCTATTCAGGACCGTCATGCCCGAAAAGGATTCGCCTATGCCCGATAGGACAGCGATCACTTGTCGGATGGCCACAGTGGAACATTCGTTCTGCAGACACGAAGTGGCAGAGACTGCCAGGATCTCACGAGATCAGCGACAGCGACTGTCACGTCGCCGCATTCCCAGACAGCTCGGGAATCAGCAGGTCGGGTTCCTCTGTAGCTCATTGTTATCACCTGGCTACAGTTGGTGATGTCGGGATGATAGTCGGTGCGGTCTGAGCCGCGCGCCAGGCGGCTTCGTACGCGTGCGGGCTGAGCCAGCCGAGAACCTCCTGGACGCGTTCGGTACTTTCACCGACTCAACTGCCATCGATCGGACCGTGGACCAACACATCCGCCTTACTGCGCCATTCATTGGCTTCATCACCGTGCCCGGCCTGCCTGAGCAGTTCTGCGAGTTTCCACATGGATCCGATGTGGTCTGCCTCAGCACCTTTGCGGAACCACTGCTCGGCTTCATCGCTCCTACCGCCCTCTTGCAGCAAGGTTCCCAGGCCGCACATCGACCGCACATGATTCGACTCGATCGCCTTACGAAACCACTGCTCGGCTTCCTCAGCCCTTCGCCTCACGCTGAGCAGATCCCCAAGATTGTCCATTGCCGAAATGTTGCCGAGCTCGGCTGCTCGGCGAAACCACTGCTCGGCCTCTTCCGGTTTGTCGTCTTCCTTGAGCAGCATCCCGAGGTCGTTCATCGACCAGTCGTGACCGAGATCTGCCGCTTTGCGAAACCACTGCTCGGCCTCCTCCCGCCGGTCGTCGTCGGTCAGCAGCATCCCGAGGTCGTTCATCGACCAGTCGTGACCAAGGTCTGCCGCTTTGCGAAACCACTGCTCGGCCTCCTCCCGCCGGCCCTCCTTCCTGCACAACTTTCCGAGGTCGTTCATCGACCAGTCGTGACCAAGGTCAGCCGCCTTGCGAAACCACTGCTCGGCCTCCTCCCGTCGACTGCCCTCCTCGAGGATGCTCCCGAGTTCGTTCATCGAATCGACGTCACCCGCGTCAGCTCTCCCGCGAAGCTCCAGCTCGACACCCGCAGCTTCTTCGTCAACTTCCATCGGAAGCTCCCGTTGGCTCATGCACGAAGATGATGCGTTCCTTCCGGAACGAATCGGCGGTCTGGGTCATAGGGGTGTCCATAGGGACAACATCTTTGCGCGCCTTGACATCGTCGACGAATGATTCACATCGCTAGAGTCGATGCCGTGACTAATGATTGCGGCCACGATGGTCCATCGAGCAGCACCAGGCTCTGTCCGCACATGGCCGAGAACGACAGCCAGGCTTTCGTCGGTGTGCTGACCGGACGCGGTGCCGAGTTCGACGCCTGCTGCCTGGCATGCGACCCGCCCGCGAAACTCCTGGTCGTGTGCGAAGAATGCGCCAGTGACACCAACGACCTGGGTGAGCTCACCGAGTGGCGTGGCGAGCCCGGCATCGCGCAACGCCCGGAACCGGTTGACCGCACCCTTCACCGCACCCCGTTGCCCGACGGACTGGTGCCGGTCGACTTCGCCGCGCTCCCCGAAGGCGGGTGGCTGCTGCTGCTCGACGCGCCCTACCGCCTGGTGTCCTTCAATCCCGCCGAAGGCGGCACCGGCCCGGTGCTCGACGTGCCCTTGGCCGCCGAGGAGGTCCGCACCACCCCGTACGGCACGCTGGCGCCCGCACTGCACACCTCGCCTGACGGCCGATTCGCCGCCGTCGTCCACGACTACGGCTCGGCCGGTGTCGTGGTGGACTTGACCACCGGCAAGGTCACGCTCGACCTGAACCGCGGCGACTACCACACCAGCACCACGCCGTTCCCGCTCGCGTTCGCCGACGGACTGGTCTGCCACGGCACCGGGTGGAACCAGGTCGCCTGGTCCGACCCGGCCACTGGTGAGACCCGTCCAGGACCCCAGCCGAGCGATCACCAGTTCCACGGCAAGCTCGTGGTGTCGCCGACCGGACGTCGGATCGTCGACGACAGCTGGTCGTGGCACCCGGTCGGCGCGCCGGTCGCGTGGGACCTCGACGACCTGGCGAACGTGAAGTACCTGTGCAGGCGCGACTACTACTGGGACGTCGGCATGTGCTGGGTGGGCGACCACCTCTTCGCGGTCAGCGGCATCGGCAGCAGCGAGGAGTTCATCATCAACGGCGCCCGTGTCTTCGACGTCGTGAACGGGAAGGAAGTCCTCGCGTTCCCCGGACCCCGCGGCACCTTCTTCGCCGACGGCGGGCGGCTCTACTCCGTGACCGACGACGGTATGGAGATCTGGGATCCCGCCACCGGGCACCGCACCGGCGACTTTCCGGGGTTCGTGCCCGCCAAGCAGCGGAAGGGTGAGCTCGCCGCACTGGTCGACGGTGTGCTGACCACCTGGAGGACTACCGTCGAATCCTAGCCAGCAGCGGCAAAAGGAGGGTTATCACAACGGGTGTACATGTGAGTCCCGACGATGGCAGCGAACTGTGCGGATCGTGCAAGCATCGTGTTCGCAACCAGTACGGCGATCGTTGGGGCGAACCCTGTCCGGCGGGCCGCGATCGACGAGGTTCGCCGCAGGACTTTGCCGCGGCCGAAGCGGACGAACAGCGACTGGGACCCGAATCTGTGGACCTGGGCGAGATATTCATCCAGGTCGTCGTCGCGCACTCCCGCGTGGTCGCCGACGGCGCTGGCGTGGTGCGGGCGGGCCCTTGTGACTGCGGCAGGTCGTCAGGAACCTCGTGACGAACGCGCTGCGCCACACCTCCACCGACGGCGCCATGCGACCGGTCGCGGCAGCAACCGGATTATGGTGAGCGACACCGGAATCGGCATCTCCGCGGAGAACCTGTCGCCCGTGTTCGACCGGCTCTGGCGAGCTGACCCGTCCCGCACCCGCGACACCGACGGAAGCGCCTGGGGTTGGCGATCATGCACACGCTCGTACGCGCTCACGGCGGCACGATCACCGTCACGAGCGAGGTCGGGCACGTCGCGACGTTCATCATCGAGTTCCTTTAGCGCACAGTCGCGGCACACGATCCGCATATCCTCCGCCCAACCAGTCGGCAGCATCCCGGACATGCACCGCAAACGCTGATCGGCACGTCACTGCTGCTGCTCGTCATGACGTGCGGGGACCAGGCGCCGCAGTCCACAGAGATCGCGCCCTCGCCGACGTCCGACCCAGGCGACAGCGTCCCCCGCCGGCGCCGGACGACTGCGGCTGCTCCTGGACACGTCCGACGAGGAGAAACAGCGACCCCAAGACGCGCACTGCGTGTCTGCTCGCCGCGGACCTCGCCACGTTGAGCGGTAGGCGGAATGGACTCCGACAACACCGCGTCGAGGCCGACTGGCACCGCACTGTGCGGTGTCTCAACGGGCGGGGCCTGAAGGCCGTCGAGCTCAGGTCGAGCAACTGGCCAATGACAGCGAGCAGGCCCTCGGTCCTGAGGACGGGTGACGCGTCGAGGAGGAGTGCGAGCGGAAGGTCTTTGGCGGAGGCGCGGAGTGAGGCCGTCGCTTGCCGGGGCCGTCCTCCTGGTGGTCAGCGGTCCTGGAACGGATCGCCCGGCTGGCGGCGTGACGGCGATCCCGTTTCAGGGGCGCTCGGCGTTGGCGTACAAGGCGTTCAGCAACGCCGCGTGCTCCGCTTCCACCTCCCGGCGCTTCACCTTGAGGCTGGGCGTCAGGTCGCCGTGCTCGACGCTGAGGTCGCGCGGCAGCAGCGCGAACCCCCGGACGGTCTGCCAGCGCTGGAGGCGAGTGTTGAGGGTGTCGACGTAGCCCCGCACCAGCGCCTCGGTGCGAGGATCGGCCACGACCGCGGCGTAGTCGCCCACAACGCCCTGGTCCGCCGCCCACGGCATGATCGCCGTCGCGTCCAGCGCGATCAACGCGGTGCAGTGGGCGCGGCCGTCGCCGACCACGACGACGTTGCCGACGAAGGGGCACAGCGCCTTGAACGCGCTCTCGATCGCGCTGGGCGCCACGTACTTGCCGCCGGAGGTCTTGAACAGGTCCTTCTTGCGGTCGGTGATCCGGACGTGGCCGTCGTCCAGGTCGCCGATGTCACCGGTGTGCAGCCAACCGTCCGCGTCGAGCACGTCGGCCGTCACTTCGGGCAGGTCGTGGTAGCCGCTCATCACCCCTGGGCCCCGCACGAGGATCTCCCCGTCCTCGGCGATCCGGACCTCGGTGCCGGGGAACGGCGGCCCCGCAGAGCCGACCCGAGCGCTCCCGTGGCGGTTGATGGCCACTCCCGCCGAGGTCTCGGTGAGTCCGTAGGCCTCCAGGACGGGCACACCCGCGCCGACGAAGAAGTGACCGATGTCGGGGTCGAGCCGGACCCCGCCGGACAGCGCGCCCCGCAGCCGTCCACCGAACGCCGCGCGGACCTTCCCGTAGACGAGCCGGTCGGCCACGGCGTGCTGGAGGCACAGCACCGGTGAGGCCGTTCCAGCGGCCCGCGAGTGCGCTCGGGCGACTTTCGCCGCCCACTGGAAAACCTTGTGCCGCAACCCTCCCCCGGCTTGCGAGCGCGCCACGATCCCGTTGTGCACCTTCTCCAGGACGCGCGGCACCGCGGCGGTGATCGTGGGCCGCACGTCGGCCAGGTTCGCCACGACGCGGTCCACCCTGCCGTCGACGGCCATCACGTGACCGGTGGCGATCTGGCCGGAGATCAGGGTCTTGCCGAACACGTGGGACAGCGGCAACCACAGGAGGTGCACGTCCTCGGCGCGGAACAGCCCCATCTCCTCCTGCGCCAGTGCCGCGTAAGACCAGCAGTCGTGCGCCAGCCGCACGCCCTTGGGCCGACCGGTGGTGCCGGAGGTGTAGACGAGCGTCGCCAGGTGGCCGGGTTCGAGCGCGTCAACGGTCTTGGCCACCGCGTGCGGGTCGGCGGCGAGGTGGGCGATGCCGCGCTTCTCCAGGTCCGCCAACGACAGCACGTCGAGCCCGGCCGTCGCGACCGGGTCACCCTCGAACAGGACGACGTGGCCGAGGTCAGGCAGCCGCTCCCGTTCGGCGAGGACCTTCGCGAACTGTGCCCCGTTCTCGGCGAACAACACGCGGCTGCCCGAGTCCCCCAGGATGAACGCGGTCTCGTCGGCGTTCGTGGACGGGTAGACGGCGGTGGTGGCCGCGCCGGCGCACGTCGTGGCCAGGTCCGCGAGGATCCACTCCACCCGCGTGGCCGACGCGATCGCGACCCGATCCTCCGACCGGACGCCCAGCGACAGCAGGCCCGCCGCGAGCGCGGACACCCGACGCAGCACGTGGGACCAGGTCAGCTCCCCCCACCCGCCGTCGGGTGTCGGGAACCGGTAGGCGGGCGCGTCGGGGGTCGCGGCGGCACGGTCGTACAGCAGGTGGGCCAGTGACGGCGGGCGACTGTCCAAAGGGGACGGCATCGTGGAACTCCTGGCAGGGGACCGGATCCGGATGGTGGTCGATTGTGGAGCACCACCGGCGGGCCGTGCCGCCCCACCCGGAAGATGTGCCCGCCGGGGCAGGGATCACCGACCGTTCGACCACTCCCGCGGCTCACGCGGTTCGTCGACCGGGATGCCGAGGAACGCCGCGAGCGCCGGGCGCTGGTCGGGGGGCAGCCGCACACCGGGTGACGTGTAGAGGGCGACGGCGCGCACGCGGTACTCCCGTGCCAGGTCGGACAGCCGCGCCTGCTCGCACAGCTCCACCAGCGCGGTCAACGCCCTCAACCCGTCGGTAGGGATGGGGTCGCTGTCGACCAGGTCGCCCAGGACCTCGCGTGCCCCCGCTGCGTCGCCTGTCCCCTTCAAAAGCATTCCTCGGCAGAACTGCGCTTCCTTGAGACCGCCGACCGCGTCCGGTCCCAGCAGCAGCTCGGCTTCGTCGAGGACGGCGTGCGTCTGGTCCAGGTCGCCGGTCTCGAGCTGGAAGCGGACCACGCGGATCAGGTGCCACGCAAGGATGCGCCGATCGCCGACGTTGTCGGAGGTCTTGAGGCGCTGGAGCCGGATCGCCTCCCAGTAGACCTCCGCGGCCTCGGGATGTCGACCTGCCATCATCAGCCGCTGCCCGAGGTTGGACAGCGCGACGCTGTGCCCCGTCTCGTGCCCCGCCTCGGCGAACAGGTCCACCGCGCGCCGCGCCCAGGGCACGGCCTCCTCCGCGCCCACGACGCGCGCCTCGATGGACGACCGGTACATGCAGGCCCACCCCTGCTCGACCAGGTCGCCGACCCGCTCGGCGATCGCCAGCGCCCGCCGGTGGTGGACCAGCGCGTCCTCGGGACGGCCGAGCAGGTGCATGGCGGTCCACGTCAGGAAGTTCTCCTGGACCGCCTCGTCGGCGGGGCTGCCCAGCGCGCGGGCGGCGTCGGCTCCCGCGCCGAAGACCTCCAACCACAGTTCACCGGTTCCGTGCTGGTCGGAGTACCAGTGCATGGCGTGGGCGAGGTCGAGCACCCGGCGGTGGCGACCCGCGGCCACCGCCAGCAGAAAGGCGCCTCGCCAGTGGGGCTGTTCCACCCGCAGCCACTCCTCGGCCGCGCCCACGTCGGCGAACAGTTCCTCCACGTCCGGGGAGAGCACCACGTCGGGCGCGTGGAGGGTCGCCGCCGCGATCGCCCGGCGCAGCAGCCAGTCCGACATCACACGGGCCGACTCCGCGGCGCGGTCCGCCCCGTCCACCTCGTGCAGCCGTTCGCGGGCGAACAGCCTCACCAGGTCGTGGAAGGCGTAGCGGTCCGGGTCGTCGGTGGCGCGCAGCAGGCTCGCGTCGGCCAGCTCCGCGATCGCCGGGTACGCCCGGTCGAACGGCAGGTCCGCGACCACGGCGGCGAGGTCGGTGCCGAACGCGGGACCGGGCACCAGCGACAGCCGTCGGAACGCCGTCGCCGCGTCCGGGCTCAGCAGCCGGTACGACAGGTCGAACGCGGCTCGCACCCGGTGGTCCCCCGCCTGCAGAGCGGTCAGGCGGTGCCGGTCGTCCCCCAACCGCGCGGCGAGCCCGGCCACCGGGAGGTGGGCGCCGACGACCCGGCTGCCCGCGATCCGCAGGGCCAGCGGCACGCCGTCGCACAGGCGGGCCACCTCGGCGGTCGCCTCGGGCTCGGTCGCGGTGCGCCCGCCGGTGATCACGGCGAGCAGCTCGACGGACTCGGCCGGGCTGAGCACGTCCACCTCGCGGCGCGCGTCCACCGCCAGGCCCGCGAGGGTGCTGCGGCTGGTGATCAGCAGGAGGGAGCCTGCTCCGGCGGCGATCAGCGGGCGCACCTGCGCCTCGTCCGCGACGTTGTCGACGACGAGCAGGACGCCGCGCGTCCGCATGAGGCGCCGGTACAGGTCGAGCCTGCCGCCGGGATCACCCGGCACGTCTCCCGCCGCCACCCCCACCGCGGTCAGGACCACGCGAACCGCCTCGCCCGCGGGCAACGGCTCGGCGTCCATGCCCCGCGCGTCGACGAACACCACCCCGTCGGGGAACTCCTCTTGCACGGCGTGGGCCGCGTGCAGTGCGAGCGTGGTCTTCCCGACGCCGGGGAGCCCGTGCAGCAGCGCCACCCGCATCGTCGGAGCCGCAGGCGACGACGCGACCTGGGTGCGCACCCACGCGCTGTCCGCCGCGCGGCCGACGAGGTCGGCGATGGGCGACGGCAGGACGCGCGGGCGGGACGCCTCCGCCGTGGGACCGCAGTACCCGGCGGCGGCGTGCAGGGACCTGGTCTCCACCGGGTCGAGCCGCAAGGACCGGGCCAGCGCGTCGGCACTGCGCCGCCGCGGGACCGGCACCCGGCCCCGCTCCATGTCCCGGATGGCCCGCTCGCTGACACCCGAGCGGGAGGCCAACTCGACCTGGGTCACCCCGGCGCGGAGCCGGTAGTACCTCAGGTGGTCGGCGAACGTCGTCCGCGGCGCGGTGTCCAAGCGGTCCACCTCAGTCCGGTGGCGCAGATCCACGGCGGGCGTCGTCCGCCGATCGGCGCGAGCCGTCACCTCGTCGAACGCACATCTCCGCGAACGCCAGCACCAGCTCGGGCACCGCGTAGCCGCCTCCCGACGCCGGTTCGGCGAGACCCGCGCGCCACAGGGCGACCGGCAGGTCGGTGGCCCGCGCCGGGCGCGCACCGCGCCCGAGAGCGAGCAGCGCTCGGCCGGAATCGTCGTCGAGCCTGCGGTAGGCCGATTCCACCGCGGTCGACAGCCGGTCGTCCGCCGCGTCGAGCACCTCCCAGCGCCTGGTCCGGTCGCGAAGCCGGTCGACCAGGTGGCGGACGGGCCAGCGTGGCCTGCTCGCCAGGCGGTTGGCGGCGACGCGCACGGCCAGCGGCAGACCACCGCACAGGCGGACGAGGTCACGAGCGCCGTCGGGATCCGCGTCCACGCGCTCGGACCCGACCACGTCGCGCAGCACCGCCACGGCCTCGCACTCGCTCAGCGCGTCGACCGCGAAGCGGGTCGCGTGCCGCAGGCCGGGCAGATCACCGCGGCTGGTGATCAGCACCAAGCGGTCCCCCGCGGAGCCGAGCACGGCTCGCACGTGGTCCTCGGTCACTACGTCGTCCAAGAGCAGCAGCCCGCCACGGCCGGGCAACGCCGACCGCGGCACGGCCGCGGAGGAGTGGCGGTCCCCCACCGACACGTGCGCGACACCGCCCGGAAAGCGATCCGCGACGCGGTGGGCGTGGACCAGCGCCACGCTCGTCTTGCCGATCCCGACCGCGCCGTGCAGCACCACCACCCCGTCACGCCGGTCGCGCAGCGCGTCGAGCAGGGCGACCCGGCCGGTGAACCCGGCGGGGGGAAGGGGAAGCGGCTCGCCCGGTGGCTGCACGACGACAGCCCGGTCGGCCCGCACCACCCGTTCCAACGCGCCGCGCTCGGCGGGCGCCAGGGTCAGCGCCTCGGCCAGCGCTCCCACCGTCCTGGAGCGCGGCGACCGGACCCGGCCGCACTCCAGGTCGCTGATGGCCCGCACGCTCAGGCGGGACCGTTCGCTCAGCTCCTCCTGCGTCAGCCCGGCGTGCCTGCGGTGCGCGGCGAGCAGCACGCCCAGGCCGGTCACGCGACCACCACGGGCCCCACCAGCGCCAGCAGTCCGTTGCGGTCCTCCTGCACCTCCCGCAGGTCGTACTCGCCGTAGAGCGAGACCGCCCGCACCCGGTACGCCGTCGCGGCGGCGGGATCGTCCAGCGCCTCGTAGGTCTGCGCGAGAGCCGTGAACACGTCCCGGACGGCGTGCCGCCGGTCGGCGGTCCGGAGCGCCAGCAGCAACTGCTCGAGCGCCTGGTCCAGGCGTTCGGTCCGGCGCAGCAGGCGGGCGCGCACGCGGCGCGCGTCGGTCAGCCCCGGCGACGAGCCCTGTCTGGTGAACAGGCGTTCCGCCTCGTCGAGGACCTCGGCCGCCTCGTCGTACCGACCGCTGAGGATCAGCGGTGACGCCAGCCGGACCAGGAACGACCCGAGCATCTCCTCGCCGATCGGGACGTTCACATGGCGGCGCGCCCGCAGCCGGGCGACCGCGCGGCGGTGCTTCTCGACGGCCTCGTCGAACCTGCTCGCGGCGGTCAGGATCATGGCCCCGAGCGAGATCGCCTGCAGCTCACCGGTCTCGTAGCCCGCACGACCGAACGACTCCTCGCCCGCGTCGATGTGCTCCAACCCGTTGTGGGGCGTGCCGAGCCGCCACTCCGAGTGGCCGCGCATCAGGTGGGAGTAGCCGATCTGGACGTCGTCGCCCGCGGCGACGGCGGCGGCCATGGCGGCCCGGTT